>Ga0209840_1000063_pt1 | contig 23098 bp, 22 predicted proteins | sample PersoiDNA2013190_FD_185802 | JGI IMG/M metagenome (GOLD analysis project Ga0209840, IMG submission 185802) | Permafrost soil microbial communities from the Arctic, to analyse light accelerated degradation of dissolved organic matter (DOM) -... | ecosystem: Environmental > Terrestrial > Soil >... | reverse complement strand
CGACTTGCACTGGTGGCGGAGTCGGCCCTCGATACGCCAGAGGTCCTCAAGTACGGCCTCGGGATTCTGGGCGATCTTGCTTCCGTCTGGGAGAAATCGAACCTCAGCACCAGACAGCAGTTGCAGGAGTTCGTCTTCCCCCAAGGAGTCACTGCAAGGAAGTCGGGGTTTGGAACCGACCCAATCGCTCTCTGCTTGCGGTCAGAGGAGCTGCCGTCCTCTGTCATAACAAGTGTGGTGGGCCCACCTGGATTCGAACCAAGAACCAAGTGGTTATGAGCCACCTGCTCTACCGTTGAGCTATGGGCCCTTGCGTTGTGCGCACGTCAGGGAAGGGCCTGCGTGGGTTTTATTATAGGCGGGGACGGCCGTGCGTCAACCTTTCGACGCGCACAGATATGCCACAGCCTCCTCCCTGGAGCCGATCATACCGTCCAGCTGGAGGCGTCGTACCTGGTCGAGAAGCACTCCGACTTGTCGTCCCTCGGGAATACCGAGGCTCACGACGTCCTTACCTGAAACCAGCGGCGGCTCGTCCACTCGTGAAAGAACAGTCATGAGGAGGTCGCGGGGTCCGGTGGTCCTCAATCCGCCAAGGTGGGCCTCCAGGATCGAGAGCATGGGTAAGGGCAGGCCATCGAGTTCCTCTGCTGCAGTGCTCACCTTACATGCTCCTTGCTCGAGAAGGCGGCGCAGTGCCCGTTCCTTTCGCTGCCATGACCGGCACGCCGTTGCCAGTCGGTCGCCCAGTCCGAAGTCCTTGAGGACCTCCTGCAATTCCCCCGCAGGAATGTCGCCTAGCCACACGAGAAGCGGTGCAACCCACGGAGGAGCGTCCAGGCCGTTCACGGCCACGTGGAGACCCTCCTCGAGGGCGGACAGGAGTCGGAGTTTTGCGGCCCGCGGCGGAACGAGCGGAAGACCAATGAGCCCACATCCGAGTAAGCAAAGCGCCTTGACGCATGCGACGCTCTTGCTGCCCAAGAGCAGTTCCTTGAACTCATCCTGCGCCCGTTTGTTGCGCCGGACATTCAAGAGCCCGAGATCAAGAGCCTCCCTCGCCTTCTCACGGGTGCCGTCCTCGAGAGCGAAGCCCAGACGTGTCTGAGCTGCCACGGCGCGCAGTATCCGCGCGGGGTCTTCGATAAAACTGTCAGGATACGTCATCCGGATGGTCCGGGCTTCAAGGTCCCTCAGTCCTCCGGTAGCGTCTACCACGGTGCCGAAATCGCTCTCTGAAAGGGACATGGCAAGGGTATTCACGGTGAAGTCCCTCCTCAGCAGATCCTTCATCAATGATGCGGGGGCGACTGTAGGCAACGAACCTGGAAAGTCGTAGTACTCGAGGCGAGCAGCAGCAAAATCGTACTCCCGCTCTCGGATACGAATCTTATGTGTCATGAAGCGTCCATAGGAGATCACGTTTGTATCGAAGGACTTGGCAACTGCCGCAGCAACAGCCGAGACGTCTTTCTCCGTGACGATGTCGAAATCGTTCGGCTGCCTGCCGAGGAGAACGTCGCGAACCGAGCCGCCGACCATATAAGCCCGGTTTTCCTCCGCATCGCCAATCTGGCCGATTCTGGCCAAGGCCGCCGCCGTGTCACTTCCACCCAGCCGATCAAGGTCAGAACGCGCGATGACTCGCACGCCTGCTGTCCCCACGACGGTCTGTGGATGTGCCGTGCTGTTGAGGTAGCGCAGGACGTCCGACCTCGATATGACGCCCAGAAGACGGTCCTGTTCCATGACCAGCAGGAGGCCTGTGTTATACGTACCGAACGCCTGTATCAGCTCCTCGACGGTTGCAGTGAGGGGAACGGCCGCAATGCGCGTATTCAGGAAGTAATGCACAGGCTTCTGCTGGAGTCGCGTGAGGGAAGTCTTCTCGAGAGCTTTCTTGGACACGACGCCGACAATTTGGCCATCACGTTCGACCGGCAGCACCGAGAACCCAAGATTCACCATCGTCTGTAAGGCTTGTTCGGCGGGCCGGTCCTGGGAGACTGTCGCAGGATGTGGCGTCATGATATCGCGGACAACCTGGTGCCATTGGGTATGCCTCGCGGTTATCGCGGAAACAATGTGCTCCTGTGCGATCTCAGCAGTGGTTCCGTCTCGCAGGATGGATGCTGCTGCATGGATCCTACCTGCTCCCCCCAGAGGAGCAAGCAACTCTGCGACGTTGAGCAGGCGATCACTGCGCCCGAGAACGTAGAGCGCCTGGGAAGTCTGGTAGATGAGAAACAACGCTTCTGCCTTGATGATCTGAGCCAGTCGGTTGACGATGACCGAGAGGTTGCCGACGTTCCGCTCTGCATGCACGATGGCAAAAGCTATCTGTGCTCCAGCCACTGTCCTGACCTGTGCACTGTTCAGCGCGTTCTCGAGAGCTGTTTGCTGCTCCGGAGCCAGGTAGGTGGTGACATAGCGGGCGACCATGGAAAGACTCGCCCCAGCCTTGAGCAGATAGGCTGCCTGTTCGACGTCGAAAGCCGTCGTCTCGGGGAACAGCAGCGAGCCCGTGTCCTCATAGATGCCAAGCGCAAGCAGCGTAGCCTCGTCCGGGTTCACGGGAACCAGCTGCTCGCGGAGCGCTGCAGTCACAAGCGATGCGGTCGCTCCACACTTTCGGATGTGTCCCTCGTCAATATGTGCCAAGCTCGCGGAGTTTGGTTCATGATGGTCATAGGCAACCAGCCTTATCCCCGGAAGCGAGAGGACCTCTTTGTACTCCCCGAGGCGAGCTGCGACAATCGTGTCGGCCAGGATGACTGTCCCAATGTCTTCTTTCAGCAAGGTCGGCGCAGGCATGCGTACAAAACGAAAACGTCCCTCATAGAGCCGGAGGAACTCCTCCACGTTCGGCTCGAGGGACCCGGGCAACACTGGGACCGCGCCGGCATACAACCGAGACAGTCCTGCCATCGAGGCTACACAGTCAAAGTCTGCACCTGCATGGCCGAGAATAACCGTTTTCACGAGCGCTCGTATGTCACCACACCGTCCGCACGGCTGATCTTTGCTACGACAGTCTGCCACCGAGGGACGGGCGCCTGCCCGACGACGATGGCCCCCAGGATCTCCTGCTCGCACGTGCGTGCGTCGTCGTCCGTGCGCGCGTAAACGGTCGCAATCTGGTGCGTGGCAGTCACTGTATCGCCGGTTTTGACGTCCAGCACGAGGCCGACGGCCAGATCGATGACGTCCTCCTTTGTGCGGCGCCCTGCGCCGAGGTGCATGGCGGCCAGGCCAATGCCTTTCGCATCAATGCTCGTGACGAATCCACTGCACGGTGCATAGACCGGCAGCCTGACCACGGCTTGTGGCAGAACCTCGGGCCGGTCGATGAATGCAGGGTCACCTCCCTGCGCCCTGACGATATCCGCAAAGCGTTGTAGTGCGTTCCCGTTCGCGATGGCGTTCATAGCCATTGTTCTGGCGTCTTCGCGCTTCTGAACGATCCCACTTTGCATGAGGATCTCGTCGCAGAGCGTCAATATGACATCGACAAGTTTGGCCGGGCCATGCCCCTTGAGAACCTGGACGGCCTCGACGATCTCGAGAGCATTGCCCACAGCATTGCCCAGAGGCTCATTCATGTCCGTCACGTACGCCACGGTCGTCTTGCCATTGTCCTCTCCTATGCCAACCATGGTCTTCGCCAGTTCGATGGCCTCCGACTTGCCTGTCATGAAAGCTCCTGAACCCCACTTCACATCGAGGACGATCACGTCGGCACCGGATGCAAGCTTCTTGCCCATGATGCTGGATGCGATAAGAGGCACAGAGTCAACCGTTGCCGTCACGTCGCGGAGGGCATAGAGTTTCTTGTCGGCTACAGCTACATCGCCGGTCTGAGCCATGATGGCTCCACCTAGTCGGTTGACAATCTCCATGAACGCCAGTGGCGTCAGGTTCACGTCGAAACCCGGAATCGACTCGAGCTTGTCGATTGTTCCACCAGAGTGCCCGAGGCCCCTTCCTGACATTTTGGGCATCACGGCACCACAGCTTGCGGCAATGGCGATGAGGGGGATAGACACTGTGTCGGCAACACCCCCCGATGAGTGCTTGTCACACTTCACTCCCTTCAGCGAAGAGAGGTCGATAACGTCTCCACTTGTACTGATGCAATGCGTGAGCCAGGAGGTCTCATGAGCGTTCATCCCTTTGAAATAGATGGCCATGAGTATTGCCGACGTCTGGTAGTCCGGAATGGAGCCACCCACAAGACCATCAATCCACCACGAGATCTCTTCTTCCGAGAGTTCGCCGCCGGATTTCTTCTGCTCGATAAGTTCCGCGAAGTTCCTGTTCACCACTCGGTCCCCTCAATGACACCGGCTAGCAACTCTGCCAGGTGTTCATCGGCACGGCGCGCCGTGGCGAGCACCTGGTCATGGCTCAGCTCGGTGACCGTATCGGTCGCAAGGTCCGTAATGACCGAGACACCGCCAATGCGCAGGCCAGCCTGGTTTGCCACAATCACCTCGGGAATCGTGGACATGCCGACCGCATCAGCTCCTAGAATCCGCAGCATTCTAATCTCTGCACGGGTCTCAAACTGAGGGCCAGACAGTGCTGCATAAACGCCGGACGCAATCGGCAACGAACGACGTTCGCCCACCGATTTGAGCGCTCGCGTGACCGTGGGGTCATACGCACTGTACATGTTCACGAATTTGGAGCCGAACACCTCGTCGGAAAGACCTCGAAGTGGGCTGTCTGCGGTAAGCAGGTTGAGATGGTCTTCGATGACCATGAGGTCCCCTAGTCGCAGACGATCCGCAATGCCGCCCGCCGCATTCGTGAAGAGAGCGGTACGAACACCCAGGGCTTGGGCAACTCGGACAGGGATGGTCACCGTGGCAGCGTCATAACCCTCGTAGTAATGAAAGCGACCCGCAAAGCACAAGACTCTGTGTCCACCGATGCTCCCCGCAACAAGCTCGCTGGCATGCCCCTTGACTGTCGACACAGGGAACCCCGGAATCTCGACGTAGGGAACGACCGTCCGTGCATCCATCCGGTCCACGAAGCTCGACAGACCAGATCCGAGAACAACAGTAACCTCGTACGACTGTCCGATACGTCGTGTCAGGCTGTCGACGGCGATCGTCACCTGTTGTCTCAACTGAGCGCTGTCCATTACTCGACCGACCCCACGACACCGTAGAAGGCCTGCCCTCCGTAGTAAGGCTGGATCTCAAGATCAGGGAATTGTCGGGTCAACGTCGCAACGAGCGCATCGAATGACGCTTCAGCAAAGTCGGCTCCCCGGTAAACCGATACCAGAGACTTGTCATCCCAGGTGATGGGGGACTCGCTGAGGTGCACCAGCGCTCCCTCGACCGATTGTCCCAGTCCCACAAGCTTGTCATCCACGAACAACATATAGTCGCCCTCATGGACAAGCATTCCAGAGACCGTGGCATTCTTGGTTGCACATGTGACCGCAAAAAAATCTGTCGATTCGATGGCCTGGTTTGCGACTGTCAGACAGTCGTCATCGGGACCACAGGAAGCCAGCTGAACCAGCGCACTGATAGCCTGCACCGGGTGACGAGCGTTCAATACGTGCACGTCCTTGTCGATGAGGTCGGCGGCCTGTTGTGCGGCCATGATGATATTCTTGTTGTTCGGGAAGACCAGGAAAGATTTGGCGTTGCACGCGTTGATAGGATCAACGAAAGCCTCAGTCGGTGGATTCATCGTGTCTCCGCCGCTCACGATGATCTGTGCTCCAAGTTTGCGGAAGATCTCGTCAAATCCTGGTCCCGGTGACACGACCACGTATGCACGCTGCACGTCCTCGTCACCGCAGCCATCCGTCGAAGCGAGTGGCTTTGAGGAAGAACCCGCCCCGGATGCCGGGCCGCTGGCATACTCGTTTGCCTGGTATTGCATATCCTCGATGCGTCCCTCCCGTATCGGGGCAAACTTCATGAGGTACTGGATAGTGTCGTATGGCTCGTTGGTGTGGACATGGATCTTGGTAAGGCCGCCCGCCGACGCCATGACGAGGCTGTCGCCACGTTCGGTCAGTTTCGCACGGATTTGGGATTCCGGCAGTGTGTCGGAAGCTACCAGGATCACAGTGTCATAACGGTACGTCAGCTCCTGCGGGCCTACATGCTCCTCGGTCTCATCCTCGACTGTCAGTTTCCCGGAGGCGACCGTCTCACCCCGGAGGCTCATCAACATACCTTCCAGGAGGGTCACAAGGCCTTCGGCGCCGGCATCCACCACATGGGCTTCCGCCAGTGCAGGAAGCTGCCCAGTTGTCTCCATGACCGCTTGTCGTCCTGTCCTGATGACCTCGGCCAGATAATCCGTGTAATCTTCCTGATGTAACCCGGCCGCACTCTCGGCCATGCGTCTGACGACGGTCAGGATTGTTCCTTCTACTGGCGTGACCACCGCCTTGTATGCTACCTCGGTCGCTTTGGTGAGCATCTGTGTGAAATCTGTTGTTGTCAGTACCGGCTTACTGTCTGCTGCTGTAGCCATGCCGCGGATGATCTGTGACAAGATGACGCCTGAGTTTCCGCGCGCCCCAATGAGGGATCCGGCGGACAATGTCGAGACCAACTCTTTCATGGACTTGGGCTGGCTCTTCTGTACTTCCTCCAGAGCAGTCCGGAGAGTGAGGGACATGTTCGTGCCAGTGTCTCCGTCAGGCACGGGAAAAACGTTCAGGCTGTTGATAAAGGCTTTGCGGGATTCGAGGCTGGCGAGAGCAGCCGTGAACAGCGCCTCAAGCTCACTGTAACCGATTTCTTTCAAGATATCCTCCGGAAGTGTTGCTATTCGTTTTCGTGTTCGACGCGAATGGACCAGACCACGACGTTCAGCTCGACTCTCTCCTGCGCAATCCCCGTCATGCTACAGAAGACATAGCGAACCTGTGATGCAATGGTACGGGCGACTTCGGAAACTCGAAGACCATACTGGAGCCGCACATGGACGGTCACTTCGATTGTGCCGTCCTTTCTGATCCGAGCATCGACGCCCTTCGGTGTCGACGGAAGCGCAAGAGCGCCGGTGAAGCGTTCGGCGAATGTGACGGGAGCCAGCCCTGTCACGCCGTAAACATTCAGGGTAGCCAGCCGGAGGATTTCCTCCATTGCATTCCTGCTGAGAACGACTTTACCTTTTGTATCAGTCATGTCCACTCTCCAGGCAAAATATGGTATTCGATTATACCACCAAACTTGAATTCGTTGGCCTTTGACGTAGAATTAACCTACTTTTTCATGGAGGTCCATCGAAATGAGCAGAGTATGCACTATTTGTGGTAAGGGTCCAATGGTAGGTAACACGGTCAGCCATTCAATTCAGCGCAGTTCTCGTCGATTCCTGCCGAATCTTCACACAGTTCAGGTGGAGATGAACGGCAGAGTCCAGCGAATTCGTGTCTGCGGCAAGTGTCTCAAGAAGCTGAAGGCCACAGCCTGATTCGACGCTTCGACAAATGAGTAAAGAACTCCGGAGCCTGGTGTGGACAGGCTCTAGTTTGCGTGTACTCGACCAGCTCAGACTCCCCTTCGAGACTGAGTGGATCGAGTGTACGTCCTACAGAGACGTCTATTCGGTTATCAAGAATATGAACACTCGCGGGGCTCCCGCAATTGGTGTGGCTGCCGCCTACGGTATGGCTCTGGCTGCCCGAGAGGCGCTGACGACTCCGCAGTCTGCACAGTTTGTCCTCGACGCCGGTGCCTATCTCAAGACCGCCCGACCCACTGCCGTGAACCTTGCCTGGGCCGTCGATCGCTCTCTTGCCGAAGGAGCGCCGAGCCTTGGCAAGAACCCACAGGCAGCGGCCGATGAACTTGCAACGTTCGCCGGAAGGCTCGCCCAGGACGACGAGGACCGCAATCTCGCTCTATCGAAGCACGGCGCCGAACTGTTCGAAGACGGAGATACCATCATGACCACCTGCAATACCGGTGCCCTTGCGACCTATCGATATGGTACAGCGTTCGGCTCTATCAACGAAGCGTTCAAGCAAGGCAGGAAGATTCAGGTCATTGCCCTCGAGACGCGGCCGTACCTTCAGGGAGCACGATTGACGGCTCTGGAACTCGTGACCGCAGGTATTCCGTTCCATCTTATTACTGATGGAATGGCTGGTTTCATGATGTCGCATGGGATGGTCACCAAGGTCATCGTGGGTGCCGATCGCATCGCCTCGAACGGAGACTTTGCTAACAAGATTGGAACCTATCAGCTGGCCGTCCTGGCCAAGTACCATGGGCTACCGTTCTACACGGCGGCACCGTTGAGCTCCTTCGATTTTTCGATTGCTTCAGGCGCCGAGATCCCCATAGAACAGCGCGACGAGAATGAGGTCCTGTCATTTGCAGGCCAGCGTATTGCCGCAGAAGGCGCACATGCCTTCAACCCGTCGTTCGACGTGACCCCCAACGAACTGCTTTCGGGTATCGTCACTGAACGTGGTGTTTTCAGACATCCCTTCGGCAACTGGGAGCGACCCTGATCGGGAGCAATCTTGGCACAACCAGGCCACGGACCGCCACCAGAAAAAGTGTCGGGACCGTGGCCTGCTGCATTTTGTCGGAGGTGACTGGTCCCGGCATCACGGATGTGATTGTCCGTTCCCCGGCTCCCTACAGTCTTGGCTCTACGCTGGGTTGTGGACAGACGTTTCGGTTTCGACGCGCGGGCGACGCCTTTGAAGGCGTTTGCGGAGATCTGGCGATGCGCATCGAGAACAGGGACGAGACACTGCGCATCAGCTTCGCGGCTGATCATGGGGGTGTCGAACGGGTCATCGAGTTCCTGGACTTGGCACATAACATTGATCAGCCGGCAGATGAATCACTGACCTTTCTCTGCCAACACTTCCGGGGGCGGGCGAGTCTACTGCGTGATGTGTTTGTGTATTCTCGAGGAACTCATCTTCTCAGGCAGCCTATCCTCGAGACCACCGTCGGTTATATGCTGTCCGTCCAGTCGACGGTCAACCTGGTAGGCAGACGTCTCGACGCCATGGCGAGACTTTTTCCATCCAATCGGCGGACCGTCGCTGGCAGCGACCTGTATCTCTTCCCATCCATCGACGAATTGCGCACGCTACCTTCGTCAGCTGTAGAAGGCTTGCGGCTTGGGTACCGCTCCCGCTGGTTCCTTGACCTGCTCGCAGAACTTCCCGACGAAGCAACCCTGCAGAACCTGGGAGCGATGAAATCGAAGGAGCGGCAAAACTACTTCCGGGGATTCGCCGGCATCGGTCCGAAGGTGGCGGCATGTATCGATCTGTTTGCCTATGGAGGAGACGAGGCCTTTCCCATTGATGTCTGGGTTGACCGGGGCCTCCGACATGTTCTCGGGATGACATCAGCAGAGGTTCGCACTGTCAGGGACCACGCACCAGCAGTCCTTGGACCTCACTGCGGATTGTTCGGCGAGTACCTGTTTCGCTACGAACGGGACCATGCTGCACAACTGGAAAACCCTCCTGTCAGCGTGGAGCCTTCACGTCTGACACGCCATTCTTCGGACAAAACTTCGTAATGGCACAGGCACCGCAATCCGGTCTGTGAGCATTGCAGGTAGACCGCCCGTGGGCGATGAGCGCGTCACAGAATGCGTTCCAGTGGCTCTCGGCAACAACAGTCATAATGTCTTGTTCAATTTTCTCGGGAACAAGGCTTTCGCTCAGTCCAATGCGATAGGTCAGGCGTTTCACATGCGTGTCGACAACCACAGCCTGCCTACTGAATGCATGCGCAAGGACGACGTTGGCGGTCTTGCGTCCGACGCCAGGGAGTGCTGTGAGAAAATCTATCTCGGGAGTCACGGTGCCCCCCCATTTTTCGGAGAGTTCGAGCGACTCGGCAATGATGGCCCTCGCCTTGTTGTGGAAGAAGCCGGTCGGCTTGACGATCTCTTCGACTGCAAGAATATCGGCGTGACCCAGAGCATATGGATCAGGATAGGCAGCAAACAAACGTGGGGTAACCTTGTTGACCATGACGTCTGTGCACTGTGCGCTGAGTATCGTTGCCGTGAGCAGCTGCCATGGGTCGTTGAACTCCAGAGCGGTGCCTCTCCCGGGATAGGTCTTCTCGAGTGTGGCCACGACCTGTCGAACGTGCTTCTGCGCTGTGAATGCCATCTCCATGTCTCCTCACTTGACGTCTACATGTAACCAACAGTATACTCATATACTATAGCAGCAAGGTGGCTGCTCTGACCTTCGACTGGAGACCTCGTGGGTCGAATGCCTTTTGGACCGCGGTATACAGGCCGTCCCGAGTCAGAGGACTTGCAGCCGAGCGTGTTCTGTGTATACTACAGCAAGTCCGGTTTTGTGGGCGGTTAGTTCAGAGGTAGAACGCTTCGTTGACACCGAAGAGGTCAGAGGTTCGATTCCTCTATCGCCCACCATTTGAGTTTTCAGGGAGCGGACATGGATATCAGAATTGTCTTTGATGAGGCATCGTCTCAATATTCTTTCACTGATGGCGAGTCCATCCTCATGGCTGTTCAGAAGCTCTTTCCCCAGCAGAAGCGATCTATCGTTGCTGCCAGGATTGGCGGTTTGCTCGTGGACTTGACGACGATCCCATCCACGACCGACGACATCCAGCTTGTGGGTACCGCCACTAGCGATGGGCTCGAAATCCTTCGCCACAGTGCGTCACATATCATGGCCGAGGCGATCAAGGAGCTCTATCCGGATGCCAAGCTTGCCATCGGACCATCTATCGATACTGGTTTTTACTACGACATCGACATGCCGAAGACGCTATCCCCCGATGATCTCGTTGCAATCGAACAGAAGATGCGCGAGATTACCGAACGCAGCGAGCATTTCACCCGGCAAGACAAGCCGATAGCCGAAGCCATCGAATTCTTCAAGGAACGCGGCGACCAGTATAAGGTCGAGATCCTTTCGGAGATACCAGCGACGACTGTCTCACTCTACACGCAGGGATCGTTCACGGACCTCTGCCGTGGACCGCATATTCCTTCCACCAGCTACCTCAAGCACTTCAAGCTTCTCTCCATCGCAGGCGCGTATTGGCGAGGGGATGAGAAGAACAAGATGCTTCAGCGGATCTATGGCACGGCTTTCCCATCGAAGGAAGAGCTGGTCGGTTTTGTCACGGCCCGGGAAGAGGCTGCCAAGCGCGACCATCGCAAGCTCGGACAGCAGCTAGACCTCTTCAGCATTCAGGAGCAGGCTGGCGCTGGACTGGTTTTCTGGCATCCCAAGGGCGCCATTGTTCGCAAGGAGATCGAGGATTTCTGGCATGCTGAGCATATCAAGCGTGGATATGAATTTGTCTACACCCCCCACATAGCGAATCTTGAACTCTGGAAGACCTCTGGCCACTGGGGCTTCTACCAGCAGAACATGTACTCACCGATCCAGGTCGATGAGGACCAGTACATGCTCAAACCGATGAACTGCCCCTTCCATATTCTCATCTATAAGTCGCAGGTTCGCAGTTATCGTGATCTTCCACTTCGTTGGGCTGAATTGGGCACCGTGTATCGCTACGAGAAGTCGGGAGTCCTTCATGGCCTTCTGCGCGTGCGTGGATTCACTCAGGACGATGCTCACCTCTTCGTCCGTCCGGATCAGCTTGACGCTGAGGTCAAGGGAGTACTCGACTTCACTCGTCACATGATCGAGACGTTCGGGTTTACGAAGTACAACATCTATCTCAGCACCCGCCCGGAGCACTCTGTCGGAACGGACGAAGGCTGGCAGATGGCGACCGAGGCTCTGAGGGTAGCTCTTGAGGAAATGCATCTCGACTACAAGGTCGACCCAGGTGAAGGTGTCTTCTATGGGCCAAAGATCGATATGAAGCTTGTGGACGCCATTGGCCGCGAGTGGCAGGGGCCGACACTTCAGGTCGACTTCAATCTGCCAGAGCGTTTCGACGTCACCTACATCGCCGAAGACGGCAAGGAACACCGACCGATCATGCTGCACCGCGTCGTGCTGGGTTCCATGGAACGGTTCTTCGGTACGCTCATCGAGCAGTATGCTGGATCATTTCCGCTCTGGCTTGCTCCCGTGCAGGTCGAGGTGGTCCCCATCACGGATGTGCAGGAGGAGTATGCCAGGGCAATCACCGCCAGGCTGCTTGAACGTGGCATCCGGGCCAAGATGGATCTCCGCCGAGAGAAGATGCAGGCGAAGATCCGCGATGCCGAGATGCAGAAGGTCCCGTATATCGCCGTCATAGGTGCCAAGGAAGCAGCAGTGGACTCGGTAGCCGTGCGCATGCGGCATGAAGGCGATCAAGGTGTGGTGGCCGTCGACCAGTTCATCGAGCGTGTGCTCGAGGAGATCAAGAGCAAGGTCATCTTCCCCTAGTTGCTTTGCACGGGAACGTTGCTATACTCGTGGAGGCTCGAAAGAGTAGAGCCACTGTAAAACGAAGCCGGTAAGGCTTCTACCTCCAGCTTTAAGCAAAGAGGTTCTTGAGTTCGCCAATGTGCTAGTTCAACTATATGGCGGCCGTTTTACAGCGGCCGCCATTTTTCTTTTGGAGGTGTGGAATCAATAGGGATTCAGATCTGATTTACAACGAGAGAGTGCGCTGGAAGGAAGTCCGCGTCATTGACGACAACAATGGCCAGCTGGGCCTGTTGACGTCCGAAGCAGCTCTTGAACTTGCGTACTCGAAGGGGCTCGACCTGATCGTCGTGGCGCCCAACGCCACTCCACCCGTTTGCAAGATCATGGACTTGGGAAAGTACCAGTACGAGCAGATGAAGCGGCAGAAGGAAGCCAAGAAGAAACAGGTCACAGTCGAGATGAAAGAGATGAAGTACCGACTGCGCATCGACGTTGGCGATCTGACCGTGAAGAATCAACACCTCAAGGAATTCCTGTCCGACGGAAACCGTGTTCGCGTGACGATCATGTTCCGCGGCCGTGAGATGGCTTTCCCCGACCAGGGGCGTGCACTGCTCAAGAGGGTTGCTGCTGATCTTGCCGAGTACGGCACAGTCACGCAGGAACCAAAGATGCAGGGACGCAATATGTCAATGATGATGGAACCATCCAAAGAAGTGCTCGCCAAGATGAAAGGACCCGGAAAGGAGTAGGACATGGCTATCAAAAACAAAGTAACCAAGATCAGGACATGCAGGGGAGCTGCCAAGAGGTTCAAGATAACCGGTACCGGCAAGATCATGGCGTATGGCGCCAACCATGGCCACAAGCTTGGCAAGAAGTCCATGCGGAAGAAGAAATTGATGCTGAAGAAGCGTGTTCTTCAGGGTGCAGATGCTCGCAACATGAAGAGACTTGTGCCGTATCTTAAGGGTTAATGGAGGCTCACGATGTCGAGAGTTAAAGGTGGAAGCTCGATCCGCAGAAGGCACAAGAAGATACTGAAGCTCAGCAAGGGCTATGTCGGCGCACGCTCTATCCGGTACAGGGCTGCACGGGAGGCTGTTCAGCAGGCTGAGCGTCATGCCTATTTCAACCGCAAAGAAAAGAAACGCGAGTATAGAGCGCTCTGGATTGTGCGTATCAATGCACTGTGTCGCTCTAATGGCATCACGTACTCCAAGTTTGTGGGAAGCCTGAAAAAGGCCGGTGTAAAGCTTGACCGCAAGGTTCTGGCTGACATGGCTGTTCATGACAAAGAAACGTTTGCCACCCTCGTCGCTGAGGCGAAGAAGCAGCTGACTGCCTAGTCCTTTCATGATCTCGCAATTTGGTCGAGTGGCTCTTGCTCTCGACCTCCTGCCTCTTGGCGTCTGCAAGTGGGACCTCGCGGCCCTTCTTGAGGCACCGGATGAATTGGAGGCCGTGTCACAGGAGAGGCTCGACCAACTGCTTTCTGCGTCGTCTTCGGCGAGAGGGAAGCACGTGTCACTAGCTGAACGGGACAGTGCTCTGGAAAAAGCCGACAAAGAGATTGCTGAGCTTAACAGCCTCGGGGCTTCTCTTATTACGATGTTCGACGGACCGGAGACCTATCCGGGTCGCCTTCTCGAATGCTTCCGTCCCCCGCTCTTCCTTCAGATTCTGGGTGATGCGATAGTTCTACTCAGGGACTGCATTGCCATCGTGGGAAGCCGCAAACCGACGCCTGAAGGTGTCAGAGCAGCTTCCGACCTCGCGGGACAACTGGCAACAGCAGGTCTCGTGGTGGTCAGTGGCCTCGCCTATGGAATTGACAAGGCAGCCCACGTTGGATGTCTTGACGCAGGGGGTCAAACGATTGCAGTCCTAGGATCCAGTATAGACGAGACCTACCCGTCCATTCATGGCCCAATTGCGCGGACCATCGCAGGAAACGGCGGGGGAGCCGTCATTTCTGAGTTTCATCTTCATACACAGCCGACGGTCTATACATTCCCACAGCGCAACCGTGTCATTTCCGGTCTTTCGCTGGGTGTCCTCGTGGTAGAAGCAGCGAAGGAGAGCGGATCTCTGATTACGGCCAACTTCGCCCTTGAACAGAATCGTGAGGTTTTTGCAATTCCGGGTTCCATCTACGCTCCTCAGCACGTTGGGACGAACGCGTTGATCAAGTCTGGTGCCAAACTGGTGCAATCTGTGCACGACGTTCTCGATGAACTCCCGGGGTTCAAGGTCGCTCCCGAGGAACATCCGTCTGAGGCACTGTCGCAGCAGGAACTGACGATCGCAGGCTGCATTCAGACAGGCTGTACCTCAGTCGATCTGCTGTGCGAACGCCTTGCCTGCACTGCGCCTCAGGTGCTCAGCGTTCTGACCAGCCTTGAATTGCGGGGCCTCCTGGTGCGTCGGGGACCCGACAGCTTCGCTATCGTTCAGCCACAGTAGCATGGGCATAGACATCCGCGTTGTCGGGGGCGGCCTGGCAGGAAGTGAGGCCGCGCTGACTCTGGCTCGCCTTGGTCTGACGGTGGAGCTATGGGAAATGCGGCCTTTGCACCAGACCGACATCCACGAAACTGACCGATTCGGAGAACTTGTCTGCAGCAATTCCCTTGGCTCTGACGCCTTGCGGGACGCGAGAGGCCTTCTCAAAGCCGAACTTCGACTCCTGGATTCTGCCATCGTGCGGTGCGCTGATGCGAGCCGTCTTCCTGCAGGCAAGGCCTTCGCGGTCGACAAGGACCAGTTCAGCGCTCTGGTGACTCAGAGTATCCAGAGCAATCCGCTCATTTCCATTCGCAGGGAAGAATATAGACGGCTCGATTCCTCGGTTCCAACCATCCTTGCAACAGGCCCTCTCACCAGTCCGGATTTTCTCCATGAGCTCCGGGAGCGCCTCGGGTGTGAGAATCTCTTCTTCTACGATGCCGTTGCTCCCTCTGTCTGGGCTCATTCGGTTGACCACAACTCTTCGTTCTTGAGCTCCCGAGGGGGAGATGCCGCCGATTATCTGAACTGTCCCCTGACGAGGGAGGAGTACTATGCATTTGTGCATGCGCTCCAATCTGCCCGACAGCACCTCCCCGAAACTCTGGACGAACAGAAGTACTTCGAGGGGTGTCTGCCCGTCGAGGAAATTGCGCGAAGGGGCGACGACTCTCTCAGATTTGGTCCGATGCGCCCCGTCGGCCTCCGAGAGAGACCTGCAGACTGCTTCGCCGTCATCCAGCTTCGCAAGGAGAACCGCGAAGGAACCGTCCTTGGCCTGGTTGGATTTCAGACTTCTCTGGCCATCGCCGAGCAGCAACGAGTGCTTGGCATGATACCAGCCCTTCGCAACGCTGAATACGTGCGGTATGGCCTCATTCATCGGAACGCGTTTCTGCGCGGCCCCACAGTGCTGTCTCAAGACCTCCAACTGGGAGCGTTTCCACGCATATGGGTAGCGGGGCAATTGTGCGGCGTCGATGGATACATGGAGTCGACCGCATTGGGACTCGTTGCGGCACTGAACGCTGTTGCCTCGCTTTGCAGCTTCTCGCAGCCAGTGTTTTCTGTCCAGACGATGACGGGCCTTCTGGTCGACTACGTTACGCGTGACAGAGAGGACTTCCAGCCCACGAACGCCAACTACGGGCTTCTCCCGCTCGAAGCCGGCCCTAAACAGAAGGCCATCGACCGTGAAGCATTCGCTGCTGTGGCCCTGGAGCACATCCGGGAAGTCGTCGACCAGGTTGGAGCATGGACTGCACAGAAAATGAGCCTCTAGACTCAGGTGCGGTTGCCGTGCCGAGGCAGGAGTTCGCGACGAGTCCGGAAGTGGTCGCTGAAGCTGACGGGTCGTATCTCCGGTTGTCGAACGCAGAGTTCCGAGCCCGGATCCAGAATGCGTATCGTCGCATGGCGGCCTGCGATCTTTGTCCTCGACGTTGCGGAGCCCATCGGCTTGCTGGAGACACTGGCTACTGCGGCGCCGCTCTCAAACCCAACGTCTTTGTCTGGAATCTGCATCGTGGCGAGGAACCTCCCGTCAGTGGGACACGAGGATCAGGTACGGTCTTCCTCAGCGGTTGCAACCTGAATTGCTGCTATTGCCAGAACTATCCGCTGAGTCAACTGCACCATGGAACGGAGATGCCGGTTGGGCAGCTCGCAGGTGCGCTCGTTGAACTTCAGGCGAAGGGAGCCCACAATATCAACTTTGTTACACCCTCTCATCAGGTTCCCCAGTTGCTCGCAGCAGTATTTGCAGCACGGCAAGAAGGGCTGCATATTCCCATCGTCTACAACACGAGCAGCTATGACCAGCCATCGACGCTGGCTCTTCTGGATGGAATCGTGGACATCTACCTGGGCGATCTTCGATATACGGACGAAGCTGTCGCCATGCAACTCTCGGGAGTCGCTGATTACGCTCAGGTCGCTGAACGTGCGCTTATCGAGATGCATCGCCAGGTTGGCGACATCAGTGTAGACAAGCAAGGCAGATATGTCCCGCGAGGACTCATCGTGCGGTACCTCATTCTCCCACACCATACCGGCATGGCTCGAGAGGTCTTTGGCTTCGTGTCTCGCCGACTGTCACTTCAGACATACGTGAGTGTCATGACGCAGTACTTTCCTGCCTACAAAGCATTTGATCGTGCACTGGGCATCTGGCGGAAACTCACCGATGCGGAGTACGACCGGGTCATGAGAACATGGTCCCGATCAGGGCTGGTCCATGGATGGGTGCAGGACATGGGCGACAACGGGGGAGCCTGAGCGAACGCAGAATGAGAAGAGCGCCAGCACCGGCACCCACCATCTCAGAGACATGTGGTGGCTCGCATCAATTTGCTAGAAGGGGTTGTCGATCTCATCCTGCAGTCCCTTGCTGAGGTCCTGGGAAGGTTCTTGACGCGGGCTGGAGGCCATTTTCTCGAGGACTGGCCTGATCGAACCCGAGATCTTCTTGGCCCAAAAGCTGATGGCGCCAATGGGCACCTTGCTGTCGAATATGACGGCGAGCAAGATCAAGGGGTCTACGAGGGAAATGTGGATATTGGTATCTTTGCCCTGGTGGAACGTCAGGGTAAACTCACGTTCGCCGAGGAGTTTCGCCAACTCATTCGTGGCTGAGAAGACACCGGCCGCCGAGGCGGACAGGCCAACTGCCGACTCCCGTGTGACAGCACCACTCTTCGCCAGGAGCTCGCCGCTCTTCTTGAGGAGGATAATGTCCTTTGCCTGCGAATCTACGAGGTACTGTGAGAAGAGTTCGTCGATGGTTTCGATATCTTCCTTCGTGATCACCAGTGAAGACAGTTGATCTTCCATCTATGCCTCCGATTTCGACAACGTAACCATCTTTTTGCCCGCAAGACCGTTGAGAGCTGTCCAAGGTCTGAATAAGCTGGGCAAGCGGAAAGCTCTGCAGATCACCGCGCAATTTCATAGGACTCCTCTATTCCTCTGACTTAGCATGCTATTTGATTTTGGTGCAATTTCAAGGTATGCTAAGTTTTCCACATACTCGGAGGTGAACCGTGATGAAGTCCAAGGAAATCGGGTTGAACAAGACATCTGCCTGGAGCAGCATCGATCGCAAGGCAACCGATAAGCTGGCTGCAGAGTACATGTCGGTTATGAAGGATGCCAAGACCGAACGCGAGTTCGTCGAGGCAGCGACGGTCATTGCCCAGGCCAGCGGCTACCGCACGGCCGACGCTCTCTCTACCAAAGCATTGCCTACAGGCGGGAAACTGCTTTTTATCAACCGTGGCAAGAACGTCGTGATCGTGAGGCTGGGTAAGCGCCCTCTTGGCGAAGGCGTCAACATGATAGCTGCACACGTCGACGCTCCACGCATCGACGTGAAGCAGAACCCGTTGTTCGAGAGCACTGGGCTAGGCCTCTTCCAGACCCACTACTACGGTGGAATCAAGAAGTACCAGTGGGTGACGATTCCGCTTGCGTTGCATGGCGTGATCTATGACAAGGCAGGGAAGAAGCTTCAGTTGCGCATCGGTGAGGAAGACAGCGATCCAGTGTTCAACATTTCCGACATCCTTCCACATCTGGGGCAGGCACAGGCAGAGAAGAAGATGAGCGAAGGAGTTTCCGGCGAAGCGCTGGATGCAATCGTCGGCCACGTGCCTGCTGATGACAAGGACGACAAGACGCCTATTCGTACAAATGTCCTGAAGATGCTTGCCGAGCAGCTCAACATCGAAGAGCAAGCCTTCGCTGCGTCTGAACTGGAGCTCGTGCCGGCAATGAAGCCGCGGGAAGTCGGTTTTGACCGCGGACTCATCCTCGCCTACGGACACGACGACAGGATCTGTGGCTACACGGCTCTGCGTGGCCTGCTGGACCAGAAGAAGGAACCCGAGCGTACGCAGGTCGTTTTCCTCGCTGACAAGGAAGAAATTGGTAGTGACGGCGACACCGGCATGCAGAGCGAGTTCCTTGAGCTGGTCATTGAGCGGCTTATCCTGGAAGCTGGAGAGAAGACCACGGTCAGACAGGTGTTCTGGCACTCCATGGCACTCAGCGCTGACGTCGATGCAGGTATGGACCCCAACTATCTGGATGTGTTCGAACCGACAAATGCTGCCACTGTTGGCAACGGCATTGTGATCACGAAGTTCACCGGTTCTCGAGGAAAGTCCTCAGCCCATGACGCTTCCGCCGAGACTCTCCACAAAGTGCTCGCATTGCTGGAGGAGGCCAAGGTCCCATGGCAGGTGGCTGAGATGGGCAAGGTAGACGTCGGCGGAGGTGGCACTGTAGCAAAGTTTCTGTCGAAGCGCGGCATCGAAACGCTCGACGCCGGCCCTGCGCTTCTGTCGATGCATGCGCCACAGGAGCTGGCGAGCAAGGCGGACCTGTATGCCTGCTATCTGGCTTACAAAACGTTCCTGGAGAAGGCCCGCTAGTTTATCTCACTTCAAAGCGATGCAACCGGATGATCCCGTGAAGGGTTCCTCCGGTTGCATCGGTGCAGCTCCTGCATATACTATTTTCGCTCTCTGCCGTCGTGAAGACGGCCGAAATCTAAGTCCAAAGGGAGGAACTGTTGAGAGAGTTTGAATTGATGTTTATTGTGGACGGGACAATGCCGGAGGAAGAAGCTACGGCTATCGCTAGTACCGTTCAGTCCTTCATCTCATCGAAGGGTACGATTCTGAAGGCAGACCCATGGGGCCGTCGTCGCATGGCGTATCCGATCAACAAGAAGCAGGATGGCTATTACTGGGTGATCGCATTTGAGTGCGAGCCTGGCGAGGTCGACGCCCTCAAGCAGCAGCTGAGAGTGAACGAAAACGTCATCCGCTGGATGGTTACGCGACCCGAGCACAAGAAGACTGTCGTTCCAATTGAGACCGTTATCCCTCAGGATACTGCCCCGGCACCTGAACCCACTCCAGTAGCTGCACCGGTGCCTGAATCTACGCCTGCACCTGAACCCGCTCCAGTAGCTGCACCGGTATCCGAACCCGCCCCTGCACCTGAGGCATAGGGATGAACGACCTCAACCAGGTTGTCCTCACAGGCAGGATTACCAGGGATCCGGACATCCGGTACACGCCGTCAGGCAAGAAAACGGCCCGTGTTTCAATTGCTGTGAACCGGAGCTGGAACGCGTCCAAAGATCCGTCTGTCCGTGACTGGAAGGAAGAAGCCTTCTTCGTTGACATCAACGCATGGACCTTCGTTGCCGACAAGATCGAGAAGTCGGCTGAGAAGGGTCTGCGCGTTCTCGTGACGGGACGTTTGTCCATTCGAGACTATACGGCCAACGACGGAACCAAGAAGCGTGCTACCGAGATCGTGGCTACAACATTTGAGATCATCGGTACTCCTCAGAACCGTCAGAGTTCCGGTGAGCCCGCTGAAGCGCCCGGCGAAGATGACCTTCTGAAGGACTTTGAAGTCCCCGAGGGATCATTGCAGCAGGGTTCCGGCTCTGAAGACCACGACGTGCCATTCAACTGAGATGAAGGAGTAGACTACTATGCCAAACGCACCATTCAAGAAACCAAGCAAGACCGGCAAGAAGAAATCGTTTTACTTTCGCGCGCGTAAGAAGTTTTGTCCATTCTGCGCTGACAGGACTGATGATATCGACTACAAGGATGCTTCACGGCTGCGCCGTTTCGTAAGCGATAAGGGCAAGATCCTCCCTCGCCGTGCGACAGGCGTGTGTGCGAAGCACCAGCGTGCCCTTGCGGGTGCCATCAAGAGAGCTCGCGTCATGGCTCTCCTGCCGTTTGTGAATCGGTAGTTCAACACCAACCATGGACAGGAAGGTAATCCTGCTCGCCGACGTCAAGGGCGTAGGCCACAAGAATGACGTGGTCAGCGTTTCTGTGGGCTATGCTGCCAATTACCTCCTTCCCCAGCGTCTGGCTATCGAGGCAACATCCGAGAGAGTCGCCGCCCTCAGCAAACACAAGACGGCAGTGTCTCAGGAAAAGGATGTTGCGCTTGCGCGGGCCCAGGACTTGGCGGCGAAACTCACAGGTCAGTCGGTTACTGTTCGCGCCAAAGCGACGCCACAGGGGAGACTGTATGGCGCTATCACTCCGGACGAAATCGCTGCGGCCATTGGCAGTCAACTCGGTGTCGCGGTGGAGAAGAGAACCGTGAGTACCGATGAACCCGTCAAGGCACTTGGTGTATATGCGATTGCTTTGAAGCTGAATCCCCAGGTCACCGCTCTCGTCTCCGTCACCGTGGCGGAAATTGTCTGAGGATGGCCGATCGAAGTGATGCTCAGGTAAACGAAGCCCGTCCACGAGCCGGACAGAACGAATCCGGTTCGATTCCGGGGAACGTTGTTCCACCGTATGATATGGGAGCCGAGCAGTCTCTGCTCGGCTCCTTCATTGTCTCAAATACCACCGTCGACGAAGTCATGGACTATCTCAAGCCTGAGGACTTCTACTTCGATGAACACGTCGCCATCTGTGACTCCATTTTCCGCCTCCGAGCGTCCAACAAACCTGTCGACGTCATTGTCCTGAGCAACGACATCAAGAGTCATGGCGACCTCGATCGCATTGGCGGTGTGGCATATCTGGCCAAACTCACTGAGCTTGTCCCGACAACCCAGAACGTCAAGTATTACGCTGAGATCATCAAGGAATCATCGGTCAAGCGCAGTATTATCCGTGCAGGCCGCGACATCTACGAGTTAGGGTTTTCTCCCACTGTGACGGCCATGGAGCTGATCGACCGGACGGAGAAGTTCATCTACGAAGCGTCTCAGGGCATGGTACGCGGCGACTTTCAGCCACTGGAACACATCCTCCCTGACACGTTCCGGGTGCTGCAGGAGCGGTATGACCACAGAGGTTCTATTCGCGGGATTGCCACCGGTATCAAGAACCTGGATCTTCAGATCGGCGGGTTCCAGCCCCAAGAGCTGGTCGTCCTGGCAGCGAGGCCAAGCGTCGGGAAGACGTCGCTTGCATTGAACATTGCAGCGTACAACGCGGTCCGCCTGAAGAAGCCCGTGGGCATCTTCAGCCTGGAGATGTCCCGAGAGCAGCTGGCCGAACGTGTTATATCGTCAGAAGCGATGATCGAGGCGGACAAGCTTCGGTCGGGCTATCTGTCGCAGGAGGACTGGCAGGCGCTGACACAGGTCAGCAACAAACTATCGGAAGCACCCCTGTATATCGACGACGCGGCGGGGCTGACGGCTCTCGAGATACGAGCGAAGGCAAAGCGTCTTGCGGTCACGGCGAAGGTAGAACTCCTCATTGTCGACTACCTCCAACTTGCTGCCTCCGGCGAGAAGGTCGAAAGCCGCGTCCTTGAAGTGGCGCAGATCACTCGCATGCTCAAGAACCTGGCCCGTGAACTCAATGTGCCGATCGTTGTCGTTTCTCAGCTGTCACGGGATATCGAGAAGAGAGACCGCAAGAAGCCTCAGTTGTCCGATCTTCGCGAGAGCGGAGCCATCGAGCAGGATGCTGACATTGTCATCTTCCTGTACACCGACGAAGCGATAGATACTTCCGAGATGAACACCCGGACGCCCACCAATGCTTTGGTCGCCAAGCACCGCAATGGCAAGCAGGGCAACGTGAAGCTGATGTTCGACAAGAGATATACCCGATTCGAGTCTCTCGACACGACTGCAGAGGACTGAGCACAGCCACTCGACCATCGTAACTATTGACGAGGAGCCGGTTCTCAGTAGAATGAACTGGTGCGCGGGCCGTTAGCTCAGTTGGCAGAGCATCTGCCTTTTAAGCAGAGGGTCACAGGTCCGAGTCCTGTACGGCTCACCAAAAGCCCTCGTAGTCTAATGGTCAGGACACGGCCCTTTCAAGGCTGCGATAGGAGTCCGATTCTCCTCGAGGGCACCACGTATGGGCGGATGGCTCAGCGGTAGAGCACCTCCCTCACACGGAGGGGGTCGCAGGTTCGAACCCTGTTCCGCCCACCACGTTTCTTATGTTGCATATGGTAACAGCTTTGCGCGGCTACCGAGACTGAGACACCTGATGCTCACTTGACTTTTTGTGGAACAATCTATACTAAGTATGGTACGGGGTCGTGGTGTAGCTGGTCCAACACGCTGGCCTGTCACGCCGGAGACCACGGGTTCAAATCCCGTCGATCCCGCCAGAGCGGGAGTAGCTCAGGGGTAGAGCTCTGCCTTGCCAAGGCAGTTGTCGCGGGTCCGAATCCCGTCTTCCGCTCCATTTTTTTCGTTCTGGCCAGTTG
>Ga0209840_1000062_pt1 | contig 23180 bp, 16 predicted proteins | sample PersoiDNA2013190_FD_185802 | JGI IMG/M metagenome (GOLD analysis project Ga0209840, IMG submission 185802) | Permafrost soil microbial communities from the Arctic, to analyse light accelerated degradation of dissolved organic matter (DOM) -... | ecosystem: Environmental > Terrestrial > Soil >... | reverse complement strand
CAACCCCAACCTGGGACTCAGGGGGATCCGCCTGGGCCTGAGCCATCCGGAGCTGCTGATCGGCCAGCTTCGCGCGGCGCTGCGGGTGGCCGCGGACCACCCGGTCCGGGTCATGTTCCCGATGGTCGCCACGGTGGACGAGGTGCGGCGCGCCCGCGAGCTTCTGGACGAGGCGCGCGCGTCTCTGACCGCGGCCGGCGCCGCGGCGCCCGAGCGCATCGAGGTGGGGATCATGGTGGAAGTCCCGGCAGCCGCCCTCATGGTCGAGGCGTTCGTGCCGCACGTGGACTTCTTCTCGCTGGGCACGAACGACCTGGCGCAGTACGTCTTCGCCGCCGACCGCGGCAACGCCGAGGTGGCCGCGCTGGCGGACGCCCTGCATCCGGCCGTGCTCCGCCTGATCGACCGGGTGGCTCGGGCCGCCGCGGAGGGCGGACGGAGCGTAGCGGTGTGCGGGGAGGTGGCCGGAGACCCCCTGGCGATCCCCCTGCTGCTTGGCCTCGGCGTCACCGAGCTTTCGATGGCCGCGGTCCGGATCCCGGCCGCCAAGCAGGTCGTGCGGGCCACCGACGTCGGGGCAGCTCGGCAGTTGGCCGCCCGGGCGCTCGCCGCCGAATCGGCTGCCGCGGTACGCGAGCTGGGCCCCCGCTGAACGACCCGGCGTGGCCGTTCAGCGGGCATCCGGGTCGATGGGCGGGGTGGCGACGCTCAGCTCAGACAGCCTTCATGTGAACGGCGCCGCGCCGGCGCTACCCCCTCCGTGAGTCAAGGCAGCTGGGGGCGAGACGTCAGGTCCAGGGGAGCGTTCCAGGAGCGCAGGGTCTTCAGGTAGTTCGCCCGCTCGAACGCCGACGGATCGTCACTGGCCGCGTAGCTCGCGCTGCCCCGCAACTCCGAGACCGAGGCGTACTCGTTCGCGTCCATCCACTGTACGAGCTCTCTCTCCACCGTCGCGAAATGCTCGCGGCCGTTGCGGAGGACGGCCGACGTCATCATCGCGACGTCCGCGCCCACCAGCAGCGCCTTCGCCGCATCGATGCCGGTGTGGACCCCGCTCGATGCGGCGAGCGACGCGCGCGCGGCGAGGTGGGAGCGCAGGATTGCGATCCAGCGCAGCGGCAGGCGCAGTTCCCACGGCTGGCTCAGCTCGAGCCTCGGTACGACCTCTCGGGAGTCCGCGTCGAGGTCCGGCTGGTAGAAGCGGTTGAAGAGCACCAGCCCATCAGCCCCTGTCTCGACGACGCTGACGGCGAAGTTGGCCAGTGCCGAATAGTAGGGGGAGATCTTCACCGCCAGAGGGATGTCCGTCGACTCCCTCACCCGCCGGACCACTTCCAGGTCGCTCGCCTCCATACCCGATCCGCTGCGGGTGGGATCGGCCGCGAGCCGGTAGAGATTCAGCTCCAGCGCGTCGGCTCCCGCCTCCTCGATCAGCTTCGCGAAGCGCACCCATCCGCCGCTCGAGGTCGCGTTGAGGCTGGCGATGACGGGCACGTCCAGCTTCTCCTTCATCTGGCCGATGACCAGGAGATAGCGGTCGGCGGTGCTCTCGAAGGCGTCGACGGTCGGGAAGTAGTCGAGGGCCTCCGCGAAGTTCTCGGCCCCCTGCTCGAGCGCCTGACTGAACTCCACCTCCTCGTGGACGACCTCCTCCTCGAACAAGGAGGGCAGGACGATGGCCGCGGCGCCGCTCTCCTGCATGCGCAGGGCGCTCTCCGGCTGTCTGGTGAAGGGGCTCCCCGAAGCCACCAGCGGGGTTCGCAGCTCGAGACCGAGATAGCTCGTGGCCAATCGGCTCATGGCGGGTCCTCCTCGTGCTGTGGGCTGTCGGCGGAGCCGGTGTCCGTGCGCGTGCCGCCCTCGGCGGAAGGTACCTTCCGCGACATCGCGGCGAGCTGCTCGTAGTAGCGCCAGCGCTCGTCGACGTCGGCCTGGATCAGTTCGAGCAGGCGCTCGGACCGCTGTGGATGGGTCCTGCTCAGGATGGCGAACCGCGCTTCCGAGGAGACGAAGTCCCGCACGGGGATCGAGGGCTTGCGCGAGTCGAGCTTGAAGGGCCGGCCGCTCTCGGTCGCGGTGGGCTGGAACCGGTACAGCGGCCAGTAGCCGCTTCTCACCGCGTTCTTCATGTGCTCCATCGACTTGGACATGTCCATGCCGTGGGCGGTGCAGGTGCTGTACGCGATGACCAGCGACGGTCCCGGCCAGGCGTCAGCCTCGAGGAGTGCCTTGACCGTCTGGGTGTCGTTGGCCCCGAGGGCGATCTGGGCGACGTAGGCGGTGCCGTAGGCCATCGCCAGCGCGCCGAGGTCCTTCTTCGGGGTCGCCTTGCCAGAGGAGGCGAACTTGGCCACCGCTCCGCGGGGCGTCGCCTTGGACGCCTGCCCTCCGGTGTTGGAGTAGACCTCCGTGTCCAGGACCATGATGTTGACGTTGCGACCCGAGGCAAGCACATGGTCGAGCCCCCCGAAGCCGATGTCGTAGGCCCAGCCGTCGCCGCCGATGATCCAGACCCCCTTGCTCACAAGGTCGCCGGCGAGCGCCAGCAGGTGAGGAACGTCCGGATCGTCGTTCCCCAATCCCTCCAGAGCCTGCTCGAGATCGGCCACTCTCTGGCGCTGTGCCCGCAGCTGAAGCTCGGTGTCCTGAGGGGCCTCGATGGTCTCCCGGACGAGCGCACCGTCCAGCCGGGGGGCGAGGCCCTCGAGGAGCAGCCTCGCCCTGGCAAGTCGCGCCTCGCAGCCCATGCGCATGCCCATCCCGAACTCGGCGGTGTCCTCGAAGAGGGAGTTGTTCCACGCCGGCCCGCGCCCGTCGCGATCGACGGTCCAAGGGGTGGTCGGTAGGTTGCCGCCGTAGATCGAGGAGCAGCCGGTCGAGTTGGCGACCACGATCCGGTCGCCGAAGAGCTGTGATACGAGCTTGACATAGGGCGTCTCTCCGCACCCCGCACAGGCCCCGGAGAACTCGAAGAGCGGCTCGAGAACCTGTGAACCTCTCACCGACGCACGAGGCAGGAGGTCCCGGGCCAGCGGCGGTATCGAGTCGAAGAACTGCGAGTTCCTTCGCTCGGCGTCGCGGTGCTCCATCGCCGGCTCCATGCCGATGGCCCGACGTCGCACCTCGGTCTTGCTCTTCGCCGGGCAGACGTTGACACAGACACCGCATCCGGTGCAGTCGTCAGGCGCCACCTGGATCGTCAGCTTGTGGCCCGGCAGGTCTTTCGAGCGGAAGTCCTTGGAGCGAAAGCCCTCGGGCGCGCCCTCGAGGCGCGCGGGCTCGTAGACCTTCATGCGGATGACGGCGTGAGGGCAGACGAGCGCGCACTTGCCGCAGTCGATGCAGAGCTCCGGATCCCAGATGGGGATCTCCCGTGCGATGGCCCGTTTCTCGTACTTGGCGGTGCCGGTGATGAACGACCCGTCCACCGGGAAGGCGCTCACGGGCAGAAGATCGCCCTCGCCGGCCAGCAGCGGCACGATCACGCGCCTGACGAAGTCCGGGGCGTCGTCCGGCACAGCGATCCCCGACGGGCCGCCGCAGGTCACCGACCCGGGCGCCTCCACCTGCGTGAGTTCCTTCAGTGAGCGATCGATGGCCGCGAAGTTCCTCTCCACGATGACCGGGCCGCGCTTGCCGTAGGCTTTCTCGACGGACTCCTTGATGTGCGCCACGGCCTCGTCGACCGGCAGGACGCCGGACAACGCGAAGAAGCACGGTTGCATCACCGTGTTGATGCGGCTGCCCATGCCCACTTCGGCGGCGATCCTGTCGGCGTCGATCACCCAGAACTGGATGCCTTTGTCGATCAAATGCTCCTGGATGCACTCGGGGAGGTGGTCCCACACCTCGTCGGCCGGGAAGGGGCTGTTGAGCAGGAACGTGGCGCCGTCCCTGGCGTGCCCGAGCACATTCAGTTTCCCGAGCAGGCCGAACTGGTGGCACGCCACGAAGTCGGCGCGTTCGATGAGGTAGGTGGAGCGGATCGGGTTGGGGCCGAAGCGCAGGTGAGAGACCGTGACGGAGCCGGCTTTCTTGGAGTCGTAGACGAAGTACCCCTGCGCCCACAGGTCGGTGTTCTCACCGATGATCTTGACGGAGTTCTTGTTCGCCCCGACGGTCCCGTCCGAGCCCGTACCGAAGAACATCGCCTGCACCTCACCGGCTGGGCGCCGGTAGCGGAACTCGGTGTCCGGCGCGATGCTCAGGTGCGTGACGTCGTCGGTGATGCCGACCGTGAAATGGCGCTTCGGGTCCTCAGCGGCGAGCTCGTCGAAGACCGCCTTGACCATCCCCGGGTTGAACTCCTTCGACGACAGGCCGTAGCGGCCGCCGATCACCCGCGGCATGCGCTCGAAGCGCGGGTGCGCGGAGTCCATGCCCTCCGCGAGCGCGGCCACGAGGTCGAGGTAGAGCGGTTCCCCCGGCGCACCCGGCTCTTTGGTCCTGTCGAGGACCGCGATCGACCGCACTGTCTGAGGCAACGCGGCGACGAACTGCTCCGCCGGGAACGGCCGATAGAGACGCACCTTCACCAGGCCCACACGCTCGCCGGCGGCGGCCAGTGTCTGCATCGTCTGTTCGGTCGCGCCGATGCCGGACCCCATGAGGACGACGACCCGCTCCGCGTCGGGCGCGCCCGCGTACTCCACGAGTCCGTAGTGGCGCCCGGTGCGCCGTTCGAACGCCTCCATGGCCGCGGCGACGATGCCCGGCGTGGCGAGGTAGAAGGGGTTGCCCGCCTCGCGGCCCTGGAAGAAGGCGTCGGGGTTCTGGGCCGTCCCGCGCACGAGCGGCGCATCCGGGCTGAGGCCTCGGGCGCGGAACGCGAGGATGTCCTCCTCGGGCGCCAGCGCCCTCAGGTCGTCATCGCTCACGAGGTCGATGCTGTTGATCTCGTGCGAGGTGCGAAACCCGTCGAAGAAGTGGATGAACGGGACCCGCGCGCGCAGTGTGGCCACATGGGCGATGAGCGCCATGTCCTGCGCTTCCTGCACCGAGGCGGAGGCGAGCATCGCCCACCCGGTCGTGCGCGCGTGCATCACGTCGCTATGGTCCCCGAAGATCGAGAGCGCGTGCGTGGCCACGGTGCGTGCCGCGACATGGATGACGGCGGGGGTCAGCTCGCCGGCGATCTTGAACATGTTGGGGATCATGAGCAGCAGGCCTTGCGAGGCGGTGAAACTCGCGGACAGAGCGCCCCTCTGCAACGCTCCGTGCAGGGCCCCGGCGGCCCCGGCCTCGGACTGCATCTCGACGACGTCAGGCACTACGCCCCACAGGTTCGGCTTCCCTGCCGCTGCCCAGCCGTCCGCCGCCTCACCCATCGGCGTGGACGGTGTGATCGGGTAGACGGCCAACACCTCGCTAAGCGCGTAGGCGACGCGCGCGGCCGCCTCGTTCCCGTCGATGCAGGTCCACTGCTGGTCCAAGAGTCCCCTCCGAGATTGGCATGTCCACGCTCGCGGCGGCCGCTGACTCGTCGCCTCGTGTCGATAGTGTACCGCACCCGGATCTCTGGACACGGATCTTCCTTACGCGGCCGCTCGGTGTGGCGGTGGCGAGGCTCTCTGCTACCATCGGCCCAGTGTCGGCCCAGTCTGCGGCGCCGCATCGGAAGAGCCGGGGGAGTCCTGCCGCCTGAGGAGTCCCTCTGGCGAAAGCGTCGAGGTCACATGAACCCAGCTCAGGAAGGAGCCACAGGTCCCGCTGAAGGACGTCACGTTCTCGTGACGCTCACGGCGGATGAAGGCGCGCCGGCGCTTGTCCGGGACACTCTCGGTGACGTCGTGTCGGTCATGTTCATGGACGTCGTCGTCGACGACCGGCGCCATGCCGAACTGGAACGTGCCGCCGCGCTACTCTCGTGGGTCATCGGCAGCGAGCTGCGCGATGACGAGTGGTCGGCGTTGACGGGCCGGCAGGGCTCGACCAGTCCGGCAGGGCAGGATCGGCCTGCCCCACCGACCCTCCTGATCCAGCTTCTCTCGGCGGGGGTCGACCATGTGCCGTTCGCGCGCATCCCGCCGGGCATCGCGGTCGCGGGGAACGCCGGCGGCTGGGCGGAGCCCATGGCCGAACACGTGCTCGCCATGATCCTCGCCCTAAACAAACGGCTGCTCGTCGAGCAGGACGAGCTGCGGCGCGGCGCCTTCAACCAGCAGGCGCCCGCCGGCGAGCTGCGCGGTGGCACGTGCGCCATCCTCGGCCTCGGCGGCATCGGCCGGGCCGTCGCGCCCCTCGCGCGGGCGCTGGGCATGCGCGTGTTCGCCGTCAACTCCAAGGGCACGGCATCTGAGTCCGTCGACTTCATCGGTGCTTTGAGCGACCTCGAACACGTGCTGCGCGCGGCCGACGTCGTCGTGGTCACGCTGCCGCTGACCGGGGCCACCCGCGGCCTCATCGGCTCCCGCGAGCTGGGCTGGATGAGGCCGGACGCGACCCTGGTGAACGTGGCGCGCGGGTCGATCTTCGACGAAGAGGCGCTCTATCGGCGCCTCCTGAAGTATCCGGGTTTCTCGGCCGGTGGCGACGTCTGGTGGGACGAGCCGTTCCTCGACGACCGGCTGGGCGTCGGCCACCCGTTTCTCGAGCTCCCCAATTTCCTCGGGTCGCCGCACAACTCGGGCATCGTTCCCGGCTGGTTCGAGTTCGACCTGGGCCGCGCTGCCGAGAACGTGCGCCGCTACCTTCTCGGCGAGCCGTTCGTCGGCCTGGTGCGGCGCGAAGACTACGCGGGGTGACGGCCGGTCAGGCCCCTTGCAGGGTCCGGCGTTGTGACCCGCGGGGCCGATCGACGCGATGTCACTCATGAGTTCTGCGCCGTCCACCCGCGGGCGTGAGTTAGCGTATGCTGGAGGCATGGACGGCACGACGACACCTGGCAGCCGGCACGCCGTGGCGGTCGAGATCCTGTACGCCCCTGGTTGCCCGCATCTGAGGGAGGTGCGCGGGCGCCTGGAGACCGTCGCCGTGGAGGAGGGCTTCGCCATCAGCGTCAGGGAGACGCTGATCGAGACCGTGGAGCAGGCGCAGCAGCGTCGCTTTCCCGGTTCGCCGACCATGCGCGTCGAGGGGCGCGACGTCGAGCCTGAGGCCGAGGCGCTCGAGCTCTTCGGCCTCGGCTGACGTACCTACTCCGGCCCCGGTGGATCCGGTGGCGCACCGACGGACGACCTCGTGCGCACGGCGCTGCGCGCTGCCGCTGACGACGCGCTCAGCGGGCAGCGCGTCCACTGGGCGGAGGCCCTGGCGAGCCGCGCCGACCGCTTCGGCAGCGAGCCGAGCGCGCCGGCCCGGGCGGCGGCGGAGCGCTTCCTGGCGGCCGGTGCCCGTGACCTGCTGGAGCTCGGCGCCGGCCAGGGGCGCGACAGTCTCCACTTCGCGCGCAGCGGCCTGCGGGTCGAGGCGCTCGACTTCGCCGCGAGCGGCGTCGCGGCCATCCGCGAGAAGGCGCGCGCCGCCGGTCTCGAGCACATGCTCGCGGCCGCCGAGCACGATTGCGGGGAGGCGCTGCCCTACGCGGATGCGAGCTTCGACGCCTGCTACTCGCACATGCTCTACTGCATGGCGCTGCCGACGCCGCGGCTCGAGGCGCTGAGCGCCGAGGTGCTGCGCGTGCTGCGCCCGGGCGGCCTGCAGATCTACACGGTGCGCTCTACCGCCGACCCGGACGTCGGCGCCGGTACGAGCCACGGCGACGACATGTACGAAGCCAACGGCTTCGTCGTGCACTTCTTCAGCCGCGACCTGGTGGAGCGGCTGGCGCGCGGCTTCGACCTCCTGGACGTCACCGAGTTCGAGGAGGGCGAGCTGCCGCGCCGGCTTTTTCGCGTCACGCAGCGAAAGCCTTCGGTCTGAGCGCCCGGCAGCTGGCCGGGGAGGCGCTCGCCGCCGGATCGGCCGCTGAGGTCCGCCGGCTTGCCGGCTGGCGTTAGCGCGCGGAACCGCTGGGGCACTATCTCATCGCAAGCTAAGCTTCACGAGGGACAGGTCACGTCGAGAGACCGCTACCAGCAGGGAGGGCACGTGCCCGACGAGAGGCCACCGGCGCGCGAGGACGCCGTGAAGCAGACCCGGCGGCGCACGAAGATCGTCGCCACCCTCGGCCCTGTCTCTCGCGACGCGCGCGTGCTTGAGCGCCTGGTCGAGGCCGGCATGGACGTGGCGCGCATCAACCTGTCGCACGGCGATACCGCCGGGCACGCGCAGAGCATCGTCGCGGCGCGCCGCGCCGCGCAGCGGCGCGCCGCGCCGCTGGCCGTCCTCATCGACCTGCCCGGCCCGAAGCTCCGCCTCGGGGACCTGCCGCAGCCGGTCGCCCTCAAGGCGGGCGAGACGGTCGCTCTGGGCGCGCCGCCGGATGCGCAGCTGCCCGTCAACTTCCCCGAGCTGCTGCCGCACTTCTCCGCCGGCGAGCTCGTGCTCGTCGATGACGGCGCGGTCGCCCTCCGGGTGATCGCCGTCACGCCGCCCACGGTCGTGCTCGAGGCGCTCAACGACGGCGTGGTCGAGTCGCGCAAGGGCGTCAACCTGCCCGACACCCAGCTGCCGATCGGCGCCCTCACCGCCCGCGACCACGAGCTGCTGGCTTGGGGTCTCGGGCAAGACGTAGACTACGTCGCCTTGTCGTTCGTGCGCCGCGCTGACGACGTGCGCGAGCTCAAGGAGCTCATCGCCGCGGCCGGCGGCGACCAACTGGTGATCGCCAAGATCGAGAAGAAGGAAGCGCTGGCGGCCTACGAGGAGATCATCGCCGCTGCCGACGCGGTGATGGTGGCGCGCGGCGACCTCGGGGTGGAGATCGACCCGGCTATGGTGCCGATCTGGCAGAAACGGATCATCCACGCCGCCAACGTCGCGGGGAAGCCGGTGATCACGGCGACGCAGATGCTGCAGTCCATGGTCACGTCGCCACGGCCGACGCGCGCCGAAGCGAGTGACGTCGCCAATGCCATCTACGACGCGACCAGCGCCGTCATGCTCTCGGGCGAAACGGCCATCGGCGGGTACCCCGTGGAAGCGGTGCGCACCATGGCGCAGATCGCGCACGTCGTGGAGGCGGACATCGAGCGCGAAGGCCGTGCGCCGCGGCTGTGGGCGGACGGGCGCTCAGGCGTCTCCAACGCTATCAGCTACGGCGCCTGCGAGGTCGCGCAGCGCGTCGGCGCGGCAGCGATAGTCAGCGCCACGTACTCCGGCGCGACAGCGCGCGCCGTGGCTCGCAACCTGCCCGCGCAGCCCATAGTCGCCGTCAGCCCCAATCAGCGCGTGGTGAACCAGCTCGCCCTGTGCTGGGGCGTCTCACCTTTACTGGGTACGCGCCCGGGCAGCTTCGAGGAGGTCGTGCTCGAAGCGAACGACCTCACGCTCGCCAACGGCTTCGCGCGGCGCGGTGACGTGGTGGTGGTGACCGCCGGTATCCAGACCAACCAGGCCGGCAAGACGAACCTCATCAAGGCGCACACACTGGGCTGAGCTGCGCCGCGAGGCGGGCCTTGAGGCGCGCCTTTCGGCGCCCTCGCGCGAAGGCCGCCGCACCATACTCATCTCGAACTTGACGCGAGCTCGCTCGGCTGGCATCCTGTGGCGGCATTAGGCATTCCTAATCTTCTCAAGAAGGGAAACCTACAGGCCATGTCCACTGACAAGATCCTCCTGCTCGGCGCACTCGCCGGACTCACCATCTTCCTGGGGCTTCCCGTCGGGCGGCTGCGCCACCCGGCCTTGCGCTTGAAAGCCTTTCTCAGCGCGGCCGCCACGGGCATCCTGGTGTTCCTGCTCTGGGACGTGCTGGGAGCGGCCAGCGAGCCGGTAGAGGCGGCGCTGAGTGCGGCCGCCGCGCAGGGAGGCTCGTGGCCGTACTTCATCGGCTTGGCTGCGCTGTTCGCCGGCTGCCTGGCCGTCGGCCTTCTCAGCCTGGTCTACTGGGACCGCTGGCTCGCGCAGCGCGGCCGCCATGCTGGGGCCGGGGAGCGCCTCGGCGGCGGAGTTCGTGCGCGCCCCGGCACTCACGCCCGGCCGTCGCCTCGCGCTGTTCATCGCGCTCGGCATCGGCCTCCACAACTTCGCCGAGGGGCTCGCCATCGGCCAGTCGGCGGCCGCGGGGGAGATCGGCCTCGCACTGGTCCTGATCGTCGGCTTCGGCCTGCACAATGCGACGGAGGGCTTCGGCATCGTCGCGCCCATCGCCGGCGAGAGCACGCCGCCGAGCTGGGGCTTCCTTGCCCTGCTCGGCCTCATCGGCGGCGGGCCGACGTTTCTCGGCACGGTGCTCGGCCGCGTGTGGGTCAACAGCGCGGTCTCGGTCGCCTTCCTGACGCTCGCGGCCGGTTCGATCCTGTACGTCGTCATCGAGCTGCTGAACGTCAACCGCGGCTTCGGCTTCCGCAAGCTCGTCATGTGGGGCATCCTCGTCGGCCTGCTGGCCGGCTTCTTCACCGACTGGGTACTGGTGGCGGCCGGCGCGTGAGGGCCGGCCGGCACCTCCCGCATGCGTTAGGGCGCGGGGCGGTTCGGGCACTATCATCGTAAGCTCAGCTCCACGCCGGGCAGTTCGACCTCGAAAAGGAACGACATGTCCAGGGTCGCCGTTGTGTTCCCGTATTTCCGCACCAGATCGGCTACCGAGATGCTGTTCCCGCCGCTCGGCGCAGCGACGCTCGCTGCCCAGCTGCGCCGGCTCGGGATCGACACGAGGGTGTTCGACTGCACCTTCGGCACGTTCGAGGAGCTGCGCACCGACTTGGCCGCCTACCGTCCGGACATCGTCGGCGTCTATTCAATGGTCAGCCTGACCGCCAACACGTTGCGCGTCGCGGAGATGGTCAGGACGAGCCTGCCGCAGGCCCTGCTCGTCGCCGGCGGTCCTTTGCCCAGCGTGTTCCCGGCCCGGTACACGCAGCACTTCGACGCCGTGTTCCGGGGTGAGGCCGACGTGAGCTTCCCCCGCTTCTGCCGGGACTTCTTCGCGCACGGGGCGTCCCCGCTGCGGATGGGTGACCTGCCCCTGGACACCTACGGCGGCCTCTTCGTCCCGAACCACGGTCTGCACGTGGACAACGCGACCGTCCACCACGGGGTGAGCGAGCTTGCCACGTTCCCTCTGCCCGACAGGAGCGACTTCGACCACGCCGCCTATCAGAAGGAGTGGCTGCAGAAGACCGGATCGAAGGCCACCTCGATCATCGTGACGCTGGGATGTCCCTACGGCTGCGACTTCTGCTCGAAACCGATCTTCGGCAGCGTCGTGCGCCGCAGGAGCCTCGACGCCGTGTTCGAGGAGATCGCGCAGATCCGCCGGCTCGGCTACGACAGCCTGTGGATCGCCGACGACACCTTCACCCTGAACGAGCTCTACCTTGCGGAGTTCTGCCGGCGCATCGCCGGCCTGCGCATGAGCTGGAGCTGCCTCTCTCGCGCCAACGGGATCTCGGAGGCGACGGTGCGCCTCATGAAGGAGTCAGGGTGCCGGCGGGTCTACCTCGGCCTGGAGTCCGGCAGCCCGGCCACGCTCGAGCTGATGAACAAGCAGGTCAGCGTGGAGCAGGGCATCCGCGCCGCCGATCTGTACCGCCGGGCGGGCATCGAGGTGGCGGCGTTCTTCATCGTCGGCTACCCGGGGGAGACCGTCGCCTCCATCGAGGAGACCTTCACGCTGGCACTGAGCCTGCCTCTTGACGAGATCTCGTTCAACGTCCCCATGCCGCTGCCGGGTTCGAAGCTGTTCGAGCGCCTGGGAGAACCCGACGAAGGCAAGGACTGGACGCGGGAGAACGAGATCACGTTCGTCTTCCCGTCCGACATCGACGAGAGCTGGCTGCGGCGCAGGATCGACGAGACGATGGGGGCGTTCGCCGAGAAGAAGTAGCTGCCCTCCCGGGCATCGGCGTCACAGGAACCCGCGGAGCCTCTGGGCGGCGGCGTTGGCGAGTCTCAGCTCGACCGGGAAGCCGAAGAAGCGGCGCCTCCAGCGGTACCTCGCGGCCCTGTTCATCAAGCTGTAACCGGCCTTGAACGCCCAGCCGTGCTCGTCGATCCGCGACTGCGGATAGAACGCGTACCGGGTGACGGCCGAGATCGAGCGCAGCTTCTCGACGTAGGCCTTGGTGTGCCAGGGCGGCAGGAAGTGGAACACCTCGATGCCGCCCCACTCTTCGAGCGACCGCGGCGGTGTGAACTCAGGCGGCAGCGATTCCAAGAGTGGGCTCGGGAACGGCGTGTACATGAAGATGCCGTAATGCTGCGTGCGCGGGTTGGCCCGTTCCATCGCGTCCATGAGGTCGAACGTCTTCTCCATGTCGGCATAGGTCTCGCCCGGCAGGCCGCTGAGCCACGACACGAAGGGGTCGATGGACGGCGCCCACTTGTGGAGGTTCTCCACCGACGTCAGGATCTCGTCGGCCGTGACGCCCTTGCAGACGAACTGCTGCATCCGCTCCGAGCCGCTCTCGCCGCCGAAGTCGAGCTCCATGCAGCCCGCCCGCTCGACGAGGCTCACGAAGTCCGCGTCGTACTTCGCGAGATAGTCGAACCGGCAGTTGGCCCGCCAGGCGACCTTGAGATCGCGCTCGAGAAGCCCTGTGCAGATGTCCTCGACGCGCTTCCGATTCACGAAGAGGTTATCGTCGACGGGGTCGATGATCTTCACGTGCGGGAAGCGCTGGAGCAGATACTGCATCTCGTCGACGACGCGCTCCGGGCTCTTTCCGCGCCACTTCCGTTTGTTGAAGCCGCTGTTGTAGCAGAAGCCGCAGCGGCTGGGGCAGCCGCGGCTCGTCTGGATGTGCACGCGTCCCGCCTGCAGTGTGGGGTACCTGTCGAGCTCGAGCAGGTCGTACGGCAGCTCCACCGGGATGGTGTCCAGGTCGATGAGGTCGGCGTCGGGCGTGCTCCTGATCGCCCCGTCGGCCTTGTAAGTCAGGCCGTTCACGGCGTCGAGCGGCGCGCCCGCCGCCAGCGCATCCGCCAGCGGCCCGACCACCTGCTCGGCTTCGCCGCGGACCACGACGTCCACGAAGTCACTGGCCACGGTCTGCTCCGGCAGCAAGGTCGGATGCACGCCGCCCCAGACGATCGGGACGTGAGGCTTCGCCGCACGGACTCTGCGGGCGAACTCCAGCCCGTAACGGATCTGCGGCCCGCTCATGGCCGTGATGCCGACGAACAGCGGGTCGCCGATCCTGAGGCTGTGGTAGTCCGCCAGCCTCATGTCGAAGATGCGCACGCGGTGGCCGGCGCGCTGGAGCGCGCCGGCCACGTGCAGCAGCTGCAGCGGGACCTGCGGGTCGGGCGCCTTGTGCCTGCCCGGGAAGACGAGCAGGATATCGCCTGCGAGCGAACTTGAGCCAAAGCTGGTGGTGCGGTCAGACAGCATCGCGAGACTCCTCGTCATGGGCCGCATGTGCCCGTAGTCTACGATAGGCGCCGTCGCGAACGAGCATGGGCGGCATGACGTCGCATGACGTCCCCCTCATCTGAGGATCCTGAACACCGCGTCCGTCGGCCGTTCGAAGAGCCCCAGGGCCGCCGGCGCCCACGTGCCGAGTCGCCGGCGCATCTCGAACTGGACGCGGCCCTTCAGCAGAGCGAATCGCATCTTGGCCGCGGAGAAGTCGCCGTCGTAGGTGAGCACGTGGTTCACGAGAAGCGTCTCCTGCGGGCGCCACGCGCGCGTGACCCTGTCGCCGACCCTGTCGAAGAGGGCCGTGCCCGGAAGCGGGTACGGCATGGTGAGGCCGAGATAGTCCAGCGGCAGCGATGTGGCGAAGCGCAGCGTGTCGAGCACCGTATCGTCGGTCTCGCCGGGGTAGCAAACGATGAAGAAGGCCCCGACCTCCAGACCGGTCTGATGAGCGGCCAGGACGACGCCTGCGGCCTGCGCCGTGGTGATCCGCTTGTCCATCAGCCTCAGGATCCTGTCGTTGCCGGACTCGATGCCGAAGAAGACGCGAAAGCAGCCCGCGGCCTTCATCGCCTGCGCAGTCTCCGGGTCGAAGGCGTCGACGCGGCCGAGGCACTCCCATGAGAACCGCAGCCCGCGGCGCCCGATCTCCTCGCAGATCTCGAGCACCCGGCGTCGGTTCAGAGTGAACACGTCGTCGGCGAACGAGATGCGGTCGTAGCCCAGCGCGAGGACCTCTTCGATCTCGTCGATCACGTTCTGCGGCGAGCGCTCGCGATACGAGTCCCCGAACACCGCGTTGCTGCAGAACTCGCAGCGGAAGGGACAGCCGCGGGTGCTCATGACCGTGGTGATCGCGTACCCGTAGCTCTTTCTGCCGAACTCGATGTACCGCCCGTTGGGCAGCAAGTCGCGGGCGGGGAACGGGATCCGGTCCAGATCGCTCGCGAACGGTCGCGGAGGCGCGCACGCGGCCGCGCCGCTCTCAAGGGCCGCCGCGCTGCCCGCCGGCGCGTCGTTCTCCCGCCGGCACACGACGCCCGGCACGGAGGCAAGGTCGGCGCCGGCTTGGTGGGCGGCCAGGATCTCGAGCATGGTCTGCTCGCCCTCTCCGCGCACGACCGCGTCGAAGTCCTGCACGAAGGCCTCGGGTTCGCACGTCGGCAGAGGACCGCCGGCGACCAGGAGACGGCAGCGCCCACGCAGCGCCCGCGCGAACCCCAGGCAGTCCTCCTTCATGGTGGCCATGCAGTAGATGCCGACCACGTCAGCCCGCGCTGCGAGGGCCTGGCTCACTGCCTCGTCACGACTCAGGAAGGTGCAGTCCAGCACCTGCACGCTATGGCCGGCCTCTCTCAGGCTGGCGGCTACGTAGGCGACCCCGAGCGGAGGGAAGCGGAACCGGGACCGGTCGAGCCGGCGCCTGAAGAACGGGTAGATGAGCAGCGCCGACGTCATGGCACCCTCTCGATGCACACGTCGTAGACGAAGCTCTCCCTCGCCGGGCGGAGGGAATAGCCGAAACCGGACCAGGCCAGGCGCGAGCCTACGATCTCCCTGCCCCGGTACAGCGTCGCGCCTTCCACCTGCTGAACGGAGAACGCCACGCGGGAGGCGGTGCTGGCGAACGAGGCTCTCGCGGCCGACACCTCGTTCCACGTGCCGATCTCCCGTCCTCGCAGCCTGGCGCCCTCCGAGTCCAGGTACAGGTCGAAGTGACGGGCGCCAAGCTCGTTCATCACGACCACCTCGGTGATGTCTCCCTCGGGCAGCCCGGTCATGTCGACGGCGACGCGTATGCGTCCGCTATCGCCAGCGACGCTGTAGGTGACGTCGAGCGCCGCGCAGGTGTCCGCCTCCTCGAACGCGGTCCCCCAACCGCACCGGCGTCGCACGGCGTTGGATGCCGCCGTCAGAGGGCCGCGCAGCGGGGGGAAGCGCCGGTGCAGCGCGGCCAGCAGGTCCCTGACGGTGTAGAAGGACCTGGACGACGGGCCCCGGCCTTCCGTGCCGGCGAGCCGCTCCACCAGGTTCATCTGGAACGTGGCGGTGATCACCCGGCTCGGGCCGTCCCGCCGCTCGGCAAGCTGCACCCCCCCGGGGAAGATGGTCAGCGCTCCCCGCTTGAGGATAGGCACGCCGAACCCCACTCCTTCCTCCGCCAGGTCCAGGCCCTCGTGGAGCAGCAGGAGACCTTTCTGAAGCCGCGCCGTCGGGTACTCGTCCCCGGCTGGCTGGTCGGCGATCTTCAACGCGAGACCCTTGCGGAGGGGGACGCTCAGCTCCACGGGACCACCCCGTCGGTCGCCGCGTCGGGCGTGCCTGCCGGCCGCACCCAAGCGGTCCGTCTCTTTCTGAAGCACGTGACGACGATCCACCAGCCCACCACTTGCCAGGCGATCACGAGGACGGCTCTGACGGCCAGTGTTGCGTCGCCATAGCGCGCCACGAAGGTCAGCGACCTCTCCATGGCATCCGGGAAAGCCACGAAGAGCAGCTGCAGCGGCGAGGCGTTGAACAGCGTGAAAACCAGGGGGATCAGCCAGATGGCGGTGACGGCGCGCCGGTCGAGCTCGCCCAGGGAGGTCAGGATGAGTACCAGCGGCAGCAGGAGGACGACGTTGGGCTCGGCCAGCCAGGTCCGCGTGAGATAGAAGACCAGGACCAGGGCGGTGCTCTTCTTGACGAGATCGTCGAACTCGCCGACGCCGTGTCGCAACGCCAGCACGGCCACGACGAGGGCTGGGATCCAGGCGAGCCCCAGGAGCCACCATTGGCCCTGCATCAGCAGCGGGTCTCGCACAAGCCGCACGACCGTCATGAACGACATCGTCCCGCTCATGATGAAGTGGGCGTTGAGCTGTCGCACGGGGGACGAGTCCCAGCCGAAGACGAAGAACGGGGCCACGTAGAACGCGAACACCCCGACGGCGAAGAAGGCCGCGTAGCGCAGCGTCTGGCGAGTGGATCGCCCCGCCAGGTACACGAGGACGACGAGCAGGATGGGCGCGGCGATGGGCTTGAAGCAGACGGCGAGGGCCAGCACGACCGCCGACGCGGCCGGCCGCCGCGCGTAGAGGAGCACGAGCGCCGCCACCGCGAGGACCGCGACGATAGCGTCGATCTGGCCCCAGGCGGCGCCGACGTAGAGCAGGAACGGGTTCAGGAGCAGGAACACCCATGCCTTTCGGGCCACGACGCGCCCGGCGCCCAGGTTGTCGAGCACCGCGGTCACGAGGTAGGCCAGTCCGACGTTGGCGGCGATCACCGGGAGCTTGATGGCCAGGTTGTAGACGATGAGGTTGTGGCCGAGCGCATACGTACCCCGGTAGACGAGTCCGAGCACGAGCGGCCACGGAGGCGGATACCCTACCACGGAGATCGACTTGAACCCCACGTGATGGAACACCGCAGTGAGGTCCTGGGCCACGTACGGGCTGTGTCCGGCGCCCACGAGATAGCCGGTGGCCATGAACATGCGGGTGTCGCGCGAGTGTCCGAGCAACACCGCGAGGGCAAGCTGCAGGACGACGCTCAGGACGAGGAGCCGCCGGTCCGGGGTCGCGAACCACCTCCAGGCGCCGGCGGCCCACGGGGGGGCGGGGTGGGCCGGCATCCCGGGCTCGTCTGCGGCCACCCCGGGTCGCCACGAGGATACGTCGCGACTCGAGACCTGGTCGGTCGGCGCCTCCACTACGGGCCGCCGACCGAGAGCCGAGCAGACTCGGCCGTCTTCCCGGGACGTGTCAGAAATGGCTACCGTAAGCCGGGGACGTAGATGATGATGTAGACGATCACGCCCAGGAGCGTGCCGAGCATGTAGAGGGCGTAGGAACTACGCATGAAGAGCTTGTAGTTGGTGAAGCGCAGCCCGCTCGGTACCAGTTCGTTCCCCCGAAGGGCGACGAACACCCCGAGCACCAGGCCGATGGCTCCCACGACCGCGTGGACCGTGGTGACGGCATACGACGCCTCACCCAGCCTCGCCGGGATCTCGGGGACGACGTACAGCACGAAGTACCTGATCATCCAGGCGAGGACGAGAGAAGCGTTCAGGCAGACTGCGACCGTCTGCACCCAGCGGTGCGCGTCGTACTGCTTTCTGACGGCCAGTCGCCAGCCGATCGTGAACAGCACCGCCGCGATAAGCATGACGACCAACGACACGTTGGCGCCGAGTGGGGTCGCCACCCCGAGCAACCCGGCACCCTGGAGAAGATCACTCACCAGTCCTCCTCATCGCCATGGGCCCACGTCCGCAAGCCGAGATCCAGCACCGGACCGCGGACCGCTCACGAGCCGCTGGATGCTTCGCGCGGGTTTACCTCGCTCCTCTTCGCATGCATGCCGTCACCCTAGCTCGACACTCCGGTCAGAGCAACGTGATCAGCGCCACCTCGGCTGCAGCGTCGCAGTCCTGGCATCGGCCGATCCACATGGCAGCCGAGTCGCTCGTGGCGGCCGACCTATGGTACGGCTCTGGCACCTCGCCGAGGTGGGCCGTCTCCGAGGGGGGCTGGGCTCCGATCGTCACGGCGCGTTCGCCTTGAACGGCGAGAGACCGGCACGAAACGGATATGTTGTCCGCAACGCAGCGATGGGCCATGCGCCCGGACATCCGTCACTTTCGGCTGAGGAGGGCACGATGGAGGAACGCGTCGCAAGGACCGAGGATCTGGCCGATGGCCAGATGACGACCGTCCTCGTCGGCGGCAAGAAGGTGCTGCTGGCCAAGGTCGACGGCCAGTTCTACGCTACCGCGGCCCGCTGCCCGCATTGGGGCGGGCCGCTGCCCGAGGGCACGCTCCACGGGCCGCGACTGCTGTGCCCGTGGCACAAGGCGACCTTCGAGGTGCGGAACGGCGACTTGCTCGAGCCGCCGGCGCTCGACGGCATCGCCGCGTTCCGCGTGCGCGTGGACGGCGACGACGTGTACGTGGATCGCTCCGAGGAGCCTAAGCGCGGTCGCACCATGCCCATGTACGCGTGCGACCTCGGCGCCGATGCGCGCGAGTTCGTCATCATCGGCGCGGGCGCCGCGGCCGCGGCCGCGGTCGAAGCTCTGCGGCAGGAGTGCTTCGTGGGCCGCATCCTGCTGATCAGCCCCGAAGACCAGTGGCCTTATGACAGGCCCAATCTGAGCAAGGACTTCCTGGCCGGCGAGCTCGAGGCGAAATGGCTGCCGCTGCGCTCGCCCGACTTCTACGAGGAGCACACCATCGAGCGGATCGTCGGGCGGGTGACGCAGCTCGACGTGGCCAGCCGCACGATCACGCTCGACGACGGGAGCACGCTGACGCCCGACGCGGTCCTCGTCGCCAGCGGGGCCCGGCCGCGGCGACTGGACGTACCCGGCGCCGGCCTGCCGGGCGTCTTCACCCTGCGCTCCCTGGACGACGCCGCGAGGCTGGCGGCGGCTGCAGGCAGCGCCCGGCGCGCCGTCGTCGTCGGCGCGAGCTTCATCGGCATGGAGGCCGCGGCCAGTCTGGTGCGGCGCGGCCTCGAGGTGACGGTCGTAGGGCCGCAGACCACACCCTTCGAACGCATCCTGGGCGAGGAGGTCGGACGCGTGGTACAGGCACGCCACGCCGAGCACGGCACACGCTTCGCCCTGGGCCGTGGGGTGGCGCGGTTCGCTGGGGATTCGGCCATCCAGGCTGTCGAGTTGGATGACGGCGTCTCGCTGGAGGCCGACCTGGTCGTGGTGGGCGTCGGTGTCCAGCCTGCGACCGACTTCGTGACGGGCGTGGAGGTGGACGATGACGGAGGTCTGCCCGTGGACGAGCACCTGAGGGTGGCCCCCGGTGTGTGGGCGGCCGGGGACGTGGCTCGCTACCGCGAGCCGCACACCTGCCGCGACGTGCGCATCGAGCACTGGCGGCTCGCGGAGCAGCAGGGCCGCGCCGCCGCGCGCGCCATGGCGGGAAGGGGCCAGCCGTTCACCGGCGTGCCCTTCTTCTGGACGCAGCACTTCGACCTCGAACTGGGCTACGCCGGCGCTGGCCAGGGATGGGAGGAGCTGCTCGTGGTGGGGGACCTGGGGGCCGGTGACTTCACCGCCTTCTACGTCGCCCAGGACAAGCTGCTGGCCGCCTGCGGCACACAGCCGCACGAGATCGGCGCGTTCGTGGAGCTCATGCGCGTCGGGGCGCTGCCGACCGTCAGCGACCTGCGCGGCCGGCAGAAGGCCGATCTGCCGCGCCTGCTCGCGTGACCGGAGGCGCGGCGAAGTGGCGTCGCGAGCCGGCGCTCCGCAGCCCCACCGCCGTCGGTGCGGTGCAGCGCCCGCTCGTCAGTCGAACTCTTCCTCGGTCAGGCGGTCGACTGGCGAGACGCCGCGGTACCTGTGGTCCTCACCGGCCCTGCCTTCAGATACGATGCCGTCTGCGCCTCGACCCACCCCCGGTGACATGGAGACAGCCGTGCAGTACGAAGAGTTCCTCGAGTTCGTGAAGACCCGCCGCACTATCCGCGCCATCAAGCCCGATCCCATCCCCAACGAGTGGGTCGTCAAGATCCTGGAGGCCGCCCGCTGGGCGCCGACCGGGTTCAATATGCAACCTCTCGAGCTCGTGGTGGTGGAGGACGTGGAGCTCCGCGCCGGCATCAAGGCCATCGTCGACGACTACAAGAACAGCGACTTCTTCGCCATGGAGGCGACCCGGGAGGCCTGGCAGGGGTCGCCGTGGGCCATCGAGTCGCACGGCCGCTGGGACTGCCCGCAGACGCCGGTGGACATCGTCTTCCTCGGCGATACGCGCCGCCGCGTGGGCCTGCCCATGGCGGCGCGCTACTCGAAGTAGAAGGGCGACTCCATCTTCGAGTCCTCTCTGTCGAACGCGTTCATGTACGCATGGCTGGCTGCGCACAGCCTCGGCCTGGCCGCGCAGCCGGTCTCGGGCGTCAAGTACCCCAAGGCCCAGGGGCTGGTGAAGCACCTGCTGAACCTGCCGGACTTCATGTACGTGTACGACATCTTGCTCGTCGGCCGCCCGGCTGAGGAGGGCAGACCGTCCGGCAAGCTCACCAGGCGCCTCGACGAGATGGTCCATCACGACCGCGCCGCCGACGACGAGTTCATGAGCGACGAGGCGTTGCGCGCCCAGATCGTCAAGCTCCGCGGCGGCAACGTGGCGCGGCACATGGAGGCGCACAAGATCGACCGCTGAGCAGCGGCCGACGGGCCTTGGCGCGCCGGCCGGCGGGCCGCAGCTCGGCGGTCGTCCAGCTGCGGCCCGGTGCAACGTGCGCCCGGCGCGTGCACTTCAGGCAGAGGACCCAGCCTCCGCCGCGGCGACCACGGGCGTGTCTGCGCGGATTCGATGCGTTACCCTGAGGAGCGATGGACGACGAGTCCCGCACCCCGAGGCGCCGGCGCCGGTGGCGCTCCCTGTGGCCGCTGGTCCTGGTGGTGGGCGTCGTCGTCGTGCTGGTCGCCGTCGGGGCGGCCTTCGCGTGGAGCAAGCTCGGCCGGGGCGCCCGGGACGATTCTCCCGCGGCGGCTCAGCTCTCGCCGACATCGTCCCCTGCGCCGAGCGAGACGCCCGCCTCGACCGCGGCGCCGGCCTCCACCGCCGCCCCAATGCCGGAATCCAGTCCGACCCCGGGCGCGACCAGGTCGTTGCCGCCGCGTCCGCACATCGTCGCCGACCCCCAGCCGGTCCCCATCCTCGTGTACCACCACATCCTGCCCAAGCGGAAGGGGCCGCCGCTCGTGGTCATGAGCGTCGCCAGGTTCCCCGCGCAGCTTGGGTATCTGGCCGAGCACGGGTATCAGGCCGTGACCCTGCGCCGCGTGTACGACGCCTGGACCGGCGAGGGCGTGCTGCCGCCGAAGCCGGTGGTCATCACCTTCGACGACGGCTACGCCGACCAGGTCCGCAACGCGGCGCCGGTCTTGCGCGAGTACGACTGGCCGGCGGAGCTCGACCTGGTCTCCGCCGCGCTCTACCTGGGCTCGAGCGCGCCCGCGACGAGCCTGACGCCCGACATGGTGCAGGGCCTGCTCGACGATGGCTGGGGGCTCGAATCGCACTCGGTCTCGCACGCCGATCTGGCGCAGCTGCACGGCGCGAAGCTGCGCTGGCAGCTGCGCGAGTCGCGCCGCCCTCTGGAACAGCTCTTCGACGTTCCTGTGGATTTCTTCTGTTACCCCGGCGGCATCTACACGCGGCGGGTCAAGCTGGCGGTGCGCAGGGCCGGCTACCTCGCCGCGACCGGCACGCGGTTCGGCGCCGCCACCCCGAGGGACCTCTTCTCCCTGCCCCGCATCTACTGCTACGGCGGTGAGAGGATGGCCGACTTCGAGGAGCGGCTGCAGAGGACGCTGGCGGCGGCCGACGGCGGCTGAGCCGCCGCGCACTTGCACGACCTTCAGCGATTCGCAACAATTGCTCCGCATGCTTTCAAATCCCTGCCGACCGTGTGACCTTCCCGAAAGATCGAAGGTGATGTCGTGGACCCGACCGAGTTCCACGCTCTTGAGGCCGGCGAGGTCGTCAGCTGCCCCGAAGGGTATGCGGCCTTCGTCCCGGCCCAGCTACCGCCGAAGCTGACCTACAGCCCCGAGCTCGTCCTCGCGCTCTCGCGCGCCGACGCGGCGCTCGGCGAGCTGTCCGGCGTCGGCGGACAGATGCCCGACCCGCAGCTGCTCGACGCGCCCTTCAAGCGCCAGGAGGCGCTCTGCTCGTCGCGCATCGAGGGCGCCCGGGTGAGCCTCTCCGACCTCCTCCTCGACCAGGTCGCCGCCGCGGGAGCGAGTGTGCCGCGCGACCACCTGCGCGAGGTGCGCAGTTGTATCTCCACCCTGCGCTTCGGCGTGGAGCGTCTGCGCGAAGAGCGCTTGTCGCTCGACTTCGTCCGCGCGTTGCATGCACATCTGCTGCGCGACGAGGTCGGCATGGCGCGCACGCCGGGCGAGTTCAGGACCTCGCAGAACTGGATCGGCCCGCCCGGCGCGACCCTGGCCACCGCGACCTACGTGCCGACGCCGATGTCCGAGCTGCCCGCGGCGCTCGCCGCGTGGGAGGCGTTCCTTCAGGAGCGCGGCAAGCTGCCCGATCTCGTGCAGTGCGCCATGCTGCACGCGCAGTTCGAGACCATCCACCCGTTCGTGGGCGGCAACGGGCGCCTCGGCCGGCTCCTCATCACGCTTTTCCTGATCGAGCGCCAGCGCCTCACGCGCCCGTTGCTCTACCTCTCGGCCTTTTTCGAGGGGTATCGCGACGAGTACTACGCCCTGCTGCAGCGCGTGCGGACGCACGCCGACTGGCTGCCTTGGCTGACGTTCTTCGCCACCGGCGTCCACGAGACGGCCGACCGCGCGACGCGGCAGGCGCGGGCGCTCATCCGGCACTACGCCCGCGACCGCGAGAAGGTGAAGGGGCACGCGCTCGCGCTCGCCGACGAGCTGTTCCGCACTCCCTGCATCACGGTCCCCGAGGCGCAGCGCGTGCTGGGCGTCACCAACCCGACCGCGCGTCGCGCCGTCCGCGAGCTCGAGGCCAAGGGCCTGCTCTCGGAGTGGGACGAGAAGCGCTGGCCGCGGGTGTACCTGGCGCGGCACGTCCTCGACGCCATCCTTCACCCCCTCGAGGACCTGCGCAGTATGTCCGGCACCGCTGCCCAGGGCGCCGTGCTGAAGTCGGGCGCCGGTGAGCAGCAGGCGCCTCTGCGGCGCGCCGACCGTCTGATGGCGGAGGCCATGGCGATCATCGACGCCGCCCGGGAACGCGGCGCCCAGCTGCGCCTCACCGGCGGGCTCGCCATCCGCCGCTAC
>Ga0209840_1000061_pt1 | contig 23239 bp, 22 predicted proteins | sample PersoiDNA2013190_FD_185802 | JGI IMG/M metagenome (GOLD analysis project Ga0209840, IMG submission 185802) | Permafrost soil microbial communities from the Arctic, to analyse light accelerated degradation of dissolved organic matter (DOM) -... | ecosystem: Environmental > Terrestrial > Soil >... | reverse complement strand
CCGGCGGCCCGCGGCGACCCTCACGAGAGCGCTTCCGGCCAGATGAGGTGGTCGTCAGCCGCCCAACTGGTCTATCGAAGCCTTGCGGAGCAGGTCAGATCGGCTTGGAGGGGGTGATCGGTGGATTTGGGCTTAGGCAGGCGCCGAGCGCTCGCGGCCAACCGAGCGGCGCGTCAAGCGCGATGAGTGCCTCGTCATAGTCGCTGAGCCAATCGGGTGCGATCGTTGCGGGCGGTTCGCTGTTCGAGCCAATGGCGCAACGCAGGACATGGACCACCTCACCGCGCAACTCACCAAGGGCGAGACCGGTCTTGTTTGGGACTGTCGCACAGTCGATTCCGAGAAGTGCGATCATCGTTGGGCCCTCTCTGTTGGCCTTGTTCCGCTCCGCGGCGAGCTTGTGAGTCGGTCAATGCGGCAGCGTGATCATACTGATGTCGGCACCGCCCAGAGGCAGTGGTCCAAGGTCTTGACGGTCACCTCCAGGCCGGCCTGCCGACAAGCGTCGTACAGACGCCAGAAGCGCACGCAGAAGTCGTAGTAGTCGGGGTCTCCCTCGTCGGGCCGGGGAAACGGCAGGCTCTTCGAGTCCCACCGCACAAGCTTGCCGACACCGATCACCGCATAGCTGTCGTAGATCGGGACCACGGGATGGTGGAAGTGGAGGTACTTGGCAGCGAACGAACGCGGCGCCTTTCCGCCGGCCGAACTCGAAGAGGAGTACCATCGTCAAGCTGCCCTACGGGAACAGGAAGCACTCAAACAACTGAGCCTCCACTAAACCCGGGGCGGTTCAAGCCCTCGATGATCGCGTCGACCTCGGAGTGATGGGCATGGACGAACTCAGCGATCACCGTGATCGCCTGTTGCCCTTTGGGCGGAGTCACGCGCCGCTCCAGGCCCGCAGAGTACGCACGACCGATTAGCGCTAACTTGGCAGTGGCGGTGCGACGATCGGCGTGTCCGGGGTGCTCACGGCAAAGCTCGTAGAGAACGTCGTCGACTCCTCCCCAGTCCTGGTCGAACGCTGTTGTCGCGTCAGCCAGTTGGCTGACGGAGGGAAGAACAATCATTCTGTGAACACCTCCCAGTCTCGTGCGCTCTTTACGGTCAACCTCCCCCGGCGAGTCTCACAGACCGGTTCTGCCACACTTCGACATGGTGCGCCAGAGACCGCTCTGGCAGTCGCGTGGAGGGCAAGCCTCATGCCGATGCTGAGCCCGAGGGCCGTCGGCCATAGCTGCAGTGCGATGCCACGCGTCGTCATTCGATAACGGCCCGCCCGCTGGCGCGGATTCGCACTGTGACGGGAAAGACTGGCACTTTAGGCCCTTGCTTCTCGACGACAGACTCCATGCACTCAAGCATCGCCTCCAGCACCGCGGCGCTCTGTCGAACCGAATCGATCAGGTCACCCCACTGGGCCCTCGCGTCCTGCGCCGGGTCAAGCTGGCTGTCCGCCGGTGCGAGGAACACCACCTCATGCGATTCCTGACCGCTGCCTGAGACGAGTTTCCGCTCGAAGGGTGCGAGTGCGAGATTGCCGCCGAACGCGGCCATCTCGTGAGCCACGGCGTTCCGCAACTGGGACGCCCGCGACTCCGGCCACTCCGCCAGAAGCGTCCGGAGTCGGCAGGCAGCTTCGCCGTCCTCGCCGAGCTCGCCGAGCCGAGCACTGAGGTCGGCCTTGACCTCCCGCACTCGTCGGAGTCGAAGATGTTGCTCTCCCCGCTTGGTCTTGCCCGTCTCCAGAACGGCCACTGATACGCAGAGGGCGGTCAGGTAGGGCGGTTCAAGCGTGACGAGTGACCACGAGCCTGTCGCCTTCTGGCGCGGAGCAGCCATGGCCGAGATGATCGGGCCGCTCCTTCAAGACATCACGCGCCGTTCCCGCTCACCAAGGGATGCGCATCAGCTTCGCTTTCCCCCTGAAGTGATCGCTCGAGCGCGACCTGAAGCCCACGATACGCCAGGTTCCCGGCCACGATGCACCGGTACTCCGCCGACCCCCTGAGGCAGCTGTCACGCGGGCAAGCCTCCCCACTGACAGCGGCGGCGGCGGCCCGAAGGCCGGTTTCATCATCGATGGCCAGCCCCGACAGAATGGCCTCGGCCTCAGAGGACCGAAACGGGGTCGGGGCAACCGGTCCCAGCGCAATGCGACACCAGACGATTCGCCCGGACTCGACCTTGAGAACGACGGCGCAATTCAGCGTGGGTAGGGCAAGGGCCTTTCTCTGGGCCAATCGCTGGAACGAGGATCCAGTGCCACCCGCGCCTGGCGGCAGGAAGACGGTCGTCACCAATTCTCTGGTGCTGTCGATTCGACTTTCGCCGACCTTTCCCGCGTAGAGATCCGCCCAGGACACGGTTCGTCGCTGACCTCTTGAGGGTCCCGCGATTTCCACGGTCGAATCCAGTGCCGCAAGAGCCACAGCTGCGTCTGCCGCCGGTTGTGCATTGACCAGATTGCCGCCAATGGTGCCCTGATTTCGGATTTGAAGAGAGCCCACGCAAGATGCGGCTTCAGCGAGAACAGTGTAATGGCGGCGAACGAGCTCCGAGGCGGCAGTCTGAGCGTGGGTCGTGGCGGCGCCAATCGCCACACCTCGTTCGGCGGAACCCGTCACTCCGCACATTTCAGGAATCCTGGTCACGTCGACCAAGCACCCGGTGCGTTGGTGCCCGCGAGCAAGATCGATCATGAGGTCTGTCCCTCCGGCGATGATCTGAGCTTGCCCAGCCGATCTGGACAGCTGGTCAAGGGCCCCATCCACCGATTGCGGAAGGATGTAGTGATCCCACCCCTTCATCAGACCTGCTTCCATCTCAAAACCTCCGGTATAGTCGCGGTACCGAGCAGTCCGTCCATCGCCCGGAAGTATAGGGTCATGCCCAAACTCGCCCGATCGACGTCACGCTGTCACTCAGCCAATTCACTGACGCCGCTCGGCCGTCGTGAACGCGCTGCGTCGTCCAGGTAGTTCTTGATGGCGACGAATTGGCTCTCCCCGTCGAGGCCCGCCTCAGCGAGCACGACCTCACCCTGGCCGCTGCCGAGGTAGTGGCCCTTGCGGTAGGGGTGGAGCGTCGCTTCGCGGCCAACGTCGGAGCGCACCCAGCGATACAACGTGGGCAGCGTGAAACCGGTGATGCCCATGGCCTCCAGCGCGTGCTCCTCGGGAAAGAGCGCGCGCTGCTGCTCGCGCGGCAACAGGTCGAAGAGCTCCGCGCTCGCAACATAGTAGACCCGCGGGTCAATGCCTTCCTTCTCGAGCAGGGGCAGCGCCTCGGTCACGAACGCGTGGGTCACCGCGCTCTCCTGGAGGACCAGAGTGACGTCCCCGTCGCCGCGCGGAGGCCGCAGGAGGTACACCCCGGTGATCGCCGCATCGGGAGGGGCCAGGCCGAACGCCGCGCGGTCGAGAACGCGCTCGCTGGGCCGAGTCACGAAGGGCGCGATGAGTGCCGGCCGGTGGCCGAGCGCGGTGGCCACGAGCGGCCAGATCTCCTGTGGCTCCCACGGCGTGAGCGTCACCGCCGTGCCGCGTGGGAAGTCCTCCTGAAGGAGCTGCAGGGGTTGCGCGTCGGCGTGCGTGGGGCCGTCCTCGCCCGTCTTCAGACCGGCGTGTCCGCAGACCAGGATCATCGGCCGATAGGGATCGCCTGAGACCGAATGCCGTGCCTGGGCGCCTATGGCGTGCAGGCGAGCGGCGATGTGACCGAGCGGCGCCATGAACGCGGCGTAGGACGAGCCCACACCGATGTTGTGGCCGTAGGCTGAGATGCCTGAGAGTACGCCGGCGATGGCGTCCTCGCAGATGCCGCCGATCGACAGCAGGCGCGCGTCGGGGTTGCTCGTTGCGTTCCAGTAGCCGCCGGCGAACCCCGCCGCGATCACATTCACGCTGGTCGAGCCGAGCAGGTCCGCCGACGCCGTGAGAAAGGCTCCGTCAGAGGCCTTGTTCAGGAAGCTCAGCGACTGCCCAAGCGCGTCGCGCAGTGTCGTCTCGGTGCCAATCTCGAGTCGCAGCTCGTCGGGAGTGCTGGTCGACGAGCGCCTGGCGAGCTCGTAGACGGCTTCGACTCGCGGCGCCGCTCGGCGCGGTCTGCGGCCGCGCCGCTCGAGCCGCTCGCGGGCCGCAGCCAGTCTGGCAGCCAGCGCTTGGGCCAGCGGCCGGTCGTCCTCGATCCGTCGCCGGACGATCTGCAACGCGGCCCAGAAGCACTCTTCGCGCACGTCGTCGCCGCCGAAGCCGGCGCAGAGCAGCTCTCCGGGGTCGCAGGTCGGGCGCCCCACCTCGGCGCCGCCGGTGAGCTCGGCCGCAGATAGCGGCCCTCCGCCCGGCTCTGCGATCTCTCCCACATCGACGCATACCCCTCGTCTCGGTCCAAGCGCACACGCCATCGGATCCCTCCTTGTCTGCCCCTCGCGCGGCCCGTGCCGGTGCATGCCGCACGGTGGTCGGCACCGCTTCTCGTCGCGCGCCACCGGGCCGTCAAGCTCGACACGGCCACGGCCACGGCAGCCGCAGCGCGGCGCTGCTATCGGTCGTTCGCTCCCGTCACCGCCGTCGCGGTCCCCGCGACGACAGCCCGTCTCTAGACGTCGGTGAGGAACGTCTTCAGCCTGTCAAGGCCCTCTTCGATCTGCTCGACGTCGATGCCCGAGTAGGCGAGGCGTGCGTACTTTCTCTCCTCGCCCGGCAGGGCGCGACCGAAGTGTAGACGCGTACAGAACGAGCAGCCGGTCTGTTCAAGAGCTGCCAGACGGAACTCGTCGTAGGTGGCGGAGCCCACCCGCTCCATGGCCTCGGTGACGTCGGGGAACAGGTAGAAGGTGGCCGTCGGCGAGTAGCACGTGACGCCGGGGATGGCGTTGAGCGCCGCCACCGTCATGTCGCGGCGTGCCCGCAGGGTGCCGAGGATCTCGCCGGCGCCGCCCTGATCGCCGGTCAGCGCCTCGACGCCGGCCCACTGCACGAAGTGGTTGGTGCAGGACTCCTCGTTCACGTTAAGGGTGGCGATGACCGAGATGATGTCTTTCGGGCCGATCGCGGCGCCGAGGCGCCAGCCGGTCATCGCGAACTTCTTGCTGAACGTATAGAGGATGACGGTGCGCTCCGCCATGCCCGGCAAGGAGGCGATCGAGAGCGCCTCACCGCCGTAGCGCACGTCCCAATAGGCCTCGTCGCTGAGGACATAGAGGTCGTGCTTGAGGGCCAGCGCGGCCACAGCCTCGATCTCACTGCGCGAGCTCACGGCCCCAGTCGGGTTCTGCAGGTCGTTGAAGACAATGGCCCGCGTCCGCGGCGTGATCGCGCGCTCGATAGCCTCGAAGTCGAGGAGGTAGTTCTCCTCCCCGGGCACGAAGCCGTAGGGCACCGCCTTTGCCCCCTGGAATTCAATCTGGCTCTCGTAGATGGGAAAGCCGGGGTTCGGGTAGAGCACCTCGTCGCCGGGGTCGACGAGGGCGAGGAGGAACTTCTCGATCACTGGCTTGCCGCCCGGCTGTACGGCGACGTTCTCCGGGCCCAGCTCCATGCCGTGCGTCCTGGCGGTCTCGGCTGCCAGCGCCTCGCGCAGCTGGGGAATGCCGCCATTCGGGCAGTAGCCGGTCTTGCCGTCGCGCATCGCCCGCACCGCAGCTTCCTGGATGTTCGCCGGCGTCGCCAGATTCATGTCACCCAGATGGAAGGGGTAGACCGTGTGGCCCTTGGCGGCGTGGGCGGCCGCCTCGGCGGACACCGCGAACGCCGTCTCGGTACCCAGGCGTGAGACTCTGTCGGCCATCTTCATGGTGCCACTCCTTGCTGATCGTGCATGTCAGGCTGCGTCATGGACTCCACTACTGCGTGACCTGACCACGCGACGTCTGCTCTCGCGGGACGACCCACGGCATCGGCGCTCGCTATAGGCTTTCGAGAACCCCGGACCGCGCGTTGAATTCCTCTATCTGTCGATCGATCTCCGTGACCCGCTCGTGGATGCGGTCCCAGTACTCGGGGAACTCATCCCACTGCCGGTCCAGCTCCTCGACGTCCTTTCCTTGCTGTTCGACCCACGTGTAGTACTTGAGATGGTGGATCCGCTTGCGCGACGGGAAATCGAGCTCGAGCATGTGGTCGGTCGACTGGCCCAGGAGGTAGCGATGGAAATCGCATTCCGCGTGGGACCTGCAATAGGGTCCACGAGTCTGATTCATTTCGTCGAGTCGCGTCCGATACAGCTCCATCGAGTCGGTGAGGACGGTCAGGACGATGTCGTTGGCGCCGAGCTCGAAGTACTTGGCGAACTTGACAGCCGACAGCAGGTTCCCGATCCCTGAGATGCCGATCAGATCGAGCTTGTCGACAAATTCGCCGGAGACCCCTTCGGACTCCAAGTGGAGCTTGCCCTCCGGTTCGTTGAACAGCCGGAGGAGGCTCAGGCAGGCCTCATCGTCGATAGCCATGACGACGTCCGTGTTCCGGACGTTGTGGATCCAGGGCACGTGCTTGTCACCGATGCCTTCGATACGATGGTCGCCGTAGCCGTTCATAAGCAGCGTGGGGCACTGCAGCGCCTCGCTGGCCACGATCTTGGCGGCCGGGCATTGCTCCTTCAGGTAGTCCCCGGCGCCGAGCGTGCCGGCCGAACCGCTTTGCGAGACGAAACCCGCGAGACGGCCCGACTCTCCCGCTTCCGCCGCGACCACCTCGGCGGCAGCTCGACCAGTGACGTAGTAATGCCACAGGTGATTCCCGTACTGATCGAACTGATTGAATATCACGGTGTCGGGCCGATCGCTCAGCAGCTCCCAGCACTTGTCGAAGATCTCCTTGACGTTGCTCTCGCCGCCGGGGGTGGTGATGATCTCGCCCGCGACCCGCGACAGCCAGTCGAACCGCTCCTGGCTCATGCCCTCCGGGAGGATAGCTATTGACTCGCAGCCAAGCAGAGTAGCGTTGTAGGCTCCGCCCCTGCAGAAATTGCCGGTCGAAGGCCAGACGGCTCGTTGGGTGGTCGGGTCGAACTCACCTGTGACGAGCTTGGGGACGAGGCAGCCGAAGGTGGCGCCGACCTTGTGCGAGCCGGTCGGGAACCACTTGCCCACGAGCGCGATGATCCGTGCATCGACGCCGGTGAGCTCAGGTGGGAACTCGACGTAGTTCACGCCCCCGAACAAGCCACCGGTGGGCGTCGCCTCATTCTTCCAGCTGATGCGGAAGAGATTGATGGGGTTGGTGTCCCAGAGCCCCACCCTCGTCAGCTTGTTCCTGACCTTGTCGGGGATCAGTTCGGGCTGAACCATCTGCTTGAAGGTCGGGATGAGGACCGCGCGCTCCCGTGCCCTCTGGATCGCTCGTTCAAGCTGGTCCTTGTGGGTCATGACGTCAAGCATGCGCTACCCCCAGTCGCCCTTCGGCTCTGCAGAGGCGGGGCCAAAGAGGCCCCGCGCTCATCACTCTCCATGTCCGCACCACTCGAGGATCGCGACGGCGATGACTTTCGTCGCTGCGACGAGGTCATCGGCGTCAGCCCACTCGTTGTTCGCATGCATCTGCTCCGTCTTGCCTGGACCGAAGATCACGGTCGGCGTCGCTCCGAAGCTGTTGAGATGACGCGTATCGGCCGCTCCCTCACGCCCACTGATGACGGGTTCTCTGCCGCTGACGGAGCGGAAGCTGCGCGAGAGGCAGTCAACGATGGGGCTGTCCACGGGAATCTCTGAGGGCTCGGCGAAGTAGCCGACGAAGGCCACTTCGGGAGAGTGCTCAGCGAGCCAGGGATCCATCCCCGATCGACTGCGGATGAACTTGGTGAACTCACGCTTGACGGTATCCGAATCCTCGCCCGGGACCGTTGCCATGCTCCCCTTCAACACACAGGTGTCCGGAAAAGCGCTGTGGTAGGAACCACTCTCGAACATGCCGACCGTGCACGGTATAGCCTCACGAATCTCCGGATAGAGTGGGTGACTGACGTGCTGCACGCGTAGGCACTCAAACTCGGCGACGACTTGCGCCACGAAATAGCCCTTGTCGATGGCACTGACGCCCTCCCAGTGCCGCTGAATCCCTGCCGCCTTGCCGCGCACGGTAATCTCGAACCAGATCCGACCGATCGAGCCTGGCTGGATTCTCATGCTGCTGGTCTCGCAACAGATCCCGGCATCGGCCGTGTATCCTCTCTGGACGCAGGCGAGGGTGCCGTTTCCGCTGAGTTCTTCGTCGACCGTGTACTCGAGGATGACGTCGCCTCGCAGCCGGACGCCAACGCCCACGATCGCCTTGACTGCCATCGTCATGGCGGCCAGTCCCGCCTTCATGTCCGAAGAACCACGGCCATGGACCCGCTCGCCCTCCAGCTCGCCAGACCATGGCCCGAAAACCCAGCCTTGCGCCGGACCAGGCGGGATCACGTCGACGTGTCCATTGAGGAGGAGCGATCTTCCGCTGCCACTACCGCTCAGCGTTCCCACGACGTTCGGGCGACCTTCGTACCCCTGATCAACGGCGACGTAGCCGGAATGTGCCTTGAGGGCCTGCCAATCGGGCTCCCACACGTCGACAGATAGCCCCATCGCCTTGAGTTCGGCAACGATCATCTCCTGGATCGCTCCCTCCTCGCCCGTGACACTGGGAGTCCTCACGAGAGCCTGAAGGAGCGCCACCAGCTCGTCTTTGTGGTCATCGATCCATTCGACTACCCGACCGTCCATGCTCCTCCTCCGCCCACGCCGCATAGGCCCTTGGTTGCCATGCCCGTCACGTCACACCGATCCATCGACCACGGGAATGTGCGCGACAGAAAACGCGGCATGATGCGGGAACTTGCCGTAACTGTCAGCGACGATCTCCGCCATGATGCAAAGAGCCAGCTCCGCCGGGGTCTGCGCGCCGATGTCCAAGCCGATCGGCGAACGCACCCGTTCGAGCAGGGCGGGAGGGACGCCTTTCTCCGTCAGGTTCGCCATGATCGTGCGCACCTTCTTCGCGCTGCCGATCATGCCGATGTAGACGGCCGGGGACCCTACCGTCGCGAGGAGGGCCTGCTCATCGTGGACGTGGCTGTGCGTCACGATCACGACCCGCGTCCTCTCGTCGACCGTGCAGAGCTCGCCGATCTGTTCCGGCTGCGCGATGACCAGTTCGTCGGCATCGGGAAGCCGCTCCTCAGTGAGCATGTCGGCACGCGAATCGACGACCGTGACGCGGAAATCGAGCAGCTTCGCACAGCGACAAAGGCTCTGCCCGACGTGGCCAGCACCCACAATGAGGAGGGCGCGCTCGGAGCCGTGGACCTCGTAGAAGACAGTGACTTCCCCGCCGCACAAGGACCCAAGGGCCTGCTCGCCCTCTTCGCGCAGCTGATAGCTTTGGGTGCGAGAGACGCCAGACCTGAGCACGGCTTCGGCATCGACAATGACCTGCGCCTCCAGTACACCCCCGCCGATGCTCTCGATCGTCGTTCCATCCCCCCGATCAGCATCTTCGCGCCGACCCCGCGAGGGCTGGAGCCCTTCGCATCGACGATCGTCGCGACGACGAACGATCGGCCTTCACCCGAGGGCTCGGCCATCCTCGTGTACAGCTCTCCGACCCTCACGCCATGCTCCTCGCTGTCTCGAAGTCAGCTGGAGCATCGACGTCCATAGCCGTCCGCGCGTCGAGCTGGATCAGGCACGCATCCGTCGCGTGGCGTGCGGCGACAGCCCGCCCGCCCACATCGCCGTCCTGCTGAAGGATCTCAGGAAACAGGTCCGCGCTCATCAAGACGGGATTGGCGGGCCGGTCGCCCACCATCGCCCGCACGACGCTGCGTCTTGTCTCGACGAACTCGGCGATGAACCTGTCGATCACCGCAGCGGTGACGAACGGCTGATCGCCCATGAGGAAGAGCGCCGCGTCGCAAGTCGCGTCGACCGCGCGGATGCCGGCTCGAACGGAAGTGCTGAGGCCCCCGGCGTACGCCCCATTGAAGACCACCCGGACCGCTTGGCCTTCGAGGGCCTCGGTCACCCGTGCAGCTTCGCAGCCGATCACGACGATGGTCTCTCGCACAGCCGACGCCAGGGCAGCATCCGTGACCCACCGCAGAAGCGGCTGCCCGTCGATCGGCAACAGCACCTTCTGCCGCCCCATGCGGGTGGCGCAGCCCGCTGCGAGCACGACGGCCGAGACGCTGGCAGCAGGTCGTCCCTCCATGGGTGCACGCGTCCGGCTCGCATGCCCCTGTGCCGCGGAGTGACGTTCCTCCCGCTGTGCTGGTCGCTCGGCGGTCACAACAAAGTCCCTTTCTCCCTCAAGAGCCTGAGAACCACCTCCGGCGTAGCCGGGAGTTCGTTGACGCGGATGCCGACCGCATCATGGATGGCGTTGATGATCGCAGGGGCAGTGGGGATGGTCGCCGGCTCCCCGACTCCCTTCGCCCCGTATGGTCCTGTGGGCTCCTCGTCCTCGACGATGATGCTGACGATAGGCGGGACATCCATCACCGTGGGCAGCAGGTACTCGGCGAACGACGGTGTCAGTGGCCATCCCTCCTCCAACTGGAGATTCTCGATGAGGGCGTAGCCGATGCCCATGGCCACTCCGCCCTCGATCTGCCCCTCCACCCCCAGCGGGTTGATCGCTCTACCCACATCGTGAGCGGCGACGATGCGAAGAACCTTGACCTCGCCGGTCTCGGTGTCCACCTCGACCTCGGCGACCTGGCTGGCGAATGTGTAGGCGGCATACGCGTCGCCCTGGTTCGTTTCAGGATCGACGTCGGGCGTCGTGATGTTGAACAATCCCATGGCCGTGCACTGACGACCGGTGCTGCGAGAGCGATTCGCGACCATGGGGACGGTCAGGTCCGTCGCCTCACCGTTGTGTAGCACCACCCCGTTGGCGAACGAGATACCTGCCGGCTCGACGCCGAGCATCTCGCTCGCGACCTCGAGCAGGCTGTCGAGAACGATCCTCGCCGCTTTGCGCACGGCGTTCCCGCTCACGTAGGTCTGTCTCGTGGCGGAGGTGCAGCCCGCGTCAGGGGTCATCAACGTGTCGGCCGTAAGCACGCGGACGTCCTGCGGCCCGATCCCCAGCTCCTCAGCCGCCACAAGAGCCAGCATCTCTGTCGATCCCTGGCCAATGTCTGCGCAACCGCACAAAACCGTGACCGTCCCGTCGTCGGCGATCTCCAGAGACGCCGAAGCGCTATCGGGCCGCCCGAACCCGTACCCCATCGCATACATCATGCAGCCGTAGCCGACGCCTCGTTTCTTCATCGCGCACCCGGACCTGTCTGATCGGAGAGCGGCAAGGGATTGGCGTCCAGGTAGTCCCTCACCTCTGACAACGTGGCCTTGATACCCACGCTCGCGTGAAGCACGTGACCAGTCCCGGTGCTGAGCCCAGGGGCCAACGCGTTTCGATACCTGATCTCCCACGGATCGAGACCGAGGCGTTCCGCGAGCATGTCGATGAGCGACTCGTGGGCGAACCCGGCCTGCACGACGCCAAACCCCCGCATCGCTCCGCCAGGTGGATTGTTGGTGTAGACGGCGTAGGTGTCCACCTTGATGTTTGGCACGTAGTACGGGCCAGACAGGTGCAGGCCGAGCTTCTTGATGACGTAGCCACCCAGCGAGGCGTACGCGCCCTTGTCGGCGAAGACCTGGGCCTCGAGCCCAAGGAGGTTGCCCTCGCGGTCCGCACCGAGCCGCGCCTTGATCACGACTGCGTGACGCTTGGTGCTCGCGCGCATGGACTCGGCGCGGTCGAAGCGGACCTTCACGGGCAGGCCCGTCCTGACAGCGCCTAGGCTCGCCAGTATCTCGGTGGTCACGTCATCCTTCCCGCCGAATCCGCCGCCGGTGACCATTTGGATGACGCGGACGCTGTTTGCCGGCAAGGCGAGCACGGAAGCGATCTGCCGCCGGTCCCTGAACACGTACTGCGTGGATGTCCACACCGTGAGATTGCCGGCGTGATCGGTCGCCGCCACGCTGCATTCGGGCTCCAGGTAGGCGTGCTCGATGGGCACCGTGCGGAAGGTTCCTTCGACGACTTCCGCCGCCTCGAGGAACGCCGCGTCGATATCCCCCTTGCGCACCTTGGTGTGCTGGAGAAGATTGGTGTCGCCGTGGACGCAAGGAGCGTTCGGACGCAGTCCTTCTTCGGCCGAGAACACGCCCGGCAGTTTCTGATACTCGACCTCGATGAGGGAAAGGGCTCCCACGGCCGCCTTTTCACTCTCTGCCACGACCAGAGCCACTGCATCGCCCGAGCAACGCACCTTGTCGTCGGCCAGCGCCGGCTGATCGGAGATCGCGACGCCATACCGGTTGTGGCCCGCGACGTCTGCCGCCGTGAGGACAGCCACGACGCCCGGCGACCTTTCGGCCCGCGTGCAATCGATGCCACGGATGAGCGCATGCGCGTGCGCGCTCCGCAGCGCCTTGCCGAACAGCATGCCCGGCATGCGAAGATCGTCGGCGTACAAGGCCCGGCCGGTCGTCTTGTCGGGCGCATCGCGACGTGCGACCTTGTGTCCGATCACGCTGTGATCCGCTCTTGCGACAACCTCGACTGGAGACGCTTGACCGCTCGCGACCTGCACCGCTCGGACGATCTTCTGGTAGCCGGTGCAGCGGCAGATGTTGCCCGACAGCCCTTCCCGGATCTCCTCCTCGGACGGGGTGGGGTTGGACAGAAGAAGGCCCTTGGCCGCCATGATCATCCCTGGCGTGCAAAACCCGCACTGGACCCCGCCTTCATCGGTGAAGGCCTTCTGAAGGGCGTCAAGCTCCTGGTCGTGAGCGAGCCCTTCGATGGTCACGACCTCGCGATCGGCAACGGCCAAGAGGGGGAGAATGCAGGAGTTGACCGGCTCGGCGTCCACCAGCACCGTGCACGCCCCGCACTCACCCTGCCGACACCCTTCCTTGGTCCCCGTGAGGCCGAGCTGCCCTCTCAGGAACTGCAGCAAGGTCAGATCGCTTCGGACAAGCTCGCGGACAGGCCTGCCGTTCACCGTGAGGGAGACCTCTACCTGTTTGCACGTCGGACACATGCCCTCTCCATCTCGTCTGGTCGGATATGGCGCGACTCGATCGCGACAAGCCGCGCCATCGGCTCTCATACGTTCAAAGCTCGAGCGTCAGGGCCCCTCTCGGACACCACTCGACGCAGAGCCCGCACCCGTCGCACCGTTCGCGACTGGTCGTGATCCTGCCGTCCGCCTCGGAGATGGCTCCGTAGAAGCAGACCCGTGAGCAGATGTCACAGATGGAGCATTTGTCGTGGTCCACTCGCGCGAACTGCGGCGGCTCCTTGGCCAACTCTTCCGTCGTCGTAATGTGGTCGAGTGCGATGCCACGCAACGACCGGATGTCGTCGTACCCCTTGCGGTCCATGAACTCCGACAGGCCCTCCAGCATGGCGTCGATGTGCCCCAGCCCATCCCACATCACGGAGGTGGCCAGCTCGACGCACGAAGCACCGAGCATGATGTACTCGACGACGTCCTGCCAAGTGCTCACGCCGCCCACCGCGGCAATGGGGACGTCCGTGGCCCTCGCGACCTCGGAGACGTGACGCATGATGACCGGCTTGATGGCAGGGCCCGTGTAGCCGCCGTAGGCGCGCAGATAGGGCAGGCCCGTCTCGATGTCGACGCCGGCGAAGGAACGGATCGAGTTGCTGATGGTGATGGCATCCACGCCGGCATCGACGGCCGCCAGCGCGATGTCCACCATGCTCGACACGTTGGGGGTCAGTTTGACGGACACGGGAAGCGTGCTGGCGCTCTTGACGGCCGCCACCTGCTCGGCCGTCAGCGCCGGGTCCTTGCCGATGTGCATGCCCACACCGGACGCGGGCATCGGGCAGGAGACGTTGAGCTCGAACAGATCGGCCTGGCCGCAGGCCTCGACCTGCCGCGCGAGCTCTGCCGTATCCGCGGGGTCCGGCATGGCCAAGATACTGGCGAAGATCTTCGCGCCACCCTCACGAGCGATGGCGAGCTCGCGCGTCACCCAGTCATCGCGGCTCTTCGTAGTGAAGAGCTCGATATTCACCATCCCGATGGGTCGCCTGGCTCGACCGACCCGATAGAGCGACAGGCGACCGTTCCTCGGATGCGCCGCCCACTCCTGCACCGGCCCGATCGTCTTTGGGATCACGGCGGCGAAGCCCGCCTCGCCGGCCTCCCGCAGTCGCACGCCATCCCAACCCGGCGTGGCGGAGGCGAGCACGAGCGGATTGCGGAACGTGACGCCAGCGAAATCAACGTGTAGGTCTGCCATTCGCCGTCCTCCTTCTACTGCCTGCGAGTACGCCTCTGCCTGTCGCCCTACGCTCTTCTGGGCTCACGCCGTGAGCTCCGGGGGCGCTCGGTGCAGCAATGCCGAGCACATGTCTGTGCGATACCTGGCCGAGGCTCGTATTCATGAACCGCTCGTGGCGCTCGCCTCGCTGCCCGCGAGGCTGGGCTCCGCCGAACTCGACATCCCCGGGACGATCATGCCCTTGACGCACGCCTTGTCTCTGCCAGCCCGGAGAGCATCCACTGCCTTCTCCACGGGGAATCTGTGCGTGATCAGGCGCTCATACGGAAAGCGATCATGCGTGTTCCTTAGGAGTTTGAGAGCAGTGCCGATCTGCGAGTTCTGATAGGCGAACACTCCAAGGAGATCGACTTCCTTGTTCACGATGTGCTGCGGGTTGATGGGCACGGTGCCTACATCGGTGAAATGTCCGAACTCGACCACCCTGCCGCCCTGCCTCACCAGTTGCAGCGCCTCGGCGAACGCGGAGGGCACGCCCGCCATCTCCAGCACGACGTCGGCGCCGAGTCCGCTGGTGAGCCCCAGGACTTGTTCAAGCCTCGCCTCGGGCGTGGAATGTTCGTTCATGTCGACGACGACGTCGACGCCGAAGTCCTTCGCCATGCCGATGCGCAGCGGGACGCCCTCGATTCCGATCACAGGGTACGCGCCCGCGGCTTTGGCCGCCGCGGCAACCAGGAGACCGATGGTCCCGAGGCCCTGAACGACGACCGATCGACCGAGGCCGAATCCCTCTCCGGCCCACGGAAGTCCGGGCTGATAGGCGCGCTCGAGAGTCCGGCTGGCGCACGCCATCGGGTCGGCCAGAGCCGCGAGTTCGAGGCTCAATCCCTCAGGGACCTTGAACGTCCACGTGTTCGGATACAGATAGACGTAGTCTGAGTAGCCACCGAAAAGGTAGGGAGCCTCCTCGCAGGTCATCGTGATTCCGTAGATGTCCACGTTCTGACACAGGTTGCTCCGGTGCGGCATGAAGCGACAGTAGTAGCACTTCCCGCAGGCGAGGCTGGTCCCGATGGTGATGGCATCACCCTCCGCGAGAGAGTTGCCATAGGCATCCTCTCGCGGGAACTTCGGCCCCATCTCCTCGAGAACACCCGAGAACTCATGCCCGAGTACCGTCGGGGTGGGGACTTGCAGGTGTCCGCTGTAGATGTGCGGTCCGTGCCACAGACGCCGCAGTTGGTCACTCTCAGCAGCGCACAGTCATCTGCGAGCACTGGTTTGGGGAACTCCCTGATCTCGACCTGCTCCGGCCCGACAAACACGGCTGCCTGCACCATGATCCCTCCCTGATCTCATCCACCCGAAATAGGTCCAAGAATGCTGACCTCGTCTCCGTCCTGGAGGCCGAAGCCCACATTCTTTGCGTGTCCGTTCACGATGACCGAGAGCCCGCGAAGACTCTCGTCGCCGCACGTTCCTTCGTCCGGCAGGCTGAAGCGTGGCCAGCGGGCACGCAGCGCGACGAGCAGCTCGCCGACGGTCACTGAATGCTGCGGGAACTCAAACCCACACTCGTGCACGCCCAGCTGGTACCGAAAGGGCGCGAAGAACGTGACGTGCACCCGGACGGCGGGTGCATCCGCGCTTCGGCCAGATTTCACTCCGGCCACAGCATCTCCCGCACATCGTGCAGGCCGAGAGCCTCCAGAGTCTCTGCGAGCGGGATGCCGGTGGTCATGTCCCAGCCGCACGCTTCGTAGTACTCGTCGATCATTCCTTCGATGTTCCCGACGCTCTGGCCCTTGGCGGGGCCACTCGGCAAGGCTTGCCGGAGCTTCTTGGGCAACGTGTCATGCTCTCTTCGGAAACCCTCCCGGGCGTTGAAGCAGCGCTTCATCACCCAAGACCTGTCCGCGGCCTGGAAGAGCTCGTGCTGGTCCATGTCCATGCCGGTCAGGGTGCGCAGGATCCGTGAGTACAGGTCCGGGGTGATGCAGGCGTCGTCGGCACCCCAGGAGTGGAACACGCACGCGCCGACAATCTCGCTGATCTCGCCCTGGATCGCCACGAAGCGGTAGGCGAGACCCTTGCTTGCCCCGGTCTCCTCGTACTTGTCGGTAGGTGGCCATGGAATGCCGAAGGCGCGCATGCCGCACTCGAACTGTCCCGAATCCCAAATGGCACCCCAGTTGGGGTGCATATGGCAGGCACCACGCGGGTTCACCGCGTACTGGAGACCCATGATCTTCGCCTCGCCTCGGGGCTCGTGGCCCGGCACCTCCATGCCCTTCACATGGACGGCAAAGTCGGCGGCATTGCCACCGATCTCGCGGGCCGCGGCGGCCACGCCATTGGCGAGAAGATCACCCAGCCCGCGCCGAAGCGCAATGTCCTCGACCAGGGCCACGATGCGTTCGCTGTCTCCCCATTCCACCAGACTGCCGCCGCACTGCGCCGCGCTAAGTAATCCGTGCTCGCAGCAGTCCATGGCGAAGGCTATGGCCGAACCGGTGCTCACGGTATCCAACCCATACTCGTTGCACATGAAGTTAGCCCGGATGATGGACGGCAAGTCGTCGTTGAGGCAGAGAGACCCGAACATCGCGAGGGTCTCGTATTCTGGTCCGTCTCCGGGGGCGGTGGCCCACCGTCCCTCTTCGACCACGGTGTGGCGACCGCAACCCATCGCACAGCCGAAACACGCGCGTCGCTTCAAGAGATGGTGGTCGGTGACGGCCTCGCCGCCGATCGTCTCAAAGGCGTCGAACTGTCCCTCGCTGAAGTTCTTGGTCGGCAGAGCTCCTGCGGCGTTCTGGATCCCGACCAATAGCGGGGTACCGAACTGATTGACTCCCTCAAAGGGGTACCTGCTGAGATTCTCCTCAGCGGTGACCACCACTTCCGCGAATTCCTTCGGCTGCGCAACCTTGATGTCTCGACTGCCGTTGACGACGACGGCCTTTAGGTTCTTCGAACCGAGCACGGCGCCGCCGCCGCCACGCCCCGCAGCTCTCCCTCGGTCGTTCATGACGGCTGCGTAGCGCACCAGATGCTCACCAGCCGGCCCGATAGTGGCCACAGAGGCGTCGGGATCGGAGATCTCGGCGAGGATCTCAGAAGTGACGCGGCCGACGTCGTGGCCCCAGAGATGGCTCGCATCGCGTATCTCCACGGTCTTGTCGTGCACCGAGATGTACACGCGCTTCTCAGACTTTCCCTCCACGAGGAGGAAGTCATAGCCCGCATACTTCAGCCGTGCGCCGAACCCGCCCCCGGAGCGCGATTGGCACCAGGCGCCGGTGAGAGGCGACTTGAAGCAGAGTTCATAGCTGCCCCCGCTGGGGCAGAGGGTTCCGGCCACGGGGCCGGTGGCAAAGATGACGATGGCTTCCGGCCCCAAGGGGTCTGTGCCGGGTTCCGTTTCATCCCAGAGCATCTTGACCGCGTAGCCGGAACAACCGATGTAGGGCCGTATCTCTTCCTCTTCGATCGAGACGATGCTCACTTCTCGCGTTGTCAAGTTGACTCTGACGTACTCACCCATGTAGCCATGCTCAATCATCGCTACCCGCCTCCCCCGATAGCGCGCTCAGCAGAAGGTTGGCTGGCGATCCGGCGCGAGCCGCGGTCGACAGCGCTCGTGCGTAGTCCTCCCGTCGAGATGCGGCGAGACGCGCCGGCGCCTCGTACGTCAGTGCGCCGTCGCGGCAGTGCTTGACGCATTCAGGATCGCCTGCACAAAGGTCGCACTTCGAGGGGATCTTCGAACCAGGGGCGTACGTCAGCATCCCGGTAGGGCAAGCCATGACGCAGATCCCGCACTTCTTGCAGGCCTTGTCCTCGACGAACACTGCGCCCGTCTTGACGTTGCACTTGATGGCGTCGTATGGACAGGCGGAGAGGCACACGCCGCACTGCGTGCACGTGACGGGAGTGTCAAGATCAGGCTCGCGACGGATGACGTGAATCCGTGAGCGCGCGGGATTGCATACGCCATCCTTCGTCAGTGAGCACCATAGGTCACATCGATGGCAGCCTGTGCACTTCTCCGGACGGACCAACAGCCCCCTAACCATGGATGCACCTCTCACATTCGGGATGACTCCGCTCTACCAGTGTGCCGTGAATCTGCGACTCGCCCTGGAATCGGCAGCGGCTCCTATGTTACGCTGCCCACTGTAATACATAATGCTGGAGGAGAATGCAATATGCCGATTGACCGCCGACCCCTGAGGGACTTCATTGTGGCCGACATTCTCGCGCGCCTGAATGCGGGCTTGCTTCCAGTGGGCACTCGAGTGGATGAACTGGCTATCGCGTCGGAACTCGAGGTCAGCCGCACCCCTGTGCGCGAGGCGTTGTCGCAATTGGCGTACGAGGGAATCCTGGAGATGCGGGTGGGCAAGGGCTTCAAGGTCGCTCCACTCAACGCGAAAGACATCGAAGAGTCATACTCGATCATAGTCACGCTGGAGCAATATGCGCTGTGCTCGATCCCATCATGCGAGCTTGAGGGACTGGCAGCGGGGCTCCGCGCAGCGGTTGTCGCCATGGAGAGAGTGGCGGATGCCCCGGCGGAAGCGCAGGAAGCCGATGATGCTTGGCATGAGCTGCTCGTGGAGGCGGCTGGAAATCGAAGGCTCGTGCAGGTCGTGGCGCGTCTTAAGCAATCGGTTCGCAGGGCCGAGTATCAGATAATGCACAACAAGGAGATTGTCCTGCGATCGGTCGGTCAGCACGGCGCGATTGCAGACGCCTTGGCATGTGGAGATGTTGCCGGCGCTGCGGACATGCTGGACCACAACTGGCGCGATGGACTGCGCGAGATGCTGTCGCAATTCGGAGATATCGGTACTGGCCCTCGACCGTTCTCGACGTACGCCAGCGCCTCTGCCAGCAATGATCCCTGAGCATTCGCAGGTACGGGAGCGGCCCGGTAGTCCAGCGACGGTCCTCGTGAGAGGCGCGGGGGATATCGCAAGCGGCATCGCTCACTGCTTCCACCTCAGTGGTTTTCGCGTGGTCATGATCGAGACCGCGCACCCGACGGTCATCCGGCGCAGCGTGTCATTCGCAGAGGCCGTCTTTGAAGGCTCTGCCTGTGTCGAGGGCGTGACGGCGCGTCTGGCACGCAGTCTGGGAGACGCTGAAGGCATCCTGGCGGGAAGGGAGATTCCCCTCCTCGTTGACCCCACCGCCGAGATGGGCCAGGAACTTGGACCTTCCGTATTGATCGATGCGATCATGGCCAAGACGAATCTCGGCACAGCCATTTCGGATGCCCCGCTGGTGATAGGCATAGGTCCCGGATTCGAGGCGGGCACTGACGTCGCCGCTGTGATTGAGACGCACAGGGGACATGACCTCGGCAGAGTCATTACTCGGGGCTCGGCCAAGCCGAATACAGGCATCCCAGGCGACATCAGCGGTTTCACGACTGAGAGACTCCTCAGAGCCCCTACCCATGGTGTCTTCGTGCCCACAAGCCATATCGGCGATACCGTGACCGCGGGAGACACCGTCGGCTACGTCGGCGACATCCGCGTTGAGCCAGGCATCTCAGGCGTGCTCAGAGGGTTACTGAAAAAAGGGCTGACTGTCCGGCAGGGTCAGAAGATAGGCGACGTCGACCCGCGAGGCATTGCCTCGTTCTGCTTCACTATCTCAGACAAGGCTCGCGCCATCGCGGGAGGCGCACTGATGGCTACTCTCTGGCTGGGCGGACACGGGTATGTCAGCGGCGCAGCCACGGCCGCAGCGGATCTTCCGCGGTGAGGAGTCTGCACGAAGGTTTCGCTCTTTGTAGGCGAGAGCTCGTCTGCCTCGTCGGTGCCGGGGGGAAGACAAGTCTCTTGCGGCGACTGGCGAGAGAGATAGCGACCGACTCGGGACGGGTTCTCGTAACCACCAGCACCAGGATGCTCAGGTCTGAGCTGGAGTCGTGCGGGCCTCTTGTGATCGAATCGAACAGCGATGCCTTGCTCCGCGCCCTTAGGGTTCAGCACGCGCAAGTGACAGCCGCCGCCGGAGCGATCGGCCCGGACGGGAAAGCCGTAGGACTTGGTGTCTCCGAGCTCGATCGCATTTATGAGTCGGGCATATTTGGTCACATTTTGGTCGAGGCGGATGGGGCGAGGGGAAGGGACCTGAAAGCGCCGGCCTTCGCCGAGCCGGTGATACCAGCCACCGCGACCACTGTGTTGGCGCTTGTGGGCCTCCGCGCCGTTGGGCACCTGATCGGCGCGACTCACGTCCATCGGCCTGAGCACGTGGCCCTGATCGCCAACCAGGAGGTCGGCAGTGAGATCAGCGGGGAGACACTCCTGCGTATCTTCGAGCGGTACCGCGTCCTATCTCTGAGGATGGCTCCGCGCGCGGCGTTTCTGCCAGTGCTCAGCCAAGCTGACACGCCGGAGCGGCTGGAACTCGCCATGCGGCTTGCCGCTCGGCTGTCCTCTTCTTACGACCGTGTGCTTGTCACGGCCGCCAGACGCCATCAATGCGTTTGCGAGGTCCTGTGTTGACACGCACGCCACGCGACCGCCCGTGCCCGTGAGCTGCAGCTTGTCCACCTGGGGCCCCTGCTAATGTACCCTCACGCGCCGACGGGCAGAAGGAACCGCGGTCCGCGAGCAGGCGCGGCAGCGCGGACGCGCCGCCGAGTCGCTCTCGCCTCCAGCGTCGCATGCGAGATGGGAGCAAGCGTTGAACGTAGTCTTTGACCTCGGGGGCGTGGTGTTGACCTGTAGTCCGGCCGACCTTGTGTCATCAGTGTTCGACGATCCCAAGATGCGCACGGTCGTACTCGAGGGCGTCTTTGGCGATCCAGATTGGATTGATTTCGACCGCGGTACGCTTCCTCGTGAGCTCGCCATAGAGCGAGCGGCCGAGAGAACCGGGATTGAGATGCAAGCGATCGAAGAGCTGTTCGATGCGCTCCCCGGAGCCCTGGTGCCCGTCCCGGATGTGGTCGAGCTTGTCAGGACGCTCAAGGCCTCGGGCAACCGACTCTTTGTTCTCTCGAACATGCATCGCGGCTCTCTGGCGCACGTTGAGGCCACCTACGACATCCTTGCGCTATTCGAGGGTCGCGTCGTTTCCTGCGAGGTCGGATTCTGCAAACCCGAGCCGGCGATCTACCGCTGGCTCCTCGAGAGATTCGCGCTCGATCCTTGTGATACCGTGCTCATCGACGACGTGCAAGCCAACCTGGCTGCGGCCGCCGCTCATGGCATTCGGACCATTCGTTTCAGGGGTGTGGAGCAATGTCGTTCGCGGCTCATTGCACTCGGTTGCATGTAGCCCGCCGGCGGCGAGCCACGACTACACTCGTGGTCGTTTCACATCGGATGCAGTGCACTGACACGTGCATTCTTCACCCTGCGGATGGGAGACGCGCTCGTCCCCGCCGCATGCGCGGATTCACCCGTGCGGTGACAGATCCCGCAGATTCGTACAGCATTCTGGCGAGCGGACTTGGAGACTCCACAAGGTGTCCAGCGTGTCTGTCGGCCTCTGTCTGGCTAGCCCGGATGCGCACTCGCGGGTGGTCTCTTGCACTGGAGCGTTTGGTGACAGGTCAGCAGCCGCGAACCATCCGAGGAGTCGTCGCGGCTGGGGTCCAAGCACGAGAACCAGAGGCGCCGCTTCGCATACGAGTACGTTCTCCGTGAGGCGAGAATTGGCACTTGACCCGCTAGACCCAATACTGTTCACTTAACCGTCATCCCGTGGTATCCTGCTCGAAACCAGAACAGGAGGATCGGCGATGGCGCGCACGACGGCGGAGCTTCCCCAGGGGACCCGGATCACCGATTACGTGAGCCTCGGCGTGATCGCCAGGACGGTACCGCTCACGAAGGTGCACGGCGCTCTCACCGCCACGGGGAAGCGCAGCATCCGGCAGCGCGACCTGCCCGCGCACGTGGTCGTCTACTACGTGATCGCCCTGGCCCTGTACATGCAGTCGTCTTGCCGCGAGGTGCTGCGCTGCCTGCTGGAGGGGATCCAGTGGCTGGAAGACCCCTCCGCGACGATCAAGGTGGCCGGCAGGTCGGGGATCTCGCAGGCGCGCACGCGCCTCGGATGGGAGCCGCTGCGGGAGCTGCATGATGAGATCGTGGGCCCGATCGCCGCGAAAGAGACCAAGGGCGCCTGGTACCGCACCTGGCGCCTCGTGAGCCTTGACGGCAGCACCCTGGACGTGGCCGACGAGCGCGCCAACGAGGAGGCCTTCGGCCGGCCGGGGGCTTCGCGCGGCAGCAGCGCCTATCCGCAGATCCGTTTCGTGGCGCTGGTGGAGAACGGCACGCACGCCTTGTTCGGCACCCGCATGAGCGGCTGCCGGGCAGGGGAGGTCACGCTGGCGAGGAGCGTGCTGCCCGCTTTGCAGAGCGGCATGCTGTGCCTCGCCGACCGGCAGTTCTTCGGCTTCGAGCTCTTCACGCAGGCGCGGGCCACCGGCGCCGACCTGCTCTGGCGGCTGAAGAAGAACCTGCGCCTGCCCTGCGAAGAGCGCCTCGCCGACGGCTCCTACCTGAGCTCGATCTACCCGTCGGAGAAGGACCGCCGCCGCAAGACGCGCGGGGTGACGGTGCGCGTCATCGACTACGTTCTGGAAGGGGTCGCCGGCGCCGAGCCGATCTACCGCCTGGCGACCAGCATTCTCGACCCTGAAGAGGCGCCGGCCGCGGAGCTGGCGGCTCTCTACCATGAGCGCTGGGAGATCGAGACGGCGCTCGATGAGCTGAAGACCCATCTGCGCGGCCCCCGGATCGTGCTGCGCAGCAAGACCCCTGATCTCGTCCGCCAGGAGCTCTACGGGCTCCTTCTGGCGCACTTCGCCATCCGCGCGCTGATGCACGAAGCCGCCCTCAAGGGGGGCGAGGATGCGGATCGGCTTTCCTTCCTGCACGCGGTACGCGTTGTGCGCCGCAGGCTCCCCACCTACCACTTTATTCCCCCCTCAGCAGA
>Ga0209840_1000060_pt1 | contig 23252 bp, 19 predicted proteins | sample PersoiDNA2013190_FD_185802 | JGI IMG/M metagenome (GOLD analysis project Ga0209840, IMG submission 185802) | Permafrost soil microbial communities from the Arctic, to analyse light accelerated degradation of dissolved organic matter (DOM) -... | ecosystem: Environmental > Terrestrial > Soil >... | reverse complement strand
ACTGATGCAATCAGGGAACTGGGCTTTGGTGCGGGCATGGGTCTGGCGAATATCCGTAGGTTCTCCGACCACCTCGTGATTATCTCGGGCAAGGACAAGCCCACCAAGGTTGAGATGATTATCCTGGAAAGTAAGGAATAGGAGGCAACATGACAGTCCATGACGTCATCGAGTCACTGGGTGCGGACGTTGCGGTCGAGGGTGACACAACGCGGCTGGTAACGTCGGGGTATACCTGCGACCTGCTGTCGGAAGTCATCGCCAAAGCTGTCCCGGGATCGGCCTGGGCGACCATCCAGACGCACGTCAATGTTATCGCCGTCGCAGCGATGGTCGGCATCAGCGTTGTTATCGTCTGCGAGGGGCGAACCTGCGAGCCCGATGCGGTTGAGCACGCCGCAAAAGAACACCTGACGATCCTTTATTCCAGGGATTCGGCGTATACCGTTTCCGGGAAGCTCTACGTTCTTGGGCTGAGGTAGCTCGTGCTGGAGGTACCCGGTGACCTGCATCTGCATTCGTGTCTGTCGCCGTGTGCGGATATCACGATGCTGCCGGGCGAGGTGACGGAGCGGCTCGTAGCGCGAGGGATACGCGTTGCCTCTCTGACTGACCACAATGCGGCGTGCAACGTGCCCGCATTTCAGCGGGTATTTCAGCAGCGTGGTATCTTGCTCGTGCCAGGGATAGAAGCTACCACTGCGGAGGAAGTCCACCTGCTCTGCTATTTCGAGACGATGGATGTCCTCTGGAAATTCGGTCGCAGACTGCTGACATCGTACCCGCGCATCGCCAACGATCCCGAACGTTTTGGCTATCAGCTTGTCTGCAATGAACGAGATGAGTTCGTAGGCCAGTTTCCCTTTCTGCTATCTGTGGCCAGTCTGCTGAGTCTCGAGAAACTGAGAGGGCTTGTCGAACAGTTGGGCGGTGTCGTCGTGCCGAGCCATCTGGATCGCCGTTTTGGGCTTCTGTACCAGCTGGGGATGGTGACATCAGACATGGAGTTCCCCACATATGAGATCGCACACAAGGCCAACGTCGAGAAAATCGCGGCACAGCTGCCTGGTCACCCACAGTTCGTCTCGAACAGTGACGCCCACAACCTTGATTCCATTAGCCCTCCCAGGTATGTCCTCGAAATCGAGGAGCTGAGTGTTCATGAAGTACTCATGGCTCTTCGACATGAGAATGGAAGAGGAGCAAGGTTACTATGAGGACGATAGCGGACCATGTCCTGGACATTGCTTCCAACAGTGTGACGGCCGGAGCCACTCAAATATGGCTCGACATCGACCATGATCCGTCTGGCCACCTGTTTGTCTTTACCGTTCGGGACAACGGGTGCGGGATGGATGCCGATAGACGCACACGTGTGTTTGATCCGTTCTTCACAACGCGACCGCACAGCATCAGGAGGTTTGGTCTTGGATTGCCATTCCTCAAGGAAAACACGGAGTTGACTGGTGGGGGGGTCGATTTGTGGAGTGTTTCTGGTGAGGGAACGACACTCAGGGCGGCCTTCCACACGGACCACATTGATTGTCTGCCATTTGGCGACCTGGCGTCGACTATCTTTACTTTGCTCATCTCTGATGGGGCAGTTCGCTGGCATATTCACCGTGCAGAAGGGGATCTCGCATACACTGTTGACAGTGAGGAACTGCGATCAGTTTTTTCTTCGGAAGAAATGTCTGATCCTCAAGCGCAGTTGTTGCTTCTGGAGTTCTTGCGCGAGCAGGAGCGCGACGTTGTCCAGGGCAGCGGCCGCGGATTCGGGCAGGACAGTACGCGAAGGAGCTGATGGAGACGAAATACGGATTGGAGGACATATCACAGGCGACTATTGCGCGCATGGCCACGTATTTGCGCTGTCTCACGTATCTTGAGCAGCAAGGCGCATCGACACTTTCGTCACGGGAATTGGCATCGCTGACCGGAGCGAGCGCCGAACAGGTCAGACAGGACCTGTCGGTGTTTGGCCGATTTGGCAAGCGAGGCACCGGGTACGATGTCGTCGGACTGAAGACTGAAGTCGAGGCCATCTTCGGGCGCGGTGTCGAACAGTGGAAGTGTTGTATTGTGGGCGTGGGATCACTTGGTACAGCGCTCATTGCCAGTCGGATGGTTCAGAAGTGGGGATTCAAGTATGTCGCGGCATTTGACACGGATCCGCACAAGATCGGAACTCGTATAGAGCGCATTCCGGTGTACTCCCTGGATAAGCTGAAGACTATTGTTCGCCGCGAACGCATCGCCATCGGGGTGATCTCGGTTCCTGCGTCCAGTGCTCGAACGGTCGCCCGAATCCTCTGTGAGGCTGGCATTCGCGGCATCCTTAACTTCGCCCCACAGAGTATCAAGGTATCTGAGAAGATTCCTGTGCTGTCAGTTGACCTCTCGCAGGAGTTCCTCAAGCTTTCGTTCCATATCCAGAGAGCGGAACAGCGGGCGCGTGACGAGCAGGCCCAGATCGACACCGCGTCACACAACGAGTAGTGGCGCTTCTAGGGCACTATTCGTTCCGGGTGTGAGTAGACATTCATACGTCCGGCTCGCACAAATGCGACAACTGTAATTCCAGCTCTTTCCGCAAGAGCAATTGCCTGAGCAGTCGTCGCGCTCCTCGAGGCTAGTACTGGTATCCCGACACGGGCTGCCTGGGCAACTGCCTGGGCTGGAATACGTCCCGTTCCCATCAGGACTGCCTCTCTGACATTCCAGGCGTGCATCAGAGCGTGGCCGATGACCTTGTCGAGTGCCGTGTGACGACTAATGTCCTCACAGCTGAAGACATGCTCTCCTTGTGCGATAAGGGCTGCATGGACGCCTCCAGTGGTCTTCCAGTGGAGAGCGCTGCGTTGCATCTCCTCGGCCAGATCCTGAAGGCGAGAGGCCGACACGGTGAATCCAGGTGAGACAGCAATATCTTCAGTTAGTGCGTCTCCCGAAATGCAATCGGTGTCGATTGATGTTGGTGTATCCGGTCCTGGAGCATCAGGGGAAATGGTAAGAAACGCCGAGCGTTCTTCCACGTTGACGGCAAGGATCTGAGTGGGTCGGGCCCAGCCTTCAGACACAGCGTGACCGACCGCGGCTGCGTCGACCAATTCGCCCGAACTCGCGAGGCGCACTGCCAGCGTGCCATTCACATAGATGGTTAATGCGCGTTCTTCCGTGACCTCGTCCTCGCACCTGATCGCAGTGCTGCTGCGGTCGTATCTCCAGATGGTTGTCATCATCGCTTGCCACCTCCCAAGGCTGAGTTCAGTATAGGTCGGTTGTCGCTGGATGCCAGAGACCAAACTGGACTCTCAGCCTGCTTGGATGTTGCATTTGCCGAGCCACGAGGGTATGATATATATGAAAATCAGCATTGTCTGCAAGGAGGCCCTCATGGGCAAAATCACTCAGTACTATCATGCAACATCTTTGGAGGATGCTTTCGTCAGAGCGAAGCAGCTGGGTCCTGTTGCCGCGTATGTTGGCGGTGGGGTGGAACTGGTCCTCCGGCGCAACCCGGAGATCACGACCCTGATCGACCTGTCGCGCTGTGGTCTCGACTACATTGCAGTAACCGCGGAAGGGATCGAAATCGGTTCTCAGACCACACTCACGACGATCAATCGCAGCGCGGACATCAGGCAGTACGCTGGTGGTTCGCTCGCCTGGTGGGTTGGCCATATCGCTCATAACAACCTGCGGGACATGATCACCGTCGGTGGAGTCATTGGGCGCAATCAGCCATGGAACGACGTTGTTCCCCATCTCGTTGCCCTGGGCGCACAGGTGCGACTGTTTGACGGTGCCGAGCACATCATGCCTCTCTCTGACTACATCGAAGCAAAGCAGCCGGGGGCGATCATCAAGGGTGTTCTGCTGCCGGCAGGGAATGCCGGATCGAGGGGATTCCTATGGCGGTTCACACGTACCCAGCAGGACATTTCGACGCTGCACTTCTCAGCGCTTGTGAACTGTGACGGCAAGGTCATGACAGCGGCCAATCTGGTCTTCGCCGGGCGCCCGGGTCATGCCGCTCTCTACCCTCGACTCTCTGAAGAACTTGTCGGAAAGTCGTTGTCGCATGAGACGTTCGCGAGACTGGCGGAGATGGCTCCTGACCTTGTCGAGGTCGGAACTGACCTTCGTGCGACGGGCGAGTTCCGGCGTGAGCTGGTGCGAGCGGCTATCGTAAACTTGGAAGAACACATGACGGGAGTGGCACAATGACTATTTCGATAAATGTGAATACTGTTGAACGTTCCTTTGATATTCAGCCAGGCGAGGTCCTGCTCGATGTCCTGCGGCGCGAGGGCTACCTCGAGGTGAAGGGCAGCTGTCACTCGGGAGACTGCGGCGCGTGCACCGTCTTGCTGGACGGGCGGCCTGTCGCTTCATGCTTGATACTGGCCGCCAAAGCCGACGGACACGCTGTGATGACCGTGCGTGGCATAGGGGATCAGGCTCACCCCCACGTCCTTCAGGAAGCGTTTGTGAAGAACGGCGCTGTCCAGTGTGGATACTGCGTGCCTGGCGCCATCACATCTGCCAAGGCGTTGCTGGACGAAAATCCTGATCCCACTGAAGAAGAAATCCGGTTGGCGATGGACAGCAACTACTGTCGTTGCACTGGGTACGAACAGCAGGTCGAGGCAGTCCTCGATGCCGCTGCGCAGCTCCGGAAGGGGGACAAGAAATGAGCATCGAGAGAAAGGGTTTTCGTCACCTGACCGAAGGGTCGTATCCGGCGACGCATGTGGTCGGCAAGTCCGTTGACAAGGTTGACGGCTACGCACTGGTAACCGGGGCCCCGATGTACACGGACGATATCGCAGCACACGATTTTCCAAACCGTCTGCATGGAAGGATTCTGACCAGCCCGATCGCGAATGGTGTTATTATCTCGATCGATACCAGCGCTGCGGAGGCGTTGCCTGGCGTTCGTCTTGTACTGACCTGGAAGAATACCCCGCGCACGTTCTACACGACGGCTGGACAGGGTTGGCCGGAGCCTTCGCCCTACGACAACCAGATGTTCACGGAGCGCGTGCGCTTCGTGGGTGACCGCGTGGCTGCGGTCTTTGCGGACTCCAAGGATACTGCAGAACAGGCGCTCAGGCTTATCAAGGTGAGCTTCAAGGAAGAGCCTGCTGTTCTTGACGCCGACGATGCGATGAAGCCGGGAGCTCCGATCGTGCATCCCGAAGATCCAAAGGGTGCCTATGATTCGGCGCACAACGTTGCTGCACACGTGGACATCAACGTTGGGAACGTCGAAAGGGCCCTCGCGGAATCCGAGGTGACCATCTCTGAGACGTTCCAGACGCACTATGCTCAACACACTCCGATGGAGACGCATACGGCGTTCGCCTATACGGATGACATGGGGAAGATCGTCATAGTGTCAAGCACGCAGGTTCCCTGGCACGCACGCCGCATTGTCTCAAGGGTTCTTGGCCTTCCCATGAGCAAGTTGCGTGTCGTCAAGCCTCGAATCGGCGGTGGTTTTGGTACCAAGCAGGAGATACTCATTGATGACCTTGTGGCCTATGGAACCATCAAAACGGGGCTTCCGTGCGAGATCGAGCTGACTCGCAAAGAGGAGTTCGTCTCCGCCAGGACCCGTCACCCGATGAAGATCGACATGAGCATCGGCTGTGACAAGCAGGGCCACTTCAGAGCTCTCAAGATGTATGTTCTCAGCAACACTGGGGCTTATGGCAGTCACAGCCTCACGGTCATGTCCAACACCGGCAGCAAGACGTTGCCGCTCTATAACAAGGCGACTGACGTCCGGTTCTTTGGCGATGCAGTCTATACGAACCTTCCCGTATCCGGAGCGTACCGTGGTTACGGAGCGACCCAGGGATACGCTGCCCTCGAGTGTACGATCGACGATCTGGCCGCCAAGCTGGGCATGGATCCCATCGAATTGCGCAAGATGAACATGATCAGAGTCGGGGAAGGTTCGCCAATCTTCGAGGCTCTCGGCGAAGGCCGTCAGGGAGTCGCCCAGACGATCAAGAGCAGCTCATTGCCGACCCTTATCGACCTGGGAGCCGAGGCAATCGGCTGGACAGAGAAACGCGGCAAGCGCACGCGCAACGGTCACAAGGTTCGTGGCGTCGGAATGTCGATGCATATGCAGGGCTCCGGTATCCCGCTTATTGATATGGCTTCTGCTTCCATCAAGCTCAACGAGGACGGGAGCTACTTCATGACCATGGGGGCCACGGACATCGGCACGGGTTCCGACACCATTTTGTCGCAGATGGCGGCTGAAGTCCTGGGGATCACCATGGAGAAGATCAGTGTCCTCTCCAGCGATACTGACCTGACGCCGTTCGATGTCGGGGCATATGCCTCCTCGACCACGTTTGTCTCGGGTGGCGCCGTCGTCAAAGCGGCCAAGACAGTGCGCAATCAGATTTTCTTAGTTGCAGCCGAGATGCTGGGCGAGGAGCTGGATCAGCAACTTGTCATTGCAGAGCCCAAGGTTGAATGGGACAACGATCAGCCGGACCCCATCCTGTCCTTCTATCGTATGGAGGATGGAAACGTCCTGTCGGTGAGGAGCGGGAAGAAGGTTTCTGTGTCTGATATTGCCTATCGTGTCTACTATGAGGTCAATCAGCATCAGATTGCGGCGACACAGTCGTTCGTGTCCCCATACTCTCCGCCGCCCTTTGCGGCACACTTTGTGGAGATCGAAGTGGACGAGCTCACGGGAAAGGTCGAGGTTCTCAAGTATGTGGCAGCCGTCGACTGCGGTGTTTCTATCAACCCCGACCTGGTACGCGGGCAGATCATGGGCGCGATAGCAAATGGTATAGGATTTGCGCTGACCGAGGAGTACCATTTTGGGTCCCACGGCAGCATGACCAATTCCTCGCTCTTCGACTACAAGATTCTGTCTCGCCGCGACATGCCGCCGACCGAGGTCATTCTCGTCGACACCTACGAGCCGACTGGGCCATGGGGTGCCAAATCGGTGGCCGAGATTTGCATCAACGGTCCCATCCCTGCAATCGGCAATGCAATCTTCGATGCGACGGGGATTCGCCTTCATCGGACGCCGTACACACCGGACAGAGTCCTGGCAGCGTTGCGCGGCAAGAGCATCTGACCAAGGTTCAAGAAGCACAATGCGAAAGGGGCGCCCTGTTAGGCGCCCCTTTCGCATGAGCACGATGTTACTCAGATCACGACACAGTCGCTGATCGACTCGCAAACGCTTCCGCAATGCCCACGATGACCTGCACAGCTTTCTCCATGGATTGGATGACGATGTACTCGAGGGGGCCGTGGTAGTTGCGGCCGCCGGTGAACAGGTTGGGGCAGGGAAGCCCCATGTAGCTGAGTCGTGCGCCGTCAGTCCCACCACGAACAGGCTTCACGAGGGGTGCTATGCCGAGTTTCTCCATGACGCCTCGGGCGATGTCGACGAGGATCATGTTCTGCTCGATAATCTCACGCATATTGTAGTAGGAATCGCGCACGTGAACTGTGACCGTGTCCTCGCCATACTTGGCGTTCAGGAAGTCGCAGATGGCATGTGCCATGCTCTTGCGTTGTTCGAAATGGTGTTTGTCGTGATCTCGGATGATGTACTTGGCTTCGGCTTTCTCGCACACGCCTTTGATGCTGGTCAGATGGAAGAAGCCCTCGTACTTCTCAGTTGATCGAGGCGTTTCGTCGGAGGGGAACAACGTCGTCAGTTCTGCCGCTATGAGAGCCGCATTCTTCATGATGCCTTTTGCGGCGCCCGGGTGGATGCTTTTCCCAACGATCTCGAATTCTGCGGATGCGGCATTGAAGTTTTCGTATTCGAGGCTGCCGAGTTCATCACCGTCGAGGGTGTAAGCATACTTTGCGCCGAACTTCGCCACGTCGAACCGGTCGACACCCTGTCCGACTTCCTCATCCGGTGTAAACGCAATCTTGATGGTCCCGTGCTTCACCTCAGGATGCGCCAGCAGGTACTCCACGGCGGTCATGATCTCTGCAATGCCTGCCTTGTCGTCGGCTCCCAGAAGAGTCGTGCCATCTGCTACAATGAAGTCCTCGCCCTTGTGCAGCAGCATATCCGGGAAGTCGGTGGGGCTCAGAATCATGTTCCTCTCCGCGTTTAGTAAAATGTCGCCGCCATCGTAGGCCGTGACGATACGCGGCTTCACCCCCATGCCCGACGCGTCAGGAGAGGTATCCATGTGCGCGAGGAACGCGATAACTGGAACGGTGTCCGGACTCTCACAGTTGGCCGGAAGAGTCGCGGTGACGTAGCCATTCGGATCCACAGAAGAGTCTGTCAGACCAAGCGATTTGAGCTCTTCGTCCAGCTCATGGGCAAGAACGAACTGTTTCCTGGTGCTGGGAAACGTGACCGAAGTCTCGTCCGACTGGGTATCGAAAGACGTGTAGTGCAGGAAACGATTCACCAGATTGTTCATGTGCTCCCCTTTCTGGGCGCATGGTTGCGTCCTGTTTCTGATAGTGCCTGACTTACTTGCTTGAGTGTTTCCAGCGCGGCAAGCGGTTCATCGATACCGGATACTGCTGTCTCCATCGGACATGGCCCCGTGCCTGTTTGGTTGAGGACATCGAGGATGGCAGCATCGCACGCGAATGGAATGCCGGCCGTGCGCAGGACATCCTGTGCGCCAGCGCTCATCGTCAGGGCGAATACCGACCGGGGATGCACGAGAGCGAACAGGAGTGCAGCAGCTCGTCCCACCAGTTTGTCGCCCCAATCCAGAGGACCGTGACTGACGACACATTCCTCTTCCACCGCTGTGAGGAGTGCACTGATTCCTCTGCCGGTCAGCCGGTACACGAGTTCCCCGCCATCTGCAGCGCAGAGGGTTGCGCCTCCTGATCTGATCGTTGCCTGTACAAGTTGTTCGCTTTCCGTCATGAGCTCCTCGTTTCTCCGCCTTGGGAGCGGTAACGTCCATTGTATCCGAAACGCCTCAGTCGTACAGTCCGCGCACGCGACCAATCCGTCACTTCCCCCCGAGCCTTTCTGTTCAAGGCGAGGGGTGCTTTCGGCGAAGGCGGGAGTCCAGTTTGTCTCGTTTTGCGCTACAATGCTTTGTATAGAAAGGCCAACAAGCTTCAGGGAGGGATCATGACGTTCAGTGCATCGGTGGAAAGGTATCTGGGGGCAGTCTCAGAGCAGAATCACCATATGAAGACGCGGGAGGCAACACCCTGAGTGAGCATTGCGCACAGGGGGCATAAATGAGATTCGAGACAGCATCACGTACAGACGCCGGCAGGTCGGGAAAGGGCAGGAACGAGGACGCCGTCGGTCTGCACATCCCGACCGATGCGGAGGGACTCGAGCGGTATGGCATCCTGCTTGTTGTGGCGGACGGGGTGGGTGGATCTCCGCGCGGCGACGAAGCCAGCAAGATCGCCGTGGAGACTCTTCTGAAGACGTACTATGAGGTGCCGGCGGACATCTCGATAGCACAACGGCTCAAGGATGCCTTCGCCAAGGCCAACGTTGCGGTCGTGGCAGCAGACGAGGTGCCCTTATACCGGCACATGTGTACAACGCTGGTGGCTGCCGTCGTGTTCCCGGACCGGGCCGTGTTCGCCAACGTCGGTGACAGCCGTGGCTACATCATCCCCTCGCCTGAGGGAGCAACCCGCCAGATCACGGTGGACCATTCCGAGGTCCAGGAGATGGTACAGCAGGGTCTGATAACCGCAGAGCAAGCCGAGGTGGCCTCTAACAGGAACGTCATCACGCGGGTTGTCGGCACGGATCCCAACGTTGAGGTGGACCTGTTTGACATCCATCTGACCCCAGGGGACACCGTGCTGCTGTGCAGCGACGGCCTGGTGACGGCGGTGACCGACGCCGAGATCGCAGAGGTCCTCCAGCACAGTCTGCTGGAGGCCGCGGTCGACCGGCTCGTCGGACTGGCGAAGGGCCCTAAGGGGCATGACAACGTCACCGTATGCGCGGCGTGCCTGTTCCTGTGAGTCCGTCAGAAATGTCAGACGAATGCAATTTCGAGTACCCCCTGGTGACCTGTACGATACAAGAGCATAGAAGAGAGAGAGGCAACGCATGAGCGATTTTTCTGGCAATTCCAAACCAACCTCGAAGCAAGATCTCCAGCCCGGAGCAGCCTACAAGAAGGGGGACTTCATCGGCCAGGAGTATGAGGTCTATGGCGTCCTTGGAAAGGGCGGCTGTGGGGTCGTGTACCTGGTCTACTCGCACGAATTAGGAGCGGTCTATGCCCTGAAGACCTTCAAGGATGAGTTTCTTGCAGACGAGGACGTCAGAAAGCGCTTCGAGAAGGAAGCGAGTGTTTGGGTGGAGCTGGGCAGTCACCCCTACCTGGTACGCGCCATTGGCGTTGTTGAAGTGTCGGGCAGGCTTTACATCTTGATGGAACATATCGCCCCAAATGAGGAAGGGTTGAATTCGTTGGAAGGCTACTTGCAGCGACAGCCTCCCGACCTGGCACAGAGCCTGCGTTGGGCGATCCAGATCTGCCACGGTATGGAGTACGCTTACTCCAAAGGCGTGCGGGCCCACCGCGACCTAAAACCTGCCAATATCATGATTGCCCAGGACATGACCGCCAAGATCACCGACTTTGGTCTGGCTGGCGTGCTCACTGAGTTCCCGGCAATGCGGCCCGGCGGTTTGAGTGCCCCAGGGTTGTCCGGACAGACAAAGCTCGGAGCAGGAATGGGTACGCCCACCCACATGGCCCCGGAGCAGTTCGACAACGCCGCACTTTGCGACGAGCGCAGCGACATCTATAGCTTTGGCGTTGTGCTCTACCAGATGGCGACGGGCGGGCAAGTACCGTTCCTTCCCTTGCCCAGAGACGGTTCAGAGCACATGATGGCAGATTTCCGGCAGCTCCACCGCGAGTCACCTGTGCCACGGCTGGAGTCCCCCCTGTTCCCAATCATCCAACGCTGCCTGGAGAAGTTGCCGGAGAAGAGATACCAGACCTTCAAAGAGGTACGGAACAACCTGGAGCCGCTGTTGCAGCCTCAGACCGGGGAAGTGATCATTCCTCCGCAGTTGAAGGAGCTTGAGGCCGTGGAATGGGCCAACAAAGGCGCCAGCCTCAACGCACTAGGCCGTCACGAAGATGCCATCCGCTGTCTTGACAAAGCCCTGCAGCTTGACCCGAACGATGTCAATGCCTGGAACAACAAAGGCAGCAGCCTCGGCAGGCTGGGCCGTCACGAAGATGCCATCCGCTGTCTTGACAAAGCCCTGCAGCTTGACCCACGCGATACCCATGCCTGGATCAACAAAGGCAACAGCCTCGACAGCCTGGGCCGTCACGAAGATGCCATTGTCTGCTACGATCAAGCCCTGGAGCTTGATCCACACATTGCAGGTACCTATAGCAACAAAGGCCTCAGTCTTGACAGCCTGGGCTGTCACGAAGATGCCATTGTCTGCTACGATCAAGCCCTGGAGCTTGATCCACGCCATGTAGGTGCCTGGTACAACAAAGGTACCAGCCTAGATAGCCTAGGCCGTCACGAAGAAGAAATCCGCTGTTATGATCAAGCCTTGGAGCTTGACCCGCGCCACGTGAATGCCTGGGCCAACAAAGGCGCTAGCCTCCACAACCTGGGCCGTCACGAAGAGGCCGTCCGCTGTTATGACAAAGCCCTGGAGCTTGACCCGCGCTATCTAGTTGCCTGGTTCAACAGAGCGTTAGCAGAGGATGAACTCGGCCGGGGGCGGGAAGCAGTGCTCTCCTACCAACAATTCCTGGTGCTCGCCCCGGCACAGGCTACGGAACAAATTGAACACGCCTGCAAGCGCCTAAAGGAATTGGGGGGAAAGTGACCCGAACAAAAGTACTGTATTATTGATACACACGCAAATGGGGACAATCCCCGTGACGGCCTGCACTTCGGCAAAGCATAGAAAGAGGAGAGGGCAAATATGAACGACTTGACTGGCAATTCCAAGCCAACCCCGGAGCAAGGACTCCAACTCGCAGCACCCTACAAGAAAGGGGATTTCATCGGCCAGAACTATGAGGTCCGCGGAATCCTCGGAAAGGGCGGTTTTGGGGTCGTGTACCTGGTCTACTTGCACGAAACGAGCGAAGTCTATGCCCTGAAGACCTTCAAGGATGAATATCTTGCGGACCAGGAAGTCAGAAAGCGCTTCCAGAAGGAAGCGAGCGTTTGGGTGGAACTGGGACGCCACCCCTACCTCGTACGCGCCATTGCCGTGGCTGAAGTGTCGGGCAGGCTTTACATTGAAATGGAATACATCGCTCCAAACGAGGAGGGGCTGAACTCGCTGGAAGACTACCTGCGGCGGCAGCCACCGGACCTGGCGCAGAGCCTATGCTGGGCGATCCAGATCTGCCACGGCATGGAGTACGCTTACTCCAAAGGCCTGCGCGCTCATCGTGACCTCAAACCTGCCAATATCATGATTACCCAGGACAAGACCGCCAAGATCACCGACTTTGGCCTTGCAGGCGTGCTCAGTGAATCCCTGGCAACGCGCTTCGCCGGTCTGAGTACTCAGCCGGGGAGATTCAGCCCATCTGGACAGACGATGCTCGGAACAGGGTTTGGCACTCCTACCCACATGGCCCCGGAGCAGTTCGACAATGCGGCCGACTGCGACGAGCGCAGCGACATCTACAGCTTCGGGATCGTGCTCTACCAGATGGCGGCGGGCGGGCAGTTACCGTACCTTGCCCCCATGGGCGCGGACTTCTGGCAGGCGATGCGGCAGCTTCACCGTGAGTCGCCTGTACCGCGGCTGGATTCGCCCCTGTTCGCCATCATCCAGCGCTGCCTGGAGAAGTCACCGGCGAAGAGATACCAGACCTTCAAAGACGTGAGGGAAGACCTGGAGCCGCTGCTGCGGCATCAGACTGGGGAAGTCATCATTCCTCCGCAGCTGAAGGAACTTGAGGCCTGGGAATGGAACAACAAAGGCGGCAGTCTCAATAGCTTGGGCCGTTACGAAGAGGCCATCCTCTGCTATGATCAAGCCTTGGAGCTTGACCCGCGCTGTATAGCTGCCTGGAACAACAAAGGTGCCAGTCTCGACAACCTGGGCCGTTACGAAGAGGCCATCCTCTGCTATGATCAAGCCTTGGAGCTTGACCCGCGCTGTATAGCTGCCTGGAACAACAAAGGTAGTAGCCTCTACAATTTGGAAAGTTACCAAGAAGCCCTTAACTGCTGCGACAAAGCCCTGGAGCTTGACCCGCGCCATGAAGTTGCATGGTACAGCAAAGGTAACAGTCTCCACGGCCTGGGGCGCAACGAAGAGGCCATCCTCTGCTATGATCAAGCCCTGGAGCTTGACCTGCGCGATGCAGCTGCTTGGGACAACAAAGGTGTCAGTCTCCACAGTCTGGGCCGTGACGAAGAGGCCATCCGCTGTCTTGACAAAGCCCTGGAACTTGACCCGTGCTATGTCAATGCTTGGAACAACAAAGGCGGCAGTCTCGATAGCCTGGGCCGTTACGAAGAGGCCATCCGCTGTTGTGACAAAGCCCTGGAGCTTGACCCACGCTATGCAGCTGCCTGGAACAGCAAAGGTAATAGTCTCGGTAGTCTGGGCCGTGACGAAGAGGCCGTCCGCTGTTATGACAAAGTCCTGGAGCTTGACCCGCGCTATCTAGTTGCCTGGTTCAACAGAGCGTTAGCAGAGGATGAACTCAGCCAGTGGCGGGAGGCAGCGCTCTCCTACCAACAATTCCTGGCGCTCGCCCAGGCACAGGCTGTGGAACAAATCGAATACGCCCACAAGCGCCTGCGGGAATTGGGGGGATAGTAGTTATTCAGAATGATCGTTCATCCAAGGAGAGAGACATGAAAAATTTATCGTTCGCAGCCTCCGCCGCTTGGCAGATATCCGCCCAGGAAGCGGCTGCCGGAGAGTATGCCTTAATCGAAGTCGACCACCTCCTGGTGGGCATCTTGAGCTTGGAGAAGATCGGAACGGTGGATGACCTGGACCCGCTCTCTCAGGAAGCACTCCAGGAGGAAACAGTGGCAGTTGAAGAAGTCCTGGGGGCATTCGGCCTCGATCTGACTTCGCTGCGTCGCTCTGTGCGCAAGAGGCTGGGGAAAGGGATGGGCCAGTCTGCCGAAAAGACCGTTCACCGCAGCCCGGCATGCAGACAAATCTTTCAGCGCGCTGGCGAACTGGCTGGCGCGGGTGACGAAATCACCTGCCTCCACCTCCTTGCAGCGATTCTCGAGCAGCCTTCAGCAATCGTCTCCTCCGTACTGGACGAAGCCGGGGTCACGCCGGTTGCCTTACTGGGACGCGCTCAGGCGATGATCCATATCCCTGCGCCGGAAGGTGGTGAACCAATGAGGGTCCACCCCGGCACGCCTCAACAAGCCGAGGACGGAACTCATTTCCTGGACCAGTATGGACGCGATCTGACCCAGGAAGCGCGGGAGGGCAAGTTGGGTCCATTCATTGGCCGCCGGCAGGAACTGCTGCAGATCATCCAGACCCTGGCCCGCCGCTCGAAGAACAACCCGGTCCTCGTGGGCGAGGCCGGAGTGGGAAAGACAGCCGTCGTCGAAGCCTTGGCCGTGCGCGCCGCAGAAGGCAAGGACCCGGAAGTCCTGGGAGGAAAGCGCATTGTCGAGCTCAACATGGGAGCGTTGGTGGGCGGGACCAAATACCGTGGCGAGTTCGAGGAACGTCTCACCCGCCTGCTGGACGAAGTGCGCACCCATCCGGAGGTGATCCTCTTTATCGATGAACTCCACAACGTGGTGGGTGCTGGCCAGGCGGAGGGAAGCATGGACGCCGCCAACCTAATGAAGCCGGCGCTGGCGCGCGGCGACCTGCGCTGCATCGGCGCTACGACGATCGCGGAGTACCGTCTTCACATCGAAGCAGACCCGGCCCTGGAACGGCGGTTTGAGAAGATCCTCATCGAGGAACCCACCCCAGAGGAGGCCTTGGAGATACTCAAAGGCCTGCGGGGGAAATGGGAGGAACACCATCACGTTCACATCACCGACCAGGCCCTGCAAACGGCGGTGAACCTCTCCATCCGCTTCGACGGCGACCACCGGCTCCCCGACAAAGCCATCGACCTGGTGGACAAGGCGGGGGCACGCACCCGCATCCCGGAGCTCAGCATGCTCCCCCGGGGTACCAATGACCTAAGCGGCGAAATTGACGCGGTGACCATCGCCCGCGTGCTCTCCGAGAAAATCGGCGTGCCTCTGGAAGTCATTACCGGCCATCTGGAAGGGATGAACCGCTCGCGCCTGCTGGACATGGAGGCGTTCCTCAAGCAGCGGGTGATCGGTCAGGACCAGGCGATCGAGCGCGTCTGCCGGCGGCTGTTGATGGCTCACGCTGGGCTGACCCAGCGGCGCGGTCCGCTCGGTGTGTTCCTGTTCCTGGGACCCACCGGCGTCGGCAAGACCGAGCTAGCAAAATCAATAGCCAAATTCCTCTTCGGCAGTGCCAACGAGATGATCCGGCTGGATATGTCCGAATACATGGAAGAGCACAGCACGGCCAAACTCATCGGGTCGCCGCCAGGCTACGTCGGTCACGACGAGGAGGGCCAACTCACCGGCCAACTGCGCAGCCATCCCTACTCGGTGGTCCTGATGGATGAAATCGAGAAAGCTCACCCGCGCGTGTTCGATCTCTTCCTCCAGGTCTTCGACGAAGGTCGGTTAACTGACGCCAAGGGACGCACGGCGGACGCCCGCAACGCCATCTTCATCATGACCTCGAACATCGCAAGTATCCCTGCCGACAACCGCATCGGGTTTGGTCAGGTAGATGAGCTCGAATCCCACGACGCCTTGCTCCAGGAAGTGCGTCATCGCTTCCGTCCCGAATTCCTCAACCGCATCGACGAGCAGATCGTCTTCCGGGCGCTCAGTATGGACGACGCCCAGGTGATCCTCGCCCCCATGATCCGTGCGATCCAGGAGGCCTTCCTGGCCAAACACGGGAAGCCCTTGGTTCTGACCGACGAAGCCATGCAGTTAATCCTTGAACGGGGCTACAGCCAGGAGTACGGCGTACGGCTCCTTCAGCGGACGGTACAGGAACTGGTTGAGTTCCCCTTGAGCAGTCTTGTCTTATCCGGTGTGCCAAAAGACTGGCCTGCTGTGGTGGTGGCGGTCGAACAAGGTCAGGTCCATCTGCAACCCTCGCCAACGTCAACCATGTAAGACGAACCGACGCGTGGAGGGTCAAGCCAAACTAGGCAGAGGAGGATCACTCGACTGTCTGTTCGACAAGGCGCGTGGGTCGGCATCGATTCGTGGTGTCGCTGCCGCGAACCTGTTTTTGCCAGTGTGCTGCGCGTAACTGTCAGTGATGGCGTCCGCCACTACTCTATTGTTTTGGACCGCGTAAATCGTCGCACAACTGGCACCCAACTTCCTATGGGCCCCCAGTGGAGTCCCACGCGTAGGCGAAGCTGGCAGTCGGCGTGGCATTCAGAGTCGCACATTACTATCTTGCTCCGACCTCCAGATGATCTGTACGGTCGCGTGCAGCATCACCACATCAGTTTAGATGCTGTCGCTAGGCATATCGCACTCATGTCCAGAGAGAATCTGCCAGACTTTCCTACAGTCTTGACCGGTCATCACAGAACCGGGTGGCAGGCTCTTCTGCCAGTCGCTAGCTCCGAGTTCCAAGAGGAAGCCCCTGGCGCGAAGGATGGCCGAATCGTTGCCGGTGCTAGGACCTGCGTGAAGGAACTGCGCCGCCAAACCGGGAGCCGCAACTCGCGGAACCCCGTTCATCCTCATCAGGATCGCCTCTGGCGTCCCAACTCCGTAGTACAGCATTGCTGGAACCTGGCGCAGGGTGGCCTCCTGCGATTCAGAAAGGGGGGGGCCGCCGGCTTTGGCCAGCGCCAACCCCGTAATTGTGCTTAGTCCCCAAGTCCCAGCGTAGGATAGCTCACGATAGACGCCCTTGCAGGCTTTGGTCAGCGAGGCTGTGAGGTCGCGCGTATTGGGGAAATACGACTGGGCAATGTCGCTGAGTCGTGCCCCGTTCACCCAGTCCCTGGCAAGTCTAGATAGTTTTGCCGACGGATCATCAGATCTGCCCACCAAACCGGCCAGTGCGCGGCTCAATTGCGGTACATGCAACATGACACCAAAGAGTGCGGACAAGGTGGGTTGTTCATCTTGAGAGAAGAAATTCTCCGACAGCAAGTGGTTATGGTCTAGCGGCGAACCCATTTGGCCACATTGGGCCAATGCCGCCCGCACGCCTTCGGGCGAGAAGCCGGTGGAATCACAGAGGTTCAATGCCGCATTCAAATTGGGGTCGGATGACACCTTGTCTATGTAATCCTGGGTGACCTGCATCAGTTCCCTTGCTTCTGCTTGCTTCTCGGGCTTCTCTGAGTCAGCGAGGGAACGATAGCCAAAGGTTCTGGATAGGACGCTCTTTGCTGTGGCTGCACCCTTGTCGATGGAATTGCTTTCTGTCATGAGATGCGCAATGTACGACCGGAAGTCATCCCATTGCGGTTCATCAATGTGCTTGGAGAGAGTGGCAAGTTGATTTCTGCTCTGGAGGTCATCAAGCATGGACTCCAGAGTTGACGCGAGCGCTCGAGCGTTGCCAGCGATGACGGCGTCCGCTTCGTGCTGGCGAACTTCCGCTACTCCAACAACCCCTATCTGATTACGCCCAACGCGTCCTGCACGCCCCGCGAGATTCCAGAACTCGCGGGAGGACATTTGCGTATTGCGGTCTGACAACTTGCGAGAGGAATTGTAACGCCTAGTGGAACTGAGAAACACCGATGAGAAGCTGAAGTCGACGCCTTGGGCCAGTGTAGTTGTCGCGCAGACGACAGCTAGTTTGTCTCTCTCGGCCAGCCATTCAACCAGACCTCTCACCTCGTCAGAGAGTCCGGCATGGTGAACGCCAACCCCATGCCTGAGTTCATTCACGAGCTCGAAGTCCGGACTCGTCTCGTCAGCGATGAACCGTGCCGCCAGTTCCAGGTCAGGATCGACCGGGCGCGAGTTGTCCATGCTCTCCGACAAAGCGCGAGCCATCATCCAACATGTGGGGATGTCCTTGCTGACAGCCACACTGCAACCATCAGCTGACATCACTCTTGCCATGGCCGCAGTCATGAGGTATCGCGTCTTCTTCACCTTCTTGTACTGAGCAGACAGAGGATTTGTCTCGGCGAAAGCGAGAGTCTCGCCTTGCAGATCAAGGGCCTTCCTCGGTGCCACAAGGGTGCGGAGAGTGAGGTGCCAACTGGATTCAGTACCTTCAACTCCAAATGCTCCGACAAGTCTGTCGTTGGGCCGCCACGGACCAGCGCTCAGACTGATAGAACGCCCCTTCTTGGGATCAAGCCATCTCGCCAAGTCCTGAGCGTTGGGTACTTCGGGGGTCAGTAGCAGGAAGTGCGTGTCCGGATAGTCCATGATAATTGTCGTCAGAAGCAGTTCCAGCCCAAGACCACGTTGTGTGTCTTCCAGATTGTGCGCTTCATCGACAATGACAAGTGAGAGAGGACGTTTCACGCGACGGTTCCTAAGCACCAGGCTGAGTTTCTCCGGCGTACAGACGAGAACGTCGAAGGCATTCTGCGAGTCAGCACTCTCGAGCAGTTCCGTCTCGAAGCTGTCAATATCAATAGCCCCGCTCAGCTGCTCGACGTGGCAAGATGATCCCAGATCCCTTCTCAGCCTGCGCGTGAGCTGATTGACTAGTGCTCTCGTCGGAGCGACATAAGCGATCCATCCTTGCGAACGCCTGAATAGACTAGTGGTTTGCACAATGGAGAACTCAGCGAGGAGAGTCTTGCCACCAGACGTCGGCAAGTCCACTACAAAGGCAAGGCTGGCCGGGTTGAGTAGTCCGAGAGAAAAGAGAGCATCGCTCTGAGGTGGCAACAGTTCGAGCAGCCCTGCTCTTGCAGACCGACTGACGAAATCCTTGATGTCACTCCCGAACCTTGCGAGTTGCCAGGGAGAGCCGTCCACCGCTTTGTGGGCAGCAGCCTGCAGCAGATGAAGGAGAACCTCGAGGGAGGCATCGCCTGAACTGAACGCCGCCTCAATGGCCTCGCCAAAGTGCTTGTCGAGCAGAGAATCGATTTCCCCTCCTTCTGGGCCGTTCAGTATGTACTTTGCCAGCAGTTCAGTGGCTCGAGTCCAGTTGTAGAGAGCCACAAGGTGAAGTGCTCGTGATCGAATGCAATCTGTGTCGCAAGGCAGCGAATCGAGCATTCCAGCTTCGTAGACTGACTGTTCTTCATGCAAGTTCTGAACTAGCACCCCTATCTGGCTGACTTCATCCCAACTCGAGAGCTGGAACAACAGAACCCAGGACTTGTACAGGCTTGCCATAACACGCGTGTCCCAGCGCTTGCTTCCCAGCTCGGTGTCTGCCAGAGTCACTTCGTGCAGGCCAATCCAATGTTTCATGTCAGTCCATCGTTCCCCACAGTAGGCCAATGCGCCCAGCTCCAAGACCCGATAGCGCCTACTTGAGACCTCTTCGGGCACTTTGGCAGATCTCAGTAGTTCGAAGGCCTGAGACGCTGCAGCTGTGCCCATCTTCTCTCGGGTCCGTTCGCCAGAGACGGGACCCATGCTGCGAGCCAACGTGTCTATAAACGCCAGTTCATATGCAGTCCCTAACTCGTAGATCTCTTGGTAGTCTTCTGGAGAGATGATTGGCATCGACACTTTCGCCAAGGTCATCTCCAGCGTGGCTTCAGTCAGCACTCTGTTAGCGCTACGCCTGATGCGCTCTCGGTCATCGGGCCGGATGCCAGCAACTGACCAGTGAGTCTCAAGAGAGTCCAGAGATTCATCGAGCGTCGACATTTGTCTCTCCTTGGGCAACCAGCTCTAGCAGGTCAGGTAGTCGACTTACAGAATCGAAGGGCAAGTACCACGCATACATCTCAAGACTAGCTCCGCTCTGGCACACGTCAACCAGGCTGGCTGAGTGAGGCATGAGATCGGCTTGGTTCGCGACGACGTCGCGCACTAGCGCCCCGATCACGTAGTAGTGCTGGTCAGCACGCGAAAAATAGATACTGGTCGCAGTCCGAAACTTGGACTGCCACTCTTGGTTCACTGCATGAAAAGCCAAGTACTTGATCAACTGACCCCTTCTGTCAGCATCCACAAGCAGATTCTTGACTTGTCTTATGAGGCCATCTTTGCTGTTGGTCACAATGCGAGGAGGAATGGAGCCATCGTTTGATGTCTTGATCTCTCCAAAAGCCATGAACGTCCTGCCTTCCAACTCCCTAAAACCAACAAGGTCGGGGCCAGTTGGAGATCCCTGGGTTTCTCTTGCATCTCTACAGGGGGGCCATGGGAACAGGCAACCATGATGGGATTCAAGCAAGACAGCTGCCAACGCCTCGCCGACCTGCCAGAATCGACCGGGTGTTTGGCTCTCGAGCACTCGCCTAATCGCGGCGTCATCGAACAAGCTCGTCTCCAGGCCCGGAAAAAGTGGAGCGACCTTCTCTACACCCGGAGTATCGAGAACTCTTGAGCGCACGGCGCTACGCATGAGCAGGCCGAAGTAGGCTGGGTCCACGGTGTAGCCCACTACTTTGGCGGGTGGACACGTTAGCACGTTGTATGCTTCTACAAGCTGAACAGCGCTGCCAAGCGTCAATTCGTGTTGGTCAGCATCGGTCATGATGAGAACCTCTGTGCATACTCTCTTGCTGCTTCTTCCAGGTCCTGGTCGTCGACCTCTTCACCACGGGTGGCCCAGGCGGGGCGAGGGAAGTTGATAAGGACGGGGGCGGGGATGTCGGGCTGGTGCACGATCATCGTGCCGGGCTTGATGCTCCGGACGGACTCTCTTGGCGATGCCTCTCCCATGCCAGCTCCTTCTGGTGTGTCAATCAATATAAGTCAGTATAGCGCAAAAGGGCCAAGAGCGTCAGGGCGAGTTGCGTCAACCGCCAAGAGACAAGGAATGGGTTCCCGCCTTCGCGGAGAAGCGCCCCTCGCCTTGTACAAAAGGGCTCGGGGGAATGACAGATGGAGGTACAAGGACGCATGGGTTCCCGCCTTCGCGGGAACGACGCAGAGGATGGGTTCCCGCCGATGGATGGAGATGCAGTGTTCTTGCCAGCGGCGCCACCTTCTCGCCAACTGAAGGCCGATGATGCCAGAATCACTGTTTGCGGGTTGATGTCGTCCTCGCGCGAGTATACTTGTGATTGTCTTGTTGCAAGTCATTTGCATGTAGAGAGGAGATTGGCCTGTGGTGAAAGTTATTCTGGATGCTCTCAGGGATACGCTCAACATGGTGCCAATCCTGTTCGCGGTCTACTTGGTACTGGAATACGTTGAGGCGAGGTGGCAGCAGCGAATCGTTGACGCTGTCGAGAAAGCGGGACACGTCGGGCCTGTCATCGCAGCGGTGGGGGGAGCTATTCCTCAATGTGGTTTCTCGGTCATGGCAAGTGCACTATACACGCAGCGACTCCTCACGATGGGCACGATCATCGCGGTGTACCTTGCCACGTCTGACGAAGCTCTGCCCATCCTTCTTTCGAAGCCGGACAAGGCACACGTTGTTCTTCCCCTCATCGGCGTCAAGGTTCTGCTTGCCGTCGCAGGAGGATATCTCGTGGACGCATTCATGCAGTCCGAGAATCGCAGACGCACGCAGGAATGCCGGGACCGCCGGAAGGCAGAGCAGGATGCGGTGAGGATCGGTGAGGAGAGCTGTTCCTGCGACGGCACTCGTGCATCATGCATGAGCAAGGAGACCGGCAGCACCGACTGGAAGGAGATCCTGTGGTCCGCGACGAAGCGGACGGTTCAGATCATCCTGTTTGTTCTGGTGACATCACTTGTCATTGGACTGCTCATCAATTGGGTCGGGCAGGAGAACCTGTCGCGCGTGTTCCTGACTCACACGGTCTTCCAGCCTGTTTTGGTAGCCCTTCTCGGGCTCATACCGAACTGTGCTGCCAGTGTGGCGGTCACGCAGCTGTACATCGCGGGCACAATCAGTTTTGGCTCGACGGTGGCGGGTCTCGGGGCTGCGGGTGGGCTGGGGCTCATCGTACTCTTTCGTGAGAACCACGATACGAAGAATACGCTGAAGGTCGTTGCCTGGCTGCTTGGCATAAGTATGGCTGCCGGCATTCTCATACAGTCCCTGTCGGGGAAGTGACCTCATGGATTCGGAGCACAGGCACCAAACGGTTGGAGACCAAGTCCCCGGGCAGCTGGAGGGGTTCAGGATGACGAGGGATCGGCGTACTATTCTGGAGGTCCTGGGCAAAGTCAGTATTCCACTTACAGCCGAAAACGTTCTCAGCAGGGTGAACTCAGCTCTGCCGGGCATAGCACTATCAACGGTCTACCGTACCCTCGATGAACTCGTCAGTCGTGGTATCGTGCAACGCACGCTACTCAGCAATGACGGCCGCTCATTCTTTGAGTTGACGGGTAATACTCATCGGCACTACATGGTCTGTCTGGGGTGCCACCGCATGTTTCCGATCAGTACCTGCCCTGTAGAGGACTTTGCAAACAGGGCGGCCGAGGACCTCGGTTTTGAGGTCACTGATCACAGCCTCGTGTTGTACGGATACTGCCGTCATTGCCGTTCTGAACGACAATCTCCAGGATCGGAGTAGAGAATCAGCCGAGTTGTTCAGCGACGCTGGCCAATTGATCGCGAATGGAGATGTGCTGTGGGCACTTATCCTCGCATGCTCCGCAACGGATGCAGCTATCAGCCGATGAACCTTCGCTTTTCAGCTGACTATATCTCTTGCGCTGCGCATCCCAGCTTCCGAACATCGATCCCTCATTGACGAGCTGAAACATGCCCGGGATGTTGACACCTTGCGGACAGGGCATGCAGTAGCTGCAAGCTGTACAGGGGACACGGATGAGGGCGTTGTAGGCATCCCTGACGCTTGCGATCAGGTCCAGCTCGCCGGGAGCCAGCATGCCGGTTGCTGACACGCCGGCAGCGTCCAGATTCTGCTGAACCTGTGCCAGCGTACTCATGCCACTGAGCAGCAGCGAGACCTCGGGGTGGTTCCATACCCAGTCCAGGGCCCATTCGGCCGCCGACCGTCTGGTCGAGGCCGCGTCCCAGATTGCTGAGATCTCTGCGTTTGGCACTGCCAGTTTTCCACCGCGTAGAGGCTCCATGACGACGATCCCCAGTCCCCTGGATGCTGCATAATGCAGTCCGTCGGTACCGGCCTGCGTCTCTTCGT
>Ga0209840_1000059_pt1 | contig 23671 bp, 22 predicted proteins | sample PersoiDNA2013190_FD_185802 | JGI IMG/M metagenome (GOLD analysis project Ga0209840, IMG submission 185802) | Permafrost soil microbial communities from the Arctic, to analyse light accelerated degradation of dissolved organic matter (DOM) -... | ecosystem: Environmental > Terrestrial > Soil >... | reverse complement strand
GCCATAATTCACCTCCTATAATATTCTAGCTCTTTTTGGGGTCAGCTGGTAATACGAGCACAGTGGTACATGTCAAGAGTGACCGCCTTTGCCACCGTCATTCCCGCACTCCGTTGCGTCATTCCCCCGAGCATGTTGGTCCAATGCGAGTGGCACTCTGCCGGGCAGGTGGGAATTCCCATCCGTTGTAGCTGAGACACCTGACGTCAATTGCCGTCTATTTTTGCTTCCAGGACCTTTTGAATAGATACAGAAACGTTCGACAGAAGATCATATCCTGTGGCTGCCTCGATAGCGTCAACGCTAGTAAGGTAGGTTTGCCAGTTTGAATCGATGCTGTTGATATTCGGCGTATCGATGGCAATGACGCGGGTGCTTGTTGTAATGCGGCTCAGATCTTTGGTTCCATCAGTCAACACAACCGCTACCTTCCAAACATGCGCCGGCACCGTAACGTGTCCGCTATCAATCGTCGTTTGATAACTGCTTGAACCCGTCCCTCCTGTACCGTAGGACCCCATGACAACGTAGATCTCATTCCCCTGCGTTACTAAACTACGGAGATAACTCTCGAAGCTATTCCACGTTTGCTGATTATTGTTGGGGGCCTGCGGAATCATGTTTGTCATCAGAAAGGTCGATGAATTGGCGGCAACAGTGGACGTCCTGTCTGCCGATGGGCAGTTGTGCCCACGGTCGAAACCACTGCCAGAATAACCGTTCGCTTGCACCTGATACCAGCCAGCAGGGAGGGTGCTATCAGCACGAAAATCATCCTTCCTCGGAGTAGACCCCAACGATGAACTGCCAACATACCAGCTCACCCAGTTCGGTTCACCGCGGTCCCGGTTATAGGACAGAACGTAATACCCGCTGTCCATCAGATAGTTATCCGGGGATGAGCTACTGTCATGCACGGCATTGCTGGGATTACCCAGGAGCAAATTGCTTCCATCGGCAGGCAATGCAACTGCTGATTTCGAGTAGGTAAGCGTGATCATCCTGGTCATCGCGTCGTATTGAACGTCGATACCAAGCGATTCCGCGACAAACCGGAGAGGAAGCATCGTCCGCCCGTTCATGATGACAGGCACAACCGCAGAGTTTGCTGCATCGATCGCAAGGGCAATGCCGTTCAGCGATGCCTGTGGCTTGTCAATCCAGAGATCGAGAGAATCCTTTCCCAGCGTGACGGTGACTTTGCGTGTAGAGGACTCCCAGGCAACGGATCCTCCAAACGCTTCGATGACGGCGCGAATAGGCACGAGCGTCCTGCCTGCGACGATGACGGGCCTGGTCCCTTCAGGGTCGATCGGTTGCTGCACTCCGTTGACGGACATGGACGCGTTGCCAATCCACAGCTTGATCGTCGTTGACGACAAGGCAGCGCCTAGGAGTCCTGCGACCAGGAGAATAGTTACCAGGACAGCCAGGAGATGCGTTCTCTTCATGAGTGCACCCCCTCAAGAATCTGCAACTACCACATGATACCACATCTGCCAAATAGACGGTACAGGAGAAACATCTCGCCAGACATAGCTGCGTTCGGCGGCATCGCAGCCCGTTATGTCTTTGGGGTCAGCTGGTAATTCGAGCTGTGTGGTACATGCGGGGAGTGACCTCCAATCCGTCCTCTCGCTCTGCTACTTCGCCGCTGTGGGCCGCATCATGCTGGCCGAACGCACGATCGGTCTCAAGGGAGCGAAGGGCCTGCAGGCGTCCCGTCTGCTCAGCCTGATCGCAGAAGGAGATGCAGGGGCATTCCCCGAGGGTGCCGAACTCCTGCTGTTCGTCGGCGACATGGCGCGCGCTCGTGCGCGTGTCCGTCTGTCCGACCTGCTTGGCGGAGCGACGAGGCCCCTCAACATCACCTGCGCTGACGGTCAAGTCCTGCGTTTGGTTCTGCTGGTTCCGGGCACGAGTACACAGGTCGTTGGCTATCTCAAGGTCACGCTCGGCGTCGCCTAGCGGCAGGTCACCGCAGCAAATCCAGAAGCCCCGGCTTACGCCGGGGCTTCTTTTTTCGTCGTTCCCGCTCTGCTTTGTCGTTCCCCCCGAGTATTTCTTTCCAATACGAGGGGTGCTCTCGGCGAAGGCGGGGACCCAGTCCCTGTCCCTCCGTCATTCCGCCGAGCCTTTCAGTCTAAGGCGAGGGGTACTTCTCTGCGCAGGCGGGAATCCAGTCTTGTCCCCGCTGGATTGGTGTAAGGTTCTTCTGCTGAGCCATCGTTCAGCCTTCGTACTGTTCCCTCTCCTCTGGCGAGTCAAACGGCCGGTGCTGCAGGTCGATGTACTCGAACAAGAGCATCAGCCGCTAATGATTGGTTTCGGCCAGCTCCAGGCACCGAATGACGTCTGTGATGTTGTCGACTGTCGCACAGAGGCTCGACCACGATGAGATAGACCCCGACAGCAGGTTCACATGATCAAGAGCGTTCCTGAGTTTGACTACGTTTCCCAGCTTCTCCGCAACTACAGGTCGGGTCGGGCCCATGAGTTTCCAATACTTGTCGTGGCCCAGGACGAGGTTTCTCTTGGTGCCCAGAGTAGTGTAGTAGACAGGTGCCAGATCCTCACCTGCTGCCTTCTTCTGACTCAAGTCACTTTCGAACCTGACTCGCGCAGAGTCGCTGTCAATCGCCGCCAGTACCTCTTGCTGGGACAGTTTGTGCATGATCGTGCAGAGCTCCTGTTCCAAGAGCGACACGAGTCCGAACAGGTAAATACGCATGCACTGCTTCTCGAGGTCAGCGTGTGTGATGATGCCGTCTACCCCATCACTGCCTACGACGAATACCGCCGGTTGGTCTTGCATACGTCGCAGTACGACAGGGAGCGGCGTCCCATCTGACACCAGAAGTTCGGGCTCAAAGGGACGTGCGTGCACTCCTATGGGATCATCTGTCTTGTAGCTTTTCAGGTGTTCTGTATCCACGTAGCCGATGATGGTGGCACTCCGGGCTATTGCCACTCGGTCGAAGCCCCACTTCTTCATGTAGTCTCGAACCTCGCGGACCTTGCGATCCGACTCCAGCGCAGAAGAGGAGATGCTCGACGCTATGGACTTGGCTGTAATGCCATGGTCCAGCACGGCAACGATGTCATTCAGCCTCTGAATAGGAATCGTCTTGATCGCTGGTGGCATAGTGGATCCTCCTTGGTGTTGAGTGTGATGTCATCCTGCCAGCGATGAGGCCAGATGCAACCATCGAGCGACTGCAGCTTCAGGGTCTTGACACGCCGAAGGCCCCGTATACCATATACATGCAAGACGCGGTGATTTATGTAAGGCTCACTTGCTCCGCGTTACAAATGTGCTAAAGCGCCGGGACAGCTTGTTCCCGCGTCGACCCCATGCGCTTGCACGGGGTTGTTTCATTGTGTGGCGCACGATGCGCCGCAAGGAGGGATGCATGGAGGACAAGCTGAAGGCCGCTATCGCGGCATACGCCGATGCCCAGTCGAAGGTGCTGAACCGCGTCTTCGACAACATTGAGCGAACGGGGAGTCCGTCGTCCGCGGACCTCGCGTTCTGTCTGCCTGATGACTTCATCGCAGGACTGCCGCAGGAGGAGCAGTATGACGCGTTCGTGCGAAAGCGCCGGTTCCTGGGCTATGCGATGTGGAAGTCCACGTGCTACCACCAGGTGCCCGAGCATGCCGCGTTCGAAGCGGAGCGCACGCTCGTGCTTGGGCGCTTTCCCCAACTCCAGCGCCGGTTCCGGGAAGGCGTACGGGATGGACATTCCGCCGCCGCACCCGTCGTCGGACCGGACACCCCTCCGGGCAGCATTTCCTCCACAGTGACCGGGGACGGCTGCACCCTGTTCCAGCTGCAAGGACTCGGGGGAATCGATACGTCGATGCCCTCCGATCAGCTCCACCGGAGGTGATCATGGGCGGCATGCAGACACATCCCTGGGAGCAATTGTTGGGGCACAGGTACAAGATCGAGGAACTCATCTACTGGCGGGCGCGGATGGAGGAAGTCCTGCTTTCGGGCCACGGGTACGTCCTTGATCTCCTGCACGCGTATGGCAGGGTGAACGCATATCGTGACGAGTTGGTACCGGAAGAGTGGTTCTGGTGCCCGGACTGTGACGGGCATAGCGGCGGCACCTGGTTGTTCGATGAGAACCCCCACCAGTACTGCGGTGCATGCAGCGGGACGGGGATCCTTCTCACATGCGAGCAGCGTGACCCCGCCAGAAAGGCATCCTCTCCGTACACCTTCTTCTCGCTGCTCTGCAGGCTGAGGCACCTCCACGAAGGGGAGCATGCATTCGGTCCGGAGCTCCTCGGCAAGGAGCGGCAGTTTAAGCGCGACTCCCCCATCGATGGCTTCATCCGCTGGCGCCGCTGGCTGCAGTCCCAGCTGGAGAGTGGAGGCCGCGTGACGATGGGCACCGTTTTCGCCATGAACCGCATGATTCCCTGTCGCAGAAAGCTGGCTCCTGCAGATTGGATCCCGTGCCCCGAGTGCCATGAACGCGGCCTGTGGATGGAAGACGGGAGACAACACTGGTGCCCCCGGTGCTATGGGACCGGAATCCTGCTCGTGGCCGAGCTGACAGACCCGGCTGAGATCGCCCTCTGTCACTGGGTCAGCGATCATGCGAAGAAAGGCAGAATGCCGCCTGGACGGCCCTGATGAAGGCTGGCAGAGGACGGAGGAGGAGAGACATGCCAAGAACCATCGTCGGTGACATAGTCCTTGGGAGGCTCTCTTGATCCGCGTCGAGACATACCCACCACAGCAGCCGCCTGAACGCAACCCTGCGATCGAGGGTTTCATCCATTGGCGCGGCAAGATGGAGGAGATGCGGACCGCAAAGCGCCGGGACATGATTGGCCTCATGTATTGGTCCAACCACATGGCGGAGTTTCGACGGCAGCTGGCGCCCTGGGAGTGGATCTGGTGCCCGGACTGCGGCGGGCGCGGCAGGTGGGTCGACAATGGCAACCACTGGTGCCTCCGGTGCGGCGGGACGCGCATCCTGCTGGCCGAGGAGCTGACGGACCCTGCGGAGATCGGGCTCGTTCGCAGGATAGCCCCACCTCCCGACTGGGGCAGGCTGTGGTCTCGGTCAGAAGCGAGGCCGTTCCCGCAGCTGAAAGTCGAGGGCGAACCATGAGCAACTTTGAACGGCAGGTCCCCAGCCTCAACACCTGCCTCTCCCTGCTGGCCCGGGGGATCACCATGAACACGATATTCTGCTGGGCGCGCGACGACGATGGCTGTTTCCTCGTGGTCTCAATGTACGGGGTGAAGCCGGACCGGCACGTGACGCCGCTCTGCGATGCTCCTCGCTCCAAGGACCTGCTGGATGCTCTTCAGGACTACGAGCGTTCCAGATTCGACGTGTCGTGGCTCGCGCTGGTCGACGAACCGGAAAGGCTTGCAACGATGCTTCTGGAGGCACCGATGGCCGACTATGAGCACATGAGCCTCGGACTCCTCCTGGCCATCGAGGAGGGCAGAGGCATGCAGATGATGACAGGACCGCGCGCATGGTCCAAGGAGGAGGACGTTGCCTTGGAGGCAGCCGTCCGCCGGTCCATCGCCCGCGAGGGGAGTGCCGCGTACCAGTCCTCGAAGGCCGACGAGGTCGCATGGGTCTTCCGCTGCATCCGGGAAACCTGGCAAACATGGGGCAGTAGTGACGGCCTCATGCGAACAATGGGTCTGCAAGAGGGAAGCAAGGACAAGCTCGCGGAGGCCGGAATCGAGGAGATCTGCAGCCCGCCGTGCATCGGGGACAACTTCTAGGAAGTGGCGCAGGGAGTCGCCGGGCCTGGAGGCCGTGCGCAAGCGGTAGCACTTGGCGCTATTTCAGTGCTTTGCGCATTGTCAGATGCACAGAACTGGAAACAGCACTCTTCGTCATGAGACATGCGCCAGCTGCCAATCCGGAGTAGACTGTGATTGTTCGGCGTACTGATCAAGGCCGAGCTTGGGCGGCGTGGATACGCGCTCCTCGACGGCAGCAACGACGAGTTATTCGAGGGGTGAGTGGTAGCACCGTGGATTGTGCCGTGGCGGCCACGAACGCTACCATGCTTAATAACTTGCCATAGGGGGAGATGAGGATGATCGTACAAGTATATGGACTGAACTTGCTGTCTGGTGCAGCCGAGCTCCTTGACCAGTGCGTGAATGACGTGGACGAGGACGGGGATGCGTCCGAGTCGTGGCAGGACATACTGCAGAGCCTGTGGAAGCTGAGCCAGGACAAGGGGGCTGACCTGCGGGCCGGATGCCTCTCTGGCTCGTCTCACGACGATGCCCGTGACCCTTGGAACAACTAAACTGTCATAAAGGAGGGCGCATGACCACGAAGAACGACGGCAAGGAAATTGTCGGAAGAAAGGGTCGGCACAAGCAGCTCATCTGTGAGCTGGCCGGGTTCAGCGACTGCATCCGTGGCGATGGCCTTGAATTCGAGGACAAGGGTGTGATTTACGAAACGCCGAAACGATACGCGTTCACCTGTCGCGTGGCGCAGGCTCTGGAGGAATCGAAGACTTGGGGCGAGTTCCGCCAGGCGATGCCGCACAGCGAGTATACGAGGCTCCTGCACTGGGACGATGGCCTCGAATACGAGCCACGGCACAAGGGCAGTGATGCTTTCAACCCAGATGCGATCAGGGCCCATGAGGGGGGCTGGTATCTGAGTTGCCTCGACGACGAGATCCAGGCAGGCGCGCTACCCGCAGACATGTTCAAGAAGTACGTTCGACTAGATGGCGACCGTGTCGGCATAGCCTCGTGGGAGTATGTTGCAGCCACGGACGTCGAGGAAGTCAATGCTGAACTGAAGCGGCGTGGCTATGAGATTATCGACTACTCTGGTATTCCGGAAGAGGCCGAGGACAGGAATGCGGACGAAGAGGACGACGAAGACGAGCCGTAGCGTGTCGACTGTGACCGGGCAGTCCTGTTGGTACATAGCCCGAGCATAGAGCGACTGGCCAAGGTTGAAACGAGACACTGCTGCACAGGAGTCTTGCCGATAGGGAGGGCTGATGAACGCAGGAGAAAGGACGATCGAATGGCTCTACAAGCATCAATTGCAGGTTGACGCGGAGTGGTCAGTGCGCACTGAACGGGGTTTCACCTGGTGGCCGTACCAGCATGCCCAGACCATTGAGGTCACTGGCGAAGTAAGGGGACCTGATGGTGCTCTGGGATCGTGCCTTGCCATACGGACGGAGGTGGCCGAGGGCCATACCGGGCGCATGACTGCTGGATTCTGCTGGCCGTGGTCGCGCGAACTTGATGAACATGGCTCTCTCGTGAAGGACGTGGATATCGATGACTACGGGTACAGCCGACCGTGGAACGCGCGCCCAGAGACCGCTCGCTTGCCCGCTGGCGTGCCGTCGTCGAATCTCTGGGCTTATGAACCGAGCGGCATTGACCAGGTCGGTTGTGTCTACACTGCGCAAGGGTTTGAGTTCGACTACGTCGGCGTCATCTTCGGCAAGGACCTGATCTACCGTTTTGCTCAGCAAGACTGGACAGCGCAGCCTGATTCCTGCTACGACGGTGTCGTAAAGCGATCCAAAGACAAGCTGCTCGATCTGCTCAAGAACACGTACCGCGTTCTGTTGACCCGTGGCCTCAAGGGCTGCTACGTCTTTTTCCAGGACAAGGAGACTGCGGACTACGTAAGATCCAGGATGGAATAATTGGCATCGGCCTGAGTTGGCTCGGTGCTTGGGTGGGCAGCGTATCAACCTTTACCAATAGGGTTTTGGAGCTATGATGTGCATGTTGGAGTCTGGCTACTGCCGGGTAAGCAGGAGGGAAGGGTGGTCGAGATTGATTGTCAAAGATGATTTGCCATTCAGAAAGCTGTTCTCCGGGCACGAGTCCTTTTCCCTCAGATATCCTTGGCTCAAGAAGGGATATGAACAGATTCGCAAGGATTCAGGGGCTTTTTCCGCAGATGATGCAGTGGTGCGGCTTGGCGTTGGCAAGAACATGGTGCAGTCGATCCGCTACTGGTGTTTGGCTACTCGAATGCTAGTTTCGGAGAGCCCATCGCATGGACGTGTTCTGTCTCCAAGCGCTTTGGGAAGCCGATTGCTCAGCGACAAGGGGTGGGATCCTTATGTCGAAGATGAAGGCACCGCCTGGCTGCTGCACTGGAATCTGTGTAGTACGGACAGTTGGACACCCACATGGTATTGGGCGTTCAATTTCCTTCCCAGTGCCGCGTTCAGCCAGCTAACCTTGGTGGCGCTGCTGTCGGACTGGGTGCGTGAGCTGGGATGGGACGACGTAGCTGCGTCGACGATCAAGAGAGACATGGAGTGCATGATCCACAGCTACTGTACTCGCAGGATTGGATTGAAGGCTCCCCTGGAATCCATCAGCTGTCCTCTGCAGGGACTTGGTCTTGTCGAATGGGACGCCGGTTCTGGACTACTGCATTGGCCCACAGGGAACAGACCGAGTCTTCCTGTCGCCGTCTTCACATACGCTTTGTGCGAGTATTGGTGGAAGACTCAACCGCACAGATCCTCACTTGACATTCAGGAGGTCTGTTTTGCGGAAGGATCTCCTGGTCGTGTTTTCAGACTAGACGAGGAGTCTGTCTTGGACTACGTTAACCAGATTGCTGCTGTCACGGCGGATTCGCTGATTCTGGAGAAGACCCCCCTTGTAAACCGACTTGTTGCGAAGAAGGTCGTGACACAGAGTCTTGGGTTCGACATTCTGGATGCATACTATAGCAACTAGAAGGCAGAAGTCGGCAGTCTCTGTCAGCAGGAACTTTCTGCGCTCAGTCAACATAGAGCAGGACTTCTTGAACGCGGCTCCTGTTAAGTTACTACCAACGCATAGCGTCCAGAGGTGTCTAGCTCTCATGCTGAGGGGAGTTAATGAGCCTGTCTATAGAGCTCAGATGCTGACCGGGGCCTATGGTTCTGGAAAGTCCGCAGTAGCACTTGCCATGGCTCAATTGCTGGACGCCAGGACCGGGATTCGAGAGAGGCGTGCCTTGGCTAGCAGCATGGACCCGCTTGGCAATGCTGACTTCCTCGATCCGGTGGTGGGGCACTACCGAGTGGTGGCTGCGAGCGCCCGCAAGGAGGCCTTAGGGTCTAGTCTCCTTAGGGCGGTTGGGTTGGCTTTCGCCGACCGGAAGTCCATCCTGAGATCCAGCGGATGGACGCGATTCGCGCATGATATCGACGCTGGAATGATCCCTGTTGACGATCCCAGTCTCGTTGAGCAACTGCAATCTTTGGCTCAGCAGACGGTTCAGGAGACCGGGGAGCGCGGACTGGTTGTTGTCATGGATGAGCTTGGGCAGGTACTTGAACACGCGGCAGAGCACCCCGACAATGGAGATGCGCATTTGTTGCAGGTAATCGCGGAAGCTGCAGTGCGGAGCGACTCGCCCGAGCTCTGGTTCTTGGGAGTGCTCCATGGAGAAGGAGCGGAACTGTCAGATCGTCTCGGCAAGCGGGGTCGTGACCAATGGCGCAAAGTGGAGCAGCGCTTCGTAGAAATCCCGTGTGTTCCTGACCGCGAGGATACGATCAGACTTGTCAGTGCTGCAGTGCTGGGCGAACGGGCTAGGAAGAAGGTGCCTGCGGCCATGGTGAGCCTTATATCGAATTGCCAACCACTTTGTCCAGTCGGTCTGACGCCACAGGCGTTCGGGCAGCTTTGTGCCGACGCCTATCCGCTCCATCCGACTGTGTTGCTCGCGCTGCCTTTGCTCGCTCAGAGTCTTGGCCAAAGTCATCGATCTGTGTTGTCCTTCATCTTGGCTCCTGAGCCTCGCGGATTCCGAGAGTGGTGTTCCAAGAAGTCGACATACAGGGGGGACGGCCTGTTCGGACTGCCGGATCTCTATGACTATATCTGCGCTATTCTGCCTATCAAGAGAGAAGCAGAAGCTTCAGAAGCGAGCGTCTTGGCTGACGCCCAGGAAGTGTTGATTCGCCTCGGAACGGAGCGTGAGACTGACGCCTGCGTCGTTAAGTCAATTGCGGTCATGGACCTGATCGGGGGGGCAAGTGGGCTCAAACCATCCCCGGCTGTGCTCGAGTTGGCTTTGACGGGGCTCGGTCGTGGCGTTGGCCGGGTGCCGCAGTCAATCAGAGTTCTTGAGAAGGAACGTCACATCATCTTCAGACCAGTCGGCAGCCGGTATCATGTGTGGCAAGGGAGTGACGTTGATCTGACCAAGCGGACTGCAGCTGCTCATGAGGCGCTGGACTCCGCATTTGACTTGACTGAGAAAGTTCAGACTCTGGAACCTCCTGCAGCTATTGCGGCGAGACGACATTCGATCGACACTGGAGTACTAAGAGTTGTTCCAAGTCGAACAGTATCTGGGTTGCAGTTGTCTCGAGCTATTCAGGAGGCGCCGCAAACGGGCGTCGTTCTGTACTGCCTGACCACGTCGGCCGAGGAGCTGGAGCTTGCCCAGAATCTCTTGCGACATTGCACACAACAGAACATCCTGGGCGTTGTTGCGCGGGACAATGGACAGCTTGCGGCAGCGGCCCGAGAGGTAGCCGTTCTCGACTGGATCACGGAACACACTCCAGAACTCGAAGGGGACCGAGCTGCGCGGCGGGAGCTGGGTCAACGTGTCTTAGAGGCGAGGACTATCCTACGGCAGTTATGGGCTAGCACGTTTGGTCCGCATGCCGGAGGAGTGGTGTTTTGGCAGGGGAATCCCATTCAACCGGCGACCGCGAGGAGACTCCGAGGTCTGGCTTCGGACATGTGCGATGTGATCTATAGCCGAAGTCCCAAGGTTCGGAATGAGCTGCTAAACTGTGACAAGCTAAGTTCACAGGCAGCTGCGGCACGGCATTCGCTCGTCGACCATATGGTGACTAGTCGTACTAGTCCCGTACTACTGATTGAAGGGTATCCGCCGGAAAGAAGCATGTACGAGTGTGTCCTGCGAGAGACCGGCATTCACCACAAGAAGACGTCTGGTGAGTGGGGTCTTGGCGAACCCTCAGCCAAAAACCCTTCGAGGATGTTTCTGGCGTGGCACTTCATGGAGCAGCTCATAAGACGGGATGCTCCTGCCAAACAGAGTAGGGTGAGCGACGTAATCAATGCATTGTGCGCTCCACCATTTGGCTTGACGGTCGGACTGGTCTCCGTGATCGTGATCGCCTTCATCCTGAGCAATGACCGCAACGTGAGCCTGTATGAGAACGGGGTTTTCGCCCCCCGCCTCTCTACTCCAGTCTTTGAGCGCATGCTCAAGTCTCCCGACACTTTTGCTCTGGGCTGGTCGGGAGCGGCTGGGGTCCAGCAAGATGTTGTTGCACGACTTGCCCGAGGATTGGGCGTGGCACAGGGGGCGGTGCCGGTTGTCCGGGGATTGCTTGAGCGCATTTCCGCACTGCCTGTTTTCTCACTTTATACTCATCGGGTACGACCACAGACGCTCCAGTTGCGCCAAGTGCTTACTGCCGCCAAAAGCCCTGAGAGACTTCTCTACATTGATCTTCCGATTGCGCTTGGATGTCGGCCCATTTCTGATGAGGGATCGGTGAACACTACGTCCATGGACGAAACGTCCGTCTTCTTTGAGCGACTCAACGTAGGGCTTACTGATCTCTCTGGAGCTTATGGTAGACTGCTTGAGTCCGTCGGCCAGGCCATTCGGGCTTCATTTGGAGTCCTCGATTCCGAAGACGACTGGAGACAGGCGATTGGTCAGAAGGCTTCCCTCTACGCGACAGTAGCTACTGATGCCCAATTCAGGATTACGCTCTTGCATGCTCAGAATATTCAATCTAACGATGAGCAATATCTTGAGTCGCTGGCGGCAACGCTTGTGGGTTCAAGTCCAAGAGACTGGACCGACGAAAACGTCAGCGATTTTGAGCGTCAGACCTCAGCTCTACGGGCGACCGTCCTGGAGACCGAGGCGAGACTGTCTCTCGAACAATGTCTGGGAGGAAGGCCCGGCTTGCTTGTTGCTCTTCGGCGGAGTAACGGGACTTCTAAGACTGTTGTCTTGGACGAGAGTGAATTGACTAGCAGAACGGTTGCCAAAGCAGTGGTTGAAATTCGACGAGCCATGTCAGGTCTCACAAATCGAGAGAGACAGGCCTCATTGACACGGGCGCTAGATGACAATGTCAATGGACTTTCTTCCAAAAAGGGTGACAAGCGATAATGGGCAAAATACGTCGGATATTGTCGGTTTCTGGAGGAAAGGACAGTGCTGCCCTAGCCATATACATGCGCGACAAGATAGTGGACATGGAGTACGTGTTCTGCGACACCGAGAAGGAACTCCCTGAGACCTATGAGTATCTTGCCAAGCTTGAGCTGGTACTTGGCAAGCCCATACTAGTTCTGAAGAACGATGGACGAGGCTTCGATCACTACTTGGACCTATATAGGGGCTATCTTCCTTCGCCGGGGATGCGATGGTGCACTCGGAATCTGAAGCTTGAGCCGTTTGAGCGCTACGTTGGAGACGACGAGATCGAGAGCTACGTGGGCATTAGGGCTGATGAGGACAGAGAGGGGTATATATCCACGAAACCCAATATCAGGCCCATCTTCCCCTTCAAAGAAGCTGGACTGGGCTACAGTGACATTGTGGGAATTCTGAACGAAGCAGGGATAGGATTGCCGTCCTACAGGAAGTGGCGCTCACGTTCCGGATGTTACTTCTGTTTCTTCCAGCAGAAGATAGAGTGGGTAGGATTGCTTGAGAATCACCCCGATCTGTATGAACTCGCTAGTAGGTATGAGAAGACCGATGAGGCGTCGGGGAAACGCTTCACGTGGTGCAGCCATGAGAGTCTCAAGGAACTCGCCCTTCCTGCGCGAGTTGCGGCTATCAAGGCGGAGCACGAACGGCGGCTAAAGCATGTGCAACAGTCTTCGTCAGATAGACTGCTAGACATCTTTGACGATTCGGACGAGCCCAAGGCGTGTGTGATATGCAGCTTGTAGTCTGTCGGACGAACGTGAGGTGCCAGTGCGATATGCGTAGTATAGCCGATCCGGACATAGACGTACTGTCGACTGACTGCGTGAGAGAGGAGATAACATGGTGACCAGGGAAAACCACCACTTCTACATTGATAATGCCTCATTGCAGGAAGTGGCTAGTGCTCTGCGAGTTCTATCCACTGACCCTGGCCTCAGTCCAGCGGAGATTCGAGAAATTGCCATAAGGGACTTCTACCCCAAATATCAGAAAGATGCTACGTACTCCCCGAAGCGTCTCTTGGACTTGGGGCTTGCGGCATGCGATCATACAGCAAAACCCGACTACATTTTAACACCAACTGGTCTCAGGCTCCAATCGATTCTTGAGTCAGACCAAGAACTTGCCTATGAACTATTCCATTACCTTCACTACACGGGTTTTGCAGGGCACCCAGAGGCTCGCAAGCTTTTGTGGAGCTATCGTCGATGCTGCCAGCTCTTCTGGTCTTCCGGACACGACTTGGACACAAAGCTAGTAGCTGCTACTATCCTGAGCGAGGCCGCGGAACGCTTTCCTGAGTGCCTCGCTGGAGCAGGTAGACAGGGTGGCTTCAATGCCACTGCAGTTCAGTGTGTACGTTCGTGGCTAGACTGCCTTCGCCCTTCGCCACTGCCGCCGCCTGTGCCTGGCAAAACCAAGGGTTCAATAATCAAGCGAAACCTTGCCAACCCCAGTCTCGCCGGCTTGGCCTTAGACGATTTGTACCGTGACAGGAAGATTCGGTACGGCGACCGGGTCACCTTGGATGATTCAGTTATTGATGCTCTTTCGGGGGTCTTCTTCTCGACCTCTGAGAGCATGTACGCGGGGCTCGTGGAGACGGCGAAGCGATTGCCCAGCCTAACGCTAGCAGAGACCCTCTCGGGGGTCGCCATAGGGCTGCAACAACCGTTTAGTCTCTTTGACGTGTGAAATGATGAGCGAGTATGTTCATTGGCTCAACTTGATCAAGGAAAGAGCCAACGCAAAGTGGCTTACCGACTCTCAACGCAAGAGCGTGGACGAGTTGGAGGCCGTCTGGACTATCGAGCGCTGCGCAGTGTTGTTAGGCGATGCAGGCACCGGAAAATCCTTCATTGGACGTCTGATAAGCCAGTCCACGAATGGGTTGTACGTTTCGGGACTTAGCGCGGTTGCTGAGTGTGATTGCAGCGGAAAGTGCGTGGTCCTGGATCTTGGCTGTGATGAAGTCTATACAAGAGGACTGAGGCTCATGATTGAAGAGAAGGGCATGGGCCGCCTCCTCGTACTGACGCGTCACGAGCCTCGAGACTTGGTCCGCACTGTCAAACTCCATTTGACTGAACACGATGTACAGCAATTCCGGCACAACATGTTTGCTTACGACATCCTGGAAGCATTTTGCACAGAGCCAGCGGGGATTGATCTCGCAGAAGATCTTCGACGAGAAGCCATAAATCGTGCTTCACCTTTGACAGTAAGTCCGACTCATGAAGACGGAAAGGCTGCAGCAACATCTGGTACGCATAGCGAACTGGAGGGAGAAAGCCATGGGATTTGAAGATCTAGACATCCTGCTGAACAAGGAATGTATCATTGGCACGTATACGACAAACGAGTTAATTGAGAATCCGAGTGCGATAGAGCGCGTATACGCGGCCTATGCTCGTACACACGTTCCTCTCGGCGACACAACAACATATGTTGGCACGGTGAAGAAGTATCTTACGGGCGTAACAAAGAAAGCCTTCATTGGCTGTGTTGTCGGCGAGTACGGACATGGCAAGACAAGCTTTCTAGTGCATGTGTGGGACCAGTGTACTGCCCAGAAGATACTCTGTGTTCCCCCATTCAAGATGGACCGCATTGCCAGATGCATGCAGACTGTAACAGAGTGGGTCGCCTACGTGTTACAGCAAGAGCATGCCGATCTAGCCGAAGAAGTACGTACCGTCAGTCGCAAGTACCAGGACACAAACCTTGAAGAGACTGCTCGCAAGATCGCACAGGACGAGGGCAAAGATTATGACATAGTCCTATCTTTGCTTCGAAGTCTGGTTGACAATGGGAAGCTTACCCTAGATTTTGAGCATAAACCCGGCGACTTCCTCGATTTTCTGAAGGAGTTGACCGAAATCGTCCAGCGAGCGGGATGGAAAGGGCTACTCGTGCTAGTTGATGAGCCACAGCATGCTGTGGGCCTTTCGGGGATGAGTTCTTCCACGGTCTTCAACCTGATATTTGACTGGGCAGATGGCGTGCTGCACCGCGAGGGCAACTATGGTATCTTCCTGGCAATGCCACAGAACTTCTTTGACAAAGCTGTTGCACAGGTTGCCGATGCTGTATCCAGATTACAGTCCTGCAACTGCCTCGTCATGCTGAAGGAACTCTACGGACAGACCTTTGCGCACGACCTCTGGAACCGCCACACAAAAGAGTTCAACCTAGGAAAAGATGCCATACTTGTCGCTCCTCAGTATACGCTTGACGCAATTGGACAAGTCGGATCGTCAGATCGGGCGGACCTTTCCTATGGACCCAGAACGGTAGTGTCGGCATTCAAACAAATGGTGTACCGTTTCAAGCAGACTGGGCAACCCTACCAACCCTCTGAGTTTGTCGGAGACTGTCTAAACAATGCGGTCTACGTTCTTCCTGAGTATGCAGCTCGGGTCCAGGACGTACTTGATGGCGTAGAGGCTCACGGAATCAAGCGAGATACTTTGCTGGCTCTCGCCGCCTTCCCAAATGGACTTACAGAGGACACTGCGGTGGACATGGGCGTTCTTGACGATATGGCAAAGATCGCCAAAGAGAAGGACTTCGCATATCACAAGCACCGGGTTTTTGGCCTCAGCACTCTGAGAAAATCTGACAACAAGGTCGAGAAGGATGAATTGAAGGACTGCCTCGAGGGTATTGCAAACACGTTCTCTCCCAGTCCTACAACTTTCCGTGATGTCAGAACGGCTTTCATTGAGTGTCTGTTGCCCCGATTATTTGTCGGACGTAAAGGAAAGGCGCTTTCTGGATGGGACAGCCCGAAAACAGACGATTGGAAGCCTCTTGGAGATACCACTCTGGTTGGCGAGTATGAGGGTTCGTTTGAACAAACGTCAGTTACTTTTCCACGGCGCACGGTCCTGGTAACAGTAGGAGACCAGAGTGACAATGCAGACGGAAAGTACAAGAAGGCAGCGGGTATTCATAATACGAAATCCTTTACCGACTTGATAATCCAATTCTCCCTGCGCTGGGATCCCGAGTCGGAGCAGGCACCTCAACACATGCTCGTGGATATGGGTGAGAACACGCCTCAGGAAAGGCGCCCTGCCAGGATCGCGCTATTTCTTGATCTCACAAGCGCAGACGGAGACAGCAATCCAGCAATTGTGTATCCCGATACGGCAGACCTGTTTCAGACAGCGTTTGGCACTCTACATGCCATAGCTATGGTCGACCAAGCAGGACTTTCGCCAACCGCAGCTGCAAGCTGGTTTCCCATGAAAGAGCAAGCTATTCGGTGGCTGATTCAGAGGACTCTTGGCTCATCGGACCTGCGCACTCAAGCGACGGAACTCAGTGGACGTCAGATGCCAGGAGATGCGGTAGCTTTCCTTGGCAGTCTCTCCCAGGCAATTCTGTCGGCCGGGTACCAGACTTACCACACGCTCATCCGCCAAATTGACTGGGATAAGCGGCTCGACGACTACATTAACGCACTGAAGAACGTTGATATCCCGATGTCATGCAAACGTGGCGGAGAGTGCTGGACGGTTCTTAGCACCATTGCAGCCTCGACTTTTAGAACGAACGCCATGTCCCTCTACAGTTGCTTCGCTGGTTTTGATGAACTAGTACAAATCGTACAATCTCCAGGAAAACCGAAATATGTAGATGTCAGTTTCCACATTCATCCTCATGAAACGTACATCATGGACAAGATAACGAGCAGCCCGTCTACTGAGCTAAGAGAAATCGATGGAAAGCTCTGCCCATGCGTCAAGTTCAAAGAAGTCAAACGAGATCTAATGTTCGCAGGTTACTGCGAGCTTGAGATTATGAAACTGATAGAAATCGGACACAGCCGTGGCACTTTCGAAGCCACTGCCGATAACGGAGAACAAATCCTATTCTGCCGGCCGCTTGATCCCGTACGGGCGAGAGAAGCACTTACCAACTTGCTCGACACATTCGAGAATTTGCAGACACTGTTCCTGCGATTGACGGGCACAACTGCGTTTGTGGAAACCGGCTTGCTAAGGAGGAAACTTGAAACTGCGAAAACTAAAGAGGAGTTCGATAACCTAGAAGCAACCGTAAGAGGTGCACTCCGGAGCCTTGAGGCAACTGTTCCATCCCTGTATGCGTCCTTCAAAATGCGTGCGCACGACCACATAACGCACATTCGCGAACTAGCGCAAACGGTCGATCATGATCGATTGGTACACATAGTAACCATCAAGCAGAAGGCATCCTCAAGTTGGGTTGCCGCTCTTAACGGGTGTGTAGGTGTTGCTCTTTCCGACAAGATTGACGCTCTCAGAGAGAGCCTGAATAAGGCTGCGGGAGTTATCGCCAGTATCGAAAAAGTGGACTTTGCAGTTGTCCCTCACCCAATTGATACACAGATAACCGATTTGCTAGTAGCTGAAACCAGTCTCGCAAATCTTGTCAAAGAGCAGGGGCGCTTGGACGGAGATTGGACTCAGGTACACTCATTTCTCAGTGAGTACGAAGAGTGGCTTAGACTGCTTACCAAGTCTGACGGGCTGCAGGATCAGCTCGTGCAAATGACGAAGGACAGTAGTCACAAACAGCGAGCAAAACAACTGCTCAACGAATTCCACAATCTGTGTGACCAGATCGACACTTATCTTCGCGCGCACAACGTTCTTGGTCTGCAAGCCCATGGACAATACGAGACTAGCATGGAGGAAATAGACAAGAGTCGCAGCGAGTACTTGAGTAATCTGAGAACTGCGTTTGAAGAGCACAAGTCTGTTCTAGCTGACCTAGTAGCATCTATTGCTGGGACTGATGCCTCTCGTCCTAAGACGACGTTCGACTCCGAAGATGACAACGGAAGTTATGCGCGCTTGGAGGAAGAAGCTGCTGGTAGTGTCCACGAGTCCATAGGGGACGAGTTGAGGGAGGCAAAGCACTACTCACAAGAACTTCACTATGCGGATCATGTACTAAACGCTGCACCAAAAGACGAGGCCAAGAAACTAGACGACAAGTTGCGAGGTACTCAGAATAGACTCCAGGGCATCTTGTCTGAAGTCAATTCAAAATGGCTGGACCAGATGTTAAACAGCACTGAACTGTCAACTGTGGCAGTGGCAACTGTCACCAGCGCTCGGGACCTGAACCGAGAGGCTCGCAAGTCTATTGCGCAGTGGAATGATCCTACGCAAGAGAAGGCGCCATCTCAGGATGCCCAGAGTGTACTAGACCAGTTCCAAACCACTCAGCAGTTGGACTTGAAGGACATTATTCTGCAATTGATGGATCAGGGCGCCAAGCCGGACGACGCTCTCAACAAAGCGTTGCAGGGGCTCGTTGAGCTGTTCAAGCAGTCTCGGATCAACGTACAGGTCAAAACAATCGGGCCTTTGGAAAGCGGGCACCATGCCTCAGAACGATCTCGGTGATTTTGAGCGCGCTCTCAACTGGTACCCACCCGCGTATACCGGGAATCGGCTAAACTTGCTTCTTGTAGCCGATGCAGAGCCAGTTTCTGATCCACGCGATTATTTGCACAAACTAGATGAACCCAACTTGGTTGATGAGACTCGGGAGTTCGCCCTCGACCCCAAGCTCCCGTGGCCTTTTCCCCAATTCCAGGTTGATGCACGGCCTTCAGCTGAGCAAGTACAGTTAAGCATGGGTCAGGGGATAGAGCATGCCAAACGCATTCTTCCTACACAACAAGATCTTCCGACGATGATATCCAGACAAGCAGCTATCCTGCATCCAGACGTTGTCGCCCTCATGGTATCAGATGGGCTGTCCTACTACGACGTTGATGCTGCGCTAAACGCTGAACCAGTCATCGTTGACGGCGTTTCAATTACTGAACATGGGTACCGCCAAGTGATTGGGAGTCCACCCGTGTCGGCACGGCTCTTTCGCTCTGGATACGAAGATCAACGAGGCTATTCCTTCTTCGATGTCAAGACCAATAGCTTGGCAGCCAGTTTGTTTCGCCCATTTGCTGACATCCAGCTGACACAGATACGCCAGTTTGATGATTGCCTTGCCGATCTGAAACAACGTCCAGTTCATCATGGGTACATTCAGGTAACCACCCCGGGACTAGATGGTATATGTCATCAGCATTCGGATGCCCCTCCTGTTGACTACTATCTTCGATCGCTACTGGACAAGTTTGAGCAGCTTGTTGACTGTCTCAGTACTCACAATACAAAGGTACTCGCGTTTCTGACCTCAGATCACGGCATTCTTTGGCGCGAACGCTTCGAATCCGACACGTGGCGCATTGTCTCCGGCCTGCTACCTGAGGATTGCACTAGGGGCCGATACATTCGAGGCGCCATCATGCGAGACTACACTATTGTTGTGCAGGGAGAGGGCTCGACCTACTCCCTGCTCAAGTACCCATATCTGGCACGTGACTGGAGATCAAATGAGTGGGGTATGCATGGCGGAATCTCGGCATGGGAATCGATAGTTCCCTTGATAACAAGGTCCACATGATAGTTCACAAACGGAGGATGGTTCATGAATGATACAAACGAAATTCTGCTAGGTCACAATCGTGACAGTGGGAGCCCATACACCATCGACTCTTCGACTTCACAGAGGATCCTTGTGTGCGGAAAGACCGGAACCGGCAAATCATACACACTCGGAGTGCTTGTAGAAGAACTAGCTGCCCAGCAGCACGCTACTATTCTTCTCGTCGATCCCCAGGGAATCTTCTGGAGCATGTCTGAGAAGAATGCAGTGAGCAAGGAAACAGACCCACTATGGGAGTTTGGCAGAGAACCGCGCGGATTCAACGTGAATGTTCTCGTGCCGGGCGACCCAGAGGAGCGATACGGTGGCGCAGAAATCGTCCAAGAAATGGAGCGTCGTGGCATTGCTATCACGCCCCTCCGTATCAACCCAGCAGATCTGAGCCCCGAGATGTGGCTTGACCTGTTCAACTTGGACATCAACGAGTTGCAGGGAGGCATGTTGTTTAAAGTCGTGCGCGAGTGCGCACAGAACCTTGGCCATGACTTCTTCCTTGACGACATGGCGGCGCAGGTCAAGAAAGCTAGAGGGCTTGACGCGACAAAAGAAGCAATTCTGCGCAAGTTGGACATGGCTCATGATTGGCAGCTGTTCGAGGACAAGACCTACCACGAGATTTGGGAGACCCTGAGGCCTGATGCCATCAACATCTTGGATCTGAGCGTTGTTGAACAGGGCCGGTATGGACTCCGTAACTTGGTGCTTGCGGTACTTGCCCGGTTCATATTCAGGGTGCGGACCGTTGCTCGTCGTAGAGAAGGGCTGGGATTGAGTTCTGACACGAAGAAGGTCTGGCTTGCGATCGACGAAGCACACAACTTCTGCCCGAGCGGAAGCAGCACTCTCTCCAAAGAAATCCTGATAAGGTGGGCAAAGGAAGGGCGACAGCCAGGTCTCTCTCTTATTGTGGCTAGCCAACAGCCAGCAGCTATCGACTCTGAGATTCTGACGCAGTGTGGCATTCGCATCGTACATCGCATCACTTCGAGAGACGACTACAGGGCGATTGATGCGCTTAGCCAAGATTTTCTGGCTGATGGGCTGGCAACGCGCATCAAGGAGTTGAACCATCCAGGTGAGACCTTGGTAATTGACGATCTCCATGAAACGGTTATCCCGGTGCAAGTGCGTCCTCGGCAAAGTCTCCACGGAGGGTCTAGCGCATAGGCGAACCCTGGTTGAGGTTGGGAGCAATTGCATGCTGGCGGGCTTCATGTTGGTTTTCCTCAGAGTGACGGGGTCCCCGCGACAAAGATTGAGCCTACCACACTGAAAGAAGGATAGCAGACCGAATACCGTGTGAGAGTCGATGGGCGGTGTGTGTGCCAATCGCTTGGGTCCAGAGTACACTGGGACAGATGGAGTCACTGGAGAGGTCATAGTGAGGCAAGAGAGGCCCGGCGGAATACTTTCAGGAAAGGTTTGCGCTATCGGTGTACCGATGACAGCCGATATGGCTCCGTCTAGTGAGTTCCTGATGTACGAGACAGAAGATGGCAAGGCACGCATCGAGTGCCGGTTTGCAGAAGAGACCCTATAGATGAGTCAGGCTCAGATGGCAGAGCTGTTTCAGACGACTCCCCAGAACATTACGTTGCACCTGAAGGCACTATACGAGGAAGGGGAGATCAACAGAGCGGCAACTAGTAAGGATTTCTTACAGGTTCAAACCGAGGGCAAGCGCAGCGTCCATCGCACAGTACTACAACCTGGACGCTGTCCTCGCGGTAGGATACAGAGTACGTTCGCTCAGAGGCACCCAGTTCCGTCAGTGGGCGACAGACCAGTTGCGGGAGTATTTGGTGAAAGGCTTCCTCCTCGACGATGAACGCCTCAAACATCCTGCCGTGAAAGGCATTGCTGCCCCTGATCACTTTGATGAAATGCTGGAACGCATCCGTGACATCCGTGCCAGTGAGGCGCGCGTGTACCTGCGTGTCAAGGAGATCTTTGCACTGGCTGCGGATTATGATCCAATGCGCCCCGACGCAGCGGCTTTCTTCAAGATCATGCAGAACAAGCTGCACGTTGCGGCTACGGGAAAGACTGGAGCAGAACTGGTGTTCACCAGGGCCGACCATACCGCCGCGAACATGGGCCTGAAGGGCTGGAAGGCGGGGTCTGCCTACAAGAGCGGCGTGTCCGTTGCCAGGAACTACCTCACGCAGGATGAAATCAGCAGCTTGAACCGTATTGTCGTCATGTGGCTGGACTTCGCTGAGGACCAGACGCTTCAGCGCAAGGAGATATTCCTTAAGGACTGGGAAACGAAGCTGGACAACTTCCTTCGGTTCACCGAGCGCCAGGTGCTGACCAACGCTGGCACGGTGAGTCACGACCAGGCAGTGGAGAAAGCCGAAGCAGAGTACGAGCTGTTTGCAGCCCGCAGGCGTGAATGGCTTGAAGCTGAGGGCCAGCGGGAGACCGTAGAGGCGTTGGAGACCGTTGCTCACCAGCTGGAGCCGAAAGTCAAATCCAAACGTGGTAAGAAGGAGGATGCCTGATTTGATCCCCCACTGGGGTTGGCTTCATCGGAACAAATCAGCTCGCTGAGCGAGGTTCGATCATTTTGTTGGCGTCAACAAAATGGTCGGTCCTCTACGATGATACCTGACTAAGTCCTTTGAGATGCAGTTCTGAGATTCGAAGCAGAGGAGGAGCAATGAGTGCTGAATCATCAGCGAAACACGTCGTGTCTGTGAGCGATTGGGATGACTTCGTGGCCATTTGCTACTTCGGACGCGATGGCGATTGGCTTGACCGTTCCATGCGACGTGCCTACCTGGACATGAACCGTACACTGCACGGCGTGAGTAAGTTTGGAGAGGGTCATTCGGATTGGAAGACTGCAATGCTGAACGTCCTGAGGGATCGGCTGACGATGCTCCCTGACGAGCATGTCTGGACTCAGGCGTCGTTTGACGCGTGGCACCACAAGTCAGTGGACGTGTTGAAACAGGTCTCCTCGAAGCATGACTTCCCGTTGTCGGTTGGCCAGGCTCAGAAGTGGATCAACATGAGCATCAAGTACGCGATCGCTCTGGGCGAGCGCCGTCTTCCTGGATTCCACTGCGTGTATGAGGTGGCGCATGTGGCGCTGGACAACATCGTGCTGGAACGTCTGAAGGAGCGCGGGATGTCACCCCTTGGCTGTGCATGGAGCAGGCTCGAAGACTATCGTCGGTACATGGAATGCCAGCAATGGGTACGTGACAACAGTGGAGGCATTCCCCTCGAGGTCGAGTATCGGTTGTGGCAGGACGGCCCGGGGAATGCCGGAGAGAGTGGCAAACAGTAGTCACAGGGCAGCTAGCAGGACTTGTCCCTCAGGTTATTCACGAGGCGAATAGATGCTATTCACACCATATGCAGACTGATCAATGTCTAGAAAAGTAGAGTGCTAAGTCGTGTCCGGGAGGTGTCCACCTCATTCTTTGTGGATAGGCAATGTCAAGAGCGCGAGGGTGACGGGAAGGTCTTGTGCCAGACCTCGCATTGAAGCCATCACACGGCAGTTGTTTCCAAAATGGAAATAGTTCAACCGGAAAAATGACGTCGGACGTCTCGACAAGTCGAGTTCAGTACCATGGATGCAATCTTGGCTTGCTGAGCGGGGTCGACCATTTTGTTGACGTCAACAAGATGGTCGGTCTTGGCTCTGGTCATCAGGGGGTGAGGATGTAGTGCTGGCACGACACGCCAGACCATTTCGCTACGATTCTTGATGATGCAACTCGCATGGCAGCGTTCCAGGCACAACCGGGAGAGGCTAAGTCAGTAGTGCTAGATTCCCGCCTTCGTCGAGAAGCACCCCTCGCCTTGGACAAAAGGGCTCGGGGGGAATGACGAACGAGCACTGCGGTGACAGCAGGATTATTCGATCAGGACGATCGTGACGTCGTTGACGTTGGTGCTGGTCGGCGGGACACGAATGA
>Ga0209840_1000058_pt1 | contig 23727 bp, 9 predicted proteins | sample PersoiDNA2013190_FD_185802 | JGI IMG/M metagenome (GOLD analysis project Ga0209840, IMG submission 185802) | Permafrost soil microbial communities from the Arctic, to analyse light accelerated degradation of dissolved organic matter (DOM) -... | ecosystem: Environmental > Terrestrial > Soil >... | reverse complement strand
CCCTCCCCGAGGGCCTCGAGCAGCGCCTCGGCGCAGGCGCGCATCGGGGGCTCGCCGCTCACGTCGAGGAACTCGACGTGCTCGAGCCGCCCATCCGCCTGCTCGACGTGGCACGAGAACTGCGTGGGGAGCTGCTGCCACGGTCGCGTGCCCGCCCACATCGGGACCGCGAAGTTGATGGTCTCGAAGTCGAAGTAGTAGCGCGGGTAGCCGATGGCGCGCAGCTCGGCGCCGATCGCCGGGTCGACGCGGGGCCGCCCGCTGACCGTGGCCTCCCACACGCGCACGGGCAGGTCGCCTGTGAGCCGGCCCGCGGGGACGTCGCGCAGGCGCGTGAACCCCTCCTCCTGAAGCTGCTCCACGAGCCTCGCGCTGCCGGGCAGGTAGCCCACGTGCACGTCGCCGTCGCAGGCGCGGCACCAGTCGAAGAGTGGGCATACGTAGGGGCTGCGGCACTGCCGGCCGACGGGGACCGGCGGCATCTCGCCGCCGAGGATCTCCCGCGCCTGCGCCACCCAGCCGGGCACCAGCGGCGTCAGCTTGTCGACCGCGGCGCTGATGTCTTCGTCCACGAAGAGTCCCGAGTAGTCGCCGTCGCCGGGGTAGACGAAGGCGTTGTCGAGGTGGCTGAGGTGCATGCGTCCGATGGGCACACCGCACTCGCGCAGCACCCAGGACTGGATGGCGGCGTCCTGCGGGTGATGGTCTTTGAGCGCGGTGCTCGCCTTCACCTCGGTGAAGCGGCAGTCGCCGTGCTCGCGGAAGAACAGGTCGGTGCGCACCAGGACGCCGTCGTGCTCGAAGGTGGCCTCGAACAAGGTGAGGTCGTCGTTGCTGCCGGCGAGCAGATCGCGCGTCTCGTCGAGGGCGGCGCGCAGGTCGGCCGAGGTGAGCCGCCCGCGCTCGGCGCCGCCGATGAGCACGCCGCCTGCGTGCAGCGACTGCGCGACGGCGCCGACCTTATGGCCCATGGCGAAGATGCGCTCGGTGTCGGCGCCGAAGACGATGCGCTCGGGTTCGTGGACGCGCACCCACAGCAGCTTGGGGCACTGGAGACCGTCCATGAGGCGGGACTTCGAGAGGCCGTAGGCGTTCATGAACGACAGTTTACTCGGCGGTACGGACGCATTCGTTTGGCGGATTGCCCTGGGGGCTGGTTTCTGTGGTTCTTCCCAGCGTCGATTGTGGCGCATGTGAGTGAAGGGTGTCGCGAGAGAGTGCTTGACGCCAGCGCCTCAAAGGCACTTATGGAGGCGAGAAAGTGGGTGACGATTCGTGGCGAGGCGATGCCGCCCTCGATTGGCGGGGACATCCAGGTCCTCAGCGACGAGGCGAGTAGCGCGTAGCCGTGCGGGCGAGCATCGGCGAAGCCCCCGCGTACCGAGTGCTCAAACAACCCAGCCTGTGCTGGGCCGCCTCCCCAGGCCCTACTTGGAGGCGGTGCGCAGCTTCGGTCGCAGGGTCAGGTGGCATGGGCGAGCCTTCTTGGTTATCACGACGAAGTAGTACTCGATCATCAGCTGCGCTGGGGTGGTGTAGGGTGAGCGGCCCAATCTGACCGGCAAGTCATCCAGTTGAATCTGGAGCTGAGGGCACAGCTTCGCGGTCTCTTGGAGTTCGCCCTGAACTTCCCTCACGAACCTCGCATAGGACGCTCCCGACCCGTCGTAGGCTTGGCCGCCACGCAAGTGCGTTTCGCGCATGGCCGAGTCCCAAGCAGGAAACAGATGTGGTCGCAGCGCGAAGAGAATCTTCGAGACGGCGGTCGGGCCGATCTTGACCCATGACTTGCGCTCGGCGTGACCATCCATGATTGAGATGAGGTCGTCATAGAGGTCAGCGCACGGCGCGAGATCCGCGTCGGATGCCTCGACGAGACTGACTCCATCGTCTGGGAGCGAACCTTGATCGGAACCGTACCAGTCCGGGAGCCGTTTCCGAGCCTCCGAGAAATGGGCGCCTGGAATCCTGGCGCCCCACCGATTGAGCCAGCGGAGGAGAGCGTCGAAGTGCTGGTCGTCAGTAAGGTCCAGGCAATCTTCTATGCCCTCGCGAAACTCGTCGAACGCTCGCACGTAGCTCGTCATTGACTCGTTGGCCCAGGACGCGCAGGCGAGCTCGGCCGGGGAGATTGGACCTGTGGGCCTGCCAGGGTACTTGGGGTCAGGAGGGGACATTCCGGTACCTCCTCGATGCGGCTGCCATGATGGGTTGGCGAGAAGCCGCCGAACTCCTCACCTCAGCGGCTCAGTAGGCGACGCAGCCCTTGAAGACTCACAGTCTAGCGGTGCGACGGAGCTGCGGGTGTTCCCAATTGCCTGAGCGATCGGCGGCGGTGATCACGACGGCGCGTCCTGTGGATACTTGAACTTGTGCTTGGCTATGTACGGCTTGAGGGCGTCTACGACCTGGGCAAGTCGCGCGGCGCTCTCGGCGATCAGCACGTAGGCCACTTCTCCGTCAGGAGCGATCACGGCTGCATCGGAGATACCGCATCGTTCTTCGAGTTCGCGCAGCTTGCGGTCGTAGAACTCCTTTCTGTTCGCGAAGCGCTCCACGTACTGGAAGACCAGGAGCAGAGATTCGTCGCCCATGGCACCGTGCAGCTTGGCCACATCGGGGTAGTCAACGTACTTCGGCCAAGCGGCGCGTTTCGCAGTCTTGACCAAGAAGCCGTTGTCGGGGTCGACGAAGACCAAGGAGGGCTTCGTCAAGGCGCCTGCTGTGAGTTCGAAGTACCGCGCTCGCAGGTCGGGGTCGTCGGGCACGAGGTCGAGCACCGGCATGAATCGCCACGCCGCTTCGGCGAAACCGGGGCAGTCGGCGAGCCGGCCGACGTCCCGGTGCCTGTGGTGATGCTGGGTCTGAAGCCAGTCGTGGAGCGATTCGTCGCGTTGGCCAGCTTTGTAGCCTGTGATCTCGCCGTCGCCGCGCGGGTCGTCGGGCGTGAGCATCCAGATGAGCACGAGCTGCTCGAAGCCAAGACTGCTGCCCATGAGCTCCAGCAGCAGATCGTACTTGTAGAAGTCGTGCTTGTCGCCGAAATACTGGTTCTTCATTGGGCAAACGTACCACGGGCGTATGACGGAAGTCGTCACCCTTCCGTCACCCCCGTCCGATAGTATGCGTAGAAGACGCCCTCAGGCGCGTGGCGGCCTGGGCGGCATCACCGACTGCGACGGCAGTCACCGGGGTCATACCTCCATGGGGGTGGTCGAGTGGATGCGTTCGCGATTCGCGACCGGCTGGTCGGGGACTACGCCGACTACGTGCGGAGCTTCATCACCGTCAAGGACCGGAGGATGCAGGAGTACGTCGATGACGTCCTTGCCGGCGGCACGCTCTGGCCGGAGCCGCTGATCCAGCTCAATCCGGCCTTCGAACCCGGCGAATCGCTCCAGGACCTCGTGGCCGACAACGCGCTGCACCCCGAGTGCGAGCCCATCTTCCGCGTCAAGACCGCGGCCGACCCAATCGGCTTGGCGATGCAGCTCCATGGTCATCAGAGCGAGGCTATCCGCACCGCGGGCTCCGGCCGCAACTACGTGCTCACGACCGGCACCGGTTCGGGCAAGAGCCTCGCGTACATCATCCCGATCGTTGATCAGGTGCTGCGGCTGGGGCCGGGCAAGGGCATCCGCGCCATCGTCGTCTATCCCATGAACGCGCTGGCCAACAGCCAGCTCAAGGAACTGGGCAAGTTCCTTGAGCTGGGCTATCCGGAAGGTCACCCGCCGGTGACGTTTGCCAGGTACACGGGCCAGGACTTGGAAGATCGGCGTAACGAGATACTGGCCAATCCGCCGGACATCCTGCTCACCAACTACGTGATGCTCGAGCTGATCCTGACGCGGCCGCGCGACAAGAAACTGATCGCGGCCGCCGACGATCTGCGCTTCCTCGTTCTTGACGAACTGCACACCTACCGCGGTCGCCAGGGCGCGGATGTGGCGATGCTCGTGCGCCGGGTGCGCGACCGGCTGTCGAAGGGCAAGCTGCAATGCGTCGGCACGTCCGCCACGCTCGCGGCGGGGGGCGGCTTCGACGAGCAGCGTCAGAAGGTGGCGGCGGTCGCCACGAGGCTGTTCGGCGATGCCGTGGCGCCAGACTGCGTGATCGGCGAGACGCTGCGCCGGGCCACACCGGTCCGTTCGCTGGACGATGCGTCGTTCGTGAGCGACCTGCGCGCGTGCGTCAGCCAGCCCGAGCGGGACTTGCCGGCAGACTACGAATCGTTTGTACAGGACCCGCTCTCCAGCTGGATCGAGACGACGTTCGGCATCGCCGAGCACGAAGGGCGCCTGGTGCGCGCACGTCCGCGCTCGGTGACGAGCTCGACGGCGGACGCCGATCAGGCCGGCGGATCAACGAAGCCCGGCGCCGCGCGCGATCTGGCCGAGCTGACCGGGGTCGACGAGGCCGACTGCACGCGCGCGATCGAGCGCATGCTGCTGGCGGGCGCAGCCTGCGAGCCCAAGCCCGGCTCCAACACGCGTCCGTTCGCCTTCAGGCTGCATCAGTTCATCAGTCGCGGCGACACGATCTACTCGACGCTCGAGCCCCCCGGCGACCGGCACGTCACCGTCTTCGGCCAGCAGTGGGCCCCCGGCAGTGAGGACCGCCGCCTCTTGCTGCCTGTGTCATTCTGCCGCGAGTGCGGCCAGGAGTACTACACGGTGTGGCGTCGCGGGGCGGAGGCCGGAGGCCCACCGGGACCGGCGCAATACGCTCAGCGCCGCCTCGGCCGGCTCACCGACGAGGAAGAAAGCGAGCCCGGCTATCTCTTCATCGACGAGACCTGCCCGTGGCCCGAAGATGCCGCCGAGGTCATTGCCCGCCTACCGGAGGACTGGCTCGACGACAAGGGCCTGGTGCGCAAGGACCGCAAGAAGTGGGTGCCGCGCACGGTGGCCGTGTTGCCCGACGGCAGCGAGAGCGAGGTGGGGCTGACGTGTCACTTCGTGCCAGCCCCCTTCCGTTTCTGCCCGAGTTGCGGCATCTCGTATGCCTTCACGCAGCGTTCGGACCTCGGCAAGCTGGGCTCACTGGCCACCGAGGGCCGCAGCACCGCGACGACGCTCCTGAGCCTGGGGACGGTGCGGAGTCTGCAGGCCGCCGAGGATCTCAAGCCGACGGCGCGCAAGCTCCTCAGCTTCACCGACAACCGTCAGGATGCGTCGCTGCAAGCCGGTCACTTCAACGACTTCATCGAGGTCGGCGTGCTGCGCTCCGGACTCTTCCAAGCCGCGCGCGGCGCGGGCGCGGAGGGCCTGCGCTTCGACGACCTGACGCAGAGCGTGTACGACACCCTGGCGTTGCCGTTCGAGCACTACGCGAGCAACCGCGAGGCCATTCTGCAGGCGAGGCAGAACACCGACACGGCCTTGAGGAACGTGCTCGGCTACCGGCTCTACCGTGATCTGCAGCGCGGCTGGCGCGTCACCTCGCCCAACCTCGAGCAGACCGGTCTTCTGACCATCGACTACGCGCTGCTCGACGAGCTGGCCGCCATGGAAGAGGTGTGGCAGAGCGCGCACCCGGCACTGGCCGAGTCCACACCGGAGAAGCGTGCCGCCGTGGCCGGCGTGCTGCTGGACTACATGCGCCGCGAGCTCGCCATCAAAGTGGACTATCTGGATGCCGGCTACCAGGAGAAGATCCAGCAGCAGAGCAATCAGTATCTGGTTGCCCCTTGGGCCATCGACGAGAACGAGCAGATGGAGCACGCGACGATCCTCTACCCGCGGCCCCGGGCTCGGCGTGACTACCGTGGGCACGTGTACTTGTCCTCGCGCAGTGGTCTGGCGCAGTACCTTCGGCGTCAGACGACCTTCCCCGATCACACGCTCAAGCCCGATGACTCCGGCCAGATCATCAAGGACTTGCTGCACGCGCTCACGCGCGGCGGCCTCGTGGAGATCGTCGATCAGCCCAGGAAGGACGACAAGGGCCCCGGCTACCAGCTGCAGGCCGGCTGCATGCACTGGCGCGCCAGCGACGGGACCGAGGGGCACTGGGATCCGATCAGGGTGCCCACGCTGTCGCAAGATCGCGGCCGCCGCACCAACCCCTTCTTCGTCCAGTTCTATCGCGAGACCGCCGGCGAGTGTCAGGGCATCCACGCCCGCGAGCACACCGCTCAGGTGCCGTATCGGGACAGGGAGGAGCGCGAAGAGGCGTTCCGCGCCGGGGGACTGCCGGTGCTGTATTGCTCGCCCACGATGGAGCTCGGCATCGACATCGCCGAGCTCAACGCGGTGAACATGCGCAACGTGCCGCCGACGCCGGCCAACTACGCGCAGAGAAGCGGGCGGGCAGGGCGCAGCGGCCAGCCCGCCCTCGTCTATACCTACTGCGCCACCGGCAACTCGCACGACCAGTACTACTTCAAGCGCCCCGAGGACATGGTCGCCGGGGCGGTCACGCCGCCGCGACTCGACCTCGCCAACGAGGACCTGCTGCGCGCCCACGTGCAGGCGATTTGGCTCTCTGAATCCGGCATGGACCTTGGGAAGTCGCTGCGCGACGTCCTGGATATCGAAGGTCAGCCGCCGGCGCTCACCCTGCAGCCGCACGTGGTGGCCGATCTGGACAACAAAGGTCCGCGGCAACGTGCTCTGAAGCGGGCGAAGAAGGTGCTGGCGACCATCGGCGACGAGCTTGATGCGGCGACCTGGTACGACGATGAATGGCTCGAGCGCGTGATCCGCGAGCTGGACCTCGAGCTCGACAGGGCCTGCCGCCGTTGGCGGACGCTCTATCGCTCCGCCTACGAGCAGGCCGATCGTCAGCACAAGATCAGCCTGGACCAGTCGCGGCCCAACGAGGACCATCGGCGTGCGGAGGCTCTGCGTCGCGAGGCGCTCGCCCAGATCCAGCTGCTGCGCGACGTCGACAGCGTCGCCCAGTCCGACTTCTACAGCTACCGCTACTTCGCCAGCGAGGGCTTTCTGCCGGGCTACAGCTTCCCGCGCCTGCCGCTGTCGGCGTTCATCCCGGCGCGGCGGATGAAGACCGACTTCGAGTTCCTCTCCCGGCCGCGCTTCCTGGCCATCTCCGAATTCGGTCCGCGGGCACGGGTGTACCACGAGGGTTCGCAGTACATCATCAACAAGGTCATCCTGCCGGTCGGTGACGAGGAGCCGCTGACCAAGCGCCTCAAGCTCTGCGAGGCGTGCAGTTACTTGCATCCGGTGGATGACGAGCACGACCCCGACATCTGCGAGCGCTGCGGCATGCCGTTGCCCTCGGCGATGCAGCACCTGTTCCGCCTGCAGAACGTCGCGACTCGCAGGCTCGAGCGCATCACGAGCGATGAGGAGGAGCGTCAGCGCCAGGGCTACGAGCTGGTGACTGGCCTGCGCTTCGGCGAGCATGAGGGGCAGAAAGACGAACACACGGCGCAGATCGTCCACGACGATCAGCCGCTGCTGGAGCTCACCTACGCGCACAATGCCACCCTGTGGCGCATCAACAAGGGCTGGCGCCGCCGCGCCAATCCCGCTGAGCTTGGCTTCGTCCTCGATGTCGAGCGCGGCTACTGGGCGAAGAACGAGGCGGAGAGCGAGAGCGACCCCGACGACCCGATGTCGCCGCTCAAGGAGCGCGTGATCCCGTTCGTTGAAGACACGCGCAACTGCCTGATCGTGGAGCCCCGGCGCGAGATGACCAACGCCGACATGGCGTCGCTGCAGGCGGCGCTTAAGAACGCCATGCAGGTGTGCTTCCAGCTCGAAGATGGGGAGCTGGCGGCGGAGCCGCTTCCTTCGGAATCCGACCGCCGCCAGATCCTCTTCTACGAGGCGGCTGAGGGCGGCGCCGGTGTCCTGCGGCAACTTGCGGAAGACGCCGACGCCCTCGCCCAGGTGGCGCGAACGGCGCTGGAGCTGTGCCACTTCGACCCCGAAACGGGCGAGGACCTGCGGCGCGCCCGCCTCGCCCACGAGGATTGTCAGGCCGCCTGCTACGACTGCCTCATGACGTACTCGAACCAGCGCGATCATGCGCTCCTGGACCGCCACGCCGTTCTCTGGTTGCTTGAGGCGCTCCGCGATGGTGACGTGCGACTGTCGCCGACGTCGGCCAGTCGCGCCGACCATCTGGCGATGCTCAAGCGCATGTGCGACTCGCAGCTGGAGGAGCGCTGGCTGGATCACATCGAAGGCCACGGTCTGCGTCTGCCCAGCAACGCCCAGGTGCTCATCGAGTCGTGCGGCACGCGGCCCGACTTCATCTACGGGGACCAGAACGCCGTGGTTTACGTCGACGGGCCGCCGCACGACTACCCGGAGCGGCAGAATCGCGATCGTGAGCAAGAAGAGGCGCTCGAAAACGCCGGCTACACCGTGGTCCGCTTCGATCTGCATAAGCACTGGGACGACGTGGTCACCGCGCACCGCTTCGTCTTCGGTGAGGGGCAAGCATGAGCTTCGCCATCGGCTCCCTGGTGAAGGCCCGCGACCGCGAATGGGTCGTCCTGCCCGACTCGACGGATTCGCTGCTCATGCTGCGCCCGTTGGGCGGCACAGACGAGGATGTCACCGGCATCCTGGTGCCGCTCGAGACGGTCGAGTCGGCGAGCTTCGACCCGCCAGACTCGACGAAGCCCGGCGACTATCGCTCGGGGCGGCTGCTTCGCGAGGCCGTGCGTCTGGCGTCGCGGAACACCGCGGGGCCGTTCCGTTCGTTCGGCAACATCGCCGTGGAGCCGCGGTCGTACCAGCTGGTGCCGCTACTCATGGCGCTCAAGCTGGACCCGGTGCGGCTCCTCATCGCCGACGATGTGGGCATCGGCAAGACGGTCGAGGCGCTACTCATCGCTCGCGAGATGCTCGATCGGGGCGACGCCAAGCGCCTCACCGTGCTCTGCCCGCCACACCTGGCGCGGCAGTGGCAGGGTGAGCTGCGCGATAAGTTCCATCTGGACGCGCAGCTCGTGCTGCCCAGCACCGTGAACCGCCTGGAGAAGAAGTGCCGTTTCGCCGAGTCCGTGTTCGAGCGCTACCCGTTCACGGTGGTGTCCGCCGACTTCATCAAGCAGGAGTCGCGCCGCAACGAGTTTCTGCAGGCGGCGCCCGAGCTGGTGATCGTCGACGAGGCGCACACCTGCGTGGAGGCGGGCGGCAGCGGCCGCGGCTCGCACCAGCGCTACAAGCTCGTGCGCGCCCTGGCCGAGAGCCGCGATAGCGAGGGACGGCCGAGCCGGCACATGATCTTCGTGACGGCCACGCCGCACAGCGGCAAGGAGGAGGCCTTCCGATCACTGCTCGGCCTCCTGCGCCCCGAATTCGCGAATCTGCCCGAGGAACTGGGCGGCGACGCCCACAAGGCCGACCGGCGCGCCATCGCGGCGCACTTCGTGCAGCGTCGACGTGGCGACATCCGCAGCTATCTGGGCGACGAGACGCCGTTCCCCGAGCGCGACGAGGCAGAAGAGGCGTATTCGCTCACGCCTGCCTACAAGGCGTTGTTCGAAAGCGCGATCGCCTATGCGCGCGAGTCGGCGCAGAAGGGCGCGGGGGAGTCGCAGCACCGTCGCCGCGTGCGCTGGTGGTCGCTGCTCGCGCTGCTCGGCTCGCTCTCGTCGAGCCCGGCAGCCGCGGCCGAGACGCTGCGCACCCGCGCCGCCGGCGCCGACACCGAGACGGCCGAGGAGGCTGACGCCGTCGGTCGTCGCAGCGTCTTCGACCTCATGGAGGACGAAGCCGGCGAGGGCATGGACGTCGCGCCCGGCAGCGACTTCACGCTGGACGACGACATCGGCCGCCGCGAGCGCGCCAAGCTGCTCGACATGGCGCGCCAGGCCGAGGAGCTCAAGGGTCTCACGGGCGACGCCAAGCTGGCCAAGGCCGCCGACATCGTCGAGGCGCTGCTGCGCGAGGGCCACCGGCCGATCGTCTTCTGCCGCTTCATCCCGACCGCCGACTACGTGGCCGACGGCCTGCGCGCCGCGCTGGCCAAGCGCAAGGGTCTGAAGGACATCGAGATCGAGAGCATCAGCGGCCTGCTGCCGCCGGCGGTACGCGATGGGCGGATCCACGAGCTCAGCGAGGCGCCCACCGAGCACCGCGTCCTGGTCTGCACCGATTGTCTGAGCGAGGGCATCAACCTGCAGGAGCACTTTGACGCAGTGATGCACTACGACCTCTCGTGGAACCCGACCCGCCACGAGCAGCGCGAGGGCCGCGTGGACCGTTTCGGCCAGCAGAAAGAGCGGCGGGTGCGCGTGGTCACCTACTGGGGCAAGGACAGCCCAATCGACGGCATCGTGCTCGACACCCTGGTGCGCAAGCAGAAGACGATCCGTTCGGATCTCGGCATCACCGTGCCGGTGCCCAGCGAGGGCGAGAACGTCGTGGAGGCGATCTTCGAGGGGTTGCTGCTGCGCGAGCAGACCGGCGGGGCGCAGGATCGCCTACCTGGCCTCGAGGAGTTCCTGAAGCCGAAGGCCGAGGACCTGGACCTCAAGTGGAAGAACGCCGCCGAGCGCGAGAAGCGCTCGCGGACGATGTTCGCGCAGGAGGGCATCAAGGCCGAGGACGTGCAGCGCGAGCTCAAGGAAGAGCGCGCCGCAGTCGGCTCCAGCGCCGATGTGAGGGACTTTGTCTGCACGGCGCTGAAGATGAACGGCGCCGTCGTGGACGCGCGCCAAGACGACCGCGTACTGTTCGACCTCGCCGCGCTCCCGCTTGCTCTGCAGGACGCCATTCGCGCCGAGGGCGCCGACGGCGGCGCCGGCAAGCTGCGGGCGCGCTTCGAGATGCCGGTTGGCGACGACGAGGTGTACCTCAGTCGCACGCACCCGCTGGTGAGCGGGCTCGCGAGCTACGTGATGGACGCCGCCCTCGACCCGGTGCTGCAGGAGGGCGACTCTGCGCGGCCGGTGGCACGGCGCTGCGGCGCCATCCGCACCGGCCGGGTGGCGGCGCGCACCACCGTGCTGCTCACGCGCTGCCGCTACCAGGTGGTGACGAAGCGCGCCGGCGCGGAACCACTGGAGCAGCTCGTCGAGGAGTGCCTGGTGCTCGGCTTCGAGGGCGCGCCCGAGAGCGCGCGCTGGGTGGCGGGCGAGCGGCTCGACGCGCTGCTGCGCGCGGCGCCCGACGCCAACATCGCGCCGGAGCAGGCCGCCGGCTTCGTGCAGAAGGTGGTTGACGGCCGTGGCGCGCTGGAAGGTCATCTGGCGGCCGTCGCGGCCGAACGCTGCGACGCGCTCGCCGACGCGCACAAGCGCGTGCGCGCGGCCGCCCAGCAGCGCGGCGTCACCTACGAGGTGCGCCCGCAGGGCGCGCCCGACGTGCTCGGCATCTACGTGTGCCTGCCGGCGCCGCCGGCCGCGGGAGGCGCGCAGTGAGCCGCACCCGCGACCTCTTCGCCGCCGTGCACAGCGAGGGCAATCTGCTGCCGCCTGACCTGCAGCGGCTGATGGACCGCGACAAGGCGCTGCCTGGCCTGGCGCCGGCCGACTACCACCACGACGGCGAGCGCCTCAACGAGCTGGCGGCCGCGAGCTGGCTGCGCCTGCAGGGCCGATGGCTCGCGTTCCAGGATGCGCGCGCGACGCTGCCCGCCAACGACCCCGGCACCACCGTAACTCGCGAGCGCTGGCTGCTGCCGCTCTTCCAGGAGCTCGACTATGGCCGCCTGCAGACCGCCAAGGCGGTCGAGCTGGGCGGCCGCACCTACCCCGTCTCGCACGCTTGGCCGCCCGCGCCGATCCACCTGGTGGGCTGCAACGTCACGCTCGACCAGAAGTCGGCCGGCGTCGCCGGCGCCGCGCGCACCAGCCCGCACAGCCTGGTGCAGGAGCTGCTCAACCGCTCTGACGATCACCTTTGGGCGTTTGTGAGCAACGGTCTGCGCCTGCGCATGCTGCGCGACAACGTCAGCCTCAGCCGCCAGGCCTACGTGGAGTTCGACCTCGAGGCAATGATGGAGGGCGAGCTCTACTCCGACTTCGTGCTGCTGTGGCTGCTGTGCCACCAGTCGCGGGTGGAGGGGGAGAGGCCCGAGGAGTGCTGGCTCGAGGAGTGGTCGCAGGAGGCACAGCAGCAGGGCGTGCGTGCGCTCGATGGGCTGCGCAAAGGGGTCGAGCGCGCCATCTCGTCCCTCGGCTCCGGCTTCCTCAAGCAGGCCGGCAACCAGGAGCTGCTCGAGAAGCTCCGCGACGGCAGGCTCGACAAGCAGGACTACTACCGCCAGTTGCTACGCATGGTGTACCGGCTGCTGTTCTTGTTGACGGCGGAGGATCGCGGCCTACTGCTCGACCCGGCCGTGTCCGAGGCTGCGGCGCAGACGTACACCGCCTATTACTCCACGGAGCGCCTGCGCCATCTGGCTGAGCGCCGCCGCGGCTCGCGCCACACTGACCTCTTCGAGAGCCTGCGCCTGGTGATGCAGAAGCTCGGGGGCGACGGCTGCCCCGAGCTCGGCTTGCCGCCGCTGGGCAGCATGCTGTTCGCCGACGAATCGGTCGTAGACCTGCTCGGCTGTCGCCTTGCCAACCGCGACCTCCTCGAAGCGGTGCGCAACCTTGCCTTCACCAGCGACGGCCACTCGCTGCGCGCCGTCGACTTCCGCAACCTCGGCGCCGAGGAGCTTGGCTCGGTCTACGAGTCGCTGCTCGAGATGCAGCCCGATCTGAACCGGGAGGCGGCGACCTTCGAGCTGCGCGTCGTGAGCGGCAGCGAGCGCAAGACCACCGGCAGCTACTACACGCCGTCGAGCCTCATCCAGTGCCTGCTCGACACGGCGCTCGACCCCGTTGTCGACGAGCGCCTCAAGGCAGCCGCACCCGAAGACCGCGAGCGCGCCCTGCTCGACCTCAAGGTCTGCGACCCGGCCTGCGGCAGCGGCCACTTCCTCATCGCCGCCGCGCACCGTCTGGCACGCCGGCTCGCCGCGGTGCGCACCGGCGACGACGAGCCGGCGCCCCAGGTCACGCGCCAGGCCCTGCGCGACGTGATCGGCCACTGCATCTACGGCGTCGACATCAACCCCATGTCGGTCGAGCTCTGCAAGGTGAACCTGTGGATGGAGGCGCTCGAGCCCGGCAAGCCACTCTCATTCCTCGACCACCGCATCCAGTGCGGCAACAGCCTGCTGGGCGCCACGCCGGCGCTGCTGCGTGAGGGCATCCCCGACGACGCCTTCAAGGCCATCGAGGGCGACGACAAGAAGGTGTGCACGGAGCTGCGCAAGCAGAACAAGAAGGAGCGCGCCGGTCAAACGAGCCTGTTCGGGCGCGCCTTGGAGCCCTGGGAGCGCCTTGGCGCCCTCGCTACCGGCATGATGGACCTGGACGACATCGACGACGCCACACCCGAGGGCGTGCGCGAGAAGCAAGCGCGCTACGAGCGTGTGGTGCGCTCGAGCGACTACCTCTACGGCAAGCTCCTCGCCGACGCATGGTGCGCAGCGTTCGTCTGGCCCAAGACCCGCGAGACGACGTACCAGGTCACGGCGGAGGTCTTCCGCAAGATCGAGGAGAACCCGCACGGCGTGCCCGTGTGGCTGCCGGAGGAAGTGCAGCGGCTGGCCACGCGATACGCCTTCTTCCACTGGCACCTGCAGTTCCCCGACGTGTTCCGCGTGCCCGCGAGTGACCAGAGCGCCGACAACGAGCAGACGGGCTGGAACGGCGGGTTCGATGTGGTGCTGGGCAACCCGCCGTGGGAGCAGACTGAGCTAAAGGAGAAGGAGTTCTTCGCGAATTCTCGGCCTGACATCGCGGAGGCGCCGACGGGGGCTATTCGTAAGCGAATGATTGCGGACCTTGAGGTCGAGGATCCAATCTTGTTTGCCGCCTATCTCGAGGCAAGGCGCGAGCACGCAGTCACGGGCTACTTCGCAGGAAACAGTGGCCGATATCCGCTGTGCGGGCGCGGTCGAATCAATACCTACGCGCTGTTCGCCGAGCTGAAGCGCACGTTGCTCTCGCCGCTCGGCCGTGTCGGCTGCATTGTGCCGTCTGGCATCGCTACAGACGACACGACCAAGTACTTCTTCCAAGCTCTCATGGAGACGGCTTCACTGGCGGCTCTCTACAGTTTTGAGAACGAGGAATCGGTCTTTCCGGCAGTGCATCACGCGTTCAAGTTCTGTCTGCTGACGATGACTGGCGCGACGGGACGGGTTGACGGCGCTCGCATCATGTTTTTCGCGCGCACAGTTGCGGATCTGCGAGACGAGTCTCGAACCTTCGAGCTGACTGCAGATGACGTGCACCTTCTGAATCCGAACACGCTAACGTGCCCAACATTCCGATCAGGCTATGACGCGGAGATCTCCCGCCGGGTCTACAGCCACGCGCCCGTGCTGGTGAGGGAGCGTCCCCCATTGAGGAATCCCTGGTCCGTCGAGTTCAAGCAAGGCGATTTCAACATGACGAGCGACTCCCATCTGTTTCGCACGCGGGGGGAACTCGAGTCATCGGGCGGGAAGCTGCGAGGCAACTGCATTTGGAACGGCGACTCGAGATTCTTCCCACTGTACGAAGGCAAGATGATCTGGCTCTACGACCATAGGTTCGGAACCTATCTGGGCCAGACCGACGCTCAAGCTAGGCAGGGCAAGTTGCCCGAGCTCAGCGATTCGGAGCATTCGGACGCATCCCTGGTCCCGCTTCCGAAGTTTTGGATTGACGAGCGCGAGGTCGACGCAGCTGTCCTCAAGCGAGGGCCTGAGATGATTGGCTTCCGCGACATCACGAGTGCCGTTGTGGCTCGAACCAGTATCGTCTCCATCGTCCCGCAGGTGCTGTACGGGAACAATCTGCCGTTGCTGCTGCTTCCACGTGGGCAGTCTCGGGATGCTGCTCTGTTGGCTGCCTGCCTGAGTTCATTCGTCTTCGACTATGTGGCTAGGCAGAAGCTGGGCGGCTCACACATGAACTTCTTCATACTCAAGCAACTGCCGGTGATTCCGCCTTCACGATTTCGTGATCCGTGCCCGTGGGACGCGGATACCTCGATCGGTGATTGGGTCTGGCCGAAGGCCCTGGAGCTCATCTATACGGCTGAGGACTTGCGCCCTTGGGCCGAAGCCTGTGGCCACCATGGATCGCCGTTCCACTGGGATCCTGAACGGCGTCTCGCACTGACATCCCAGCTCGATGCTGCGTTCTTCCACCTCTACGGGCTTGACCGCGAGGAGGTCGAACATGTCATGGACAGCTTCAGAATCGTCCGCGAGCGCGAAGAGGCGGCCTGCGGCGAGTACCGAACGAAGCAACTGGTCCTTGCCGAGTACGGAGCGCTTGCGGAGAACTCGGCCAGATGAAGCCCTACGCCTCCTATCGCCGCCTCCTCGCGAACGCCAAGTCGGCGTTGGTGGGCGCCGTCGAAATCTACAACAAGCCGGCGATCGAGTATCGGGACGAGGCATTCGCCATCCTCGTGGTCAATGCATGGGAACTCCTGCTGAAAGGCGTGCTTGCCAAGGCGAAGAAGGACATCTTCTATCCGAAGAAGCGCGGCGAACCGTACAGGACTCTCTCGGTGGCGGATGCCCTGAACCGCGCGCGGCCTCTCTTGCCCGGGAGCCTGTCGCCCGAGGCCATCTCCGATAACGTGAGACACATCGTGTTGTTCCGCGACAACGCCATCCACTTCTACAACCAGACGGACTTCCGGGTGCTGGTCTATGCACTTGGTCAGACGGCGGTCGTCAATTTCGCCGATGTGCTGCGGGAGGTCTTTGGCCGGAGCCTGGACGACTTGATCAGCGCCAATCTACTGCCCATCGGCCTTAAGCCGCCGGTTGACCCGATTGCGTTCCTCACCGGGGCATGCGGTGACGACAATTCTGCCAGCGCCGTCGTATGTGAGTTCGTTCGGAGCCTTGCGCAGTCAACCGCGCGCGTGGAGGAATTGGGTGAGGACACCGGTCGTCTCTTGACCGCGTACACGGTGTCGCTGCAGTCGACGAAGAAGGTCGAGTCTGCCGATTTCCTCGCGGGCGTGCGGGCGGCGACCTCGGGCGAACGAACTCTCCTCGTGGAGGTGCCCAAGGATCCGAACTTCACGCATCCGTTCAGGGAGAAGGAGTTGCTCGAGAGGGGCCTGGAGGTGGGTGGCATGGCCATTGGTCAGCGTCAATTTCGAGCCCTCGTCTGGCAGTACGGCCTGAAGGAAGAGCCGAGGTACTGCTGGCAGGCCAAGGAGGGCTTCCTCACCCGCTACAGTCCCGAGGTGCTCCAGTTCTTCGGGAAGCTGTCAGCGGAAGATGTTCAGCGTGCCCTGCGGATGTATGCCGAGCACCTCAGGAATCGACGCAAGGATGCGGGATGAGTGAGGCTCGCGGCGAGCGGCTGTGCATTCTGCTCGGCGCGGGTGCATCCATGGCTGTCGGCATGCCCTCCGCTCGGGAACTCACCAATCGTGTCGTGAATGGGGATGCTGTGTGGCATCACACTGACGGCACCTACTACCTCGGGGAAGGGAATCCACACATCCCAGACGGCTACACTCCGCGTGCAGTCGCGGTTGTCCGCTGGGTCGCGTCCTACCTCGAGCGCCACTATTTCGCCTCGAATCGGACAGTCACGTATGAGGACATCTTCTTCGTCCTTGACCAGATTCGCCAGGCAGAGAACTGGGAGTATGAGAACCCCGCGCTCCAACCCTTCATCCACGAGATGCTGAGTGGGTTCGACGGCCTACTTTCTGGCAGGGAGCGCGAGAGTCGGGAGAGCTGGACCACAAACCAACTGATCGACGAAGCCTGGAAGTATGTGCGCGACGTAGTCTGGCACCTTCTGCGGCCCGTCCCCGACGACCTCGATGGGTTGGGATTGGTGACAGATGCATGTAAGAGTCGTGACGGCTCGCTCGTCGACATCTGCACGCTGAATCACGACGTCGTCCTGGAAGAGCACCTCCGCCAACGAGCGATGCACTACGTCGATGGCTTCGGCGAGTCGACGAACGGCATCCGGTACTGGTCGCCAGATAGCTTCCACGACGCTGGGGGTGTTCGCCTTCTCAAGCTCCATGGCTCCGTGAACTGGTTCTACTTCATCAGCCGCGAGTTGGGGCTCTCTGTCGGCATACCGGACACTTGGGACGTTTGGCACACGACTGACATTCGCGGCGAGATGCAGTGGTCAGCTGAGGGCCGGCCGGAGTTTCTGTGCGGCACGTTCAACAAGATTCTGTACTACCAGAATCCCATTTACGCCGACCTGCACTTCCAGTTCTTCGCATCTCTCAAGAGCGCCACGCGGATGGTTGTCGCCGGGTACGGGTTCGGAGACAAGGCCGTAAACCGACGGCTGTGGGACTGGATGCAGCGCGGAGAGACGAGCATGGTCGTTATTCACCCGGATCCCAGTGCTCTGATCGCCCAGGCGCGGCCAGCGATGGCTGACGGGTTCAAGAGATGGCGCGATCAGAGTCGGTTGGCCATAGTCGCTCAAGGGCTGCAATCGTGCGCTTGGCGCGACGTTTCCGACGTGCTCGGCGCAATGGCCACATGATGTCAACTGCCTGCCCAGCGCGATGGCGACCACGTGGTTCAGTGGTCCGATGGTGGAACGCCGATGCAGCTCGTTCCCTTCAAGCCCTTCGCACTCGGCGCGTGGCCCATCCGCTCTCGAAACTGCGCCTCTGGAGCAGTCGGTGAGCGTGCGACGGGCCATAGACCGAATCAACGAAGTCTGTGACGCGCGGAGTGCACTCGCATACCGGGACTGGATACAAGCAGCGGCAGGTTGGCCGGGCTCTGATGCCCTGTTTGACCGCATCGGCCGCGCAGATGGCGAGGGGCAGCTGCTGGACCACCTCGCTGAGCTGCGCTACGCGCTCGTGTTCCGGTACCTTGGCTTCGCCATCACAATCGAGCCACTGGGGCAGAAGGGACCGGACCTCGAGGTTTCGCGTGGGGGCTTGTCAGCGGTTGTCGAGGTCACCCGCTTTCGCCCCATGAACCCGGGTCCCACTGATACGGACGGCGAGTTGCTTTCTGCATACGGTGATGTTGCGCGGGACGTGACCAAGTCGTTGGGGAAGCTGGCTGGGAAGTTCGGGCAGCTGGATGGACAACGCTCGATCATCGCCGTCTGGAACGACGACGACGCCCTCGAGGAACTTGAGATGTCGATGGCCGCGAAGGACCTGTCCAGTGCTCCTGACATGCCCACATCGCTTCAGTTCGTGCTGTTCGGCTCTTCATGGACGTCGCCAACTCGCGATCTTCATTGCTTCCAGATGCGTGACCTGCAAGGGGATGTTGAACAGTGGGCTAGAGAGCTGGAGACGGCAAGCGTGACGGCGGCTGTCCGTTCGGTCGTGCAGGCCGCAAAGAGCAGCGAGGGCGTGATCGAGAATCAAGCGGCTGCGGTCTCGGGCGCGCAGTCGCCCGCTGACATCCGCGGTCGCCTCGAGGCGGCGCGACGGGACCTGCTCGACATGACGCTGCGCAACTCGCTGCTGAACTTCCGGCAGCGTAGTCGCGGCGTCATCATGCAGTCGGTCGACTGCGCCGCTGTCTACGATCAGCTGGTCAAGAAGGGGAAGGCGTTCGGCTTCAGCGCGGTGCAACCGGCGCTTACGTTGGACGAGGGCGAGGGCAAACGTGGGTCGGCGGCGAGCGCACTGTCGGTGCCGCTGACTCCTGAGGAGCTTCAGCGGCGTCTCCTGCGCACGTTCTACGACGCCCGCACCCTCCTCGAAGAGCAGGGCGTGAACACGCTCTTCCTGGCCTTGGGCTATCTCGAGTGGTACGAAGCGGACTCCAGCCAAGATCTCCGCCGTGCGCCGCTCGTGCTGGTGCCGGTCCAGCTCGAGCGCTCGAGCGCTCGCGACAGCTTCGTCCTGCGCTACAGCGACGACGAGGTCGGCGACAACCTGTGTCTGCGGCGCAAGCTGGACGAGGACTTTGGCGTGCGCCTCCCCGATCTCTTCCGGGGCGAGGACGTCGACGCCGACGAGGCCGACGTCACTGAGTACTTCGCGCGAGTGCGCGACGCGGTGCGCGGCCAGCCGCGTTGGCGCGTCGACGAGGAAGCCGCCAGCCTGAGCTTCTTCTCCTTCGCCAAGTTCCTTATGTACCACGACCTCGACCCGGAGAGCTGGCCGACCGGCGCCGACATCACCGCCAACGCGGTGTTGCGTGCACTCGTCGTCGAGGGGGAGCCGATCCCTCAGCCCGATGAGCCGCTGCCGGACGGCGCCCACATCGACGACGTGGTCGAGCCGCAGGACACGCACCAGGTGTGCGACGCGGACAGCTCCCAGGTGCGCGCCATCGTGGCCGCCAATCGAGGCCTGACCATGGTCATCCAAGGCCCTCCGGGCACGGGCAAGAGCCAGACGATCACCAACATCATCGCCGAGGCGATCGGGCAGGGCCGCACGGTGCTCTTCGTCTCGGAAAAGATGGCTGCGCTCGACGTAGTGAAGCGTCGCCTCGACCAGCTCGGGCTGGGCGACGCCTGCCTCGAACTCCACAGCCACAAGACGCACAAGCGCCTTGTTCTGCAGGAGCTGGGGCGGACCCTCGACGCCGCGGCATACGAGCGTTCGGGACCCAAGGCTCAACCCGAGCGCGTCAAGGAGCAGCGCGACCGGCTGAACGCCTACGAGCGGGCGCTTCATGAGCCGGTGGGGAAGACGTGCGTCACTCCGTACGAAGCCATGGGCCAGATCATCCTGCTCACCACGTCTCACTCCGACGCCGCCTTGCCGCCGATGAAGATCGCCGCGCCGACGGGATGGTCGCCGGAGGACTATTCACGGCGACACGCCCTGGTTGAGGAGGCTCAGACGCTGGTCGCGGCTCGCGGCGTGCCTCACGACAACCCTCTCTGGGTCTTCGGCCTGACCGAGTGCACCCCCGACGTCGAGCGCCGCATCCCCAAAGCGATCAAGAAGGCGCAGAAGGCCGTGAAAGCGCTGATTGAGGCGGGCGAGGCTGCCTCGCGGTCTGGCGATGCTCCGACGACGAGAGCCGAATGTGAGCCGCTGACGCACGTCGGGGCGAACGTGTTCCTGCTGCTGAGCGGCAAGTCGCGACGGGCGCGGGCGGAACTTGTGGGCGCGCTGGCCGAGCACGAGGTCGCGACGCGCGAGCTCGCCAATGTCGTGGCTCTGGACGAGAAAGCCGCCTTCGGGGCCGATGTGTCGCTGGGCGACCTGCCCTTCGAAGAGCAGTCAGGTGCGCTGGCGGCCTGGCTCGACGGCCTCGGATCCCTCGACGACGTCGCCGCGTTCAACGAGCTGCGCTCGCGGCTGGAGGCCGACAAGCTCGGCGTCGTCGCCGGTCAGGCCGCGAGCTGGAAGGCTGCCGGGGCAGACCTTGTGGACGCGTTCGAGCTGTCGTGGTTCACCGCGTTGCTCAATCGGGCCCTGTCGAAGCGCCCGGCCTTGTCGGGTTTCGTGCGCGAGACGCACGAGTCCACTGTGGCGAGCTTCGCGGCGGCCGACATCGCTCTGTTGCGCGCCAACCGCACGCGTCTCGCGCTCGAGCACCTCGACCGTCTCCCGAGCTACCAGAGCGCGAGCGGGACCCTTGGCCTCCTCCGCAAGGAGATCGCTAAGAAGAGGCGTCACATCCCGCTGCGGCAGTTGCTCGCCCAGACGGGGACCGCGATCCAGGCGATCAAGCCCGTGTTCATGATGAGCCCCCTGTCCATTGCGACGTTCCTGCAGCAGGGCGGGCTGGATTTCGACCTCGTCGTCTTCGACGAAGCCAGCCAGGTGCGCCCGGTCGACGCCTTCGGCGCCATTCTTCGCGGCAGACAGACTGTGGTCGTGGGCGATGAGAAGCAGCTTCCGCCCAACACCTTCTTCGACGCCATGACCTCGGACGGCGCCAGTGGAGACGAGGACGAAGAAGAGCCCATGAGCGCCGGCATCCAGAGCGTGCTCGAGCTGTTCCTCGCCAAGGAGACCCCCAAGGAGCCGCTCCTCTGGCACTATCGCAGCCGCCACCATTCCCTCATCGCGCTCTCGAACGCCGAGTTCTACAGCAACGAGCTCATGGTGTTCCCTCATGCGGAACAGCAGAGCGAGGATCTGGGCCTTGTCTATCACTGCCTGCCCGAGACGGTGTACGGCCGAGGACGCACTCAGCGGAACCCCGAGGAGGCCAGGGCGGTCGCAGAGGCCGTGCTCGACCATGCGCGCGAGAACCCCGACCTGACTCTCGGTGTCTCGGCCTTCAGCTCGAGCCAGATGCAGGCGATCCTCGACGAGCTCGAGACCATGAGGCGACTTCAGCCCGAGTACGAGGGCTTCTTCACGGCACACCCGGAGGAGCCCTTCTTCGTCAAGAACCTCGAGAACGTCCAGGGCGACGAGCGGGACGTCATCTTCATCAGCGTGGGGTACGGCAGGGACGCGAGTGGCTCCGTCAGCATGAACTTCGGCCCCCTGAACCAGCAGGGAGGGGAGCGCCGCCTGAACGTGCTCATCACCCGCGCCCGCCGCCGCTGCGAGGTGTTCACCAACCTTCGCGCCGACGACATCGACCTCTCACGCACGAAAGCGCGTGGCGTTGAGGCGCTGAAGCACTTTCTGCGCTACGCCGAGACCCAGGCGCTCGACGAGGCGGTCACCGGCCCGCCGCCGACGGAGTCACCGTTCGAGTCCGCGGTGCGGGACGTTCTCGAGGACGCCGGCCATCAGGTGGACACGCAGGTCGGTGTCGCCAAGTACCGCGTCGACCTCGCCGTCGTCGATGAGCAGGACCCGGGGCGCTACGTGCTGGGCATCGAGTGCGACGGCAAGACGTACCACCACGCCCGCTCCGCTCGCGATCGCGACCGGCTGCGGCAAGCCGTGCTGGAGCAGATGGGCTGGCGCCTGTACCGCATCTGGAGCACTGACTGGTTCAAACACCCCGAGCGCGAGGCGAAGCGGCTGCTGGAGGCTGTCGAGGCTGCGCGAAGCGGCCCCGGAGATGAGCCGGAGCCCGGGCGAGGTGTGGATGAGCTGGGCCACGGCGAGGCGCAGGAACCGGCGCAGGCCTTCAAGTCCACGGTCGGAGCGCCGCGCTACAAGCGCGCGAAGGTCACGATCGGCGCCCAATGGCACGGTCGTCTGCGTGACAAGCCCATCGCCCAGCTTGTGCATCTCGTCGAAGAGACCGTCAGGATCGAGCAGCCGGTGCACTTCGACGCTGTCGTTCGGCGACTTGCCGAGGCCTCTGACCAGGCGGCAGGGGCAAGAGTCAAAGAGCGCATCAGGGCGGCGTGCGATGCAGCTGTCAGGAGCGCGAGCATCAAGCGCAAGGGCGAGTTCATGTGGCGGCCCGATCTCCTGACGGCCCCAGTGCGCGACCGCTCGAAGCTGCCCGCGCCAGAACGCTCGTGGGCCTACGTCGCGCCCATGGAACTCACGAGCGCGATTCAGCAGGCGGCGCTGGCGAGCTTCGGCCTCGAGATCGACGAAGCACCTCGTGCGGTGGCGCGGTTGCTTGGGCTGGGGAGGACGCCTGCAGATGTCCAGTCCACCATTCGGAAGCTCATCGACTCGATGGTCGCGGATGGCTCACTGATCCTCGAGGGCGCCTGCATCCTCGCTCCAGATGGCACGCCTTCGTTGCTGACAGCGAGTCGGGAGAAGGTGGTGGAGCCGCCTGCGCAGCCCGTTCAGCCTGTGTCGACGCCGGTTGCTCCGCCCACGTCGAACGGCGGGCCCGGGGGGTCCGTGGCCACCGCGACGGCTCGGCCACAAGAGCCATCAGGCTCCGGCAGGCTCTTCGATGACGACGTCTTGGCATCAAGCGCTATTCGCCCGGACGCCCGTACGGACGCGAAGGCGGCCGCGAAGTGGGACGCCGACGTGGCGCAGGCCATCGCCGAGCTTCGCGACAAACGTATTCGCAGGAAGGCGATGGACAGTCTTCGTCACATCGGCGGGCGGGCCGTGCCTGCACTCATCGAGGCCCTTAGCGATCCGAGCGTTCGCCTCTTCGCGATCAACGTGCTTGCGGAGATCGGAGCCCCCGCCGCGAAACCCCTGCGGAGGCTCGAGCTGGACAGCGATCCGATTCTGGCGGAAGCGGCGCGAGCGGCTCTCGACAAGATGCCCAAGGCCGGCGACTGACGAGAGCCTCGACACCCCCCGTGGGAGTGCTCGTCGGGCCGGCAGCGAGACCCAGGAGGTCGGAAGGGCTCCACGAGCCATTGCGAACATGGACCCAGGCAGACCTTGAGCAGCTGATCGCCGATCAGATCGAAGAGGGACCGCGGCTCGAGTACAAGGCGTCTCTGCCGCTCGGTACTGCCTCCCAGAGGGGCGAGGCGGCGAAGGATATGTCCGCGCTGGCCAACAGCTCCGGGGGCAGACTGATCATCGGCCTGGAAGAGGACGAGCGCCCTGGGGAGAATGTGCCGGTGGAAATCACCCCGCTTACCGACCCGGCATATCGTGACCAGCTGATCGACACGCTGGTGGGTCGCTGCCTCCCGGCTGTCGCCTTCGATGCTGTTTCCATCCCCATCGAGGGCGGTGGCTATTGCCTCGTGGTGGAGGTTGAGGAATCGCGCTAAGGGGGGTCAACTTTCAATCGTCACAGAGGGGTCAACTTTGGACCGTCATTGACACGAGATCGAAGTAGCGCGCCGTCGCCTGGCCGAGCATCTGAGACGGCGCCAAGGCGGCGGCTGGGATCTCTCGGGGCTGGAGGAAACATGACGTTTATGTCATACTCCGCCTACCGAATCGGAGGCTGCACATGACGGACTTCGACGATCTGCTCCACGAGATAGAGGAAGAAGCCGAG
>Ga0209840_1000056_pt1 | contig 24008 bp, 22 predicted proteins | sample PersoiDNA2013190_FD_185802 | JGI IMG/M metagenome (GOLD analysis project Ga0209840, IMG submission 185802) | Permafrost soil microbial communities from the Arctic, to analyse light accelerated degradation of dissolved organic matter (DOM) -... | ecosystem: Environmental > Terrestrial > Soil >... | reverse complement strand
GATGGCATTGGCGATGCGCCGGGCAAATGCCCGTAGCCTGTGCGGGCGACGTGCGAACTGCTCCCCTCGCCGGAACCCGTCAAGCTCCCGTACGCAGTCGGTCGCCTCTGCCCACTTCTGCATGGCGGCAGCCAAGTCGTCACGTCCAGCAAGCGGGACGAGCTCGCAATAGATGGGAAGCAGGGCCATGAAACGGCGCTTCATCGCTCTTCGAATGATCCGCTCATCTACGCCGCCAATGGCTCGTGCCACCTCAGGGATGATACGAGTGCTGATGAGTTCCTCATCAGGGATCGCGGCGATGTACCTGGCTTCCCAGAGTCCCGGGCGATAGTCGGTTCGGTATCCACTGATGATCCGGGGTTCGAGGATGAAGTCACCAAGTGGAGCCAGCCGCAGCCAGAAGACCCAGTCAAAATATAGCGCGCATTCCGTCGGGAAGCCCCCCACCGAAGCCCAGGCACGCTTGCGCACGGCGAAAGCCGCGAGACTTGTCTTTGGTCCATACACGTTTTCCAGGAGTGTGCCCGGTGGGCGCACACGCCGGCGCACACCGGGCAAGCGATTCATGAAGAGGGTGCGGCTTGCCTCATCTATGCTCTCCCATCCGGCGCGGACAAGCACGGCATCCGGGCTCCGCGTGGTCCCCTCGGCCAAGGTGCGAACGTAGTTTGGTTTTGCCACGTCATCACTACACAGAAGCGAGAACCATTCGCCCTGGAGTCGTTCGGCCAAGTAGTTGAAATGATCATGACCCACAAGGTGCTGTGGTGGAGAAATCACACGAATCTGCGTGCCGAATTCCTTCAGAATCAGCCCAGTATTGTCGGTGCTGTGGTTGTCCGAAACAACCAGTTCAAGAGGCGGCATATCCTGATTCAGCAGTGAGGTCAGTGTTTCCCTGAGGAATGCCCCTTGGTTGTATGTTGGGACTCCAATCGAGAGACTCGGCGGCATTTCTTCCTCACTCGGCAAGACTGGCCCTGCAACATCTTCTGCGCAGGCGGCACTTGGCGCGAATGTAATCCTCGGTGCGCCTCATATCTCGTTGATTCTCTCCGTTCCAAGACTCGCGGTCATCTCGCGCGATAGGCTGTCAACCATCGTAGGGCATGGGGGATGGCCTGGACCGTCGTCCGACGATTCCGGAAAGCGTACTTTACTGTAGTGCTCTCCCCTATCTCAAGCCAGCGCCGCACCAGCGCCTGTATTCAAACGGTGGGCAAACCGCCGACTTGTACGTGATCGGCGGTGCACATCGTCGGCTACTGCATGCCGTGCCACGCGGTGCGTTTCGATACTAAGACGATCGTGCCCCCTCCAAGACCAACAACTATGCTGAGCAACACGTAGCCAACTAGCATGCCGATAGGTCCAAATGATCGGCCCAGCAGCCAGGTCGACAACCCAGTCAAGACACCGCCCAGAATCGATAGCCAAAGGAACGGCTCCTTCTTGTGAGAGCGCAGATACACGGCCTCCGAGAAGACGATGTTGTTCACCAGTGTTGCGACAAGAAGTAGCCCGAAAGAAGCTGGCGGCAACAGTCGCTCTGAGATCCTCAGGTTCGCGATGTTCACCCCTAGCACAATGGACCAGGTGATTGCGCATCCGACAAAGCACACCGCGAACGATTGTTTCATGGTGCGGAAGAAGATCGAGTCGAGGCTAGTCCAATCGTGTTTGGCCACAAGAGCGCCAAATGGAGCCGTCTTCGTGTTCATCCAAGCCAGCGCGACAGTCGAGATAGCTGTGGCGATGCTGAGGCTCATACCCATCTGGCCCGCCTCGACAGGCCCACGGTAAGCGAAGAGAACTGGAGTGAACAGATAGAAGATGAAGTAGCCGCTGAGCACGCTCAGCGCAATCCGCCACTGGAAAGGCCAGACCTCGTGCCGCCAGCTGACGACCTCGCCCGCGACGCGGTGGGCCAAGAGGTCGACCAGGAGCCGACGATACCTGGCCAGAATGAAGCACCACCCGACGAGGAGCGAAGCGAGCACAGAAAGGGGGGCGGCGTACAGACGCATGCCTGCTGCCAAGGAGACCCACAGCGTGCAGCTGAGTGCGATGCCTTGCATGAGACGCAGGAGTGCTACCTCAGCTACCTTGCCAGTTCCCTCGAGGAATCCCAGGGCTGGACTCAGCAGAAGGACGCCGGCCGTCACGAGACCCAAGGCAATCCACGGCAACTGCCACTCGACCCCCTCGTTGCCGGTCCCGTGCGAGGAGAAGAACCACCATCCGGCCGGGACTACGATGACCACCATGAGCAGTGCGGCGACCAGATACCATTTCGTCGTCCAGCGAAGTAGAGACGACAAGCGGCTCTTCGCTACATGGTCACCATCGAGCGTGCCGCAGCGCGTCCATTGGAGGTGTACACATTCATGACTGACGAATTGCAGGAGCACATACGACAAGCCAAGTTCGAAGAAGAGCTGAAGCGCAACAATGCTGGCGAAGGTGAAGTAGAAGCCCTGCTCGGTGCCGGACAAGAACCGCGTTATCAACAGCACGCTGAGAACCCCCGCGGCAGCGGTCCACGTGCGGCCTAGAACGGCCCATGCAACGGCTCGGTCGATGCCCACTTTCAGCAGAAGCAGATTCATTCGAACGAAGGTCATGCGGAGCCATCTCTTGTCAGCTGCGGCCTTGGGATTGGCACCCATCTCGCCACGATTGAGATGAGCCAGTGTTTCGCCGCGGCGCTCAAGGTCGGCTGCTTTCGCGCAGTCCCAGTGCTTCGATTTCTTCGGTGGAAGAAGCGCCGGTAGCGAACCCCGAGGCATCCCACAGCGATGACCAACACGACAAGTGGGAAGGCTGGAGCGGCGAACAGCCTCAAGCCCGCTACAAGCGCAATCCACACGGCGAGACTCGCGACCACTCCTTGCGCCAGACGATAGAGAGCCACGTCCGCGACGCGGCCACAGCCCTCCATGATCGCGAAAAGCGGTATCAGTGGCAGGCAAGCGGTTGAGATGATGACCGTGACAACCCAAGGGGACTTCCACTCGATTCCCGGCGCGCTATTGCTGGAAAGCACTGCCCAGCCGATAGGCAAGACCACCACTAGAAGGAGGAATGACCCCGCTCCATACCAGACAAGCGAGAAACGCGCCAATGAGGCAAGACGATTGCGTGCCCTGTTCGGGCCCTCGAGTGTCCGCATTGTCGTCCACGTAAGTTCGCCCTTTTCGTGGCTGGCGAACTGGAGTACGACGAAGGCCAGCCCCAGCTCGATGAAGATCCGGAGCCCGATGAGGCTTGTGAACGTATAGTAGAAGCCCTGCTCCGCGGCAGTGAGGAAGTGCACTATCAGGAGGGCACTCACGACGCCTGCGCAGAGCGCCCACAACCGGTTCGCCACAGTGAAGGCGACCGACCTGTCCACTCCGACTCTCTTGGCCAATGCCCTCATGGCATGCCGCGACGCGAATGGCCTCTATGAGCGGCACAGACTCCGTGGAAACCATGCCGGGAGTTCTGAGACATACAGGTTGAGACACATGCAGCGATGACGGATGAGCTGACTGCGCCCCTCCTTATAGGTGCCCGCGCGGATGGTGTTGCTTCTACGAGGCTATTCTAGCGCAGCCGCACCATCGAGTTGCAGTGGGCGACGCTTGGGGTCGCCGCCCTCGTGGCGCTGCATGGCATCTCGTGCCCGAGGCACTGCTTCGCCGTCACCGGATGGCGCTCAACTATGGTGGCCCGCATCAGCTGGAAGTCTGCCGCGCTGACTCCTCCACAAGATCATCAACCATCCCACACACGGCCCTGCAGGAAGTGTCGAAGTCGGCGTCCGTCGCTGCCTGCAGGCCCGTCGGTTTCGGTCCTGCTCAGCCCCCATCCTCAGCACCGCCCTGAGTGACAGAATCTCCCTCTGCCGGCATAGTAACTCTCCATGACGGCACGCACCTGGCGTGCAATCTCCTCGACGTTCTCCTCTTCGTTGTGGCAGGCGGTGACTACGCTGATGAATGGCACGAGTCTCTCCGTGTCGGATGGCGCCCGGTCCGCGTTCGGTCGGCACGCCATACAGCACACACTCGAACCCGTCCGGGCCATGAGAGCGCAGAAAGAGCCCGTAGTCGTCCGTCAATGCACTCACCAGACCAGGTAGCTCCCATATGTCGGAAGGCCGATGATACCCCGAGATCGCGATGACGGGATCTCTGCGCGCGCGTAGCCGAGTTCGCAGATGAGCCCGCGGAAGTACGGGTAGGGATCGTCGATGTCGCGCAGCTTGTCGATCACGACACGGACGTACAAGCCGAAGCCCGTGAAATTGCGGACCAGTGGTACCTCGCTGAGCCGGTCGATGAGCTTGTAGAAGAGGCCTCGCACGAAGAACACCGACCTCTTCTCCAGGCTCTCCTCCTTCACCCCGACGACGACCTTGAAGCCGGCCTCCCAGTCGGCCACGAGCTGAGGGATCATGCCGGGAGGGTCCTGCAGATCGGAGGCCAGCCCGATGACGGCCTCACCCTGCGCCTGCAGGAGCGCGTGGTAAGGGGAGCGGATGTGCCCGAAGTTGCGCGTATTCACAATGACCTTCACGCGCGGGTCCTTTGCGCAGATGTTGCGCAAGACCTCCACCGTGCCGTCGGTCGACGCGTTGTCGATGAAGATGTACTCGTACGTGTACGGTTCACCATCACGAGGCGGAAGGCCGTCGATGACCGCGGCAACCTTGCCGCACAGGTCCTCGACGTTCTCGACCTCGTTGTAACAGCCGGAGACCACGCCTAGAAAGGGCACGTTCAGCCTCGCTTCATGGGTGCGCCAGAGTGACTAGTCATTCCGCGCAGGCAGTGCGTTCCCCTGCCCGGCAGGAGGTAGGCTACACTTGCTTACGTCAGCACGCCTCCACCCGAACATCTCAATTCCCAGCACGCGGCCCCACGGTTCCCGACGCAGTGCCGTGACGCTGGAAACACGCATTGCCGGCGCGCTCACCGGCCTCTCCGACCGGCCGGTGTTCGGTAGATTCGCCCGATTCGCGTTGCGTTACCGCGAGCAGCTCCTCTATCTCGTCGTGGGCGGGTGGAACACGCTCTTCGGCTACGGCATCTGGGCGCTCATGCAGTTTCTGCTCCACGACTATCTGCACTACCTCGTCATCCTCGTGATCTCCTGGCCTTTCGCCGTCGCCAATGCCTACTTCTGCTACCGCCACTTCGTGTTCCACAGCAGGGACAAGGTGTGGCGCGAACTGCCACGCTTCTCCCTGGTGTACGTGATTACCTTGGTTGCCGGCCTCGTCATGCTCCCCATCCTCGTACACACCCTGCCGTACAACTTGTACGTCATCCAAGCACTGTTCACCGCAGTCGTCGTTGTTCTCAGCTACCTGAGCCACAAGTACTTCAGCTTTCGCGACGGCCGCCGGCGATCGGCTACGGATGAACCAGAGAGGTCGCGGCCGTGAGGCAAGTCGACAACGCTTGAGCGACGGCGTCAGCTCTTCAGCCTCCCCACGGGCACCGCGTAGCACACGAGGTCCCAGCCTTCTAGCGCGTGAGGCCGCAGGTAGAAGCGGTACTGGTCGGTGAGATCTGCGAGAGCAGCGGGGATCCGCCAAAGGTGGTCTTGGTGATGATAGACGGAGATCGCCAGCACCGGCTGCGATGCCCTGATGATGCCCGCGGCACCGGTCACGGCCTCCAGTTCCGAGCCCTCGATGTCCATCTTGATGTAGGTGGGCAGGCGGTCGCCGAGCGCCTCGTCCAAAGCTAGGCAGTCCACGATCACACTCCCGCTGCCCACCGCTGAGGCTTCCATTCCCGTCGCGTCGAACTCCACTTTGCAGCACCGGGCGCCTACGGCCGCCTGTCGCAATGAAATCAGCTTACGCAAGGGCGCGGGGAGCGTGTCCACATACCGCTGCAACAGCCGGAAGTTGGCCGCGTCGGGTTCGAAGGCGACGATCTGACCGTCAGAAAACACGCCGCAGCACAAGAGGCTCCGAATCGTGTCGCCATCGTACGCGCCACAGTCGATGAACACTTCACTAGGCCGCACGTCGAACAAGTCGTCGGGAAAGTAGATCTCATGGCTGACCGGAGAGGGCAGCGCGGCAAAGTCGGCCAGCATGCGCCACCTCAACTGGGCGATGAACTCGCGGCGTGATGCGTCGTCGGCCCACAGTGAGAACGCCTCACGGATCGCGGCCGCCTGCGCGGCAGTCCGGTGTGGCAGGTCGAGGGCATAATGGGGCAAGAATACGTCAGAGTACTTCCAGAAAAGGGAGGCGAACGTTACCACGGTCGCACAGCCGAGGTCTAGGAGTTGTTGCCTGCGTTCGGCCATGGTATCGCCGGCCTCAGCTCCCCAAATGGTGATCACGAAAGCCGCCTGGCGACCGTACTTCTGAGCCGCATCCTGAGGAGAGATCACGGGCACTCCGTCGACCTCGGTTCCCCAGAGGGTCGGGTCGTTGTCTGCAAAGGCCAGAGGCTCCACCCCTACGCGGCGAAGACCCGCCATCGTCTTTCTCCCGAGCGCCCCCGCGCCGCAGAGCACGAGCCTCTCACTGTGCGACGTCGTCAACTCCTCGAAGGCGTCCTGCTCTCGCCGGACAACTGCAGACATGGGCTCGCAAAGCAGAGCATCGAGTACCGCGTCAAGGGGTGTGGGGTTCACCAGAAAGTCCTTCCGCCATGCATGATGCAGGTGGGCCGGTAGTCGCTGGCTGCCTAGTCAAAGCCAAGCAGTCAGCAATCACACGGTGGCCGCCAACCGCCGACGCCTCCGTGCCCATTTCTTCGGATTTCACATTGCGGCCCAGGGCGCCCTCGCCCGCATTTCGCAGTAGGGATCGCTCGCAGAAGGGCGCCGGGGAAGTGGCCGCATGACGCTGAAGGCGCGGAGAGTCGGCCGCATCGGGCTGGAAGGCAACGATCCGGCCTCCAGTCACTCCGCCAGCACCCGCTGCAACTCGTCGCGCGATAGGAGTGGGGAAAGATCCTCAAGCGATCGCGAGGCGATTGTACCGTCTGGCATGACCTGCGAGATCACTCGCGGCTCCGGCACCTCGAATTCGTCGATGGCGACCGTGCACACGACCGGGTCATCGCCGTTCAGGACGTCATATAGCACTGCCGGCAGCGCTCCGTGGTCCGCCGCATGAGCGGTGCGGATGCCGTAGGCTGTGGCGAGGCGGGTGATATCGGGCAAGGAGAGCCCACTCGAGGCGTCGCAACCCACCAACCGTCCCTCGAAGTGGCGGCGCTGCATGGTGCGGATGGAGCCGTAGCCGCGGTTGTCGAGCACGAAGATCTTCACGGGCATCGACAGGCGCCGCAGGGTGGCAAGCTCCTGGATATTGAGCTGAAAGCCCCCGTCGCCGTCCACAAGTACTGTGCGCCCCCCCGCGGCGAGGCAGGCGCCGATGGCCGCCGGCAAACCGAACCCCATAGCTCCCAGCCCGCCAGTAAGGAACGCTCGTTGACCGGCAGGCGCCGAGTAGGCGAGCATGAACGCTTCGATGCCCGCCCCGGAGCTGCCGATGACGAGTGTGTCTTCAGAAGTCAGACGCTCCGCAAGCGCCTCAGCCAGCACGAATGTGCTCACGTTGCCCACGAGGTCGCGATGGCGCCTCTCGACCACTGGGTATGCGGCCCTCCACGCTCGGCAGCGCCTAATCCAGCGCTCGCGGTCGGCCGAGTGTTCGTCTCCGAGTCCTTCAGCCCGGCGCAGACGTTCCAGAACTGCTTTGATAACCAATCCGACGTCAGCGACGAGCGGTACGTCGATTGGTGGCGCTATTTTGGCGATCTCGTGCTCATCGATGTCGACCATGATCTTGCGTGCGTTGCGCCCAAAGCCGCCCCAGTCATAGGCGACCTGAACCAAGTCGAGGCGACAGCCAAGCACCACGATGAGATCGGCGGTCTGCACGGCAAAGTTGGCGTAGCGGTGAGCGATGGAACCCGGGCGACCGAAGTACAGACCATGGTCGCCCGGCAGGAGGTCGATGCCGTTCTTGCGGCTCGTGACGATCGGTAGCTGCGCCACTTCGACGAGCTGCTGCAATTCCTCAACAGCAGCGGCAATCCGGACGCCATTGCCGGCGAGGATGAGTGGTCGAGCAGCTTGGCGGAGCTCGTCGACAATCAAGTCGGCTGCGGTTGCCACGTCGACGACGGGCTCTGCGGGCGGCACCCATGGGCTTTGCGTAGCGGGATCGATGTCGGCCGCCTGCACATCGAGCGGCACGTCCAGCCACACGGGCCCGGGTCGGCCACTGCGCGCCACATGTAGCGCTTCCTCGACAGCGCCGCGCACGGCCAGCGGATCAGTGAGGAGGCGCGCAGACTTGGTCACCGGGCGCGCCATGCTGACGATGTCGACCTCTTGCGCCCCGAGTTGCCGCACGCCCTTGTCGCCCATCAGGTCGGCGCGCTTGACCTGGCCAGAGACGACTACCATGGGCGTCGACTCGATCCACGCTCCTGCGACCCCGGTCAGCGCGTTCGTGCCGCCGGGTCCCGTGGTCACCAGTGCCGCGCCCAGGTTCCCGGTGACTCTGGAGTAGGCCTCGGCGGCGATAGTAGCCGCCTGCTCGTGCAGCATGATGATGGGTTGAAGGCGAGAGCAGCGGCCCAATGAATCCACCAGATGCATAGCGCCGCCGCCGGGTAGGAAGAAGACGTGTTCCACGCCTGCGTCGGCGATCTCCTCGAACAGGTAGTCCGACAGCTTCATGACGCGGCGCCTGAGATCACGAGTTGGGTGAGCGATTGTAGCGTCTCGGGGACGGTGGCGCGGCAATCGTTCCAAGGTCGCGGCCAACAAAGCGCGACCGCGCCCGCTGATGTCGCGGCAGCCGCGTTTTGCGGCGAGTCGTCGACCAGGATCGCGGGGCTGCCAAGCCGGGCGAGCCAAGCGCCCTTGTCTACGTCGTAGGTCGGCAAGTCCTCTCTGGCACGCGGGGCCGGGATGAACGCGAACTCCCGGATCCAGCGGCCGAAGTGGCGCAGCACCCAAGCGGCGGTGGTCGGCGCCGTGCGGAGCGCGGTCGCCGTCAGGGCAATGTGCCGACAACGGCCGCCGTTGACCTGAAGCCAAGCGAGGATGTCCGGGTTCGGCACCTGTTCGGCGTAGCCGGTGCCCAGACGAAACTCATCGAGCGACGAAAGGTAGTCACCGGAGCTGATGCCCAGCAGACCGTGCGGCGGATTCTCCAGCACGTCCTCAAAGCGCATGACCTGTCGCGGGTGCGTGGGCGTCCAGACGCCGTCCAGCCATACACGCATGAGGTCGTTGAGCACGTCATCAACGTCCCAGACGACGATGCGGCTCATGCCATCCAATGCGTGACGAACGTCTTGCGGTTGGGGTTCTTGGCGATGGCGGGGTCGAGGTAGAACGAATCATCGCCGCAGTGCGTGGTAGAGATCTCCTCAATGACGGCGCCCGAGCGACTGCCGAACGCGTGGTGCATGCCCCTCTCGACTGTTACGACGTCCCCAGCGCTCAGGACCCGTTGGTCATCATTGAGCGTGAGGTCGACATCTCCGTAGAGAACGTGGAACGTCTCTTCCTTGTGCGCGTGATACTGCATGGGGTGGCCTTGCCCGGGGAGCAGGATGAGCAGCTTCTTGCAGTACTCTCGGTTGACGATGCTGAGCATGGTCATCCCGTACTCACCGAAGTTCTCAAGACCGTAGTGGTGGGAGATCTCCAGGTCGACCATGGCCGGAACCGCTAGCGCGCTGCGGCAGAGCATTTCCTTGACATCGTGGATGATCTGGTGAACTTGCTCACGGTGGTCAACTCTGCCGACATCGCTCAGGATAATGGGGCCGCGCTCAGCCACGTCGTTCCGCAGCGTGAACTCGGTGTACTTGGAGAGTTCATTCGCGGTGAGCTGCCCGGGCAGACTAGGTATCGCCAGAAAGACGTCGTCGGCACCAAGCACTCTTTCCGCGTGCAGCGATCCACTGGCGAACACGCCACGCCGCAGGCCCAGAAGGCTTGAGCGTTCTGCATCGCTCGATTCGCAGCGCTCACCGGCGACCCCGCAAGCGCGTAGCGCCTCGTCGGCGGCAGCGACCCAGTCATGGACTTGATCGGGACTCGCCGAGTAGGCATTTAGCTTGACGTCGTTGGTCGGCAAGCCGACGTGCTTCTCAAGGATAGCTGCGCCCTTCGCAACGGCCATCCGCACGGCCACAGTGTTGGCGGGGTCCTCGTGCGTGGAGAATCCCACAAGGATCCCCGGGTACCGTTGCTTGAGCAAGTCGATCTGATTGAGCTGCAGATGGTCTGGAGCGACCGGGTACTGAGCGATACAGTGCAGCAGCGCGAAGTCCTTGGCACGGTGCTCGAAGAAGCTCACGACCCGGTCGACGCTGTCGAGGGACGTACCGGCGCAGGAAGCGATAATCGGCTTGTCGACCAACGCGATGCGCTCCAGCAGCGGCCAATCGGTGAACGAGCAGCTGGCGATCTTGACGACATCGTAGTCGTGCTCCTCGATGAGGTCGACGGACGCCTCGTCGAACGGTGTGCACACAGCAAGGAAGCCCTGCGCCCCGATCTCGTCCCTGAGCGCCCTGAACTGCTCGGCCTGCAGGCGGGTTTCCTCGAACCGTTTGACGTAGGGATACTCGCTCGAGCCCCGGTGGTCGGGGTGGATGAAGGTGTCCAGATGCCGATATTGCAGCTTGAAAGCGAAGGTGTAAGGGTACTCTCGGGTGACTTCGCAGAACGCGCGCACCACGGCCAGCCCGTGGTCAACGCTACCCATGTGGTTGTTCGCGATCTCGAGGATGAAAAGCGGCGTCACATCTTTCAGTCTCATGGTCTCGCCCTCCCGGCTGGACAGCGGCTCGGTTGCGACATCCTAGCACCTGTGGAGATGGTCGTTGAAGCGATGACGCAGCAAGCTTGCGTAGCCTGGGCTGGAGCCCTGCCGGCCGTCGCCTCTCACGAGCCGCCGTTCTCCCGAGGAAGCGCGACCGCCTCGCGAGACCAAGCGATGGTGCGCCGCACAGCTTCCGATAGGTCCACGGACTCGGACACCCCAAGTTCATCGCGCGCGCGCCTAGTTGACGGCACGTACCAGTCGCCGGCGCCACTCCCCCTGCTTCCAAGAACGATCACTTTCCTCTTCGCACCCGACTCCGCAGCGACGAGACTTGCTGTCTCCGCGATGCTGATGGCGCACTCAGAGCCCACGTTGTACGTGGCCCCGGATGCCTGCTCGTGTAGCAGCATGATCCACAGCCAAATCGCCATGTCCGCCGCATAGAGGTACGAGCGCACGGGAGACCCGTCACCGCGGATCTGGATGCTCCGGCCAGCCAGAGCATCGGCGATGAAATTCCCAATGGCGAAGTGGCGGTCGAGCGGTAGATGGGGCCCGACGAACGCGAACAGCCTGGCCACTGTGACGCTCAGCCCCGCATCATGCGCGGCCTGTGTCAGGTCTTCCGCGCGGCGTTTCCCCGCGTGATACGCAGATCGCTCGATGGGCCACAGTGCCCCACGCGGCGAACTCTCCGCGAACCCTCCCGGAGGCGCCGGCGGCTCATAGACAGCCCCGGAGCTCAGCAGGAGAAACCTGCGTGCGCGCGTGTGAGCCGCGAGGCCGAGCATCCTGCGCGTGCCGCTCTCGATGATCTCGAGCATCTCATGAGGCCGACGCTCGTTCATGTCGGCGTCGGACGGAGTGGCTCCGTGGATCACGTGAGTGTACGTGGTCCGCGCTGCATCTGCAGTGCGAACATCTCCCGGCACGAGCGTGACCGCATCGTCGGACGCGAGGTCGGGACATTTGTGGGCAAACGCGTCCGGGTCGCGAGTGAGCACGTCTACCCGCGCGTCCAGAGCGTGCTCGCGATTCGCGTGTACGAAGGCGGCGAGAAGCCAGCGACCCACGAAGCCGGTGCCGCCCGTCAGGAAGACGCGGGCGTCACGAAGTGGCTCCCAGCGGCGCGGAGAGCCGACGAGAAGGCGCACATCATCAGCGAGCAGGGTCGGCACGACCATCCCTCTCGAAAGGGCGTGCGCACGCCGCACAACTCTCCCGCGCGACATAGTCAAGCCCGCACAACGCATCTTGCCAGGACACACGCTTCCTCTCCGCCGGGCGTCTCGTCGAACTCCATGGGCATGACCAGCCTGACGGCTCCGGCGAGGTCGAAGAGCTGACCATACTCACTCCCAGGCATCGGTCTTCACAACCTCGGGCGGCACGCCGTGGTCGCAGAGTTCGGCGCTGATCGCGCTCAGCATCGATGGCGGACCAGACAGGTAGAAGATGGGCGCGTGCAGGCGCGTCACGGAATCCCAAACGGCTTCTACGCTCAGCCGCCCGTCGCGGTCCTCCGTAAACAGCCGCGCCTCGAAGCTGGGCGCGCGGCGCGCGCAGTCCTCGACCAGCGGCTGGTACACGAACAACTCGGCGCGCCGCGCGCCGTAGCACAGCAACACGCGCGATTCTGCTCCGGACACCAAGGAATGCAGGAAGGCCGTGAATGCGGTGACGCCGGTCCCGCCGGCGAAGAGCACGACGTCGTTGGCGCCATCGACGACAAAATCGCCGTAGGGCAGCTTGACCCAGACGCTAGTGCCGACGCGCAGCTCGCGCTCCATGCGGCCGGTGAAGTCGCCCTTCACGGCATACGTCACCGCCAGAAGTTCTCGTGCTTCGGGAGGACTGGCGATCGAGAACACCCGCGAGTCTGGCCAGAAGCCACCGGGCTCATATGGGTCGAGAGCCAGATGCAGGAACTGGCCGGGTTTGAAGCGCGGCGCCTGCACACCCGGGCGAAGATGCACGGTGTAGACGTGTTCGCCATGGTCCTCCAGCGCCTCGACGACACACGGGATCCTGCGGACGACGGCCATACTCAGCCGGCGCGAGAAGATGATGCGCCTGAAGCGCCGTCATCTGCCCGCTCCCCGTTCATGAAGCGGACGAAGACCTCCGCCATGTGCTCCAGTCGCGGCTCGTCGAGGCCCGGGTACACGCCAACGAAGAAGGTGCGCTCCATGATCGCGTCGGTGTTGGTCAGCTCGCCGGCGACGCGCCGCTCGATGTGTTCGAAGGCAGGGTGACGCAACAGGTTGCCACTGAAGAGATTGCGGGTCTCCACGCGATTGGCCTCGAGGAATCGCGTCAGCTCGTTGCGCGAGAACCCGGCGTCGGCGCACACCGTCACGACGAAGCAGAACCAGGACGGATCGGCATTTGCCGGCGCCGAGGGCAGAAGCAGGCGGTCTTCGAACGGCCGCAGCGCCTCCAGCAACGTCGCGTGGTTGGCCTTGCGGGCAGCGGTGAAGTCGCCGAGCCGCTCCAGCTGCGCGCATCCGATGGCAGCCTGCATATCGGTGGCCTTGAGGTTGTAGCCGAGATGGCTGTACACGTACTTGTGATCGTAGCCATAGGGCAAGCTCCCGAACTGCTGGGCGAACCGCTTGCCACAGGTGTCGTTCTCGCCGCCGGCACAGTAGCAGTCCCGCCCCCAGTCACGGACCGATCGAGCGATCCGAGCCAGTTCCTCATCGTCGGTCACGACGCTGCCGCCCTCGCCGGTGGTGATGTGATGAGCCGGATAGAACGAGAGCGTGGAAAGATGCCCGAAGGTCCCGGTGAGCGTGCCGCGGTAGCGTGACCCCAGCGCGTCGCAGTTGTCCTCGATGAGCCACAGGCCGTGCTTCTCGACCAGCTCCATCACGGCGTCAAGGTCGAACGGCACGCCGAGCGTGTGCGCCAGCATGATCGCCTTTGTGCGGGGCGAGACGGCGGCCTCCAGCAGCGCGGGATCCACGTTGTAGTCGCTGAGACGTACATCGACGAATACGGGGACAAGGCCGTTCTGGACGATGGGCGCGACCGTGCTGGGGAATCCCGCGGCCACCGTGAGCACTTCGTCTCCTGGGCGCAGCTGGCGCTCCCCGAGCCTCGGTGAGGTGAGAGCAGTCAGCGCCACGAGGTTGGCCGACGAGCCCGAGTTCACGAACAGGGCATCCGAGACGCCGAAGTAGTCGGCGATGCCGGCCTCGAACTGCTCCGTGAAACGGCCTGCCGTGAGGTAGAAGTCCAAGCTCGCGTCGACCAGATTACACAGCTCCTCCGCGCCGAACACGCGGCCGGCGTAGCGTACCGGGTCAGTCGCCGCGTCGAACGACCGGTCGCCGAACTTCTCCGCATAGTAGCGCCGCACGAGAGCCAGGATCTCCGTCCGCGTGCTCACCGAATCACCGCCGCGTTCAGCCGCCATGTGTGGCCTCTCCTCCCGGGCCGCCGCCCGCCCACGCGAGACCAGCCGACCGCGCGTCGGCTTCATAGGCGCGAAGCTGGTCCCGCGTGAGTTCTTCGCACTCTCCAGTAAGCGCAGGACCGGGGACACTCCCGGCGACCGCATCGTAATAGCCACGGTACCAGGATGCGGTGCGCTGCACTGCCTCCCGGGCGTCCCACACGGGGCGCCACTGAAGTTCTCTCGTGGCCTTCGAGGCATCGAGCGCGAGGAGATGGGCTTCGTACGGCACTTCGTCCTGCTGTGACGGCGTGACCCACTCGCCGCTTCCCCACTCGCGCTGGAACTCCTCGACGACCCAGCGGACCTCTCTTTCGGCGTCGTCTTCGCCTGGCCCGAAGTTCCATGCTCCCGAGTATCTCTTGCCGCCCGCGGTTGCGAGTGACGCAGCCAGCCACAGATACCCCGAGAGTGGTTCGAGCACGTGCTGCCAGGGGCGTACAGCGCGCGGGTTGCGCACTTCGACAGGCATCCCGACCGACATGGAGCGCACGCAGTCCGGGATGATGCGGTCCGGCGCCCAGTCGCCACCACCGATCACGTTTCCCGCACGAACCGATGCCAGGCCGCGGAGAGACGGGTAGCTTGCGGCATACGCGGCAGTGACGAGTTCCGCGCATCCCTTGCTGGAGCTGTACGGATCTCGGCCGCCAAGGGGGTCGCCTTCGCGAAACGCGTGGCCGCCCTCGCGGTTCTCGTAGCACTTGTCGCTGGTGACGACGACGACGGTATCGACCGAAGCGCAGTGCCTGGCCGCCTCGAGCACGTTCACGGTGCCCATGACGTTGGTCTCGTAGGTGCCGTGCGGGTCGGCGTAGCCTTGGCGGACGATCGCCTGCGCGGCGAGGTGAAAGACGATCGACGGATCCGCGGCGCGCATCTCCTCGGCAAGACGGTCCCGGTCGCGCACATCCGCCACCACGTGCCGCAGGCGAGCGCCGAGCTCCAGCGCTTCGAAAAGGCTCGGCGTCGTCGGCGGCGCGAGGGCGTAGCCAGTGACGTCCGCGCCCAGCTCGCTCAGCCAGAGCGCCAGCCACGCGCCCTTGAAGCCCGTGTGGCCCGTCACGAAAACGCGCCGGCCCCGGTAGCTGTTTGCGAAGGTGGTCGCCATCATCAGTACAGGAGGATGAGCTCCACACCAGCTCCGTACAGGTCACGGGCAGTGGCGGCGATCTCCGACTGGCTCACGGCCGACGAGATCAGGATGGGTCTGTCGACAGCCGGCAGATCGCGAGGAGCAACAACAGGGCGCCCCGCCAATGTGCTTCCCGAGTAGTGCGGGTTGCCGTCGATGAACGCAGCGATGTTGCACTCGCCCAGCGCAGAGCACCTCAGCAGGTGGAGTGTGTGGGTTCCGACTCCCCACACGTAGAGCGGTTGGCGAGCGGCGGCCAGCGCCTGGATCGTCCGCGCCGCTGTCGCTTCCTTCTCTGCGGAGAGCCGGGCGTACTCGACGAGCGCCTTTGGTCCTTGCGTATCGGCGGTAGCTGCGCCGACCTCTCCCGCGGGTCGAACAAACATGGCATCCAGGACGGGCGCCTCGGCGTCAGCGCTCTGCGCCCACGTGAACCTGCGCTGCGCGACTGGTGCGAGATCGGCGCCGGCCATCAGGAAGCGCAGCGAGCCGTCTGTGAAGTAATTGACATGTTCCACGCTGAACTCCTGGTAGGGCGCGCTGATGCAGTCTTGAAACCGCGTGGCGTCCGGCACCTCGATGAGGATCATGCCGTCCTCATCCAGGAGGTCTGCCGCCGCGCGGATCGTCGCCCCCGGATCGAGAACGTGTTCGAGGACGGCGCAGAAGCAGATCAGGTGAAAGCGCGATCCCCAGGTCCGCGCCTCGTCGATACCGCCGACCTTCACGTCGAGGCCGCGCTCTTCACGCGCGAGGCGAACCGCCTGCGGCGACGGGTCGACGCCGCGGAGGGACGAGAAGCCTTGCTCGCGCAGCGTTTTCAGAAAGCCTCCCGTCGCGGTGCCCACATCGAGCACCGGCTGCGCGCGGTCGGTGACGTGTGCCGAGACCCACTCGGCCAGAGACTCGAAGCGCGCGGCGTCGTGAGCGCAGAGCTGTCCGTCGGTGGCGCCGAGGTCGTATTTCGACGCGGCCCCGTAGTACTCGTCGAAGCGTGCCCGGCTCGGGAGTCGCGAGGCGAAGCAGGCCCCGCAAGCTCCGCACGCCACCACATCGTAGCCATCGCCTATGCTCCCGCTGGTGAAGCGCTCGAAGCGCTGGCCGAAGATGAGATCCTGCTCCTCCGAGCCACACACCGGGCAGGCCCTCTTCGGAAACGCGCCCGCATCAGAATATGCGCCCGCTCGTTCCATCACATCGACCACGGCGCCGTGCCGGCGTCCCAGGGCACTTCCGGCACACGCGGGTCGCTCAGCCACTGCATGAGCCACGACCCCTTGAAACCGATGTGGCCGGTCACGAAGACCCGCCGGCCCGCGTAGACGTCGCCGAACATCACCAGGTCTTCCACGGCGCATGGCCCGCGTCCCAGAGCGCTTCGAGGGTGCGCTTGTCGCGCAAGGTGTCCATGGGCTGCCAGAAACCGCGGTGCCGGCAGGCGGCAAGTTGCCCGTCGGCCGCGAGGCGTTCGAGCGGCTCCTTCTCCCACAGCGTCGCGTCGTCGTCGATGTAGTCGAGCGCGGCGGGCTCCAGTACGAAGAACCCGCCGTTCATCCAGGCCCCGTCACCGCTCGGCTTCTCGACGAACGACCGCACCACATCCTCATCATCTGCGAGGTCAAGAGCGCCGAAGCGCCCGGGAGGTTGCACCGCGGTCACGGTCGCCAGCTTGCCCTGAGCCTCGTGGAAGGCCAGCAGCGCCGAGAGATCCACGTCGGCAACGCCGTCGCCGTAGGTCATCATGAAGCGCTCGCCGCCCAAATATGGCACAACGCGCTTCACGCGCCCACCGGTTTGCGTGTCGGCGCCGGTGTCGACCAGCGTCACGCGCCATTGCTCGGCCGTGTTCTGATGGACGTCCATCCCACCGCCCCGAAGGTCGAACGTGACGTCCGCATTGTGCAGAAAGTAGTTGGCGAAGTACTCCTTGATCAGGTAGCCCTTGTACCCGAGGCACACGACGAACTCCTGGAAGCCCTGCTCGCCGAACAGCTTCATGATGTGCCAGAGGATCGGGTGCTCCCCGATCTCCGTCATCGGCTTAGGCTTGACCTCTGTCTCTTCCGCCAGGCGCGTACCCAGTCCGCCGGCGAGGATGACGACTTTCATGGGGCCTCCAGTCATTCGCGCTTCTCAGTCTACCGCACCGGGGTCTCCGGGCGCGCCGCTGTAGCCCGGAAGGCCGGCGCCTGCGCGACCCGAGCGCGCGATCCGCCCGCCGCCCGCCCGGGGTCGAGTAAACTCTCCACATGGCGACCATCGGCATCGACGCCACGGCCCTGTCCACTCCCGCGTGCGGGGGCATCGGCGCTTCGCAGTACCACACGATGCGCGCCTCGGCCGAACTCGACACGCCGCACCGCTTTGTGCTGTATGCGGCGGGGCCGCCGCTCGTCCCGTTTTCGGGGCGGCCGCTTGATCTGGGCTGGCCCCGGCGCCTGGGCGCCGGCCTGACGGCGCGCAGCAACATCGTCTGGATGCAGACCGGCGTCAGCCGGCTGCTCGCCGCGGATCGCGTGGACGTCTTCTGGGGCCCGCGTCACCTGCTCCCGTTTCGCGTTCGCGGCATCGCCAAGGTCGCGACGGTGCACGACTTCTGGGATCGCTACTACCCGGATCAGCAGCCCTGGCCGAACCGCACCGCCAACCGTGTGCTCATCTGGCAGAGTCATGGCCCACGCCGATATCGTCGTCACCCCATCCGCGGCGACCGCCTGCGACGCCGCGCGTTTCGGCCGCGTCGCCCCCGGCCGCCTGCGCGTGGTGCCATGGGGCGTGGACCGGGCGGTCTTCCGGCCTCTCCGGGCCGCGCAGATCGCCACGGTGCTGGCGCGGCTCGGCGTCGAGAGCCCGTACCTGCTCTCCCTCGACGTCTTCAACCCGCGCAAGAACTTCGCCGCGGTGCTCGAGGCGGTCGCGCGGCTGCCGGGGGGCACAGGCCGGCCGCGCAAGACGGCCTCCACTGCCGCTTTCCAGGCACAGTCCGTCTCCCTCGGTTTGCGCGCGCGCTTGCGCGTCCTCGACGACGTCGGCACCGAGGATCTCGTGGCGCTCTACTGCGGAGCGCTGGCGTTCGTCTACCCTGGAGGCCATGGCCTTCGGCGCGCCCGTGGTGTGCGCGAACGCCGCGTCGCTGCCCGAAGTGGTCGGCGACGCCGCGCTGCTCTTCCCGCCCGGCGCGGCCGCCGCGCTCGCCGCGGCGCTCTCCCGCCTGCTCGACGATCCCGCATTGGACCGGCGACAACTGTTCAGTATTGGACCGGCGTTGACAAGCGGTATCTCCCTGAAGGCCTCGTATGGGCTGAGGCCCCTCAGCCCCAAGTGAGACGCTACGCTGTATCATCCAGAGAGCACATCACTTCCCAATTTGGAGCTGGCACATGCCCATAGACCGCAATCTCGCTGAGACCTTCTATCCCGAGGCCCATTTCGGCGGATTTACGCGAACGGACGGTACAATGGCGTTCCATCAGCGCGTCAACGCGCTGATAACCCCGTCGTCTGTAGTGCTTGATATCGGCTGCGGGAGAGGCGAGTATGCCGAGGATCAGGTCGCGATCCGCAGAGAGCTCCGATGCCGTGGGGGTAAGTGCGCCGCCGTGATCGGCATCGAGCGTGATTCCGCCGCTACCTCAAACCCCTGCATCGACTAGTTTCGCGCTGTAGACGGCGAGGACTGGCCGCTTGATAGCGAGACAGTCAACCTGTGCCTGATTGACAACGTGCTTGAGCATGTCGACGACCCCGACCGGTTCTTTGCAGAATGCTTTCGGGTCCTGAGGCCGGGGGGCTTCGTCTGTGCCCGAACGCCCAACTCGCTCGGTAATGCCACCTTTATGCCGCGACTCATCCCGAACTCTACACATTCCGCCGTCCTCGCTAGAGTCCAGCGGACGCGGCAGGCGGTTGACATCTTCCCCACCCTGTATCGCTGTAACAGCCCACGCAAGCTACGCGAGACACTCGTTCGTCACGGCTTCACGGGGTTCGTCTTCGGCCATGGGCCGGAGCCTGCCTATCTCGGCTTTTCCACGTTCGCCTTCGCGCTCGGCGTCGCTCGGGCTGCGGTCGCGCCTTCCACCCTTCAAGGCACGTTGTTCGCCTTCGAGCAGCGCCGGTCCCGAACCACGATTCCAAGCACCTACGGAGGCTCCGGCATCCAGGACCGGACTGAAGACAGGGGCCGACCAGACCCCCAGTAGCACACTACGACGGCTGCTGGAGCCAATCGGCGACACCCCGCCGGCAGAAAGCGAGCCTGCTGGGCGGGCCGGGAAGCATTGTCATGTCACTGAGGGATGGAAGCAAGCGAGCCTCCGCCAAGCTTAGGGCTGTGCAAGCCGTCGAAGAAGGTCGATCTGCGGACACTCGGCCTTAGGCGCATCCCGTTCGGGGCCGAGCAGGCCACGGGCCGACCTCGACTGCGCGCCAGGGAGAGCGGTTTCCACGAAGGCGCCGGTCCTCCCGGGTTGAGGTTCACTTTCCTGGCGCATGGGCAATGCGGGCACTCCGTGTACACTGTGTTCATGCAGTCGGTCGGAAGCCACTCATTGAAGCACCGCTCCGCAGGCTCTGGGCGCCGCGCCTTGCTTGCCGCGCTAGCCAAAATACTGTTCACTTAACCGTCATCCCGTGCTATCCTGTTCGAAACCAGAACAGGAGGAGCGGCGATGGCGCGCACCACGGCGGAGCTTCCCCAGGGCACCCGGATCACCGATTACATAAGCCTCGGCGTGATCACGAGGACGGTATCGCTCACGAAGGTGCACGGCGCTCTCACCGCCACGGGGAAGCGCAGCATTCGCCAGCGGGACCTGCCCGCTCACGTGGTCGTCTACTACGTGATCGCCCTGGCCCTGTACATGCAGTCGTCTTGCCGCGAGGTGCTGCGCTGCCTGCTGGAGGGGCTGCAGTGGCTGGAAGACCCCTCCACGCAGGTCAAGGTGGCCGGCAGGTCGGGGATCTCGCAGGCGCGCACGCGCCTCGGATCCGAGCCGCTGCGGGAGCTGCATGATGAGATCGTCGGCCCGATCGCCGCGAAAGAGACCAAGGGCGCCTGGTACCGCACCTGGCGCCTCGTGAGCCTTGACGGCAGCACCCTCGACGTGGCCGACGAGCGCGCCAACGAGGAGGCCTTCGGCCGGCCGGGGGCTTCGCGCGGCAGCAGCGCCTATCCGCAGATCCGTTTCGTGTCGCTCGTCGAGAACGGCACGCACGCCTTGTTCGGCACCCGCATGAGCGGCTGCCGGGCAGGGGAGGTCACGCTGGCGAGGAGCGTGCTGCCCGTCTTGCAGACGGGCATGCTGTGCCTCGCCGACCGGCAGTTCTTCGGCTTCGAGCTCTACGCGCAGGCGCAGGCCACCGGCGCCGATCTGCTCTGGCGGCTGAAGAAGAACCTGCGCCTGCCCTGCGAAGAGCGCCTCGCCGACGGCTCCTACCTGAGCTTCATCTACCCGTCGCAGAAGGACCGCCGCCGCAAGACGCGCGGGGTCACGGTGCGCGTCATCGACTACGTTCTGGAAGGGGTCGCCGGCGCCGAACCGCTGTACCGCCTGGCGACGAGCATTCTCGACCCTGAAGAGGCGCCGGCCGCGGAGCTGGCGGCTCTGTACCATAAGCGCTGGGAGATCGAGACGGCGTTCGCTGAGCTGAAGACCCATCTGCGCGGCCCCCGGATCGTGCTGCGCAGCAAGACTCCGGACCTCGTCCGCCAGGAGTTCTACGGGCTCCTCCTGGCGCACTTCGCGATCCGCGCGCTGATGCACGAAGCCGCCCTCAAGGGCGGCGAGGATCCGGACCGCCTCTCCTTCCTGCACGCGGTACGAGTTGTGCGCCGCAGGCTCCCTACGTGGCACGCTATTCCCCCCTCGGCAGAGGATGGCGTTCCATGAGCGCGTGCTGGAGGAGATCCTGCAGGAGCGGGTCGTCTCCAGCCGGGGCCGCCGCAACCCGCGCGGCGTGAAACGCAAGATGAGCAACTTCCCGCTGCGCCCTCGGGGCGCAGCGCCACTACCGCCGATGCAGGTCAGCGTCGTGGTCATTGTCGCTAAATGAACAGTATTGAGGCTAGCAACGCCGCCGAAGGCGCGCCCGCTCTCCTCCCCCTGCTCTTCGATCACCAGCTTGAGTCGCGTAAGCTCGCCGTGGAGCCGGGGCAGCGGACTCGCTTCACTGCCGGCTCATGCCCGCAGCCAAGGGCCGTCACACGCCTGGCTGCGCACACGAAGGCCAGAATCAGTAAGGTGCGTCGGCGGCGCCCCGCGATTCAAGCCACTGCGAGGTCCGCGTCGCCGATGCCGAAGCCAAGGTACGTGGCGCGATTGGCCGTCAGAGCGAGGCACGTTGCTCCTCCCACCGCTCCCGCGCGGGACATCAACAGAGTTAGCGTCGCATCGCGACAAGGAGCACCGACAGGGCGATCCAGAACATGGCGCCCATTCCGCACCTATCGTAGCCGCATCGGGCGATCACCGGGGATGGCGAAACCGCCACAGCGAGTGCCTGCCCGGCGCCGAACACCAGCGCCAGTATGTCGAGGGCGTCGACGCCTGGTGATGACGTCCTGCGTCGTCGTTGCACGAGGGTGAGAACGACGACGCTGGGGGTTAGCGGGTACAGCAGGGTAGAGCGCGGAACGTCACATTTGCCGACGAGAGTCGGGTCGTAGTCCAAGGCCACGACAGCACGCAGAGTACCCGCGCAGAGCGCTGCAGCCCACCAGACGGCCGACCGGAGCGCCGACGTACCACCAGCCGGCGCTGTCACGAACCGGTGTCGGACGCACCGACCGACCGCGGTCAGAGGCAGCCTGGGAGCGCCGGCCCCGTCGGCCTTCGCCTTGTTCGCTCTCTTCTTGGCCTCCTCCTCCGCTTCCTAGCAGATGCTGCATGCACCGCACCCCGAATGTATCTGACGACACCTAAGAACCCGGAGACCAGGCTTCAGGAGCGCCAGAAATCTGCCTGCATCCAGACAGCCCCGCGATCGTCAAGTCAGCAAATCGCCGCCGTACGGCAGACGGGGCGCCGGTTCGCGTGAACCGGCGCCCCACAAGAGCCTCGAAGGACTACATCCCGTGCTGAGTCTTGAGCTAGATGACCGAGAACGTCCCCAGCGAGCCGCCATACACGCCCCACGGATCGGTAGGCAGGGCTCGGTACAAGACGAACACACTGTAGCCCACGCCCGCCGGCACGTTGAGCACGACACTGTCGGCGTAGTTGGCGCTGGCGCCGCTCGCCGGCACGATCTTGCCGACGTACCAGCTGTTCGACGGGCTGACGACCCAGATGCTGAACTCGCCCGTCGAGAGCGATGGGCTCGCGGTCCACGTGACCGGCAGTGCGGCGCCCGGCGCGTAGCTGCCGATGCCCGTGGGAGCGGTCACGCTGATCGAGTTGAGGCCTGTCACAGTGACCGTGCCACTGCTCATCCCGTAGGGGCCCCACGGGTCGGTAGGCAGGGCTCGGTACAAGACGAACACACTGTAGCCTGCGCCCGGCGGCACGTTGAGAAGGACACTGTCGGCGTAGTTGGCGCTGGCGCCGCTCGCCGGCACGATCTTGCCGACGTACCAGCTGTTCGACGAGCTGACGACCCAGATGCTGAACTCGCCCGTCGAGACCGATGGGCTCGCGGTCCACGTGACCGGCAGTGCGGCGCCCGGCGCGTAGCTGCCGATGCCCGTGGGAGCGGTCACGCTGATCGAGTTGAGGCCCGTCACAGTGACCGTGCCACTGCTCATCCCGTAGGGGCCCCACGGGTCGGTAGGCAGGGCTCGGTACAAGACGAACACACTGTAGCCCACGCCCGCCGGCACGTTGAGAACGACACTGTCGGCGTAGTTGGCGCTGGCGCCGTTCGCCGGCACGATCTTGCCGACGAGCCAGCTGTTCGACGGGCTGACGACCCAGATGCTGAACTGTCCGGTGGTGATTGTCGGCGTGACCGACCAAGTGACAGGCAAAGTTGCGCCCGGTGCGAAACTGCTCAACCCGATGGGGGCTGTTACCGTGATCGCCGGATCAGCCTCGAACGTGGCACTGATCGCATGCGTCGTAGTCACGTTCGTGAACGTGTACGACGCGACCGGGCCCTGAGACACGGTGTCCACGAGCACGTCGAGCACGTGGTAGCCGGCGTTGGGCGCGATTGCGAACGTCTGATTCGCGCCGCCGGTCACGACCGGATTGGCCGGCGTGATGGTGCCGTTGACGCCGGGCGTCGTCGTGATGGTGATCGAGTTCCCCGCGAACGTCGCGGCGATCGTGTGATTGGCCGTCACGTTCGTGAATGCGAACGTGCCTGTCGATACCGCCCCCGCGTTGTTCACACCGTCCACCAGCACGGTGGCGCGGTGATAGCCCGGGTTCGGCGTGATCGTGTAGGTCTGGTTGCCGCCTATCGCCACGGTCTGCACGCCGGGCGGCGTGACGCTGCCGTTGGCACCCGAGGTCGCCGTGATGGTGGCCGCGCTCGCCGAGAACGTCGCGCTGATCGTGTGGGCCGCCAGCACGTTGGAGAACGTGAACGTGCCCGACGACACCGCTGCCGCATTGTTGACCCCGTCCACCAGCACGGTGGCGATGCGA
>Ga0209840_1000053_pt1 | contig 24529 bp, 22 predicted proteins | sample PersoiDNA2013190_FD_185802 | JGI IMG/M metagenome (GOLD analysis project Ga0209840, IMG submission 185802) | Permafrost soil microbial communities from the Arctic, to analyse light accelerated degradation of dissolved organic matter (DOM) -... | ecosystem: Environmental > Terrestrial > Soil >... | reverse complement strand
CCGCGAGGCGCCGCAGCTCGTCAGCCTGCGTCATCGGCCTCGACGCCGTCGTCCGGCGCGAAGGCGCTGATCTCGCGCAGCAGCTCGAGCGTCTCGTTGGCCTCGGCGTCGTCGATCACGCTGATGGCGAAGCCGGCGTGCACGAGCACGTAGTCGCCGACCTTGGCTTCGGGTACGAGCATGAGGCTGGCGCGCTGCTCGAGGCCTGCGGTGGCGATGGTCGCCAGCGCGCCGTCGACGGCGATGATGCGCATGGGAAGCGCAAGACACATGTGCGGGTCCTGTGGTCGGGCGGCGCTAGCCGAGCTCGCCGCGGCGTTTCAATGAAGTATAGCCCGCCACCGCGGCCTGCCCCAGCGCCACGCCGCCGTCGTTCACCGGGACGAGGCCCGCGGCGAGCACTTCGAAGCCGTCGGCGGCCAGCACGGCTTCGCACCCGTCGGCGAGCAAACGGTTCTGGAAGACGCCGCCCGCCATGGCGACCGCCGCGAGGCCGGTCGCCGCCCGCACCCGGCGGCAGACGTCGAGCACGAAGGCCGCGACGGTAGCGTGCAGGCGGGCGCCGACGGCGCCGGCGCCGGCGCCGGCCTCAAGGTCGTCGAGCACGGCGGCGAATAGCGGCGCGAGGCGGATCACGGCCGGTGGCGGCTCTCCGGCGCCGGCCTCTCCCGCGTGCGCGGCGTGCGCCGCGTGCGCCGCCACCCATTCGCCGGCGCCCCGCCGGAGTGCGCAGGCGGCCGCCTCAACCTCACCCTCCAGGGCGTAGGGATACGGCTCGCCGCCGGCCGGGGACCGCATCTCGAGCTCGATCGCCGCCTGGCCCTCGTAGGTGATCTCGTGGCGCACGCCGGCGAGGGCGGCGACAGCGTCGAACAGCCGCCCGCAGCTCGTCGTGAGCGGCGCGTTGACGCCGGCGTCGATCTGCCGACGGACGACGGCGAAGTCCTCATCGGCGAGCACGGGAGCCGCGGCGCGGCTGCGCAGTAGCCGCGCCGCCCGCCCGAGCCCGTCCTCGCCAAGCAGCGCATAGCTCCAGCCGAGCGCGGTGCGCCACGGCTTCTCGATGGCCGCCGCGCCGCCCGGCAGCGGCAGTTCCTCCAGATAAGCCACGCGGCGATAGCCGAGCAGGTCGCAGACGAACACCTCGCCGCCCCACAGACGGCCGTCGTCGCCGTAGCCCAGGCCGTCCATGCTGACCCCGATCACGGCGTCCTCGCGGCCACACTCGACGAGACGCGCGGCGATGTGGGCATGATGATGCTGCACGGCGACCTTCTCGTCCTGCGGCAGCGCAAGGGCGAACTTGGTGGCGAGATACTCGGGATGCAGGTCGTAGCCAACCACCTCCGGCTCAAGGCGGAACATCTTCTCGTACACGGCGACGCTGGTCTCGTAGTGCTCCAGCGTCTCCAGATTCTCGAGGTCGCCGATGTGCTGGCTGAGAAAGGCGTTGGCGTCGCGGGTGAGGCAGAAGGCGTTCTTGAGCTCGGCGCCGCAGGCGAGGGTCTGCGGGAGCGGCCGCGGCAGGGCCACCGGGAACGGGGCGTAGCCCCGTGACCGGCGGATCAGCCGCGGCCGCCCGCCGCGCACGAGCCCCACGGAGTCGTCGTAGCACACCGCGATCTCGCGGTCGTGCACCAGGTAGGCGTCGGCGATGGGCGCCAGCCGCTCGATCTCCTCCCAGCCCTTCACGATGGGCTCCTCGGCGAGGTTGCCGCTGGTCATGACGAGCGGCCGCCCGGCTTCTCTCAGCAGCAGGATGTGCAGCGGCGTGTACGGGAGCATCGCGCCCAGGTAGCGCTGACCGGTCGCGACTTCCGGATCTATGACCGCGGCCGGCCCGGCTTCGTCGGCCGGCCCGCACGCCTCTCCTCCGCCTGCTCCACCGCCCAGCTCCGGCCCTACGGCGCCGTCCGGCCCCACGTCGCGCCACGGTAGCAGCACGATGGGATGCTCCGGCGAGGCCAGCAGCTCCTCCTCTGCGCAGCTCACCCGGCAGTGGGCGCGCAGCTGCTCGAGGTCGGCGAACATGACCGCCAGGGCCTTGTGCGGCCGGCGCTTGCGCTCCTTGAGGCGGTCCACCACGTCGCCGTCCGTGGCGTCGCAGGCCAGGTGAAAGCCGCCGAGCCCCTTCACGGCGAGGATCTCGCCGCGGCGCAGCAGCTCGGCGGCCGCGCCGATGGGGGCGGCGGGGTCGTCCGGCTTGCCTTCGGCAAGCTCCACGACCCCGCCGCCCGGGCCGTCCTCGGCGCCGCCCTCTGCGCGCCGCACCAGCCGCACCCGCGGCCCGCACACGGGGCAGGCGTTGGGCTCGGCGTGAAAGCGCCGGTCGGTCGGGTCTTCATATTCCGCGCGGCAGGCCGGGCACAGCGGGAAGCGCCGCATGGTGGTGCGCTCCCTGTCGTAGGGCAGGTCCTCTATGATCGTGAATCGCGGGCCGCAGTTGGTGCAGTTGGTGAAGGGATACTGATAGCGCCTGTCGCGCGGATCGAAGAGTTCGGCGCGGCAGTCGTCGCACGTCGCGATGTCCGGTGAGACGAGCTGATAGGCGTCCGGGTCGACGGCGCTGCCGAGGATGCGGAACGCCATGGCGCCCTCGGGCTCGGCGCCGCTCCGCTCGAACGCGGCGATGTGGGAGCGCGGCGGCGCCTCGCGCGGCAGGGCCTCGACGAAGGCGTCGACGTCGGCCGGCGCGCCTTCCGCCAGGACCTCCACGCCGGCCGACGTGTTGCGCACCCAGCCGGTCAGCGCGTGCCGCTGCGCCAGGGAGTAGACGAAGGGCCTGAAGCCGACGCCCTGCACCACGCCGCGCACGCTGAGGCGCACGGCCGCGCGACCGCTGGTGATTGAATGCGAGGGGCTCATGGCGGGCAGCTGCCCCCGGTCAGCCGGGGCAGCTGAACTGGTAGTCGTCCTTGTAGTGGAGATCGTTACACTCCGGGCAGCGCAGTTCGTACCAGTAGCCGATGGCCACCTGGTGCGACTCGCAGAACCTGATGCGGGCCGCCAGCACCTCAAGCTCGCTGCTCCCGCACGCCATGCACGTGAGCAGCACGTCGTCGCCGAGGTCGTAGGCCTGCTCAAGGTGCTGCATGGCGCCCGAGGCGCCTTCGTGCGCCGGCAGCTCGGCCTCGTGGGCACACGCGTCCTGGGCGCTCGGCGCCTCGCAGAGTGCGAGCGCCGTGACGACGCCGGGCAGGTACGCCAGCTTCTTGCCGTGAGCGTGCAGGTACTGCTGGAAGCGGCACCCGCCGCCCTCTTCCTCGCCCATGAGCTCGCACTCGTGAGGCGCCACGAGTTCGCGCCGCGTGACGTAGCAGCGCATGTCGAGGTGCTCCACCACCAGCGGCTCCACGTGCACCGTGCGCGGCCGCCCGCGGCCGCGGTGGTAGTCGGGCGGCTGTACCAGGGAGAGGCAGCCGATGTCGGAATCGGCCTCGAGGGCCGCGACGGACCGCTCGAGCCAGCCCGGCTGGAACTCGAGGGTGTCGTCGACACGCACGAGGTAGTCGCCCTGCACAAGGTGGAAGGCGCAGTCGAGGCCGCAGTGTGCGCCGTGGCGACCATCGCTCTCGAGCTGGAAACCGCTGATGCGGCCGCGCAGGTACTGGCGCACGAGGTAGGTGGCCACCTGTTCGGGGCAGTCGTTTGCGTACACAGCAAGATCGCACGGATCGGCCACGGTGTCGCGGATGCCGCGCAGCGCGCTGCGCAGCGCCGGCACCCCGTGGCTCGTGAAGACGACGATGCCGGCGCCGCTCACGCCGCGTCCGCGCCGGCCGCCAGTTCGGCGGCGATCATGCCGAGGACGCGCTCCGCCGCCTCGGCCACCGCCGGCGAAAGCTCCTCGCCGAAGGTCTCGACGTCCACGGCCTCGATGGCGAAGACGGTGACGTCCTCGGGCATGTCGTAGCCGAGCTTGTGCCCGAGCTCCAGAGCCGTGTCGAGGCCGATCGAGTGGGCGGACCCGTAGCGGTGCCCGCCCTTGAAGTCCTTGGCCTCGTAGCGCACGACCTCGCCGGGCTCCCGCCCGACCTCGGCCGGGCTCTTGAGCGCGTCGATAATGATGACGCGGGTGAATCCGCGCACAAGTTCGAGCAAGCGAAGCCCGGCGACCTCGCTCTGAAGCACCTCCACGCCGTCCGGCAGCGGGGTGCTCCGCAGCCGCTCGGCGACGAGCAGCCCGACCCCGTCGTCAGACAGGATCGGGTTGCCCATGCCGAGGACGAGCGTGGAGATCACGTCACATGTTCCTCTTGACGCTGGTGATGACCTCACGGGTGGTCTCGCTCTTGACCGTGACCTCGAGCGGCATGTCGCCGGGCAGGGTGTGCGTGGCGCAGCCGAAGCAGGGGTCGTAGGCACGGAACGCCATCTCGATCATGTTCAGCGTACCCTCACTGATCTCGGTGCCGCCCTTGATCAGGCCTTCGGCGGCCTTCTTCAGGGACATCGAGATGGCGGCGTTGTTGTTGGTGGTGCCGACGATGAGGTTGACGTTGGTGACCATGCCCTTCTCGTCGGTCTTGTAGTGGTGGTAGAGCGTGCCGCGCGGCGCCTCGACCACACCGACGCCCTCGCCCACGATGCCCGTGGGGATGTTGCGCACGTCGGGGTTGATGATCTCGGGGTCAGTGGCCAGCTCGTGGGCGCGCTCGGCTGCGTACAGCAGCTCCACAAGGCGCGCCCAGTGCGTCGCCAGGGTGGCGTGCACCGGCTTGCCGCCCAGCGTGGAGAAGTAACGCTCGTACTCCTGCTGAGCGAGCGGGGTGGCCATGCCGTCGGCAGCGTTGAGGCGGCTGAGCGGCGAGGCGCGGTAGACGCCGGAGTCCTTGCCGTCGACGAAGCCTTTCCAGCCGACGCTCTTGAGGTACGGGTACACGAGGTAGCTGTACGGCTCGACGTGCTCGGCGATGTGCGCCAGGTAGTCGCTGCCGTCGAACTTCTCGAGTTCGGCGCCGTCCGGGCCGGTGACACGGATCTGGCCGTCGTAGAAGTTCACCTTGTTGTTCTCGTCGACCATGCCCATGTAGTAGGTGGCATGCGTGAAGGCGTCGCTCTTGATGAGGTCGACGTAGTCGTTGTTGGCGAGCACCACGTCGTCGAAGAGCTGCAGGCTGAACTTGGCGAACTCCACCATGCCGGTGGTGATCTGCACCATGCGGTCGCGCTGCTCAGCGGTGATCGCCGTGCTGACGCCGCCGGGCAGGCCACAGACCGGGTGGATCTGCTTGCCGCCGATCATGCTGATGAGCTCGGCGGCCTCGGCGCGCAGGTTGATCACGGCGCCGCCGGTCTCGAGACCGACCTTGTTGATCACGCCGAGGATGTTGCGCGTCGCCGGGTCGGACTCGGGGCCCATGATGAAGTCCGGGCCGGCGAGGATGTAGAAGTGGGTGGTGTGGTCGGTCACGTAGAACGCGTTGTAGAGCAGCTCGCGCAGCATGCGGCCGGTGGGCGCGACCTCGACGCCGAACACTGCGTCGATGGCCTTGGTGGCCGCCATATGGTGAGCTTCCGGGCACACGCCGCAGATGCGCGGCGTGATGCGCGCCAGCTCCTCTACCGGGCGGCCGACGCAGAAGCGTTCGAAGCCGCGCAGCTCGGGGATCTGGAAGTAGACGTTGGCCACCTCGCCGGCGTCGTTCACGAAGATCTCGATCTTGCCGTGGCCCTCGAGCCGGGTGATGGGATCGACTGTTACCTTTTTCATTTAGACCCTCGCCCTCCTGAGCAGCGAATCGGCGAGCCCGAAGCGGTAGAAGGTACCCACCGGGTCCGGCACGGACGCCGCGATCTCGGCGATCTCCTCGGGCGTCGGCGCATCGATGATGGAGGCCACGGTGCTGAGCATCTTGGCGCCCTGGTCGATAACGCCCTCGGGGGCGCCGTAGCAGCCGCGGCAGGGCATGCCCACGGTGGTGCAGCGCGCGCCGCAGCCTGCCTGCGTGGCAGGTCCCATGCAGATCAGGCCCTGTTCGAGCAGGCACTGCTCTGCGTCGGGGATGAACTCCCAGATGCGCCGGAAGCTGCTGATCTTTTTCTCTTCCTTGACCCGCTTGCACTCCTCGCAGCAGGTCTTGGGGGAGACGCCGACGGTGGCGCCCTTCGGCGGCAGCTCGCCCTCGCCCTTGAGCGCGGCGGTCACGACGTCGAGCACCGCCGCGATCTGGTGCGCCTCGGGAGGGCAACCAGGCATGAAGTAGTCCACGTCGACGGTCTGCGCGAGGGTCTTCACGGTGTCGTACATATGCGGCAGCACGAGCTCGCCCTCGGGCACCGCGTACCGCTCCTGCGGATACACGCCGTCGGGATTGTCGACCGACGGATTGTCGCGATACACGAGGTCCTTGATCTCCTGGGCGCTGGCCACGTTGGCGAGGCCGGGGATGCCGCCCATCGTCGCGCAGGCGCCGAACGCAACGAGCACTTTGCTCTTGTCGCGCAGCAGCTTGGCGAGGTGCTCGTTCTCGCTGTTGCGGATGCAGCCGTTGAACAGGCAGACGTCGATGAAGCCGTCGTCGTAGCCCTCGACGTCCTTGTATTTGAAGTCGGTGGCCGCCGGCCAAAAGACCACTTCGTAGTTCTGGTCGACCTCGATGATCTTGTCCTTGATCTCGAGGAGGGCGATCTCGCAGCCGCCGCAGCTGCCGGCCCAGTACATGGCGAACTTGAACTTGCTCATGCCGGCACCGCCTCCTTTGCGGCCTCGGCCGTGTCGGCCTCGGCGCTCTCGTCCCTGAACTGGGCGTTCCAGCCGAGCGGGCCGAGAGCGCGGATCTGCTCGGTGAACTCTGTGACCACGCGAGCGAACTTGTCGCCCTCGGCGGCCGAGACCCACTCGAGGCGCACGCGCCCGTGCTCAAGACCGAGCTGCTCGAGGAGCTTCTCGGTGAGCGGGAAGCGCCCGGCGGTGCGGTAATTGCCGTTGATGTAGTGGCAGTCGCCCGGGTGGCAGCCGGCGATGAGCACGCCGTCGGCGCCTTCTTTGAGGGCCTTCAGGATGTGCGTCGCGTCGATGCGCCCCGAGCAGTTGGTCTTGATGGGCACCATGTTCGGCGGGTACTTGAGCCGCGACGTGCCGGCCAGGTCGGCGCCGTTGTAGCTGCACCAGCGGCAGAGGAACCCGATGAGCCGTGGCTCGAACCCGTTGGATCCGTTTGTACTCACTGTCATCTCCTTCACAAGGCCGGCCTAGAAGGCCATCGCGCCTTCGATCTCGGCGAAGATCTGGTCGTCGAGGTAGCCATGCTGCTGCGGCACGTTGCTGCCGCAGGCGGCGACGCACACGCCGCAGCCCTTGCAGGCGGCCGTGATGACCTCGGCGACCTTCAGCTCTTCGTTGTACTGGATGGCCACATGCGGGCAGAGGCCGACGCAGATGTGACAGCCGCAGCACTTCTCGGGATCGATGTACGAGATCGTGGGCTCGACCTTGACCGTCGCGTTGTCGACCAGCGCCAACGCGCCTGCGGCGGCGGCGCCCGCCTGGGCGACCGTGTCGGGGATGTCCTTGGGGTACTGGCAGCAGCCGGCGATGAAGATGCCGTCGGTGATCGTGCTGACGGGCTCGAGCTTGGGATGCCGCTCGAGGAAGAAGCCGTCGGCCGAGCAGCCGAAGCCGAAGGTCTGGCTGACGGCCTTGGCGTCTTTGGCCGGGGCAAGGCCGCTGGAGAGGATCACCATGTCGGCCGGGATGCGCCGCACGATGCCGAGCAGCGTATCCTCGGTCTTGACGATGAGGCGCCCCTCTTCTTCGGGCGACATCGCGAGGTCGGTGACCTCGGCGGCGCGGCCGCGCACCATGTGCACGCCCTCGTCCATGACGCGCCGGTAGAACTCCTCGTAGCCCTTGCCGTAGCAGCGCATGTCGATGTAGAGCTCGTACACCTCGGTCTCGGGCAGGTGCTCCTTGATGAGGTGCGAGAACTTCAGCGAGTACATGCAGCAGACCCGCGAGCAGTGCTCCTGGTAGTTCTGGTCGCGGCTGCCGATGCAGTGCAGGATCGCGACCGACTTGGGCGGCTCGCCGTTCTTGCAGACGATCTCGCCGCCGGTCGGCCCCGAGGCGTTGGAGATGCGCTCGAACTCGAGGCTGGTGATCACGTTGTCGAGGCGCCCGTAGCCGTAACGCGCGTCCTGGCCGGGGTCCCAGAGCTCGAACCCGGTCGCCATGATGATGGCGCCCACCTCGAGCTCGACCAGCTCGTCCTGCTGCTCGAAATCGATCGCGCCGGGACCGCAGGCCGTGGTGCAGGGCTGCTTGCACTTCTTGCCCTTGAGCGTGAGGCACTTCTCGGCGTCGATGGTGGCGCGCAGCGGCACGGCCTGCGGGAACGGGATGTAGATGGCGCTGCGCTTGCCGAGCCCCTGATCGAACTCGCTGAGCACCTTGCGCACCACGCAGGCGTCCAGGCAGGCGGCGCAGCCGGTACACGTGTCGGTGTTGACGTAGCGTGCCTTCTTGTTGACCTTGACCTTGAAGTTGCCCACGTAGCCGTCGACCTCGACGACCTCGCTGTAGGCCATCAGCTCGATGTTGGGGTCTTTGCCGGCGGCCGACATCTTGGGGGTGAGGATGCAGGCGGCGCAGTCGAGCGTCGGGAAGGTCTTGTCGAACATGGCCATGTGGCCGCCGATCGACGGGTTCTTCTCGACGAGGTAGACCTTCTTGCCGGTAGCGGCGAGTTTGAGCGCCGCCTCGATGCCGGCGATGCCGCCGCCCACCACCATGACGGCGGGATTGACCGGCACCTCGATCGGCTCCAGCGCCTCGTTGAACGGCAGGCGGTGGATCTGGGCATTGAGGATGCGCTTGGCCTTCTCGGTGGCCTCGTCCTTGTCCACGGTGACCCAGGAACAGTGCTCGCGCACGTTGGCCATCTGGAGCAGGTACGGATTGAGGCCGGCGTCCGCTGCGGCCTTGCGGAAGGTCGGCTCGTGCATGGTCGGCGAACAGGCGGCGACCACGACGCGGTTGATGCCGTGCTGCTGGATGTCTTCTTTGATGAGGTCCTGGCCCGGGTCCGAGCACATGTACTTGTACTCGCGGGCGATGGCCACGTTGGGCTGCTCGGCGGCCCAGGCGACGACCTTGTCGACGTCGACCTTGCCGGCGATGTTGGTGCCGCAGTGGCACAAATAGACCGCGATCTTGTCTTCAGCCATCTTCGTCTCCTCCTCGCCGCTCATGCCGGGATCGCCGCGACGACGCGGTCGCAGGGGACGACTTGCTTGTCGAGGGCGAGCTCCTTGGGGCTGGCGCCGAAGGCCAGGCCGGCGAGCTGCGTTAAGTACATCACCGGGATGTCGTAGCTGGTCCCGAAGGTCTTGTTGACGCGCGGCTGATAGCCCTCGAGGTTCATCTCGCAGAGCGGGCAGGCGCAGACGATGACGTCGGCGCCCCCGTCCTGGGCGCCCTTGAGCAGCTCGTGGCACAGGCGCAGGGCGCCCTCTTCTTTGGTGAGCATCATCATGCCGCCGCAGCACTTGGCCTTGCCGGCGAAATCGACGGTCTCGGCGCCCAGTGCCTGGAAGAACTGGTCCATGGTGACTGGGAACTCGGTGTCGTCGAAGGCGCCCATCGGCCGCGAGTACTGGCAGCCGTAGTAGCAGGCGACCTTGAGGCCGGTGAGCCGGCGGGTGACCTTCTCGCCGAGGGCCTCGAGCCCGATGTCGTTGATGAGCACGTCCATGACGTGACGCACGGCTTTGGTGCCGTCGTAGGCGCGGCCCACGGCGCCCAGGGCGCCGTTGACGGCCTCGTGCACCTCGGGGCTCTCGGCCATATAGCGGTTGGTCTTGGCCAGCGTGGTGTAGCAGGCGTTGCAGATGACGCAGAGGTCCTCGTCGCCCTGCTTCTGGGCGATGGCGAGGTTGCGCGCCGCGATGGCAAACGAGTCGAGCTCGCGCACGTTGAAGTAGCTGGTGGCGCCGCAGCAGTTCCAGTCGTCGAGCTCCACGAGCTCCACGCCCAGCTTGTCCATCATCGCCCGGGTGGAGATGTCGTAGGCCTTGCCCGTCGCCTCGGACGAGCAGCCGGGATAGTACAGGTACCTCATTGGGCCTTCGCCTCCTGAGCCTCGAGGTAGGCGCTGATCTTGTCGAGCTCGTCCTTGCCCTTGATGTTCTTGGCGAACAGGGGCAGACGCCCGGCCGTGAACAGCTTGAGACCGGTGCCGGCGAACTTGAAGGGCAGGCCCCAGTCTTTGGTGAGCATGAACTTGGCCATGAGCTCGACCTCGTGGTTGCGGCCGTGCTTATGCACGCTGTCGACGAAGTACTTGGTCATGGCCGGCGACTTGCCGTCCTTGGGCGCGAGGTCGTATTTGATGGCTATGCGCTTGAGCTCGTACATGAGGTCGGTGATCTTGATGCCGGCCGGGCAGCGCACCGTGCACGAGTAGCACGAGGTGCACAGCCAGATGGTGTTGCTCTTGACGACCCGGTCGATCATGCCGGCGCGGAAGGCGGCGATGATCTCGCGCGGACCCCAGTCCATCAGGTAGCTCGTGGGGCAGGAGCCAGTGCAGGTGCCGCACTGCTGGCAGATCTTGATCTTCTCGCCCCCGGGCATGCTCATGACGTCCTCGTAGAACTGCCTGTGAAGCTTCTTAGCCTCCGATATGGTCGCTAGCTCAGTCATTCTCCTCTCCAGTTCGTCAACTGCCTGGCTGATACTCGATCCGCCGTCCCCGCGGGGAGTCGGAGCGCGAGAAACTGCTGCGTGAGCCTTCGGTCGGCGAGCCGACCTGGGACGCCAGCGCTCAGGCCCAGACGTCGAGGGGTCGCCGCCGCCTTGTGACAAGTGTAGCAAAGGCGACCATAAATCTCCACGATGCGGGCCCCAGACCCCGCACGACTACTCTCGCAAGGAACAAGCTACCACGGCCGAGGCGCCCCGGCCTTTCACCATCTGTACAAAATGTGGTGGCCTCGTGCCCGAATTGTCACAGCCGGCCTCGGCTCCGGGACGGCCAAAGGGCGACGTGATTCGAACTCCCGCACACCGCCGGAGCGCGGCCGCCGCACCCCGGCAGGGGGCACGACGCGGCCCTAGTCGATCGGGATGAGACCCGTGCGGATGGCGTACCTGACGAGCTCGGTCACGTCGTGGGCTTCGAGCTTCTTCATGATGTTGGTGCGGTGGCTCTCGACCGTCTTTCTGCTCAGGTCGAGCAGGTCGGCGATCCGCTGGTTGGTGTTGCCACTCGCGATCAGCGCGAGGACCTCCCGCTCGCGCACCGTGAGCGGCTCGTCGTCGTCCCGCGGCGCTTCCGACGCCGGCGGCTGGTCGCCGCGCACCCGGCGCACGTAGTCTTCGATCAGCTTGGCGGCGATCGTCGGCTGCAGGAACGAGGAGCCGCGGTGGACCTCGCGGATGGCGCGCACGAGATCGTCCGCCGCCACGCCCTTGAGCACGTAGCCCGAGGCGCCGGCCTGGATGACGCGCTGCACGTACTCGTCGTCGTCGTACATGCTCAGGATGAGCACCCGGACCTCTGGGTAGAGTCTACGGATGAGAGTGGTCGCCTCGAGCCCGCCCATGCGCGGCATCACCATGTCCATGACCACCACGTCCGGGTGCGACTCGGCGACCAGCGCGACCGCCTCTTCCCCGTCGCTCGCATCCCCCACAACGACCACGCCGGCCTGCTCCGAGAGTAGGGCGCGGAGGCCCTCCCTCAGGATCCTGTGGTCGTCCACGAGCAGGACCTTGATGACCTCGCTCTCGAGATCCGCTGTGTCTGTCACTCTCTCGTCCCTTCTTCGAGCGGGATCACGACATAGATGCGCGTGCCACGGCCCACGGCGGACTCGACACGAAACGTCCCCCCCAAGGCCGCCGTTCTCTCCCGCATGGACAGCATGCCGACGCCGTAGCGGTCTGCGGCGTCGGCCGCCGTGTCTTCACGGTCAAAGCCGACGCCGTTGTCCTCCACCGCCACCGCGGCATACCCGGGCCTGGTCTCGAGGCGCAGCGTCGCGCGCGTCGCGCCGGAGTGTTTCACGACGTTGGAGAGCGACTCCTGAGCGATCCTGTACAACCCCGTCTCCACCTCGGCGGGAAGCCTGCGGTTGGCGGCCTCGAGATCCGTCTCTACCGTGAGCCCCGACAGGTCGAGGTGCGTCTTCACGTACCACCTCAGGGCCGGGGCAAGGCCGAAGTCGTCGAGCATCGAAGGCCGCAGATCGTAGACCAGGAGCTTGATCTGCGCGAGGCAGTGCGTGATCAGCGCGCGGGCGGTGGCCACGCGGTCCTGGACCTCCTGGCTGCAGCCCTCGAAACCCCGCAGGGCCATGTCGATGTTGAGCAGCGCGGCGGCCAGCGACTGGCTCGTCTCATCATGCAGCTCGCGTCCGATGCGGCGCCGCTCGTCCTCGATCGACTCGAAGATCATCGAGGAGTAGGCGCGTGATTCCCCGGCGATCCTCTCCACCATCTCGGCGAGGGCGTCCGACACCGTGCGCAGGTCGGGGTCGGAGGTGTCGGGAGGCACGGACCGGCCGTGCCCGCCCATGTGCGTCGCGGCCATCGCCCGCCTCAGTTGCTCGAGGGAGCTGAACGCCGAGCGCAGGACGAGGTAGTCGGCGAGCACCAGCACGAGAGAGCCGACGCTGAAGAACAGGGCGATAAGCAGCCACGGGCTCGCGCCGCTGAGACGCCGTGCCAGCAGCGTGCCGGCCACGGCGCCGACGAGGACGACGAGGACATCGACGAGCACGACGCGTTGGAGCGTCGGCCGCTCGCCCAGCCTGAGCGCGCTGAGTCTCATCCTGAGTCCATGATCGTGGTGGACCTGGTGCCCCTACCCTATCCGAAGGCGGCGCCGACCGCACAAGGGACCCCACGCGGCGCGGCGCAGGCTAGGCACGAATCAAGCTTCAAGCACGTCCCAGATCGTGTCAAGAATCGGGTGTTCACCCTATTGCGATGGGTTGATGACCTCATGTGTACTTGCGCCAAATCTGGGGCTATGACCTGGTCCGTCGAATCCCAATCCGTGGAGGCATCTATGAGGACCGGCGTGTATCTCTGTCAGACGGGCACGGGCGACCTGGACGCCGTCAACCTCCACTCGGTCGTCAGCTATGCCGGCAACCTCCCCAATGTGGAGATGGTTAAGGATCTGGGGACCATGCCGGCCCTCAATATCGAGACGCTGGCGGCTGAGATCCGCGCCAACGACCTGCAGCGGGTGGTCATCGCCGGCGACTCTCCGGGCTTCTTCAAGCCGGCGTTCACGACCGCGATGAGGAACGCCGGCGGAGACCCCTCGGAGGTCCGGCTCGCCTCCTTCCGCCAGCACGGAGCCTCGTTCGGCATCGGCACCGTGCGCGCCAAGTCCGTGCTCGCGTGCGCGACCTTCGGCGTGCCGTATGGGCTTGCGGCCATCCCCGACACGACGGCCACGCACCCCGGCACGCTCGTCATCGGCGCCGGCGTCGCCGGCATCCAGGCCTCCCTCGAGATCGCCGACGCCGGCAAGCAGGTCTTCTTGGTCGAGCGCACCGGCACCATCGGCGGCCACATGGCGATGTTCGACAAGACCTTCCCGACCCTCGACTGCGCCGCCTGCATCCTCACCCCGAAGATGGTGGCGGTGGGGCAACACGAGATGATCGACCTGATGACCTACTCGGAGGTCGAGGAGGTGTCGGGCTCGCCAGGCGACTACACCGTCAAGGTGCGCAAGAAGGCGCGCCGCGTGGACATCCGCGCGTGCGTGGCTTGCCACGCCTGCATGGACGCCTGCCCCCAGCGCGCGCCCAGCGAGTTCGACAGCGGCATCGTCGAGCGCAAGGCGATCTACATGCCGTTCCCGCAGGCGGTGCCCAATGTCTACCTCGTCGACGAGCAGAGCTGCACCTACGTGCAGAGCGACGGCGCCAAGTGCGGCGTGTGCGCCAAGAAGTGCCCCAAGGGCTGCATCGACCTCGATCAGGTCGACGAGATCGTCGAGCTCGAGGTCGGCAACATCATCCTCGCCCTGGGCTACGACATCTACGACGCCAGGAAGATCGAGCGCTACGGCTACGGCGTCCTGCCCAACGTGCTCACGGCGCTCGAGTTCGAGCGCCTCACGAACGCCTCCGGGCCCACGAGCGGCAAGATCGTCACCAAGACCAAGCGATTCAACAAGCGCACGAAGACCGACGAGTGGGTCTTCGACGCCGAGGAGGGCGCCGCTCCCGCGAGCGTCGCGATCATCCACTGCGTGGGCTCACGCGACGCCAACCACAACGCCTACTGCTCGCGGGTGTGCTGCATGTACTCGCTCAAGTTCGCCCACCTCGTCAAGGAGAAGCTGCCCGACGCGGATTGTTTTGAGTTCTACATCGACATGCGCGCCTTCGGCAAAGGCTACGAGGAGTTCGCCGACCGCATCAAGGCCGAGGGGACCTTCGTCGTGCGAGGCCGCACGGCCAAGGTCACCGAGCAGGACGGCCGCATGGTCATCAAGGGCGAAGACATCGTCAGCGACCGCATGGTCGATTTCCCCGTGGACATGGTGATCCTGGCCGTCGGCCTGGTGCCCGCTCGCGGGGCCGGCGAGCTCGCCCGTCTGCTGGGTATCCAGACCGACACGGACGGCTGGTTCAGCGAGCTGGACTACAACTCCGACCCCACCGACACAGAGCGTGGCGGCATCGCCGTGGCGGGCGTCTGCCAGGGGCCCAAGGACATCCCCGACACCGTCGCCCAGGCGGCGGCAGTGGCCGCCGGCGCCCTCAAGAGCATCGCCATCGGCCGCGGCCTTGACAGCCGCGCCAGCGTGCCGCTCAGCGAGATCGAGGCGCGAGCCGCCGACCTCACCCGGGTCTAAGGAGGATCGAGCATGGCCATACGCGCCAATCCCAAGCTGATCACTGAGCTCGAGATCTACGGGGCCCAGGATGTCTCCAAGTGCTACCACTGCGGCAACTGCTCGGCGACCTGCCCCTTCTCGAAAGAGCCCTACATCTTCCCGCGGCGCTCGATGCGCTCGTTGCAGATGGGGCTCGAGGCCAAGCTGGAGAGCGACCTCGAGCCCTGGCTCTGCTACTACTGCGGCGAGTGCTCGGTGGAGTGTCCGCGCGACGCCGAGCCGGGCGAGACCATGATGAGCCTCCGCCGGTGGCTCACCGCCCGCTACGATTTCACCGGCATCTCGCGCCTGTTCTACCTGTCGTGGAAGGCCGAGCTGCTGGCGGTGATCATCGTCGCGCTCATCGCGGGCGCCGGCTTCCTGCTGTACGGCTTCTCGCAGGGAAACATCACCCAGTACAACGGCCCCGACGCCTTTCTCCCGGCCTCGAGCATCCACATCTTCGACTGGACCCTGGCAGCAGTGCTGCTCGCCCTGCTGCTCACCAACTGCGCGCGGATGTGGTGGTTCACGGTGGGTCGCGACACGAAGGTCCACGTGCCCCTCAGCGCGTACGTCAGGAAGATCTACCTGCTGCCCACGCACTTCTTCACCCAGATGCGCTACGCCAGGTGCGAACAGAAGCGGCCCTGGGCCATCCACCTGGTGCTCATGCTGAGCTACGTGACCATGCTGATCCTGATCATGTTCTTCCTGGCGCCCATGTGGTCGGGGCCGGCCGTCAAATGGAGCGTGCACGTCTTCGGCCTTGCAGCCACCGCGGGCCTCCTCGTGACCACGATCATCTTCCTGCGCAAACGCCTCAAGAAGTCCGAGGTCCAGTACCAGCACTCCCACGAGACGGACTGGATGTTCCTCGTCCTGCTGATCGTCGTCGCCGCCACGGGCCTGGTGCAGTTCACGCTGCACCGGCTCGGACTGGGCACGGCCGCCAACATCAACTACGTGATCCACATGATGGCGGTCGTGCCGATGCTGCTGCTCGAAGTGCCCTTCAGCAAGTGGTCCCACATGGCCTACCGTCCGCTGGCGATGTACTTCGCCGACCTGAAGGCCGAGGAGATGGTCAGCAAAGCACGCGAGGCGGTCGGCGCCCCGCAGGCGGCCTGAGAGGAGAGCGGGATGGAAGACCTCAAGATCGGCGTCTTTATCTGCAACTGCGGCACGAACATCGCCAAGGTCGTCGACTGCGACGCCATCGTCGACTCCGTCGAGCGCCTGCCCTACGTGACCGTCGCTCGCACCTACAAGTACATGTGCTCCGACCCGGGGCAGGACATGATCCAGGCCGACATCGAGGAGCACGGCCTGGACCGGGTCGTCGTGGCCGCCTGCAGCCCGCGCATGCACGAGCCGACGTTTCGCAAGACCCTGCAGAAAGCCGGCCTTAACCCCTACTTCCTGGAGATGGCGAACATCCGCGAGCAGTGCAGCTGGGTGCACGACGACCCGGTCGCGGCGACGGAGAAAGCCGCGGCACTCACAGCGGCCGCGGTGCTGCGCGTGGCGCATCATGAGGCGCTCGAACGCCGCTCCGTGGACATGTGCCCGAACACCCTGATCATGGGCGGCGGCATCGCCGGCATGAGCGCCGCCCTCGACCTCGCCGACGCAGGCAACCGCGTCTATCTGGCCGAGCGCAGCGACCACCTCGGCGGCAACGTGGCGCGCGCCGACCTGACCGCGCCGTACCTCGACTCCGCGCGGGACATGCTCACCGAGCGGGTCACGCGCGTCGTCGAGCATCCCAACATCGACGTGCTCCTCGAGTCGCAGGTCCGCAAGGTGGACGGCTTCGTCGGCAACTTCCAGACGACCATCCGTGGCAAGGCGGACGACGGAGCGCCCACCGACAGCGTCTACGACGTCGGCAGCATCATCGTCTGCACGGGCTACAAGGAGTTCGACGCGTCCCGCATCACGCACTACGGGTACGGCAAGCTCCCCAACGTCGTGACCTCGTTCGAGCTCGAGAAGATGCTGCGCGCCGGCCGTGTGACGACCAAGGAGGGAAGGGTCCCGCAGTATGTGGCGATCATCCACTGCGTGGGCAGCCGCAACCTCGAGTTCCACGCCTACTGCTCGCGGGTGTGCTGCATGACGGCGCTCAAGTACGCCCATGAGGTCAAGTCCGCCGTCCCCGGGGCCTACGTGAGCGACATCTACATCGACATGCACGCGTTCGGCAAGGGGATGGAGGACTTCTACCGCCGCAGCTCGGAGATCAAGACCCTCTTCCTCATGTACGAGAAGAACGACTACCCGGTGATCCGCAAGGCCGACGCGACGGACGACTGCGACATGCTCATCGAGGTCAACGAAACGCTGTCCGGCGAGACCATCGAGATGCCGGCCGACCTCGTCGTGCTGATGGTCGGCATGGAGGCGCGCGAGGACTCGGAAGAGGTGGCGCACCTCGTGAACATCAGCCGTGACAAGGACGGCTGGTTCATCGAGAGTCATCCCAAGCTCGACCCGGTCGCCACCACCACCGACGGCGTCTACATCGCCGGCGCCTGCCAGGCTCCCAAGGACATCCCCGACTCGGTGGCCCAGGCGCGCGCCGCGGCGGCCAGGATCCTGGCCCGCACGGCGCGCGGCAAGATCGAGATCGACGCCGTGTTCGCCGAGGTCGACGAGGAGAAGTGCTCGGGCTGCCGCATGTGCAACGAGCTCTGCCCGTACGTGGCCATCGAGTTCGACCCGGAGAAGCGGCGCAGCCACGTGATCAGCGCCCTCTGCAAGGCGTGCGGCGCCTGCGTCGCAGCGTGCCCTTCCGGAGCCATCACGGCGCGCCACTTCACCGACAAGCAGATCTTCTCCGAGATCGAGGGGGTGCTGGCATGACATTCGAGCCCAAGATCGTCGGTTTCCTCTGCAACTGGTGCTCGTACACCGGCGCCGACCTGGCCGGCACCAGCCGCATCCACTACGCGCCCAACGTGCGCATCATCCGCGTGATGTGCTCGGCGCGCATCGACCCCACCTTCGTGCTCAAGGCGCTCCACGACGGCGCCGACGGGGTGCTGATCTGCGGCTGCCACCCGGGCGACTGTCACTACTCCGAGGGCAACTACAAGATGATGCGCCGCTACCCGCTGTTGAAGAGCCTGCTCGCCGACTACGGCATCGAGGACGAACGTGTGCGCCTCGAGTGGGTCAGCGCCAGCGAGGGCCAGCGCTTCGCCGACATCGTGAACGACATGACGGAGCGCGTGCGCGCACTCGGGCCCAGCCCGGTGAAAGCGGCGCTCGAAGCAGACCTGGCGGAGAGGTGAGACGTGGCTGACGACAAGCTGCAGATCGCGATCTACTGGGGCGCAGCCTGCGGCGGCTGTGACGTCTCCATCCTCGACACCGACGAGTTCATCCTCGAGATAGACAAGGCCGCGGATATCCGCCTGTGGCCCATCGCCACGGACGGCAAGTACAAGGACATCGAGGCGCTGGCGGACGGCGACCTCGACGTGGCGATCATGAGCGGCGCCGTGCGCAATTCCGAGAACGAGCACATGGCCCATCTCCTGCGCCAGAAGAGCAAGGTGTTCGTGGCCTACGGCTCCTGTGCCTACATGGGCGGCATCCCGGCCCTCGCCAACCTGGTGCCCCGCGAGGAGATCATCGAGCGCGCCTACCTCAACAACGCGTCCCTTGAGCCGGGCAATACGACGGTGCCGCGGCCGCGGACGTCGCTGAACGGCTACGACCTCAAGCTGCCCGAATTCTACCCGCGCGTCTACAAGCTGGACCAGGTCGTGGACGTGGACTACTACGTCCCCGGCTGCCCGCCGCAGCCTGGCCAGGCTCAGGCCGCCATCACCGCCCTCGTCCAGGCGCTCACCGGCCAGGCGGAGGCGCCTCCCAAGGGCAGCGTGGTCGGCGCGTACGAGCGCGCCCTCTGCGACGACTGCACGCGCACCAAGGCCGAGGAGAAAAAGGTCAAGCGCTTCTATAGACCGTGGGAGATCATGCAGGACCCGGAGGCGTGCCTCATGGAGCAGGGCATCCTTTGCGCCGGTTCCGCGACGCGCTCGGGCTGCGGCGTGCGCTGCCCCAACAGCGGCATCCCCTGCCGCGGCTGCTACGGCCCAGCGCCCGGCGTCGTCGACCAGGGGGCGAAGCTGCTCTCGGCGGTCGCGTCGATCATCGACAGCAAGAAGGCGGAGGAGATCGACAAGATCCTGCTGACGCTGCCCGACTTCACGAGCTTCGCCAACCGCTACAGTGTCGCGGCCTCCCCCCTGCAAAGGAGCCACCGGCGATGACGACTCAGATCAGCATCGACCCCATCACCCGTCTCGAGGGTCACGGCAAGATCGACATCTACCTCGACGACGACGGAGCCGTCGAAGACACCTTCTTCCAGATCCCCGAGCTGCGCGGCTTTGAGCGCTTCGTGGTCGGGCGGCCCATCGAAGAGCTGCCACGCATCGTCACGCGCATCTGCGGCGTATGCCCGGCGAGCCACCACATGGCCAGCGCCAAGGCCGTGGACGGGTGCTTCGGCGGCGAGGTCGCGCCGCTCGCCCACAAGCTGCGCGACATGTACTACCAGGCCCATTTCATCCACAGCCACATCGCTCATTTCTACGCCTTGGCAGCGCCCGATTTCGTGCTCGGGCCCGACGCCGACCCGGCGACGCGCAACGTGCTCGGCGTCGTCCACAAGGTGGGTCTCGAGATCGGGGGGGCGGTGATCGGCTCCCGGAGCAAGGCGCAGGAGATCCAGCGCATCATCGGCGGCCGCAACACGCAGGACATCTGGTGCCTGCCGGGCGGCGTCGCCAAGGGCCTCAAGCCCGAGGAGCTCGAACAGATCCGGCCGTGGGTCGACGAGCTCTACGACTTCACCCAGTTCTCGCTGCAGCTCTTCCGCGATGTCGTGCTCGGCAACGCCGGCTACGTGGACATCATCGTCAACGGTCCGTACACGCTCGACGTGCACAACATGGGAGTGGTCGACGACGACAACGCCCCCAACTTCTACGACGGCACGGTGCGTGTCGTCGATTTCGAGGGCAACGAGATCTGCAGGTACAAGGCGGAGGAGTACGCGGACTTCGTGGCCGAGCACGTGGAGTCGTGGACCTACCTCAAGTTCCCGTACCTGAAGAAGCGCGGCTGGAAGGGCTTTGTCGAGGGCATCGACACGAGCCTCTACTGCGCCACGCCGCTGGCGCGGCTCAACGTGGCCGACCGCATGGCGACGCCGAAGGCCCAGGAGGCGTTCGAGGAGATGTTCACCACGCTGGGCGGTCATCCCTCACGCGCGTTGCTCGCGAACCACTGGGCGCGTCTCGTGGAGATGGTACAGAACGCCGAGACGCTCAAACGGTACTGCGACGACCCGGAGATCACGGGGACGGAGTTCCGCGTGATCCCACAGCAGATCACCGGCGAGGGCTTCGGCATCGTCGAGGCGATGCGCGGCACGCTGACCCACCACTATACCTGCGACGAACGCGCCCTCTGCACCAGTGCCAATCTCATCGTCGGGACGACCAACAACAACGCCCCTATCCAGATGGTGACCAAGAAGGTCGCCTCCAGCCTGATCAAGCCGGGCAAGGAGCCCGACCAGGGCATCCTGAACATGATCGAGATGGCCTTTCGCGCCTTCGATCCCTGCTACAGCTGCGCGACGCACAGCCTGCCGGGGGAGATGCCTCTCCAGGTCGATGTGTTCAAGGGCGGCGAGCTCTACCGTGAGTTTCGCCGCTGCTGCTGAGTGCGGTCGCGGCCGGCAGACATGTCCACTCAGCACTCATACCAGGCAGCGCGCCCGCGGGACTGCGGGGCGCCGGCCCGTCGCCGGCGCCCCCGGCGCACCCTCGTCCTCGGGATGGGCAACCCCATCCTCAGCGACGACGCCATCGGCATCCGGCTCGCCTCTGCCCTCAAGCCGCGGCTCGAGGACATCCCCGGCGTGGACGTCGTCGAGGAGTGCTGCGTCGGTGGTCTCAATCTGCTCGACGTGCTCGAGGGGTATGACCGCCTCATCGCCCTCGACTCCATCAAGACCATCGGTGGCGTGCCCGGCACCTGGTACGCGTTCGACGGCACCGCCCTCCGCGAGACCATGAACCTGCGCAACGTGCACGACGCCAACTTCGCCACGACCCTCGCCCTGGGCCGCCACATGGGCATACATCTGCCCGATGACAGGCGGTGTCACGTGGTGGCCGTGGAGATCGCCGACAACATGACCTTCTCCGAGAGTCTCAGTCCGGCGCTTGAGGCCGCGCTCCCGAGGATCGTCCTGGACGTCAAGACGCACATCCTCATGACGCTGGTGACCTGAACCGGGCGCGCCGGCGCCGGTGGCGCGTCCGGGTGGCGCTCAGCAGCCGCCTGGACGCGACTTGGCCTGTGCCCCGTTCTCGACACGCAGCGCCGTTCGGGACATGCGCCAGTCGTCGGCGAGCTCGTGACGAGGAGCCAGCGCCGACGTACCTGACGTCGCGACTTCACTCGTATCGCAGCCGCACGGCCCGTAATAGACGAGTCCGCATGAACGACAACGGTACTCCTCGATCCCCTCGACGGCGCTAGTCGGCTGGTTTTCCCGCGCGCACTGCGGGCAGTTGAGCGTTCGCATCTCGGCCATCGGTGTTCGAGCCCTCCCAAGTCGACCCGCGGACGCGGTCGCCGCATCCGCCGTGCGCCTATTGTGCACGAATCCGCGCGACAGTCCACTATCTATAGAGTGATTGCGCACACGTTCACAAATGGAACGGACGATAGAACGGGGTCCGACGACGGCGTGGCTCACTCGAGGCCGGTCAGACCCTCCCGGATGGCGTACTTCACGAGGTCGGCGACCTTGTGCAGGTTCAGCTTGTCCATGATGTTGCCGCGGTGCGTCTCTACGGTCTTGCGGCTGAGGCAGAGCAGCCGGGCGATGTCCTGGTTGGTGTTGCCCTCGGCGATGAGCTTGAGGACCTCGCGCTCTCGTGCCGTGAGCTCGTCGGCGGGTCTGTGCGCGGCGGGGTCGTGCACGCGCTGCAGGTAGTCGTGCAGCACCGCCTCGAGGGCGATGGGCTGGAGCACCTGGCTGCCGCCGACGACGGCGCGCACGGCGGCGACCAGCTCGTCGGAGGTCACCGTCTTGAGCAGATAGCCGGTGGCCCCGGCCTGCACGAACCGCAGCACGCAGTCCTTGCGGTCGTTGCGAGTGAGGGCGAGGACCTTGAGCTGCGGATAGCGCCGTAGGACCTGGCCGGTGAGCTCGAGCCCGTTCATGCGCGGCATGATCGTCTCGGTGACGATGACGTCGGGGGACGTCGAGCCGACCAGAGGAAGTGCCTCGAGACCGTCGCGCGCTTCGCCCACGACGGTCATGTCTGGCTGGGCGTCGAGCAGGGCGCGCACGCCCTGGCGCACGATGGCGTGGTCGTCGACCAGCAGAATGCGGATGACGGCTCCCAGGCCGTTCACGCTTCCCCTCCGGATGGCGCCGCGGCCGGTGTGGCAGCCCTACGCGGCGCTGGTGTTCCTGACACCTGGATTCTAGGGGTTATGCCCCAGGCAGGGCAACGGTCTGCAGTGTCCGTTTGGGCCGAGCGAGGCGCCGGGGCCGGGACAGGACGGCGACGCGCCGCGGACGGTGCGGGCCGCCCGCCGCTCCGGAAGCGCCACGAGAGCAAAGCGCGACGGGCCGGTCGCCCTTCGGCGACCGGCCCGTCCCAAGAGCCCTCAGCGGCGGTCCCGTCGAACTACTTCACCACGACGGTCTTCACGGCGGACGTGCTCGACGCTGACAGATGGGTGACGCGCACGCGGATCTTGTACTTCCCCTTCTTGGTGGGCGCCTTCCACTTCAGCGAGTAGCTGCCGGAAGCGAGGTTGCGGGAAGCTCCGTTGACCCATTTCTTCGACGTGGCACGCCGGCTTTGGAGCGTAGCCTTCACGGTGTGCGCCGGCGTCGTCGCTTCAGAGCCGGTGACCCTGATGGTCTTGCCGGCGGTCGCGGACCTGGGTGCGATGATCGACAGCGCCGTGCTGTGGCATAGTGCGGGCGTGGCGTTCGTCCGGGGCGCGGTGACGCCCGCGAACAGCATCACGGCGCCCGCGACGACGACTGCGGCCAGAGTCGAGATGGTGATCGTCCTCTTCATACTCCCCCTTCGGGAAACGGGTTGGGGCGGGGTCGACCCTCGCCTCCTCATACTCTCTTCCGACGATTCGCGGCATGTCCGTCTCCGTGGTTTCGAGACTCTAAAAGCTCAAAACGTAGGTGGCGTTGCGGGATGTTAGAAACGGTCAATGAAATGCGGAGTCCCATGGAGCAGACGAGGCCCGGAGCCGAGCGAGGCGGCGGTGATCGCGTCCGGCCGCCCGAGGGCTACGGTTTTGCGTGTGCGGCCGCCTTGCCCTACAATCCCAAAGCGTCTTCAGAGCCGACGTAGCTCAGCTGGCAGAGCACATCACTCGTAATGATGGGGTCCTCGGTTCGATTCCGAGCGTCGGCTCCAAGAAAGCCCAGCAAACCGCCGCTTTCCTGTAGGCGTTCAGTTGGTCCCCCGCTGAATCAGCTGAGCAGCGGGACGGGGTCGCCGCGGATCTTGGCGGCGAGCACGTCGCTGAGGTAGGCAAAGAGCGAGCGGCGCTGCAGGCGGCAGGTCACCGAGGCGGAGAGCAGCCGCGCGATGGTGCGCTCGCCCTCTTCGGACTGGCTGCCCAGCGAGAGCTTGCGGTAGATGACCGCGCCGCGCAGGCCGCGCTCGGCGTGGTTGTTGGTGGGCTCGACGCCGGGCACGCTGGCGAAGGTCCACAGCGCCGGCCAGCCTTTGAGCAGGTTCTTCGCGAAGGTGCGGTGGCGGCGGTTGCGAGCCGCCTTGCGCGCCGCCTCCTCGAGCAGCGCCCGAAGCTCCTCCTGGAGCGGGCCGATGCGCTCAAGCAGGCGCTTGCGGTCAGCGTCCCCGCGGAACTCTCCCCAGGCGGCGAACAGCCGCTCCGCGACCCGAAGCCCGGCCGCGCCGAACTCCTTCTGGGCGCCGAGCCCTTCGCTGTGGGCGGTGAGGTCGCGCAACAGATGCGCCCAACAGAGCTGCCGCCGTTCCGCATCGAGGTAGTCGTAGGCCCACCAGCGGTCCGAGCAGGCGACGCCGGAGAGCTCCTCGCCGAGCAGCGCCTGCGCTTCGCGGCGGTGGCGATCGGCAGCGATGCGGAAGACCGCGGCGCGGCAGGTGAGCGCCCCCCTGAAGCGTGCGCTTGCCGCCGCGCAGGCGCCAGCCGGTCTCGTCAACGTTGAGCGCCGGGGCGGCGCGGACGTGCCCGAGGAGGTCCTCGTAGGGCTCGTCGAGGGCCCGGGCCACGCGCTGCAGGATCGCCGCGACAGAGCCTGCGGAGAGGCGCGCTCCGAAGAGCTCGCGCAGAAGCTCTGTGGTGTCGCGCCGCGAGACGCGGTTGCGCACCGCGAGGGTGGCGACCGCCGCCTGGAGGCGCGGGCCGAAGGCTCCCGGCGGCACTCCGGCGGGCAGCGCGGCGCGCGCCGTGGCGCCGCACTCCGGGCAGCGCAGGCGCTGCAGGCGATGCTCGCTGAGGATGACCGCGGTCGGCGGCAGCTCCGCGACCTGATGGCGCGCGGGCGCCCCGCGCGCCGCGCGCTCCGCGGTGCAGAACACGTGGCCGCAGCGGCAGCGAGCGGGCCAGTGATC
>Ga0209840_1000052_pt1 | contig 24798 bp, 40 predicted proteins | sample PersoiDNA2013190_FD_185802 | JGI IMG/M metagenome (GOLD analysis project Ga0209840, IMG submission 185802) | Permafrost soil microbial communities from the Arctic, to analyse light accelerated degradation of dissolved organic matter (DOM) -... | ecosystem: Environmental > Terrestrial > Soil >... | reverse complement strand
TCCTGCGCTCAGCGCTACCTGGCCGTCGAAGCCGTCGAGCAGGCCATTGAGCGCCACTACACCCCGTCCGCCTCCCGCAGGGGCTCGAAGACACCATCCGCACCGGGCTCAAAGTGGAACTCGACAGGCAGCACGAACGGGCCGAGCCGGAGATCTCCTGGGCGCGGACCCGCGTCACCGAGCTGCAGCACGAGCGCCAGCGTCTCGCCCGCGGCGTCGTCACCGGCACCATCCCGGGCGACCTCGCCCGCGACGAGCACCAGCGCATCGACCACGAACTGGAGCAGGCCAACCGCGTCCTCGGCACCGCCGAGATGATCTACGCCAAGATCGAGCAGACCCTCAACAAAGCCCTCGAACTGCTCAGCCGCTGCGACGAGGTCTACCGACTCGGCGGCCCACAAATCCGCCGCTGGGCCAACCAATGCTTCTTCGAAAAGCTGCTCATCTCCGACGGCGAAGTCGTCGCAGCCGTCCTCCGCGAGCCCTGGGCCACCCTTGTGGCCGAGGACTTCCAAGCCCGCATGGCCAGAAACACAACGAACCCCGACCATGATTCTTTTGGTCGAGGTTCGGACATGATGACTTTGGTGCCCCCGGCAGGATTCGAACCTGCGGCACACGGTTTAGGAAACCGTTTCAGGCACGTTTGTGACCTGCGCCTTTAGCCGGGATAGTGGCTCTGACCTGCGGATTCGTGTTCCTGCTTGTTACCCGCTATCGCTGCCTATTCCGTGCTCGTGTGCCCTTTTCGTGCCCGCCGCAGAGAAGCTGCTGCCAGCGTGTAGATCAGCGGTCGTGCTGCGCTGCCAGTAGCAAGCTGGTGAGCCAGCGGGCGTCGTCGTTTTCTGGATGCCTGTCGGCGAGCACGACTAGCGCGGCTCGCGGGGTGTCTACCGTTGGACGGTGCCGTGTGTTTGTCATGGCAAGAACGTTACGAACTACGCCCGACAGCCATCCGGTGTCGGGGTTCGTAAGCTGTGTGTAAGCTGTGTGTAAGCTGTGTGGCGCCGTATATCTTGCGCGCGTCAGGGCTCAAGAGAAGGTGCTAAGCGGCTCCGCCGCGCTATTTCCTAAAGCGCAGGGCTGCCTAGTCCAACCGGCCCCCATGGTCAAGGCCACCCGTGGAAGATCGTTTCCAAACGCTACGCGGAAACCATCTTCGGGTGATCTTGACAACGGGTCCCTACGGGCGGCCTGTGAAGGCAGCTACGGGCAGGATGGTGCCCTGCCCTTCGGCTAATCGCCCCGCGCAACCGAAAACCGGCCCCCACCCGCGAAGGGCAGAGGCCGGCGGCCGAGAGCGGCGGTTAGCTGGGTCGGACCGCTCGCAGCTCGGCGAGGAAGTACTCGACCATCTCGATGGCCTGATCGGAGACGAAGGGCGCCGCCACCGCGAGCGTCTCGCCAGCCTGGACGAGCGTGTCGCCGCTGTAGGCATCCGCGAAGGCACGAACGGTTCGCCGCAACTGGCGGTCAATCGCACCACCGAGGTCTTCCGGGGTGCGGGTCGTCGGGTCCTGGATCATCATGGTGCAGTCCTCTCGATAGGTCCGTACACGGTCAGTAGTCGCGCCACCGGGGTCGCGTAGTCGAGCGATGGCCGGCCGCAGTAGGCGAGAGCCGCGGCCTCGCGGGCGTAGAAGGCATCCTTAGCAGCCACCGCGCGTAGGTGCTCCTGGTCCTCGGCGGGGACCCACACCGGCCCGCACTTGGCCAGCAGCTCGGTGAGGCGAGCGTCCGACGCGGCCTGTGCTCGGGCAGCCTTGGCGGTCATCGGTGCGCCGCGCCGTGGTCGCGTGAGTCGAGTACGGCGGCCGTGCCGCACAGGAGACGGGACAGGTGAGCGGCGTAGCTGCGCTGCGCGTCGGCAGTGGCCCGATAGGCACCGCTCTGCCAGCCACAGGGGCAGCGACCCCAGTGCAGGCGGCCAGAGCCACCCCAGATCGGCCGGTGGGTCATGGCCCCGCCGCCTGCAGCAAGCGCACGACCCGGAGCGCGGCGGTGAGTGACAGCCGGAGCACTAGGCCCCGGTCCTGCCCCACGGCCAGCGACACATGACCGCCGGCCGTCTCGACCAGTACCGACAGCGGCGTACCTGCATCGACCACGTAGACGGCCTGCCGTCGGCGCTCGTCCCTGCCCCAGGTGGCGCTCATGGCGTCGCCTCGATCAGGTCGAGTTGGCCGTCTACGGCCGGCGGTGCCGGGTCCGTGTGCAGCCCACCCGCCTTGTGGCAAGCGCACGTGCAGCGGGTCGCCTTGGCGTAGGCGCCGTACTCGCCCAGGCAACGCGCGTGGGTAGCGCCGCTACGGGAACCACACCAGCCACTCACATACGGCCACTGGCGGCTCATGCCCCGGCCGCCAGCCCAGCCAGTTCGGCCGCGGTGGTGTCGAGGCCGCAGACGTGCAGGCGGCCGACAGTGCGGGTGACTACCCGGACGGCGGGGCGGCCACAGACGAAGCACCGCTGTCCGGTCCAGATGGAAGCGACCCCGTAGGCGGTCATGACGCGGCCTCTAGCGCGTCGAGCAGCTCGCGCAGGGTGCTTATGGCCACGTAGGTGTCGAACCTCACTCCGCGGCCGCGCCGTGCGTCCTGTATCGCCAGGTCGATCGAGTGCCTAGCTTCGTGCAGTGCGGGCAGCGGACCTCGGTCTGGTACTGCCAAGATGTGTGCCACGGATCTGCCCTCCAGGGGGCTGGTCCCAGGTCCGCGGCTCGGTGTAGGGCACCGGCCGCGGACCGTCTCACCGACGAGCAGTTGCCCGCCGGTGTCTAGCTACTGGCGGAACTTGACGTGCCGCCGGGGTCCGTGTCGGGTCGTCGGGCCGAGTCAAGGCGCGCTTCCCATTGACCATCGCGGAGCTGGTGTAGCGCGTAGAGGATGTTGGCCAGCGTGCCGAGGATCATCAGCAGGACGACGAGGATCCCACCCACTAGGTAGGGCAGGACCGCGTAACCACGCAGGACGTCGGTCACTGCTCCGCCCCGCATTCAAGGCACCGCGAGCGCGGCCCGTTGGCCACCAACCGGCGAAGGGCAGCCTCGATCACGGCGGTGATGGTTCGGCCCTCCGCCGCAGCCGTTTCCTTAGCCGCCGCCCACAGGGGGTCATCAATCCGGACGTTGTGGCTGCGCTTGGTCATCAGTGCAATGCACCCACGCCGTCGGCGTATGCGGTCCCAGCGGTCGGGCCGACCACGGTCGGCTCGCCGAGCGCGCCGTGGCTGCGGCCGTCGAGGATGGCGGCAACCCTGGCTCGCTCGTCCGCGTAGTCGCTCTCGGTCTCGCCGTACATCTCGGCGTTCGCGTAGAACCACTCGCCGTGTACGCCACAGTCGCAAGCCCACCTGGACGCAGCCACGTCGCCGGGGACATCCCACGCCGGGGAGTGGTCGATAGCTACGCCGTGGCGGGTAGTCGTTGTGCTCATGTGATCGGGTTCCCTTCGGGGTGGTGTGCACGGCCCGTGACCGAGCCGCCGGGGTCCTGTAGTCATGGTCAGAGCGGGTATCCGTCGCAGTCGCGCGCGTCGCCGCGACCGACATAGGCGACCGCGACGTCCTCGCGGGCGTGGAACGCATCCCGCGGCGCCGCCGCGCGTAGGTGCTCCTGGTCCTCGGTCGGGATCCACACGGGCGCGCACTTGGCCAGCAGCTCGGCAAGGCGAGCGTCGACGGCGGCCTGTGCTTGAGCAGCCTTGGCAGTCATCGTCCAGTGCTCCGGTATCGACGCGCCCGATTCTCGCTGTCGATCATCCGGTCCTCGGTGGTCCTGAGCGACCGTTGCCGGCGTAGTTCTGCACGCTCCCCTTGGCGGTCGCGTACGTAGGGGCCAACGACGTAGCCGACGAGTCCGCAGGTGCAGCGGTCGTCGGTGAGCACGCCGGCTAGGTGATGTTGGTGGGTCATGGCCTGTCCCGATCCAACACTGAGAGCCGCGCAGTCTCGTATGCGTCCCAGTCGCGGTCGATGGTGTCGCAGTAGCACGAACCTGACTCGCACCCGCACGGCATCATGGTGTCGTCCGTGACCCCGTTGGCCTGGTGCTCACGGGCATCGGCCCTGGCCGCCGCGTAGGCTGCGAGCCCATCCTGGTCGTCGGTGTACTCCCATTCGCCACGCTCACCGCAGGAGCAGAACCAGGCATAGGCGTCGCTGTCGGGCGCGTCGGCTGGGGACACTTCCATCTCGATCACGTGGTTGGTGGTTGTGGTGGTCATGGCCTGTCCCTTCACGCTCATCGGGGGATCTCGGGAATCCAGCGGACTACTAGCTCCCGCGGGGCTGCCCAGCGGCCGGCCACCTTCTCGCTGGTGAAGGTGCGTCGGGCGTCGGCCTCGGGGTAGCGGCCGTTGCCGGTCCACTCGTAGGCACCCCATGTGCCGTACTGGACGACGAGCACGGACCCGCAGTACTTGCAGGACTTCCGTGTCGGGTGGCCGTCTCCACGAGAGCAGAAGGTCGAGAGCTGCGACGAGCAGCGGTAGCGGGTGGTCGTCATCGGGAGTCACGGATGGCAGCTCGACGCGACGTAGCCCTAGAGCGCAGACGACGAAGTCGGCGGTCAGCAAAGACATGCACCTTCTGATCCACCACGTAGGAGGGTCGGCCTGTCACGAGGCGGTCGTCTGACGCGGCTTGTGCTTGGGCAGCCTTGGCGCTCATCACTGCGCTGCCGAGTACCGGACGCGGTTGCATGCGAGCGTCACGCCGAGCGCGAACGGGGTCAGGAGGCCAGAGCCGAACTCACGGCCGAGCCGGTGCGCGAAAGTGCGGACGTTGACGTAGGTCTCTGACTGGATAGCAGCCTCGGCCGCGGCCATGAGGACCTGGGAGCCGAACCGGAAGCCGTCGAACGTCTGCGGGTGAAGTCCCCGACTGGAGTCGTCCGCGGGCAGGTCGGCGAGCACGGCGGCGACGATCCGGCGATTTTCAGCGACCTGCCAGGTGTCCGCGAGGCTGCGGCCGCGGGTGGTTGTGCTGGTCATCGCGAGACCTCCAGGGTGCCGTAGCCGAGCGACCACATGTCCTCGTTGACCTTGATCTTGAGCCCCTTTGCGTCGCCGTCGTCGGCGAGCCGGAGGCGGTAGGTGCGGTCGAAGGGATCTGCGACGAGCGCAGCGCGCAGAGCCTCCAGGTCGGTGCCTTCGAACTTCCAGATCCTCATGGCCTGTCCCTTCGGGTCGGTTCGGATGCTCAACGGGTCGCGACGTGGTTGCTGCCGCTCGCTTGCACGAGGGCACGCGCCTGGGCGATTGCCTGCCCTGAGACACCGATGCGAGAGAGGTAGGCGGGCGGGCAGTTGAGCAGGGCCTGAGCGGCGGCCAGGTCCTCGCGGGCTTCGGCGTCTCGGGCGATGTACTCGGTGGAGGTCATGGCCTCTCCCTCCTTGGTGGTGTAGGTACAGTCTGCGCTTGTCCGTACCTACTGTCAAGCCTAATGAGGGGTCAGTTTGAACCGGACCATTACTGGCGGCAGAGCACCGGCGATCATCACGGCGTGGCCGACCGGGAGCTGCCGAAGCTGGTCGGCTGGCGCCAACCTCTCGCGCTGCTGCGATGTCGAGGTGGACTTCCCGCCGTCGCCCCGGTCGGTGACTGAGTGCCGATCCACTTCTGCGTCGCCCAGCAGCCGCGAGACATGGTCCAACGTGTTCAGGTCCCGGACGCCGCGCAAGACAAGCTCCACCGAATGGTTACTCATCACGGTCGGGGCGAGCCGCCCGTAACGGTGCTCCACTTGCCCCGCGTCCTGCCAGCACGACACGAGCTGCACACCTTGCGCACGGCCGGTGCTAGCGATCGCTGGGAGTGCCCGCAACGGGGCCACGTTGCCGGCCTCGTCGAGCAAGAGCAGTAGTGAGGGGTCAAGCACCCGCCCCGCCTGCGCGCGGTTCTGTGCCTCGCGGACCACCGACATAATCAGGGCCTCGATCAGCGGCGCGAGCCGCGCCTGCGCGTGGACCGGCGAGATCATGAAGAGCGTTCCGGTGCCATCGAGCAGCTCGGCCGGATAGATGTCGCAGCCGTCGGCGGATCGGGCCGTCGCCGGGTCGACGTAGACCTCCAGGATCGACACCACCGTGGCGTAGATGTTGCCCCTGGTATTGCCGGGTTGTTCGTCGCAGGACGTGAGGGTGTTACTTGCCTCGTCGACGCCGTCCACTCCGCGTTTCCGTATCGCCTCCAGGCTCTCCTTTACCTCGTCGGCTCTCTTGAGCTGCGCCCAGCGCACCACGTCGGCCATCGTCCCGCCGCCGGCACCAGCCGCGAATAGGAGCGGGGCGAGCAGCATCCGTCCTTGGGATGTAAAGAAGACGACCTCACCACCACCACCGGCCGGCGGGGCCGCAGCGTCGACCAACCATGTCGCCATCTCCCACGCGCCCGGCCACGTCGTGCAGCTTGCGAGTGGGCTCCACTTCGCCGACGGACGCCCGGTCGACTCGGTGGGATCGAAGATCCAGACCTTGCCAACCTGGGCGCGTCGGTCACCCGCGGCGTCGAGGATGTCTGGCTTGACGCTGGTCACTACGGCCGGCCCGGCCCAGTCTCGGATGGAGGGAATCACGACCGACTCCGTCTTGCCGGAGCCGGGAGGTCCCAGCACGAGCACGGAGTGAGTGCGGGGCGTGGCCAGCTTGAACCGTCCGGGCACCGCCTCGCCTAGACCGATCCGCCCGACTCGATCCAGGGGATCTTTGCCCACAACAAGGCTCGCCAGGTCCTTACGGCTGGCCCAGCGCGCCGACCCGGAGGTCCCGCGCGTGTGGCGGCCGGTCCACCATAGGGCCAGGGTGACTGCTGCCGTGAGCAGCGCCAGGAGAAGGACGACAGCGAGGACCAGGACCGACGTGGCCGGGTGCCGGTCGGCCCGCAGGGCGACGACTAGAGCATTCGGCGAGCTGGGGGTAGGTCGGTCCCCAAGGACGCGGCTAGCGGCGTACAGGGCGCCGTCGGAGACGGCTATGGCCGCACCCAGGGCCAGGATGACGTAGACGGGCCAGTCACTGCTCGACGTCCGGGGTGCTGTACTGGTCACGCGGCGCTCCCCGAGGTCATGGCGCTATCGGAGAAGCAGACCTGACGCTCGGCGGCGGTAGTCACGTGCTGGACGACCTGGCAGTTCCCCGCCACGTCCCATACAGCTACGCCACGCTGGAGCCGGGGAATGGCATCCGTGGCCCACTCCGGCAGGCCCAACCGCGCCGCTGTGATCTTCGCCTCGCCCGCCTTCTGCTGGTACACCACGCGGGTCGACGCCATCTTGAGCAGCGCAGCCGCCTCCGGTGTGTCGTCGATGTCGCTCATGTGGTGAATCACGGCGACCATGGATAGGCCCAGGCCGCGGGCGAACTTCCCCAGCTCCTCGAACAGAACGGCCATCTTCGGGTCGGAGATCACGTGCCAGGCCTCCTCGACGACCAAGATGCGCTTCCGGCCGTCCGCACGGAGCCATGCGTGGTTCAGCCAGGTCCCTAGGACGGCCATGAGTACCGGGAGCGCCGCGCTGTTGGCGTTCACTCGGGACAGGTCGAAGTCGACCAGGGGCGCGTCCAGTAACGACTGGAGGCCGCTGCGATCATCGTCGCCGGAGAGCACGATGCGGGTCGGGCCGTCGACCATGCCGGCCAGGTCCCCGCTCGGGTCGCATAGCCGGTGGATCGCGAGGGCCACGTCCCGGCCGACCTCGATCATCTGCCGCACGGCATCCTCGGCGCTGTAGTCGGGGTAGGCGTATGTGGCTGCCTCGACCGATGGGTTCAGCAGTGCCGTGCCGATGCCCTGGAGCGTCGCTGGCCGCCCGAGTTCGGCCGCCCTAGTCACCGCTACCCGGTGAGCCGTGGACAGCGCGTACTGCGCCCGCTCGCCGAGCGCGGCCGACGAGGTCTCGACCATCGTGCGGACGAGCCAGTGCTGCAGGTGCGCGGGGATGGCGGGGTCCAGTGGATTGATGCGGGAGCCGTCCCCGCCGGGCCGGAAGCTGACCACCACGCCACCGACTGCTCTGGTCGGCGGCGCCCACTCGTCCTCCTCCGCTGCGTCCTGCTGCCGCTTCACGGAGAACACCGCGACCTGGCGGCCGAAGCGGATCTGTCGGAGCGCGTAGGACTCCACCAACGCCGACTTCCCCTCGCCGGTCTCGCCCTGGACGAGCATGTTCGGCCCGGGGAGCACGTCGCCGTACAGTTGCCACGGGCAGTAGATAAAACCCTTGCCCGAGTAGAGCTCTGGGCCGATGATCACGCCCGAGGTCCCGAGACCTGGTGCCGCGGACGGTAGATACACGCTCTCCGCCGTGGTCGCGGCAACGTGCACCGGCCGGCGGACGGTCTCCTTACGGCCGGTGTACAACGTGGCCGCGCCCCGCACTGCGGAGCGGGTCAGATCGGCGACAGTAGGCATCAAGCGCTCCCAGAGGCGAATGGCAGGGTGTTGGTGAAGGCACGTGCCTGCTCGCGGTCGGCCCACTCAAGGGACAGCCGGGCACTCTCCGCGGTCGCCTCAACGTCTCGGCGGAGCTGCCACAGCTCGTCGCTCGACCGGGCGGAGACGGTGACGTAGCCGACGAGGCCAGCACCAGCGGCGCCGCCAGCCAGCTCCTCACCGCGGTTCGAGATCTGCCGTAACGTCCGGCTGTCCAGAGGGTCGGCGACGCAGCCGAGCTTGGCTGCCCGGTCCCGCTCGGCCTGGTCGTCCGTACTCTCGGCCCGGAGCCGGCGCAGGGCCAGGTGATTCCGCTCCAACGTGAATACGACCGAGACGGTGCGGATCGTGTCTGGCATCTGGACGAGGAGCGGCGCCAGGAAGTCGACCCCCACCGGTGACTGCGGCCAGGCTGTGATCGCCGCCGTGGTGTGGTGCCATGCCTGACCGGTGCTGAGCCGGGCCACAACCTCGGACTCCGGCCGCGCATCAACCTCTTGCGGCCAGGCACGGTTCCGCCGCATCCCGGCGAGGTCGTCGACCGGGTGGTCCGGGCTGTAGCTGTTGCGGATCAGCGAGGCCAACTCGACGACGCCCAGGGCGCCGGCCACTGGTAGGCGTGCCTCGGTGAACCGCCGAGCCAGCGTCTCGACCTCGCGTCCCACTATGCGGGCCACGCCGCGGTCCCCGCCGCCGAATACTTCGGCGGCCACCACCAGGTCCACGGTGTGATCCACGGACAGCACGGCGTAGAAGCGGTGATCCTCCGCCGAGGTCGAGAGCTGAGCCTGCAGCGTGGCGTAGGACTCGCGCAGCCAGGGCGCGGACGAGGGGTCGCCACGCTCGACCACGTCGCGGTCGTGTGCTTGTGGGTCGCTCTTGAGCTGGCGAGCCAGGATCTGCAGGCGGCTGCCGTGGCTGGCCCCGTTGCCCAGGCCGTTCAGCACGTGGCCGCCGAACAGGTCTAGCAGGGTCGACTGGTCGGCGTAATCGAGCCGGCCAAGGCCACTGGGCTCGATCTCCAGGACGGCAGTCCAGCAGCGTCGGTCAGGGTGGAGGACGACGGCGAGCACGTACTGCTGACCGTTCACAGCGATCTCGGTCGTCAGCCAGGTCTGGCGCCCCAGGCCGGGTGGCAGCGCAATCACGGGCTCGGACCCGTCGAGGTGGATACCAGCCTCGCGAACGGACGACCGCCAGGCGGCTCCGCCGCGGAGCATCCGCCGGTACGCGCGGGTCGGCTCATACCAGCGATACCACGTCCGCCGAGCGATTCGGCTCCCGCGCGGCCGGTACGGCGCGAACACAGCCGCAGCGGCCAGGGATGCGGGCACCAACAGACCTAGGAGCTTGAGCGCGAGGCCGGGGAGCACCCACCCGAGGATGAGCGACGAGGCGCCGCCAACAGCGAGGACAGCAAGCTCGCCGGTGTCCTTCTTTCCGATCATGCCGGTGTGTCGCTGAGCGCCGAAGACGAACGCTCGGCGATAGGTTTCGATGGTCATGAGGTACGCCTTCCATCACTACGCGGGTCCGGGCTTGGGGTCTGGGCGGCGCTCGGCGGGGTGCCAGCTCCGTACCAGGGGGGCGTCGGCTCAGTGGCCCACAGCGAGCCAGTCGCCGGTCCGGAGGTCCGGGTAGGCGGACTGGGTGAGGACGCCGGTGGCGTGGGCGGCTGGGCGCGGCTGGCAGCCGTACGAACAGCGGCGACGGGTGCCGCAACGGCCGCCGCGACAGGTGCCGCGACAGGTGCTGCTTTGGTGGCCGCTGCCGTGTAGGCGCTGCCCATCCGTCGCGCCGAGATCGAGTTCTGCATGACCTGGGCAGGTCCAGGGATGGCCGCAGCGGGGCCAGCGCTCGACAGGTGCCGCCGAGCGTCCATGCCGGTGCTCAGGTGGTCGCCGATGATCGGAACGAACTTCAGGATCAGGCCCGAAGCGAGGACTGCGAGGACGAGGATCGCGAGGCCGCTGAGCACAGCGGAGAAGGCCGCTGCCGCGTCGGCGGGAGCGTTCCCGGCGAGGCCGAACCCGAGGCCGATCACTACGACAATCGCAGGCTTAACCAAGGCCAGGGCGACGACGAAGCCGGCCCACTTGTGGACGTGTCCCCACTTGTCGCGGTCGACGAGCCCGGCCAGCACTGCTGGGCCGAACACAGCGAGGACGTAGAGCGCGGCGGTGGCTAGGAGCACTTCCAGCCACAGGATCAGCCCGACGATGAGTCCTACGACCGTGGCAAGGATCAGAACGACCGGGCCGCCGGCACCAGGTGCCCCCGCCGCAGGGGTGACCAGGTTCAGCGCGTTGACCAAACCGGTTAGGGCCTGCTTGGCATCCGTGCCGATGCCGGTTGCAAACCCTGCGGCGGCGGCGTTGGACAGCGACATCAGCAGCCCGAGCGCAGCGGGTGTGAACGCCGAGGCGAATACGGCCAGGATCAGGAAGCCGATCGCCTCACCGATGGCCTGTCCGGGCGCCACACCTCGGATGACACGCTTGCCCACAGCGAGCAGCCAGAAGATCACAACGAGAACGGACGACGCGCCGAACATCAGCGCGTAGGTCTTGAGAAATCCTGGGTTGGTGAAGTCAGTCGCGGTCGTCGAGTCGATGATGTCGGCGAGTCGGCCCCAGAACCACACGGTCGCCTCGACGAAGTGGTTGGCGGTATTACCCAGGGGGTCGGAGGCGAACGAAGCGGTGGACTGAGCAGCTCCTGCGGTGGCGGTGGCTGTGTCGCACGTGCCGGACCCGGCGCCGAACAGACCGGCGGCGATGCCTTGGCAGAGGATGCCGCTAGCCGGCATAGCTCAGCGCCCCGTACTGCGCGACCGCGTTCGTGATGGTCGTCTCGTCGGAGCGTGCGTCGTCCGCAGTCCGCGGGGTGGGACCTTGCGCTACCGACCAGCTCGACTGCTTCCAGTCATCGTTCACCCACCGGAGAGTGATCGTCGCCGTCTCCCAGCCGTCCCGGAGCGGCCGGGTAGTGCCAGTGCCGACGACGCCCGAAAGGTAGGACTCCCATATGGAGACGACAGCCACATCGGGGGAGTAGGCGACGGTCTTGGCCCCCGCCGGGAGATCCCGGCTGACCAGCACTTGCCCAGCCCGCGGTTGACCATCTGCGCTGAGGCCCAGGTTTCGGTTGATCTCGACCCAGGTCTCGTCGTTCTGACCCTGGGTCCCACTCCGGCTCGCCGGGTCAGTCGTGGCGTCGATGATCTGGCGCCGCTGGGTTGAGTCGAACATGCGAGTGGACGACCAAGCGACCCGGTAGTTCACAGCCGCAGAGCGGGCGCCCGCCTCGGTGCGCGGGTAGCCGACCGGGATGCCGTTGACCAGGTGGACGCCGGGCGCGACGGTCGTACTCGCCCCGGTCGGAGTGCTCGTATCCGCCCCCTTGGGAGTCGTCGAGCTGCCGTGGGGGGCGACGAGGACAACGACGGCGACTAGGAGAAGGGCGGCGGCCAGACCGGCGCCCACGTAGCGGCGCCACTTCCGCCGGTTTGACCCCGGCTCGACCGGGCCGACCTCGGACCCGGTGTCGTTGGTCAGAGTGATCGTCACTGGTCTCTCCTCAGGTTCGGTTCTGCGATAGGCGTGGTGGGCTCGGGGTCAAGGTGAGTACCGCAGAGCGGGCAGGTAGCCGTCGCGGCCAGTTGCCAGTAGGCGGCGCGCCAGTCGTGGGTGGCTTCCCTCCACGTGGCGAGGTCCGCCGTGGCCTCGTGGCAGCGTCGGCGTAGGCGAGCAACGGCGGTGGCTTCACGTACCGCTACGGCGAGCAGCGTGGCGAGCAGCCCGAGCACCAGGGCTCCGAGCTGGGTCATGGCAGGTCAGAGCCCCATGCCGTAGACGACGACCATGATCGTCCCGAGCGACGCGACAAGGAACACTCCCGCGACGCCCGAGATCAGAAGTGACTTGCCGTCCTCGGAGCGCATCGAGTTGCCGCCCACGCCGCCGACGCGCTGCTTGGCCGCGCCGATGAGCGCCATGATCAAGCAGGCCACGAGGACGGCGGCCATGACCACGCCGATCAAGACCTTGGACTGGGTGCCGAGCGATCCGAACGGTCCCCAACTGGGGGCCACGCCGCCGACCACACCGCCGATGTCCCCGGCAGGTGCAGGTGCCGGCGTCGGTGGCGGGGCTGCGACGAGCACTTGTCCGTACATCTGTGCCTCCCTGAGCGGCGGCCGGTGGCGCCGGTGGCGCATGACTCCCGACCGCGCCGCTCAGTGGAGACGGTAGGCGCCTTCTCGTTCCGTGTCCACCCATCTTGCGCCGCGTCGTTCCGTTCCGTACCGTCTGTAGATATGAGGCAATCGACCTACCTTCCGTTTGGAGACCTCGATGGTCATGTCGTGCCATGTGTAGATCGGCTACCGTGGCTACTGTCATGGTCGATAACGAGCGCACCGAGGAGTGGATGTCCGCTAAGGACGTCGCCGAGTTGCTGGCGCTCGACGCCAAGACGGTGCGGAGGATGGCCGAGTCGGGCCAGATCCCTGCGCTGCGAGCGGGGCGCATCTGGCGTTTCCGCCGCAGCGTCATCGAATCTCTCGGACGCGGGGAGCCGGCGCCCGACTAGCGCAGACCGGCTGTGAAGCCGGTCCGGGTCGCCATCCTCGGCGGCGGAGCAGTTCTCTCTCTGGCCCTTGTCGCGCCGTTCAGCGTCCTACTTTTGGCGGCCGGCGGCATATCCGGGTCCGGCGCAAGCTGCGGCATCGCAGCCACCTCGGGCGGGCTCCCGGTGTCGACCAGCCGGCAAGTCGGCCAGTACTCCGCTTCCAACGTCGCCATAGCCGGCCAGATCATCGCGGCCGGGGTCGCGGCGGGGGTCGACGTCCGCGGGCAAACGATCGGCGTCATGACCGGCATCGGGGAGTCCGGCCTGGCGAACATCGACCAGGGCGACGCCGTCGGCCCTGACAGCCGGGGCGTGTTCCAACAGCGCGCCGAGGGTTGGGGCACCTACGCGGAGCGGATGGACCCGTACCACGCGGCCGGGAGCTTCTACCGAGCGTTACTCTCCGTGCCCGGCTGGGAGTCGATGTCTCCCACCGCTGCTGCCCACGCCACACAACGCAACGCCGACCCCAACTACTACGAGAAGTTTTGGGACGACGCTGTTTCGCTCGTCTCGACGATCACCGGGGACCCGACCCTAGCCACGACCCTCACAGCACAGCCGGCAGTCTGCGCACCGACGGGGGTACCGGACGTGGCGGGGTCCTACGCACTCCCGCTACCGCGAGCCAACCTGACGATCGAGTACGTCTCGAAGCCTCACCACGACCACCCTGGCGCCGATCTACCGGCACCCGAAGGCACGCCGATCTATGCCGTCGAGGCCGGTACTGTCACCTTCGCCGGGCCGATGTCGGGCTACGGGGACAACTTCGTCGAGGTCCGGGACGCGGCCGGGTGGACCTGGTACTACGGCCACGGCTCGGCGCACAACGTCATCGCCGGCCAGGTCGTCAAGGCCGGTGACCAGATCGCGTCGGTGGGCACTCAGGGTTTCTCGACGGGAGATCATCTGCACCTTGGGCTGAACGCACCGGGTCAGTCTCCGCCGGTGACCGATCCCAGCTATTGCCCGCAGGCCGTCATCACGGCGCTATTCACGTCGCAGGCCCCGCCAGCATTATCCGGGCTGTCGACCACGAACTGTATCGGCGGGCACATTGAAGGCTGAGCGACATCGCGAGCTGCGGCTGAGAAATGGCGCCGACCAGGGCGCAGAACGGCTAGTCCGGTTGATTCAGGCAGCGGAGGGTGCCGATTACGGCCAACCGATCTAAGGGCGACTGAAACGAAACACTCACCAGAAGGGCAGACGCAAATGCGAATCGACACGATGGACCCACTCTTTCCGCAGTGGCAGTGCGACGGCTGCGGGGAGATCTTCGAGTGGTACGAGTTCAACCCCGAGCCGGGTGCAGACGAGCCGATCCAGAACATGCCCGCGTTTAGTGGCGGCATGGCCGAGACCGTGTACTTCTGTGAGGCGTGCCTGGACAAGGTGGGTGCGAACCACCCTGAGTCCTTCGCCTACGAGGAGGAGATCTACGAGGCACGTGACGCCCTCCGTAAGAGCACCACGAGAGCGGACGGGGAGTGGGGAGGGCGACGCCACGTAGACCCGATGAGCGACGCCGAGTGGGCATCCATCATTCGGTGGCTGCGGGCACGGGGGTACAAGTATCCCAAAGACGCCGCGGCGCAGCTTCGCCGGACACTGGACGAAGGTCGGGAACTGTCTGGCACTGGTGCCATGTGGCACGTGCTCCGTACCGCCGTAACGGACGCTCCCCAGTGAGCACTCAAGCCACTCGCGAGCCCTCGGCATGGACGACAGACCACCCTCTTGTAGATCTCCGTCCAGCCCAAGTGACAGGAGCACACCACGACAGACCACCCTCGACCAAGGTCCTCGCCGACGTCCCAGAGCCACAGACACAGGCGACAAGCAACCCCGTATCAGACAACCGACGTACCGAAGCAGACCGTGATCCAAACCACAGTGCAGTGGGACCCCAGGTTTACAAGATCACCCGCGGGCGCCAACCATGATCCGCACCAGCTTCATCAAGGCCGGCGACAAGGCCCGCGTCGAGTACTACCTGCTCCGCGCGGTGCTCGACGAACCGAGACTAGACCGGGCCGAGACTGGCGCTGCCTTGACCCGGTACTACGTCGAGGGCCATACCGCGAACGGGCCGGGCAAATGGATGGGCCGAGGCGCCGATGCGTTGAGCCTGACCGGCCAGGCGATCGCCCCGGATGACTTCCGCCGAGCAGTCATGGAGGGCTACATCGACGGCGCGGTCCGCGCCAAGCCCGAGCTACGCCGACCGCCGGAGACGATGGTCGCGGCCGAGCCGTTCGCGGCCGCCGTTCGGTCGTTAGCCGAGGCGCAGGGGATCGACCCGGTCGATCTCTTCGGGAGCAAGATCGCAAAGGCGGAGTGGGGGTGGGTCGAGAAGGCCGCCGACCGTTTCGACACTCAGCCCGTCGAGACGGTGGCGAAGCTCGGCCGGATCGCGAAGATCGACCCAGAGCCTCTGTACGGAGACGAGTGGGGGCGGGCGATCAAGGCGAAGGACTTACGAGTCGATGAACGAATGGCGGCCATCGACACGGTGATGTCCGCCGACAAGACGGTTTCAATGGTCTACGCGCTGGGCGACGAAGCGACGCGGGAAGTCATCCTGCACGAGTTCAACGAATCGTGTCGGTCCGCGCTGGATTATCTCGACGGCCTCGCCGCTACTGCCGTGCGGGGATCCGCATCGAAAGGCACGGCAGTCGATATCGAAACAGACGGGATACTGGCCGTCTCTTTCACTCACGACGAGGCCAGGCCGACCGGGGATTGCCAGTGCGGCGACCCGCATCTACACCAGCATGTAATCGTCTTGAATACCGCCCGCGGGTCGGACGGGCAGTGGTCCGCCATTCAGCACGACCTGATCACGCCGAACGCCAAGACCGCCGGGCATCTGCACGAGGCCGAACTGCGGGCTCGCTTGACCGAGCGGCTGGGGGTCAACTGGCGGCCGGTAGTCAACGGCCTGGCCGGCGTCGAGGGAATCTCCGACGAGGCGATCCGGCACTTCTCGAAGCGGTCCAACGACATTGAGGCGGAGCAGATTGAAGCCGGCACGCTGGGCAAGGTGGGCGACCAGGCCGCGAACCACGCCCACCGCCAGGCCAAGCGCGAGCAGATGCCAGTCGAGGTTCGACACGACTACTGGACAGCCGAGGCCGCTGGCATCGGGGTGGACCTGGACGGCGTCCTGGACCGGGGGCCGCGGGTCGGAAGGCCACTCACCGACGCCGAGATCCTAAGCCAGCTCACGACCGACCGGTCGAGCTTCTCTCACGCCGATCTCATCCGTGATCTAGCCGACAGCTACCGGGGTGGCGCTTACTCCGCCGCGATACTGGCACGGGCGGACGCCATCCTGGACAGCTCCAATCTCGTAGTCGCACTCGGCCAGAGCGCGGCGGCGCTTACTAAGGGTGACATCCGACGCGGAGCCGGCGGCCGGGTCTACGCCTACTCGGTGACTCAGAAGTGGACCACGCCGGAGATGTTGGACCTTGAGCGCCAGCTAGTCGAGGCGGCGGTCAGTCGCCAGGGCACGAACATCGCGAAGCTCGACGGGGATCTCGTCGAGGCCCTGATCGACCGGGCCAGGTCGTTCACCCTCTCCGCGGAGCAAGCGGCCGCCGTCCGGGGCCTGACGACCTCGGGTAACGGCGTCGATGTGCTCCACGCCGGGGCGGGGTCGGGGAAGACATCCGCGGTACTGGGGACAGTGCGACAGGCATACGAGGCCAGCGGCTACCGGGTGATCGGCGCCACTACGTCCGCGAAGGCGGCCCGAGTGCTCAGCGACGACGGAGGGCTGGCCGCGACCACGATCGCCTCGACGCTGATCGACCTGGACCGAGGCGGCGTGGGGGCGAGGACCGTGCTCGTGCTCGACGAGGCTTCCATGATCGGCACCCGGAACCTAGCCAGCCTACTCGCGCACGCCCAGGCGGACGACGCCAAGGTGATCGTCGTTGGCGATACCAACCAGCTCGCGGCCATCGACGCCGGTGGCGGCCTGCGCGGGCTGGACGAGCGCCTCGCGTCCTACACCTTGACGGCCAACCGGCGGCAGCGAGAGCCGTGGGAGCGGGTGGCCGTGGCACAGATCGCACACGGGGAGCCAGGGCCGGCGCTGCGCGCGTACCAGGCCCACGAGCGGGTCACCGTGGCCGACACCGCGCCCGCAGCTCGGCGGGCGATGGTCGTCGATTGGTGGAGCGACGTGACCGAGCACGGCATCGACCAGTCGCTTATGGTCGCGGTCCGCAACGTCGACCGGAACGACCTGAACACTCTCGCCCGAGGTGTCATGCGGGAAAGCGGGCGGCTCGGCGACGACGAGGTCACGGCCCACGGTCGGACGTTCGCCGTCGGCGACCGGGTGATGTTGCTGCACAACCTCAAGCCTCGGGGCCTGGACAACGGCGACATCGGCACCGTGACCGCCCTCGACGAGAACCGGCGGCTGGTTGTCGAGCTCGACCGGGGCCAGACCAAGACGCTGCCGGTCAGCTACACCGCCGCCGGGCACGTAGACCACGCCTACTGCGCGACTGTCTACAAAGCCCAGGGTGCGACCGTGGAGACGACCCGGGTGCTCGGGACAGCGTTGGCGCAGGAGAGCGGGTATGTCGCACTCAGCCGAGGCAAGGGAGCCAACCACCTCTACCTCGTCGAAGGGCAGGGGATCGGCGACCCGGAACTGGACCTGCCCAGCCAGCCAGCGCGATCGGCGTACCAGGCCGCGTCAAGGAGCCTCCGCGCATCCCAGGCCAAGAGCCTGGCGCTGGATACCGCCGCGTGGGGCGAAGACGCGGCGAAGCTCCGAGCCGAGCTGGCGTCCACGGCTGCGCTACTGCGGGAGCGGCCGGCATCGGATACCGCACGGCTCCCAGGTCTACGGCTGGAGGTAGCCCGCCGTGAGGCCAGCGTCGCCGATGCGAGGCTTCGGTTGGAGAGCAACCGCGCGCGGCTGGACCAGGCAAAGCGCAAGGACCGGCCGCAGCTCTCCGCACTTGTCGACCGACAGACCGGCGAGCTGGCGCGCATGCAGGGCACTCTCGCCGAGGTCCAGTCCACCATCACGTCCGCCGAGCGTGGACTGTCGCCGCGCGAGACGTGGGAGCGTAGCCACGGAGAAAAACTCGAGTCAGGCGTTCGGGCCGGTCGCGAGCTGTCCTGGCGGGGACGGGCCGAGCGAAAGGCGCAGCAGGCCGTCGAGCCGACGGTCGAGATCAAGGCTCCGGCGATCGAGCGTGACGGGCCAGTTCTAGAACGCACCGCGTAGCTGGGTGCCAGTCGGTGCCCGGGCCTAAGCGAATGGAGATCAAGATGGGCGACGACACGGTGTGGCACACGGTCGCGTTCGCACCGGCGCCGGTCGGCTGGTACGCACAGTTTGTCGACGGACCCGACCGTTGGAGCGTACCGATAGCCGGCTGGCTGACACAGTCACAGTTTATCGAGAGCCATCTTGAACCTATCGGCGAGTGGCCGGCACGGCAGACCTGGGTTTCCACCCAGCGAATGGATGCCGTGGTCCCCCAGCGAATCGTCGCAGCTACTGTCCTAGCCTCAGGCGAGATTGTGCCGCTGGGCGAGCACATGGCCTCGCTAGGTGGCTGTTACGGCGTCGTGACGCTGGGCGGGGTCTACGGACCGGGACAGACCCCGGACGATGCCAACGTTTGAGGAGGAACAGTCCGTGCGGCGTTCCGCCTGCCGTTGGTGTGGCAGCCGCTTCCACCCGCCCGCCGACTGCCCGGAGCGGCACCCGGTGTACGGCGTAGTCGCGCGCTGGGTCTGCACTGGCTGCGGACGGCCGTTGATGTTGGCCCCGAGCGAGGAGCCGTGCTGTGGGCAGGGCGCCATGCGCCGACCGGCATGCGCGGACGAGACGGGCAGCCAATGGGTGAACCGAGTAGGCCAAGTACAGGTCGTAGTGCTGCGTCAGACGGCGGCGGCCTGGCAGGTCCTGCTGCTCAAGCGCAGCCCGGCGGATGGTGGTTTCTGGCAGCCAGTCACGGGCGGAATCAACCCAGGAGAAGATCCAGCTAAGGCAGCACTGCGCGAGCTGGGGGAGGAGACGGGGATCACGGCCGGCCAGTTGGTCGACCCTCACTACAGGTTCGAGTTCACCACGGCCAGCGGCACCCTCACCGAGCGCGTGTTTGGAGTTGTGGTCGCCGCGCAGGTCGAGCCCAGCCTGAGCCGAGAGCACGTGGAGTACCGCTGGGCGGAGCTGAGCGACGCCGTCCGCCTACTGCGCTACGCCAGTAACAAGGCGTCCGTCCGACACGTGCACGACCTAGTGGCCGCTGGCGGCCGTTCACGCCGCACTTCAGGCCGACCATGAGGGCTTCGGGCGCGAATTTGGCGCCCCGTGGTGCTTTCTGTCGGTCCTCGGGTGCAGACTGAGGCACATGAGCCCGATCACCGCTGAACCCGGCATCCTTGAGTTGAGCCCTGCCGAGGGCCAGGCGTTGGTCGAGCGTGAAGCTCAGGCAGTGCTTGGACTGAGCGTCGATGAGTTTCGGCGAGCCTGGGAGGCCGGCGAACTCGACCCCGAGACGCCGGGCGTCCTGGACGTTGCGCTCCTGCTTCCGTTTGCCCGGTAGAAGCCCTACCCAGGCGCGGGAGGCGTTCCTCGCCCCGCTGCGCCTCGCGCTGAACTGCGTTACCCGGGCGCAGATGTATCTGTCCCCAGCATCGCCGGGGGAACCAGAGTCGTGCGCTTGTCGCAGGACCCCCTGCTGCTGTCCTCGTCCGTGGTTGAGGGAGGTCTTCGCCTGCGGCTGCGCCATCAGTTCCGGGTTGTCGAGGAGGACGGCGGCCGAGCCCAACCCTGGCATGTCTCCACCCAGGCGTACGCCTACCGAGTTGACCGGACTGACGGTGAATCGGAACTTCTCTCCTGGCATTGGCACCCGATCCCTGCTCGCGGCGTTCAGTATCCGCACCTGCACGTCTCTGGGGCGCCCCACGTACCCGGCGCCGCTCACCTTCCTACCAGCCGCGTCAGCATCGAGGCGGTGCTGCGGCTGCTGCTCACCGACTACGGCGTACCACCCCGGCGTTCGGACTTCGCCAGCGTGCTTGACGCCGCAGAGCGGCCCTTCCTGCAATACCGACGTTGGTCGAGCTTGCCGGACGTTCCATGGCCCTAGGAGCGCCCGGCGTCTCCGCGCCTAGCGCGCGCTTGGCGCGGGCAACAGGGACTCAGTCCAGCGCGTGTACGATCTACTAAGCGAGCCCCAACGCTGCCAGGAGCGCTTGGAGGCCGAGGCCGACGCCATCGAGTAGCGAGGCCCAGGCGACGAACGTCAGCAGGACCAGCATGAGCAGGCGCCGCATGAGCGGGAGCGTATCCCGGCCGCGCACGGGGGTGGCACGGCCGGGGCCGGCAAGCATGCACCTGCGGGGGGTGCCGTGTCAGTAGGTGGACGGCCTCTAGGCGAGGACCGGGGCTTATGGTGCGGGGGAGCTAGTTGTGCGGATCCACAAGTACCGTGATCTTGCCGTTCACCCAGCTGATGTAGCCAGCTTGGAACCACGACTCTCTACCCCCACTACCAAAGATGTCCCGCTCGTCCATCGTGGGGAAGCCGAGCGCACCTTGCTCGTAGCCCCGCCCCGCCCAGGCCCCGAGGATGGCACCGTGTACCTCATGCGCCCCGGTAGCCGGGCTCCAGTAGATGACGCCGTGCTGGAAGTTGTTGTACCTGCCCGGCCCCACGTTCGCGTTCCCTAGAGCGTTGCCCTCATCGCTGGTGGGGTAGCCCAGGATCCCTTGCTCCCAGCCAGTCGCGGCCCACTCAGCCTTGATGGCGCCGTAGACCGTGTGCGCACCGGTGCTGGGCGTCCAGTAGATCGACCCGCCTTGGAAGTGGTTGAAGCGACCAACCCCGTCCGGCGTCGTGATCTCGTCAGTGAGCGGCAGCCCGTAGGTGGTCGGGCCACCCGCGGCGGTGCGGTACTTCACCGCGATGTCGCCGTGTACCTCGTGGGCGCCGGTCGGTCCCGACCAGTAGATCTGACCGCCTTGGAAGTCTTCCATCCGGGCGCCAGGGACGCCGGCCACGTCGTATTCGTTGTCCTGCGCCGCCCCGAGGAAGCCAGCCGCGCCGCCCTTAGCGTTCCACTCTGCCCCGATGCCGCCGTAGGGTGCGATCGGCGAAGCTGCGGTCGCCGGGGGTGCTGCCATCGTGGGTAGCGCCGCGAGGGCAGTGCCCATGGCCGCCACAGTGGCCGCCTTCTGCCAAGTCCTCATTCTGCGCCCTTCGGTTGGGGGTCCGGTGACAGTCTGACAAAGCGTCAACACGGCCCGTAGCTCGGGTCTCCGTCGAGATCCCGAACGGGCTACGGGAGCGGGGACCGCCGTGGCTGACCGCCGACGGTCCCCGTCCGCACCCCGACGCTGCCGGCAGGCCCGCCCAGCGGCGGAAGTCTCAACGCTGCGGAACCAGACGCATCCTCGCAAGGTCCTCGGCGCGCTGCCGACCCTCGGCGCTCACCGTTTCGAGCACAGCCGGTGGGAGCAACGAGACCCAGGCGGAGCGGTGTGCTCCCTGCGCCCTACTCCAGTGCTCGCCGGCGTCCGCCCATGCGCGGTGCGCCTCTCGGAGCCTCTCGACCGGGTCGGCGGTTACCGGCCGGCCAACCCCGGACCAGGATGCCCACACACTCGGCAAAGGGCCTGCGGCGAGCTGCGGTGGCAGCTCGGTGCCTTCGGGCAGGCGGGTGACGACGGTCAACACAAACTCGTCTCTGAAAGATCGTCCGACAGGCTAAACCTACCCGGTAGGATGATCTCTGGTCGAAGTTCTCCGCCGAGCAGACCGGGTGCTCGGCGGATAACTCACGTCGCTGCGGCGGCCTCTAGCACGGCAGCGACGGTGCGCGGGTGCCAGACGCCGCCGTGCTTCGCTGGCCGACCCTCGGCCGCCAGAGTGTCCACGATGGCGCGCAGACTGGCTCCACCTGCCCGCAGCTCAACTATCCGGGCCGTGGTCTCTCGCTCGACCGGGTGCTCGACGAGTTCGCGGTCGGTGGCTTGCATGCCGAACGGCGGCGCTCCGTAGGCGTAGCCGCCCTGGTGTGCCTTGCGGGCACGGCCGCGGCGCATTCTCAGCTCAATCATCGACCGCTCATATCCCGCGACTGCGCCGAGCACTTGCCGGATGAGTTGACGAGACGGATCGTCCGCGTCGTCGGTGATGTAGTGCGCCTCGGCCGCGCTGGCCGTAAAGAGTTGCCCGCCCTTCCGGCGAAGTTCGGCGAGTAGTTGTTCCTGCAACACTAAGTCGCGAGCGAGTCTGTCAAGCCGATACACCGCGACGCCGTCGACCTTGCGAGCTGCCACGAGGTCGAGTGCGTCGGCCAGACCAAACCGCTCATCAAGACCCTTGGTGCCGCTCACGCCGGCATCCTGAGCCCACGCGACGATGCGGTGGCCGGCTGACCTTGCCCACTTCACCAGCTCGGCTCGCTGAACGTCCAGGCCGTACCCGTCCTCGGCTTGGGTCTCGGTGCTGACTCTCAAGTAACCGGCTAGTCGCATTCCGTGCTCCCACCCTCTGACCTGCACTGTTACCGTTATGTCAGTAACTGTAACACGGCAAGGGTAGGAACGCCAGCTAGGGAGCGCGAAAGAGCTCGGCGCGCAGCCGCTCAGCGCACTCCCCGCAGACGTAGGTCGGTGGTTTGGCGACGACCAGCGGTCCAGGTTGGCCGCACCGTCCGCAAGGTCCGGTGGCCGGCGGGTCGTCCGTCGCGAGACTCACCTGCTCGGTCGGCCGATCTCAGCCGCGCGCTCGGGCGACTTGGCCGACTTCTCAGGTGCCGTGCGACCGAGCTGAATCCGAGCGTCCACTGACTGCTTAGCCGGATACGTTTTCTCCCATGCGTCGAGCAGTTCAGCCTCGGTCGTCAGGTCCCCGCGTGCACGGCCGCGGCCGACCTCGCGTTGCCGCCACTCGTCCAAGGTCATGTTGCGGTCGGAAACTTCCCGACGCAGGTACCCGGTCCGGTCGACTTCCTGTCGAGAGCGTGCCTGCGCGACGCTTTCGTCCTCGCCGTATCTGTTGAACGCCATGTGGATCAGGTCTCCCTTGTCGGTTTGCCAAAAATCAGTTCTAGCTCGTGGTCAAGATCAAGCTCGTGGTCCCAGCAACTCGGTCCGCCGGGCACCACGCCACTTTCTCCGCGGTCGAACGGGTGCTGAGCGGGTTCGGTGATCGTGGACCACGCATCGGACCAAGCGGTCATGCCGGCACCAGGCGGCGGCGGAGTTGCGTCCGGACGTTGACGAGCACCTGGTCGAGCACCACGTCCAGGTCGATTCCACGGACGCGGTCGAGCGGTGCCCGCGGCGACGCCAACGCGATCAGCCGTCGCAGCTCGGCGTCGGTGACGGCGGCCGCCTCGGGGATCTCGCTTCTCGCGAACGCGGTCATGCCGTCCAGGTACTCCAGCCGCTCAGGGTCAGGCTCGGTGTCCCAAGCGCGCGCCCACATGCTCATACGGGACCTTCCAACGCTTGCAGGTGCCGGCCGACCGCTTGCCGCACATCATCGTCGCCGGGGTCTAGGCCAAAGTCGGCTAGCGCGGCGCGAAGCACCTGTGCAACGAGATTAGCTTGTCGCTCGGTCAGCCGGACGAGCCTGCCTTCCAGATCAATCCTGGCCATATCGGTGAGCAATCGACTGCAACGATCAACGGCGCGCTCATACAGGGCCACTTCTGAACGCAATTGTTCAGCGCCTTTTTTGTCGAGATATCGAAGCATATCGGCGGCATTCAATAAAGCGAACTTATCGCGAAACATTTCGCGGGTTGCAACCACTTCGGCGGCCAGCTCCCCGAGAGCGACCAACGGGTTGGTCAGCGGCTCGTAACCTTGCCTGGACAGGACTACAGCGGCTCTGCTCTCAGCTATCCGCCTATACGCCTTGCCCTTGACCTGCTTCGCTGCCGCACCGTGAGAAGAGCACACGGAAGCACCACGTGTCGGCCACCTTCGGCAGCGGCCATCGGCGCGACCACTACGCGCCGTACACTTCTCCACGATTATCCAATCGACTGACGGGTTGGCCAATTGATTGACTGCCTAAAGTGTAACAGAAGTTTGCGCAATTGATTTCCCGTCGGAATGCAATCGGCTGCCAATGCGGGTATAATCACCTTCCGGGGCCGGATGTCTTTCCCCCTGGTTCGCATCCGGCCTGGGGGTAGTCCGGTGGTGCCGGCGCTGGCCGTGTCATTCAGGCATGGGTCCACGGTCGGTTAGCCGCGCACGCCGGACTGCCTCCATAAGCGTCCTGAGCGCGATTCTGCGGCATTTGGTCCTGGACTACCGGGAATGCGGGTCTAGAGCATCTGGCTCGTCCTGACAGGCCAGCAATCGGCCATCTAAACTAAACAGCGCATCACTGGTGCGCCTCTCGCTGGAGCCAGCCTGCGTAATGCTGGCCTTTAGCTCCATGGCTAGTGCCATAATCAACGACTCCGCTACGGCGGGGGTTTCCAAGGCCGCTGCCATAGCCCCCCACACCTGATGCTCATCGCCGCGGAACATTCGGTAGCGTCACGTTGCGTTGAACTTCTGCAGGCGGAACTGGATTGTATTCGATGGCCGGTGTTTCTGCGGATTTCGGTCCAGGCGGGGTGTCGTAGCGCCCGGGCGGTCAGGACGGTGAGCAGGTCGCGTAGCCCGGCGATCGTCCAGCGGACGCCGCCGATGTCGGTACGGGCGTTG
>Ga0209840_1000051_pt1 | contig 25521 bp, 27 predicted proteins | sample PersoiDNA2013190_FD_185802 | JGI IMG/M metagenome (GOLD analysis project Ga0209840, IMG submission 185802) | Permafrost soil microbial communities from the Arctic, to analyse light accelerated degradation of dissolved organic matter (DOM) -... | ecosystem: Environmental > Terrestrial > Soil >... | reverse complement strand
CCAGCGCGCTCATTTCTTGCCCTTGAAGTCGATCACCAGCGGCACCCCGTCGAGCTCGAAGCGCGCCCGCAGACGGTTCTCGACGAAGAACCCGAAGTCGCGCGTCACCAGCGTGCGGTCGTTCACCTCGATCGCGAACCGGGGAGGGGCCGTGCCGAACTGCGCGATGTAGTACATCTTCAGGCGCTTGCCGCGCTTCATGGGCAGCGGCCGGTCGGCGGCCAGCGTCGCCAGGGCGCGATTCAACTCGCCGGTCGAGATGTGGGCAAGATATCGAGCCTCGAGCGAGGCGACCACGGCGAGCAGCTGCCGCACGCCGCGGTGCGTGTGGGCGGAGACGGGGATGACGAGCGGCCTCTGGCGCAGCTTGCGCCGCGCGATGCCGGCGATCTCCTCGATGTCCGCCTCGGCGATATCCGTCTTGTTGACGGCGATCACCGTGGCGCAGTGGTTGCGCGCCGCCTCGGTGCAGATCGACAGGTCGAGCTCGCCGAACCGCATGGTCGCGTCGACGACGATCACCGCGACGTGGGCGCGGTCCAGGCTCTGCACGCTGCGGAGGTACGAGTAGTACTCCACGCCGCTCACCTTGGCCGCCTTGCGCATGCCGGCCGTGTCGATGAAGCGGAAGGCGCCCTCCTGCGTCGTCACGGCCGTGTCGATGGCGTCGCGCGTGGTGCCGGCGATCTCGCTGACGATGGTGCGCGGCTCGCCGACGATGGCGTTGAACAGCGACGACTTGCCGGCGTTGGGACGCCCGACGATCGCCACGGGGATCTCGGCCGGCGCGTCGCTGGGCCCGGCGTCGCCGGGCCGTTCCGCGCCGGCCTCCTCGACCAGCCTGTCGAGCAGATCGCCGGTGCCGAGGCCGTGCGTCGCGGAGACGATCAGCGGCTCGCCGAGGCCGAGCTGGTACAGCTCCTGGGCGGCGCTCACGGCGGCCGGGTCGTCGAGCTTGTTGGCGACGAGCACCACGGGGACGCGCCGGCGACGCAGGACCTCGGCGATCTCGAAGTCGTCGGTCAGCGGCCCGGCGCGGCCGTCGACCACGAAGAGCACCACGTCGGCCGTGCCGATGGCCAGCTCGACCTGCTCGCGGATGTGCCCGGCGAAGGGCGACTCCTGGCCGGTGTCGTAGCCGCCGGTGTCGACCATGCGCATGAGACGGCCTTCCCACTCGACCTCGACGTCCTTGCGGTCGCGGGTCACGCCCGGCGTCTCATGCACGACAGCCTGACGCGAGCCGCTCAGGCGGTTCACGAGGGTGGACTTGCCGGCGTTCGGCGAGCCGACGACGACGACGGTGGGAGGCGCAGTCATCGGGACAGTGTAGCAAATGCCTGACGGAGCGACTCGGCGAGGGCCAGGCGGCCGCCGCAGGCCGCCGCGAGTTCGTCCTCGCCGACGTCGTCCAGGGTGCGCCCGAGCTCGGCCGGCAGGAAGACGCGCGGGGCGACGAGCCACTCGTCCTGTGCGAGCGGGTCGTCGTGGAGCGCGTCCAGGACCTCCCGCCCGCCGAGAAGACCCGTGACGGTCACGTGCGGCCCGAAGAGGCGGTTCTCCACGGGGAAGGCGCGTACCGGCAGTTCGAAGGCGGCGGCGAGCATCCCGGCCGCGCCTGCGACGACGGGCTCGGCGAGGGCGCCGCACAGGATGCGGACGGCGCCGGCCCGCGGCCGCTGCGCGGCCGGCCTGCGGCGCCCGGCAGCCCTGCGTCGCGCGCTCACGAGGCTGGCGGCCTCCTCCGCGAACAACGCCGCCATGCCGATGCCGTTCTCATACTGCTGCGGGGCGTCGCTCGGCGGCGGCGTGCGCCCGCAGAGCAGGTGGAACTCGTCGGCGGCGTGCACGAAGGCGACGCCGCGCTCCTCGCGATACCGGTCCTGCCACTGCCCGACCGCGGCGAGGACCGCCGCGGCGTCGTCGGGCGTCACGCGGCGCAGGTCGCCCTCGAGCGCCAGGGACACCGGCACGATCCCGAGGTCGGCCACCCCGGGTACCGCGGCCGCCTGCTCGACGGTCTGCGCCAGCACCCGGCCGTCGTTCCAGCCGGGGCAGAAGACGACCTGCAGGTGGAGCTCGAGGCCGGCCGCCGCGAGCCGCTCGAGAGCGGCTCGAGAGCCGGCCGCGGCCCGTCCCATCAGACGGACGCGGGCCCCGTCGTCCCAGGCGTGCAGCGACACGTACAGGGGTGAGAGACGCAGCCCCACGATGCGCGCGAGGTCGTCCTCGTCGAGGTTCGTGAGGGTCGTGAAGTTGCCGTGCAGAAACGACAGCCGGTAGTCGTCGTCCTTCACGGAGAGGGCGGGCCGAAGGCCGGCCGGGACCTGATCGACGAAGCAGAAGCGGCAGCAGTTGCGACACACCCGCGGAGGCGCGCCGAGGCCGTCGTAGCCGAGCGAGATGCCGTGCCATTCCCCGGCGCGAGGCTCCACGACCAGGTCGAGCGGGTGACCGTCGCGCAGCACCGTCAGCCAGAAAGCGCCGTCGGCGGCGGCCATCTCGACGTCGAGCACGTCCTGCGGAGCGGCGCCGTTGAGGCGCGCGATGCAGTCCCCCGGGCGCAGCCCGGCACGCTGCGCGGCGTCCTGGACGGCGGCTACCGGGAGGCTCGCGCCCGCCGCGCCGCGCTCTCCCGCCTCAGCTCCCACAGAGCGCCTGCAGGGCGGCGACGGTAGCCTCGATCTCCTCGTCGGGCGTCGAGGCGCCCGCGGTCACGCCGATCCGACGGGCGCCGGTGAACCAGGCCGGCTCAAGCTCCGCCGCCGACTCGATGTGATGCGTGCGGCTCTCTATCGCGCGGCAGAGCTGCGCCAGCCGCGCGGTGTTGGCGCTGTTGCGGCCGCCGACCACGATGACCACGTCGACCTCGGCGGCCAGCTCGCAGGCGGCGCTCTGGCGCTTCTCCGTGGCGTCGCAGATGGTGTTGAACACGAGCAGCTCGCGGGCGACGGGCGCCAGGGCAGCCGCCACGCTGGCCAGGTTGGCGCGCGTCTGGGTGGTCTGCACCACGACGCCGACGCGCTTGCCGCGCAGCTGCGCGAGCGGCAGGCCGGCGGCGTCCTCGACGACCACGGCGCCCTCGCCGGCGAAGCCCTCGAGGCCGGCCACCTCGGGGTGGTCACGCTCTCCGAGGATGACCACCGCGTAGCCGGCCTCGCGCAGGCTGGCCGCCTTACGCTGCGCGACGGCCACGAACGGACAGGTCGCGTCGACCAGGTTGATGTCCCGGGCGCGGGCGCCCTCGACGACCTCGGGCGGCACGCCGTGCGTGCGCACGATCAGGGTCCCCGCCGCCGCCTCCCCGGCGCCGTCCACGACCTTCACTCCACGCTCCTCCAGCTGCCCGACCACGCTCGGGTTGTGGATGATCGGGCCGAGTGACGCCACGGGCCCCTCGGCGGCCTCCAGGGCCTCCTCGGTGATGCGCAGGGCGCGCTCCACCCCGTAGCAGTACCCCGCGTACCTGGCCACGACGATCTCCACGTCGCCGGCGCGCACGTGGCGCAGCTCGGCGCGCCGTTCGGGCTCGTCGTCGTAGGGCTGGCGGCGTTCGCGGTCGTCGCCCTGTGGCGGGCGGGGCTCGTCGCCGGGTCCGCCCGTCATCCGGTCACAGCTGCGCATACAGCCCGGCAACGGCGGTGTGCATGCGCCGCGCCGCCTCCTGATAAGCCTTGCTGTTGCGCGCCGTCAGGTCGCTGAGATCGAGAGGCGGCCCCATGCGCGCCCGCAGGGCGGGCAGCCCGGGCCGCCCGTCGCGCATCATGCGCTGGGTGCCGTCCATGGCCAGCGGCACGACCGGCGCGCCGCTGCGCAGGGCGAGCATGCCGACGCCGGGCAGGAACTCGTGCACGGCGTCGTCGGGCTTGCGGTGGCCCTCCGGGAACATCAGCAGGACCCCGCCCTCGGCGAGGATCTCGAGGGATGTGGTGAGGGCCGCCCGGTCGCCGGCGCCGCGGTCTATCGGGAAGGCGCCGAGCGTGGCGATGAGCTTGCGCAAGGCCGCATTGCCGAACAGTTCTTTCTTCGCCATGTAGCGTAGCGGGCGGTCGCAGATCATGCCGACGATGACGGGGTCGATGTTGGCCTTGTGGTTGATGACCACGATCACCGCGCCCTCTCGGGGAAGGTTCTCGGTGCCCGTGGCGCGACAACGGTACAGGCCCCCGAAGAGCGGCACAGCCAGCCAGCGACAGAACGTGTACAGCCCGCTGTCGCCGTGACCCGCGAGAGGCAGGCCCCAGAGCCTCACGGCCCGACCTGCCGGCGAGCGATGCCGGCGACGGCCTCGACCACCTCGTCGAGAGTCATGCCCGAGGTGTCCAGCTCGACGGCGTCGGCGGCCCTGCGCAGCGGCGCGACCGCTCGCGTGGAGTCGCGCCGGTCGCGCTCCAGCAGGGCGGCGAGCACCTGGGCCTCGTCGACCTCGTCACCTTTTGCCCGCAGCTCCGCCGCGCGGCGCGCCGCCCGCACGTCCGGGCGCGCCGTAAGGTAGACCTTCACGGCCGCGTCGGGGAACACGTTGGTGCCGATGTCGCGGCCCTCCATGACGATGTCGGTGTCGCCGGCAAGGCGGCGCTGCTCCTCGACGAGCAGCCCGCGCACGCCCGGCAGCGCGGAGACCCTCGAGGCCACGGCGCCCATCTCCAGGGTGCGGATGGCGTCGCTCACGTCGCGCTCCCCGGCGAGCAGGCGGCCGTCGCCGTCGAAGCGCAGCCCGGCAGACCGGGCGAGCGCGACGATGGCCTCCTCGTCGTCGAGCGTCACGCCCGCCTCCGTCGCCAGAAGGCCCACCGCCCGGTACATCGCGCCCGTGTCGAGGTAGACATAGCCGAGGCGCACCGCGACGCGGCGCGCCACCGTGCTCTTGCCCGAGCCCACGGGGCCGTCGACGGCCACGACGGTCATTCCACCGCGCTCCCGGTGATGACGTCGTAGCCCAAGCCGCCGAGGAGGTGCGCGCCGCGCGCGCTCGCCGCCTCGCCGAGGACGTACACGGTGAGCGTGCCGCCCAGCTCGGCGCTCATGTGATGCATCGAGAGGTCCTCGATGTTGATGCCGGCGTCGCCGAGGGCGACCATGATCTCGCTGAAGACGCCCGGCCTGTCGGGGACACGGACGATCAGCCGGTGCAGCTCCCGCGCCGGCAGGCTGCCGGCCGCGAGCATGCGCTCGCGCTGCTCGGCGGCTCGCCCGATGGCTTCGCCGAGGCGCGCGGCGTCGTTGGCAGCGAGCGCCTCCAGCACCTCCTGCAGGCCCTCCTGGAAGGTGGCGAGGGCGGCCAGGAGGGCGGCGCGGTTCTCGAGGAAGATGTCGGTCCACACGCGGCGGTTGCTCCCGGCGACGCGCGTGAGGTCGCGGAAGCTCGGGCCCGCGGAGAGCAAGGCGTCGCGCGCGCCCGCGTGATGGCCGGCTTGGGTCATCAGCACGTTGGCGAGCACGTGCGGGAGGTGGCTCACGACGGCCATGAGGCGGTCGTGCTCCTCCGGGTCGACGGCCACAGGCCGGGCGCCGATCTCGCCGAGGAAACCGTACAGCCGCTGGTAGGCGTCAGTGCCCACGTGCGCGCCGGGGGTGACGAAGTAGGTGGCCCCCTCGTAGAGCGACGCCCGGGCGTTGGCCACGCCGGCCGTCTCTGAGCCGCACAGCGGGTGTCCGCCCACGCAGCGCCGCTGTTCGTCCGGCGAGAGCGCCCGCATCAGCGGGCCCTTGGTGCTGCCCACGTCGCTGATCACGGCGTGCCGCGGCGCCGCCGCGAGCGCCGCCTTGACGTGCTCGACGACGAGCCGCACCGGCGTGCACACGAACACGAGGTCCGCGCCTGAGGCGGCCTCTTCGAGGCTGCCGCAGGCGCGCGTCACGGCGCCGCGCTCCAGCGCGAGGTCCAGCGTCGCCTTCGTCTGGGTGAAACCGCGGACCTCGGCGACCCCCGCGCGTTCGCGCGCGGCCAGCCCGAGCGACCCGCCCATGAGGCCGACGCCGATGAGGGCGACGGTGTTGACGCCGGCGTCGCTCACCGCGTCAGGCCGTGGTCTTGCCGGTCCAGCGCGCGAGGTCGAGCACGCGGCCGGCGTACTCGCCGAACACGGCGGTGGGCAGCGACTGGGGGCCGTCACAGAGAGCGTACTCGGGGTTGGGGTGCGTCTCCACGAGCACGCCGTCGGCGCCGGCGGCCACGCCCGCCAGCGAGAGCGGCAGCACGAGGTCCAGACGGCCGGCCGAGTGGCTCGGATCGACGACCACCGGCAGGTGGCTGGCCAGCTTGATCACCGGCACGGCGCTCACGTCGAACGTGTTGCGCGTGGCCGTCTCGAAGGTACGGATGCCGCGCTCGCAGAGGATCACGTCGCGGTTACCCTCCTTGACGATGTACTCGGCGGCCATGAGCAACTCCTCGATGGTCATCGAAGGACCCCGTTTGAGGAGCACGGGCTTGGCGACCTTGCCCAGCTCCGCCAGCAGCAGGAAGTTCTGCGTGTTGCGGGCGCCCACCTGGAGGACGTCGGCGTACTCGCAGACGACGTCGAGGTCGCGCGGGTCCATCACCTCGGTGACGATGGGCAGGCCGGTGTCGTCGCGCGCGGCGGCGAGCATCTTGAGGCCTTCCTCGCCGAGGCCCTGGAAGGCGTACGGAGAGCTGCGCGGCTTGAAGGCGCCGCCACGCAGCATCTGGCCGCCGGCCGCCTTGACGGCGCGGGCGGCGGCCAGCACCTGTTCGGGGGTCTCCACCGAGCAGGGGCCGGCGATGATCGCGAAGTGCCCGCCGCCGATCCTGGCGCCGCGCACGTCGATGACGGTGTCGCGCTGCTGGAACTCGCGGCTGACGAGCTTGTACGGCCGGAGGATGGCGACGACGCGGTCGACGCCCGGCATCGCCTCGAGCGGCAGCTGCGTGATCTCCTCGCGGTCGCCGATGACGCCGATGATCGTCACGCGCTCACCGGAGGAGATGTGGGCGCTCGCGCCGACCTCCTCGACGCGCGCGACGACGTGGGCGACCTCTTCTTCGGTCGCCATCTCGTGCATGATGACCATCATGCTCAGCTCGGCCTCCCTTCGCCCTCTCCCGGCCCGCCGACCTCGAGCGAGGCCAACTTGCGCAGGAAGAACTCGATCTCATCCTCTGTCCCCACGCTGACCCGCGCCCACCCGGGACAACCCAGTGCGTTGCCGTCGCGGACGATGGCGCCCATGGAGAGCAAGGCCCCGCAGACCTGGTCATGAGGGTGACAGAGATCGCGCGTATCGACCAGCATGAAGTTGGCCTGGCTGGGAACTGTCGCGCGGCTGCGAGCCGCAAGACGGTCCACCATGGCCGTGCGCAGTTCGGCGTTGCTCTCGCGCCGCCGCGCCACCTGGTCCTGGTGTTTGAGCGCCTCGACAGCGGCCACCTGCGCCAGCAGGTTCACATTGAAAGGCTGCCGCACCTTGTCGAGCGCCGACTTGACCACGGGCGCGCACAGCCCGTACCCGACGCGCAGGCCGCAGAGGCCGTAGACCTTCGAGAAGGTGCGCAGAACGACCACGTTGTCGTGCGCTTTCGGCAACTCCAGAGCGTCCTGAGAGTCGGGTGCGGTCACGAACTCTATGTAGGCCTCGTCCACGACCACGAGCACATCCTCGGGCACCGCCTCGACGAGCCGCGTGATGTCGGCCGCCGGCACGTAGGTGCCCGTCGGGTTGTTCGGGTTGCACACCACCACCATCTTGGTGCGCGGCGTGACCGCGGCCACCATGGCCTCCAGGTCGTGCCTGAAGTCGACCAGCGGCACGGCGACAGCGCGAGCCTCGTGCAGTCGGCAGACGTCATTATAGACCACGAACGATGGGTCGGCGAAGACGACTTCGTCGCCCTTCTCGAGCAGCGCGTCGCCGAGCAGCATGAGCAGCTCGCAGGAGCCGTTGCCCACGGCGACCTGTTCAGGGACGCATCCGTAGTGCGCGGCCAGCGCTGCGCGCAGGTCGGTGGCGTCGCCGTCCGGGTAGCGGTTCAGGTCGTCCAAGGCCTCGATGATGACACGCTTCACCTCGTCGAAGGGCGGAAGCGGGGACTCGTTGGAGGCGAGCTTCACCACCTCGCTGAGGCCGTAGCGCCGCATGACGATCTCGATCGGCAGACCGGGGACGTAGGGGACGATGCCGGCGAGGGCGGGAACGAAGCGCATGGTCTACTCCGGCAGGTCGAGCCGCAGCTGCCGAGCCCCGTGCAGATACACGTGGTGCACGTCGGAGCCGGCCGGCAGATAGACGTGAAGCAAGACGCGGACGCAGCGTTCCACGGCGCCCTCCACGGGGATCTCCTGGCAGCAGAGCAGCGGTGTGTGGGACAAGCCGATGCTGCGCGCCGCGACCGCAGGGAAGTCGGCGCGCAGGTCGGGGGTGGCGCTGAGGATCACGCTGACGATGTCGTCGATGGCGACGTCGTTGCGGTCGAGGACCACGCCGAGCAGATCTGCCGTGCGCTCGGCGATGTCGTCGCTGGTGTCGCGGTCGACGGTGGTAGCGCCGCGCAACGCATACAGGCGGGGGGTATCGTCAGTCATCAGGCTCCGGTCCGCATAGAGAGTGCAACACTATACACTCCCTGCGCTTTCAGGCTCGTGTCCGGGCTCATCGTGTGCCGGCGTCGGGGACTCGCCCACCGTCTCCTGAGCGTCCTCGCCCGGAGCGGCCGCCGTCTCCTCGACGCTCTCGCCCGGCTCGGCCGCCAGGATCGGCTCCGGCACGGGCGGGGCCTCGGCGGCGAGCAGGACCGGCTGGCCTTCGACTTCGCCGCCGACGGCCACGGCCACGTCCTCCCCGGCGCGCTGCAGCGCCTCGACCTCGTCACCGGCCAGCTCGCGATACCCGCCCGGCTCGAGGCCCTTGTCGGCGATGGCGCCGTACCGGCGCCGGTGCAGCTCTTCCACCGGCAGGCCGACGGCCGCGAACATGCGCCGGACCTGGCGCTTGCGGCCCTCGTGGATGGTGATCTCGACGAGGGCCGTCTTGGCGCTCTGCTTCTTGAGATTGACCTCCGCCGGCGACGTGAGCCCGTCCTCGAGGTCGACCCCCTGCCGCAGGGCGCCGAGGGCGCGCCGGCTTACCTTGCCGCGCACGCGCGCGACGTACGTCTTGGGCACGCCGTAGCGGGGATGCATGAGCCTGTTGGCGAGCACACCGTCGTTGGTCAGGACGATCAGGCCCGTGGTGTCCACGTCGAGCCGCCCCACCGGGAACAGGATGCGCCCGTTCGGCACGAGATCCACGATCACGCGCTCGGCGTGCGGGTCTCTGCGCGTGCTGGCGACCCCCCGCGGTTTGTTCACGAGGAAGTAGCGTAGCTCGCGCGCCTCCACGGGCTCGCCGTCGACGAGCACGACGTCCTCGGGCATCACCTTCTCGCGCGGGAACGTCACCACCTCACCGTTGACGGTCACGGACCCCTTACGGATGAGCTCGTCGCACGAGCGGCGCGAGCCAAGGCCCGCGCGCGCCAGGTAGACCACCAGGTTCATAGGCTGGCTCACGCCCGCCTCCTCTCGGCGTTGGCGAGCAGGCGGGCGCGGATCTCATCGACCTCGGCCGCCTGCAGGGAGAACTCTTCCAGCGGCGGCAGCTCCTGTAGCGAGCGCAGCCCGAACAGCTTGAGGAACCGCGCGCCGGTGCCGTACAGGATCGGCGCGCCCGGCGTGTCGGCGCGGCCCTGCTGCTCCACCAGGCCGCGCTGCTCCAGCGAGCTCAGCGCCCACTCGGAGGAGACGCCGCGCACTTCGGCCGCCTCCGCGCGCGTGACCGGCTGCAGATAGGCGACGACGGCCAGCGTCTCGAGCAACGCCGGCGTGAGATCGTCGGGGCGCTCAGCCCCCGTGAGCCGACGCACGTCCTCGGCGCAGTCGTCGGCGACGGCGAACGTGACTCCGCCGGCCACGTCGCGCAGCGTGACGCCGCGCCGCTCGGCGGTGTATTCGACGCGCAAGACAGCCAGCGCCTCGTCGACCTCCCCGGTGGAGCAGCCGCATGCCGCCGCCATCTCGGGAGGCGGGAGCGGCCGCGACGATATGAACAGGAGCGCCTCGAGGCGCCGAGCGAGTGCGTGCATGAGGTCCAGGGTCCGCGGGTGACCGGGTGCAGTTGATGCTACCGCAGACAGGCGGCCGGCGTCATCCGGCAGCGGGTCACACCGCCGCGGCCGCCACCTGTACCGGCCGCGCCACACGGGTGACCACGATGTCGCCCAGGTGCCGCTTCTGGCGCAGGACCGCCTCACCGCCCGAGTGCAGCTCGAGCAGCGCAAAGAAGGTCACGGCGCGCTCGAGGCGGTCGTCGGGCGCCACGGCCGCGAAGGTGAACTCCCCTTCGTCGCCGAGGATGAGTCGCAGGCGGCGCAGCTCCTTCACCAGCGAGACGGCGAGATCGGCGAGGTGGCTCGTGTCGGGAACGGGCGGTTCGCGCAGCAACGGCGCGAGGGCCGCCGGCAGGGCCAGCGCCGGCAGGGCCCCTGCGGGGGCCGGCCGGCGCAGCAGGGCCGGCGGCACAGGGACGCTGCGATACAGTCGCGCGCTGTGCTCGTCCCAGCGCCGGCGCAGGGCGCCGGCGACGTTCTTGAACTGGCTGTAGCGCACCAGGCGTTCGAGGAGGCGCTCGGCGGCCTCGTCGGGGTCGAGGTCCTCGAGCTCCTCCTCGACATCCTCCTCCAGAAGCAGGCGCGATTTCATCTCGAGCAGCGCCGCGACCAGCACCACGAACTGAGAGGTCGCGTCGAGGTCGAACTCGCCGCTGTCCGCAAGCTTCAGGACGTACTCGGCGATGATGCGCGAGACGCGCACCTCCCAGATGTCGATCTCGTCCTTGAGGATCAGCGTGACGAGCAGGTCGAACGGTCCGTCGAACACGTCGAGGTCGAGTTCGAGCGCGACGGGAGGCGCGGCGACGGCGGTGGCCTCAGCGCGCATCGCCGTCGCCTCCTGGAGAACTCATCTGCCGCTTAGTCCTCGGGCTGGTTGACGAACGACGGGATATCGAAGTCGCCTCTGTCGAACGAAGGCGCGGATCCGAAGGGCGTGCCTTTGTCCTCGGGGCGCTCGCGACGGACGTCGTCGCGCCCACCCGGACGCTCGTCTGCGGGCGCCTTGTCGCGACCGGCGCGCGCGACGTGCTCGCCGAACCCGGTGGCCACGACGGTGATGGAGATCTTGCCCTCGAGACGCTCATCGACGACGGCCCCGAAGATGATGTTGGCGTCGTCGTCCGCGGCCTCGCTGATGACCCCGGCGGCCTCGTTGACCTCGTAGAGCGTGAGGTCGCTGCCGCCGGTGATGTTGAGCAGCAGGCCGCGCGCCCCGTCGATGGACGTCTCGAGGAGCGGCGAGTGGATGGCCATGTCGGCGGCGGCCTGGGCGCGGTTCTCGCCGCCGGCCATGCCGATGCCGAGGAGCGCGGTGCCGGCGTCCTTCACGATGGTGCGCACGTCGGCGAAGTCGAGGTTGATCAGACCGGGGACCGTGATGAGGTCGGTGATGCCCTGCACGCCGTGGCGGAGGATGTCGTCGGCGTGCTGGAACGCCTCGACGACACTGGTGTTGCGTTCCACCACCTCCAAGAGGCGGTCGTTGGGGATGCTGATGACCGTGTCGGCGACGTCCCTGAGGACGTCGATGCCCTCCAGGGCCTGGCGCAGGCGGCGATTGCCCTCGAAGCCGAACGGCTTGGTGACGATGGCGATGGTCACGCCGCCGAGCTCGCGCGCGACCTGAGCCACGACCGGCGCGCCGCCGGTGCCCGTGCCGCCGCCTTCGCCGGCGGTGACGAACACGAGGTCGGCGCCGCGCAGCGCGGCCTTGAGCTGGTCGCGCGAGGCCTCCATGGCTTCGCGCCCGACGTCGGGGTTCGCCCCGCCGCCGAGACCGTGCGTGATCTCCTGCCCGATGTGGATCTTGACGTCGGCGTCGCACACGCTGAGCTGCTGCACGTCGGTGTTGACGGCGATGAACTCGACGCCCTTGACGCCCGAGTCGACCATGCGGTTGATCGCGTTCGTGCCCGCGCCGCCGACGCCGACGACCTTGATGGTCGTCACGTAGGGCCGTCCTTTGACGACCGCGTCCTGGGCGCTGCTCTCGCTCGACGCGCCACCGCTGTCGGTGCGCCGGAAGAGCTCGCTCAGTCCATCCTTCATGCTAGGACGATCTGCCATTCAGCACCTCCCGCGCAAGGGCGCGGTACGATTCGGCCCCTCTGCCTTTGGGATCGTACTTCAGCACCGAGGCCCCGATGACGGGCGCCTCGGCGAACTTGATCGTCTTGCGCACCACCGTGTCGAAGACCAGCGGGCCGAAGTTGTCGCGCAGCACCTCGATGGACTCCTTGCCGTGGCTGGTGCGGGCGTCGAAGAGCGTCGGCAGGATGCCTTGGATCTTGACGTCCGGGTTCAGGTTCTCGCGGATCATCTCGAGGGTCTTCTCGAGCTGCAGCAGGCCGCGCAGCGAGAGGTACTCGCACTGCACGGGCACGATCACGCCCTCGGAGGCCGTGAGCGCGTTGATGGTGAGCAGGCCCAGCGAGGGCGGCGTGTCGATGAGGATGTAGTCGTAGCGCTCGCGCACGGGGTCGAGGGCGCGCTGCAGGGCGCGCTCGCGCCCGATCATCTGGGCGAGCGCCATCTCCGCGCCCGCGAGGTCGATGGTGGAGGCCGCCACGTCGAACTCGCACTCGTAGATGACGTCCTCGATGGGCGTGCGATGCACGAGGACGTCGTACATGCTCTTCTCGAGCCCCTCCGTGTCGAGCCCCTGGCTCATGGTGAGGTTGCCTTGGGGATCCATGTCGACGGCCAGCACGCGCAGGCCGTGCTCGCGCAGCGCTGCGCCGAGGTTCACGGTGGATGTGGTCTTGGCTACGCCGCCCTTCTGGTTCGCGAAGGCGATGACATGCGCCATGGATGCGTTACCCCTGTGTCGACACCACGTCAGAACGCAGTTCGGGCCGCAGGCAAGAATCCCTGCATGCCCCGAATGCGACGAGCCCTGCAGGTCCGGCAGGGCTCGTCGTTGAGATCCTCATGATGACAGCCATCGCGGGAGAGTCGTCAGGCCTTGGGCTCCTGCGGTGGTTCCGGGGCCTCGGGGTTGGCGGCAGTCTCGGCGTCGGCGACCTCGTCGGCCTCTTCCACGGGCGCCGCGTAGGTCTCGTCGATCACGTCGTCGTCGGCGGCCTCGATGTACTCGTCCTCGTCCTCGTCCTCCACGATGCTGGTGATCGAGGAGATGGCGCGCTTGAGGCAGCGGGCCTTGGTACGCTTGGCGATCTCGAGCTCCACCCAGTCGTCACCGATCTTGGTGACCGTGCCGAAGATGCCGCCGATGGTGACGACCTCGTCGCCCTTCTTGAGCATCGTGACCATCTGCGAGTGAGCCTGGCGCTGACGACGCTGGGGCCGGATGGCCAGAAAGTAGAAGATCCCGAAGAAGACCAGGATCCAGATGATAATTGCCGCGCCTCCACCCATGCGGCTCAACCTCCTGCGGAATACTGTTCCGCGACGTGATTGGCAAAATCTGCGAAACGCCCGGCGCGAATGGCCGCGCGGGCGTCTTCTGTCAATCTTATCAGAACCCTGAGGTTGTGTTGACTCAAGAGCTGCGCCCCCAGCATCTCCTTCTGCAGCACGAGGTGGCGCACGTAGGCCCGGGTGAACGTGCGGCAGGCGTAGCAGTCGCAGGCCTCGTCGAGCGGCCGCAGGTCGGCGGCGAAACGCGCGTTGCGCAGGTTGAGACGCCCTTCGGCCGAGAACGCCGTGCCGGTGCGCGCCAGGCGCGTCGGCAGGACGCAGTCGAAGACGTCGACGCCGCGGCGCACGACCTCGAGCATGCCCACCGGGTCGCCGATGCCCATGAAGTAGCGCAGGCGATCGGCCGGAAGAACATCGTCCATGAGCTCGACCGTGGCGAGCATCTCGTCGCCGCGCTCGCCCACGCTGAGGCCGCCGATGGCATAGGCGTCGAAGCCGACGCCCATGATCTCGGCGGCCGAGCGGCGGCGCAATCCTTCGTCCACGCCGCCTTGCACGATGCCCACGAGCAGCTGGTCCTCGCGCCGATGGGCCGCCTTGCAGGCCGCCGCCCAGCGCGTGGTGCGCTCCACGGCGGCCTCGATCTCGGCGCGCGCCAGGGTGCCGGGCGCGCACTGGTCGAAGGCCATGATGATATCGGCGCCGAGCTCCGCCTGGATGCGCACCGCCAGCTCGGGCGTGAAGACGTGCCGCGAGCCGTCGTACACCGAGGCGAACTCCACGCCGTCGTCACGCACGACGCGGGTGCCCTCGAGGCTGAACACCTGAAAGCCGCCGGAGTCGGTCAGGATCGGCCCGTCCCAGCGCATGAAGCCGTGCAGGCCGCCGTGCGCGGCGACGAGCTCGATGCCCGGGCGGAGATACAGGTGATACGTATTGGCGAGGACGATCCGGGCGCCGAGCTCGGCGAGCTCGCGGGGCGCCACCGCCTTGACCGTCGCCTTGGTGCCTACGGGCATGAAACAGGGCGTCTCGACCTCGCCGTGAGGCGTCGTGAGGCGCGCGACCCGCGCAGCCCCGTCGCGCGCCTCCACTTCGAACGCAAAGCCCCATGCTGTCATTAGAGCGCTCACAGCGCCAGCATCGCGTCGCCGAAGCTGTAGAATCGGTAGCGCTCGCGCACCGCATGCGCGTACAGGCGCCGTGTCTGTTCCACGCCGCAGAAGGCCATCACCAGCGCCAGCAGGCTGGTGCGCGGCAGGTGGAAGTTGGTGACCAGGGCGTCGACGACGCGGAAATCGCAGCCCGGCGTGATGAAGAGACTCGTCTCGCCGCGGTAGACGGCCGGGCCGGTGGGCGTCGCCGCTTGCGGCGCGTGGCGCGCGAGATGCTCGAGGGTGCGCACCGAGGTGGTGCCCACGGCCACGACGCGGCGGCCCTGGGCGCGCGCCGCCAGCAGGCGCGCCCACACGGCCGCGTCGACCTCGTAGGTCTCGCCGTGGAGCCGGTTCGCGGCCAGCGTCGCCTCCACCAGCGGCTTGAAGGTGCCGAGACCCACGTGGAGCGTCACGGTCTCGATAGTCACGCCGGCCGCCGCCAGGGCGGCGTCCAGGGCCGGCGTGAAGTGCAGGCCGGCCGTCGGCGCCGCGGCGGAGCCCACGAGACGCGCGTAGGTCGTCTGATAGCGCTCGGGGTCGCTCAGGTGCTGGTGGATGTACGGCGGCAGAGGCATCGCGCCGGCCTCTTCGAGGAGCTCGAGCACCCGCCGCGCATCCCGGCTGGCCACCAGCCAGCGGCCGTCGCCGAGGGGACGCACGGCGACCAGCGGCCAGCCCTCCCCGAGCGCCTCGCTGGAGAGCGTCTCGCCGGGGCGCGGGCGCCCGCGCAGGAGCGCTTCCCACACCTCTGCAGGGTCGCGAGAGGCTCCGGCCGCGTCACGCACCCCACTCCCCGCCCCGTTCTCACCTGCAGCGGAGGGCCGCAGGAAGAGCACCTCGATGCGGCCGCCGGTCGCGCGGCGGAAGAAGCTGCGCGCCGGGAAGACGCGTGTGTCGTTGCGCACCAGCACGTCGCCCTCGCGGAGCAGCTCCGGGAGGTCGTTGAAGACGCGGTCGTCCAGACTCCCGTCGGCCCGGCGGCACACGAGCAGCCGCGACGCGTCTCGGGGCTCCGCGGGCGCCTGCGCGACGAGCTCCTCGGGCAGGTCGTAGTCAAGGTCCTCGAGGCGCAGGGCGGCCGGGGCCGTCGGGGCCGTCGGGCCGGCGGCGCCGGAGGCGCGCCCCGGCCCGCTCACCCGGCCTTCTTCCGCGCCCACCGCTGCTCCCACGCTTCCCACTTGCTGGCCGCGCAGCCGCAATACGACTGGCGATAGAGGTCCAGCCGCCGGCTCTCGGCGTAGCTCCCGCGGAACGAGCCGCGCAGATCGAGATACACGAAGTCCACGCCGTGCTCGGCCGCTGCTGCTTCGCCGGCGGCGACGATCAGGTCGTGTCGCTGGTACGGGCTCACGGTCAGCGTGGTGCTGAAGCGCCGCAGGCCGCGGCCGGCCGCGGCCGCGGCGGCCTGCCGCAGGCGCAGCCCAAGACAGACGGTGCAGCGTTCCTCGGGCGCTGCGGCGCCCAGCACTGCCGTCCACTCACGCCAGGCCGGCGTCTGCTGGGCTCGCGTCTCCACGACGAGCTCGAGGCCGGCCGCCCGGCAGAAGCGACGCATGCTCTCGAGCCGGCGCTCCAGCTCGGCGGCCGGCTGGATGTTGGGGTTGTGGAACCACGCGAGCGGCTCTAGCCCGCGCTCGCGCCAGGCGGGCACGGCGACGGTCGAGCAGGGGCCACAGCAGGCGTGCAGGAGAAGGTCGTCCATTGGGCGAGTATAGCGCGAGGGCGCGGCGGGCTCAGCGGCGCGCGGGGCCGGCCCCGGTGCGGCAGCCGGCCGTCCGGGTCTGGACTCAGCTCTCGTCGAACAGCGTGCCCGGCCCAGCCGGCGGCTTGAGGCCGCAGTGCTGGAAGCCCGAGCGCGTGAGCACCCGCCCGCGCGGCGTGCGCATGAGGAAGCCCTGCATGATCAGGTACGGCTCGTACACGTCCATCACCGTGTCGGCCTCCTCGCCCAGCGCCACCGCCAGCGTGTCCAGGCCGACAGGCCCCCCATCGAACTTCTGCGCGATGGTGCAGAGAATGTCGCGGTCGAGCTTGTCGAGCCCTTCGCCGTCGACCTGGAAGAGCTCGAGGGCCGCGAGGCAGATGCCGTGGTCGATGACGCCCTCGTGACGCACCTCGGCGAAGTCGCGCACGCGGCGCAGAAGACGGTTGGCGACCCGCGGCGTACCGCGCGACCGACCGGCGATCTCGAGGGTGGAGTCGTCGTCGATGCGCACCTTGAGGATGCCGGCGGAGCGCCTGACGATGGCGGCGAGCTCCTCGATCTCGTAGTACTCGAGCCGCTGCCAGACGCCGAAGCGGTCGCGCAGCGGTGTCGTGAGCAGGCCCGTGCGCGTGGTCGCGCCGATGAGCGTGAACGGCTGCACCTGCATGCGGATGCTGCGCGCCGCCGGGCCCTCGCCGATCATGATATCGATCTCATAGTCCTCCATCGCCGGGTAGAGGACCTCCTCGACGGCGGCGTTGAGGCGGTGGATCTCGTCGACGAAGAAAACGTCGCCCTCCTGGAGGTTGGTGAGCAGGCCGGCGACGTCGACCTTGCGCTCGAGCGCCGGCCCGGACGTGGTGTGCATGCCGACGCCGAGCTCGGTGGCGATGATGCCGGCCAGCGTGGTCTTGCCGAGGCCGGGCGGCCCGGCGATGAGCACGTGGTCGAGCGTGTCGCCGCGGTTGCGAGCGGCCTGCACGAAGATCTCGAGCTGCTCCTTGGCCACGCGCTGGCCGACGAAGTCGGCGAACCGGCGTGGCCTGATGCTCAGCTCGAGGTCGCGGTCGTCGTCACGTTCGTTGGGGTCGCCGATGCGGTCGACGGGCGGCGTCACGTGGCGCGCCTGTCACGCGTGAGGGCGTACTTGACCAGGTCTTCGAGGGACGCGCCCTCGGGCGCGCCGCGGAGCGCCTGCTCCGCATCCCGCAGGCTGAGGCCGAGGTTCTGAAGAGCCGACCGTGCGGCGAGGAAGGAGTCGGTCGGGTCGGGGCCGGCGGCCGTGCCGGCTTCGCCGGCCGGCGCCGGCGGCAGCTCCCCGACCTTGTCGCCGAGCTCCACCACGAGCCGCTGCGCGAGCTTCTTGCCGATGCCGGAGATGCTCTCGAACTTCTTCACGTCGTCGCGGGCTACAGCCAGCTCGAGCTCCTCCACCGGATAGCCGGAGAGCACCGCGAGAGCCACCTTGGGCCCCACGCCGCTGACGCCGATGAGCCATTGGAAGAACACGCGCTCCCGCACGCTGCGAAAGCCATACAGCTGGAGCGCGTCTTCGCGCACGTGCAGGTACGTGTGCAGGCTCGCCTCTTCGCCGAGCCTGCCCGACAGACCGCCGAGGGTGCGCCCCGAGGCCAGCACCTCGATGCCCAGTCCTCCGACCTCGATGACTGCGTGCTCGCCGTCGATCAGCTGCAGCTTGCCGCTGATCGAGGCGATCATCGCCCGCCGCCCGGGGTGCGGCGCCTCGCCGCGGCGAACGCGGCGCCGTTGTGGTGGGCGTGGGTGATGGCCACGGCCAGCGCGTCGGCGGCGTGGTCGGGCTGCGGGATGCGCGTCAGGCCGAGGATCACCTTGGTCATCTCCTGCACCTGGATCTTGCTCGCGCGTCCGTACCCGGTGACCGCCTGCTTGATCTGCAACGGCGAGTACTCGCGGGGTGCGGTCCCGAGCTCCGAGGCGGCCAGGTAGAGGACGCCCTTGGCCTGCCCCACCGCCAGTGCCGTCTTGACGTTGACGTTCACGAAGAGGTCCTCGAGCACGACGATGTCGGGAGAGAAGCGCTTGATGAGGCCCCGCGCCTGGTCGTAGATCTGCCGCAGCCGGACGTGCGTGTCGTCTTTCGCGGAGGTGACGATGCAGCCGTGGCCGAGCGACTTGAGGCGGTTGCCGTCCTGCTCGATGACGCCCCAGCCGGTGCTCGCCGTGCCCGGGTCGAAGCCGAGGACGATCACAGTCTCCCCCTCTACACTGTGGATGTGCCCCTGGCCGGACCCCGCGGCCGTCGTCATCAGCTAACCGGCCAGGCGCTCGAGGATGTCTTCGGGGATGTCGAAGTTGGCGTACACCTCTTGCACGTCGTCGCTGTCTTCGAGAGCATCGACGATCTTCATGGTCTTGCGGGCGTCGTTCTCCTCGAGCTTGACCGTGTTCTTGGGGATCATGGTGAGCTCGGCCTGGTCGAACTCGATGCCGGCGGCCGCCAGGGCATCGCGCACCGCGGCGAAGTCGGCCGGCTGCGTGAGGACCTCGAACTCGTGGCCGTCTTGCACGACGTCGTCGGCGCCGGCGTCGATGGCGGCGGCCATGACGTCGTCCTCGCTGTGCTTCTCACCGTCGACGACGATGGAGCCGCGGCGCTCGAAGACCCAGGCGACCGCGCCGGGCTGCGCCAGCTGCCCGCCGTGCTGGCTGAAGATGTTGCGGATGTCGGCGGCGGAACGGTTCTTGTTGTCGGTGAGGACCTCGACGATGATCGCCACGCCGGCGGGGCCGTAGCCCTCGTAGAGGATGCTCTCGTAGGCGTCGCCGTCGGCGCCGCCCCCGCCCCGCTGGATGGCGCGCTCGATGTTGTCTTTGGGCATCGAGTAGCTCTTCGCCTTCTCGACGGCGTTGGCCAGAGCGATGTTCATGTTGACGTCGGCGCCGCCTTCACGGGCGGCTACCGTGATGCCGCGCGAGAGCTTGGAGAACAGCTTGCCGCGCTTGGCGTCTTCCTTGCCCTTCTTGTGTTTGATGGTGGCCCACTTGGAGTGCCCGGACACGAGGACACCACCTCCTCTCTCAGCAGTTAGCGGGCGCCGCGACGGCGCGGCCCGGCTCGCCGGCCGGCTCGGACGCCGCGCCGGCCGGCGCGGACGCCGCGCCCTCGCGGCGGCGGATCATGGTGATGAACAGCTCGTGCATGCGCGGGTCGTCGGTGAGCTCCGGATGAAACGCCGAGACGAGCACCCCGCCCTCGCGGGCGGCGACGATGCGGCCCTCGCAGGTGGCGAGCACCTCGACCCCGGGCCCGGCGCTCTCGACCCACGGCGCACGGATGAACACGGCGCGGAGCGGCGCGGGGCCGATGCCTGCGACCGCCAGGTCCGCCTCGAAGCTGCGGACCTGGCGCCCGAAGGCGTTGCGCCGCGCCACGATATCCATGAGGCCGAGCGTGGGCGGTGAACCCTCGACGGTATCGCGAGCGACGGTGATGAGGCCGGCGCAGGTGCCGTACACCAGGCCGCCGGCGCGTGAGAACGCCGTGATGGGCCCCGCAAGATCGTAGGCGTCCATCAGCTTGCTGATGGTGGTGCTTTCGCCGCCCGGGATCACCAACCCATCGAGGCCCTCGAGTTCGTCGGCGCGCCGCACCTCACGGGTGAGCGCGCCGAGCTGCTCGAGCACGACCCGATGCTCGCGGAAGTCGCCCTGCAGGGCGAGGACGCCGACCGTAAAACCCGCGCCGGGACCGAGCAGGTCCTGGCAGGGCTCGGGCGACAGGATCCAGTCGAGCCGGCGCGTGCCGTTGCTGGCGCTCATGCCGCCCTCGGGCTCACCAGCCGCGATGCTGGATCTTGGCTTCTTCGGGCAGGCGCGCGGCGTCGATGCCGGGCATCGCCTCGCCGAGGCCGACGGAGACCTCGGCGATGATCTTGGCGTCGCGGTAGTTGGTCGTCGCCTTGACGATGGCGTTGGCGCGCTTCTGCGGATCCTCGCTCTTGAAGATGCCGGAGCCGACAAAGACGCCCTCCGCGCCGAGCTGCATCATGAGGGCGGCGTCGGCGGGCGTGGCGATGCCGCCGGCGCTGAAGTTGACCACCGGGAGCTTGCGATTCTCGGCCACCCAGCGGACCAGCTCGTAGGGCGCCGGCAGCTGCTTGGCGGCGACGTACAGCTCGTCCGGATCGAGCGTGGAGAGGCGGCGGATCTCGCCCATGATGGTGCGCATGTGACGCACGGCCTCGACGACGTCGCCGGTGCCGGCCTCGCCCTTGGTGCGCATCATCGAGGCGCCTTCGCTGATGCGGCGCAGGGCCTCACCGAGGTTCACGGCGCCGCAGACGAAGGGCACCTTGAACTTCCACTTGTTGATGTGGTTGGCCTCGTCGGCGGGCGTGAGGACCTCGCTCTCGTCGATGTAGTCGACCTCGAGGGACTCGAGGATCTGGGCTTCGACGAAGTGGCCGATGCGCGCCTTGGCCATGACGGGGATGGAGACGCACTCCTGGATCTCCTTGATCTTGGTGGGGTCGGCCATGCGGACCACACCGCCCTGGGCGCGGATGTCGGAGGGCACGCGCTCGAGGGCCATGACCGCGCAGGCCCCGGCCTCTTCGGCGATCTTGGCCTGCTCGGCGTTGGTGACGTCCATGATGACGCCGCCCTTGAGCATGTCGGCGAGACCGCTCTTCACGCGCATGGTGCCAATATCAAACACGGGAACCTCCGTTGGTTTGTCGTGCCGATCCTACCGCAGCCGAGGGACGGACCGCTAGCCCCAGCGGCCCCGCAAAACACCCAAGATGCGGGGAGAATGTGGACGAAGTGGCGACCCGCCTCAGCTCTTGTGGGACTCTTCCTTGTCGGCCTTGGCCTGCTCGATGATCTTCTGCGACAGGTGCGCCGGGACTTCTTCGTAGCGCAGGATCTCCATGGTGTAGTCGCCGCGCCCGCCGGTCATCGACGTGAGATCGGGCGCGTAGCTCAGCATCTCGGCCAGCGGCACGTCGGCGGCGACCGCGTTGGAATGCCCGCGCGGCGTCATGCCGAGCACTCTGCCGCGCCGTGAGTTGAGGTCGCCGATGATGTCGCCGACGCTCTCTTCGGGCACCGTGACCTCGACGTTCATGATGGGCTCGAGCAGCGTAGGCTGCGCCTTCTCGGCGGCCGCCTTGAAGCCGATGGAGCCGGCGATCTTGAACGCCATCTCGGAGGAGTCGACGGGGTGATGCGAGCCGTCGTAGAGGATGACGCGCACGTCGACCACCGGGTAACCGGCCAGGAAGCCTTCGTGCGTGGCCTCCAGGACGCCCTTTTCGACGGCGGGGATGAAGTTGCGCGGGATCACGCCGCCGACGATCTTGTCGACGAACTCGAAACCCTCGCCGCGCGGCATGGGCTGCACCTCGATCCAAGTGTCGCCGAACTGGCCGCGGCCGCCGGTCTGCTTCTTGTGGCGCCCCTGCGCCTTGGCGCCCGTCTTGACCGTCTCGCGATACGGCACCCGCGGCGGGTGCAGGTAGACCTCGACGCCGAAGCGACGCTTGAGGCGCTCACAGATGACCTCCACGTGCAGCTGGCTCATGCCGGAGACGATGGTCTCGCCGGTCTGCGGGTCGCGGTGCTCTTCCATCATCAAGTCTTCTTCGGTGAGACGGCGCAGCGCCTGGATGACCTTGTCCTCGTCGCCCTTGTTCTTGGCCTCGATGGCGAAGCTCATGAGCGGCGAGGGGAAGTCGATGGCCGGGAAGGTGACGCGCGCGCCCTCGGCCGCCAGCGTGTCGCCGGTAACGACGTCCTTGAGCTTGGCCACCGCGCCGATGTCGCCGGCGCAGAGGCCGTCGACCGGCTTGGTCTCTTTGCCCTGGTTCTTGAGCAGCTGGCCGATGCGCTCCTTGTGGCCGTCGCGCCCGACGACGACGTTGGCGTCGCTCTTGATGGCGCCCTGGAAGACGCGGAAGACGTTGATGCGGCCGCTGAACTGGTCGGCCATGGTCTTGAACACGAAGGCGACCGCCGGCTTGGCGACGTCGCAGGCGAGCTCGACCTCGGCGTCGTTCGCGCCGAGCGCCCGCGGCGCCGCGACCGCATCGGGGGCCGGAGCCAGGGCGAGCAGATCGAGCAGCCGGTCGACCCCGATAAGGTGCGTCGCGGAGCCGGCGGCAACGGGGAACAGCTTGGCCTCGGCGACCGCCTTGGCGAAGGCCGCCTCGAGCTCGGCCGTGGTGATCTCCTCCTCGGCGAAGAACTTCTCGAGGAGCTCGTCGTCGGTCTCGGCGACGGCCTCGACGAGCTTGCCGCGCGCCTCTTCGGCGGCCGCCACGAGGTCGGCCGGGATGTCGCCCTCGGTGGCCTTTTCGCCTTCGTAGACGTGCGCCTTCATGCTGAGCAGATCGACGACGCCCTTGAACTCGTGCTCGCTGCCGACCGGGATCTCGACGGCGACGACCCGCGGGCCGAAGGCCTCGCGCAGGGCGTCGACCGCCACCGTGAAGTCGGCGCGCTCGCGGTCGAGCATGTTGCAGAAGAGGATGCGGGCGAGGCCGCACTGGTCGGCACGCGCCCAGAGCCGCTCGGTCTGGACCTCGACGCCGAGGACGCTGTTGACGACCATGAGGGCCGTCTCGACGACCCGCAGTGAGGCGATGGTGTCGGCCAAGAAGCTCGAGTCGCCGGGCGTGTCGAGGAGGTTGAAGCTGAGCCCCTGGCGCGCGATGTGCGCGAGGCCGGCCGACAGGCTGAGCTGCCGCCGCTTCTCGTCGTCATCGTAGTCGGAGACGGTCGTGCCCTCGACCACGTGCCCCAGGCGATTGACCACGCCGGCCTTGTACAGCAGGCCCTCGAGCAGCGAAGTCTTCCCGGTGCCGCGATGGCCGACGAGGGCGATGTTCCTGATCTTGCCTGGGTCGTTCATCCGGGCTCTCCTCGTGTGTCGTCTCGCCGGCTCCTCGCGCGCGTGCTCGCGAGGGGCAGGTCGCGTCCTGTCGGAAGGGTGAAGTCTAGCACAGGGCCCGGGTTTTTCACGCGCCGCGCGAGCCCACGGGAAGACCTGCTGCGAAAGGCGTGAAAGCGAGGCCGGGGCTGGGGCGCTCGAGATGCCGCTCGGCCGCGGCGCCGCCGGCCAGCTTGAGCGCCTTGAAGCCGTACTTCTCGCGCACGCGGTCGACGGCCTCGCCGAGCGCCGCCTCGCGCCAGCCCTCGTCGAGCGTGAGCTGAAAGGCGTTGTGAGTGAAGCCGCTGACGCTCACGCCGACGAGGCGGACCCAGCGGGCGCCGATGCCGAGCTCGTCGAGCAACGCCACGGCCGTCTCGTAGAGAGGCCGCGTGGCACTGACGGGGCGAGCCAGCGTGCGGCGCCGCCCGACGGTGTGAAACGTGTTGAAGCGCACCTTGAGCGCGACGGTGCGCGCCGCCAGACCCTTGCGGCGCAGTTCGGCGACGGCGTTGTCGGTGAGCGAGAGCAGGGTGGCGCGCAGCAGCTCGACGTCGTTGGTGTCGTCGGCGAACGTGACCTCGCGACCGACCGACTTGGGCAGCGGCCGCTCGCTGCGCACCGGCGAGAAGCTGCGCCCCAGGGCGAGCTGGCGCAGGCCGTGGGCGCCGCGGCCGAAGGCCGCGGCGAGCAGCGGGAAGGGGACGTCCTGCAGCATGCCGACCGTGGTGAGGCCGAGGGCGGCGAGCCGCTCCTGCGTGACCGGCCCGATGCCGCAGACCTCGCCGACCGGCAGCCCGCGCAGGCGGCCGTGGACGTCGGCGTCGGTGAGCTCGCCGATACCGGCCGGCTTGTTGAGGCCGGCGGCCAGCTTGGCCAGCAGCTTGGTGGGCCCGATGCCGATGGAGCAGGTGATGCCGTGGGCGTCGTACACCTGCTCCTGGACGCGCAGGGCGATGGCCCGCGGCGGCCCGAACAGCCGCCGGCTACCGGTGACGTCCAGATAGGCCTCGTCGATGGAGGCGACCTCGACGAGATCGGTGTAGTGCCCGAGCAGCTCGACGAGGTCGCGGTGTACGGCCACGTAGGCCTTCATGTCGACCGGAAGAAACACGCCCTGCGGGCAGAGACGCTCGGCCTGGAAGATGGGCATGGCACTGTGGACGCCGAAGGCGCGCGCCTCGTACGAACACGCGGAGACCACACCGCGGCCGCCGCGCTCGCCGCCGACGATCACCGGCAGGCCGCGCAGCTCGGGGCGCCGCGCCTGCTCGACCGAGGCGAAGAAGGCGTCCATATCGAGGTGCAGGATTGCCCGGTGTGATACGAACATATGTTCGTATCTTACCCCTGCGCGGGACGGATGGTCAATCGTACCGGCAGGCAGAGCGGCGCCGCGCGGGCGCTAGTGGCTGCGGCGCCCCACGTCGACCGTGTACATCCACGGCCCGGATGCACCCTGGAACGTGCCGGAGACGCAGCCGACGCCCACGTCGCGCCAGCGCCGGCCGAGGATGATCGAGCGATGATACGCAGACCTCATCCAGGACGTGAAGACGGCCTGCGGCGTGCCGAGGCAGCTCCTGCCCCAGCCGATCACCTCGGAGACGGCCCAGGAACGACAGCCGCTCATCGAATAGCCGGCGCGGCGCGCGCGGGTGGCGCAACTCGCGCCGCACGGCGACACGTGGGAGAAGTAGTCATGGCGCATCATGTCGCGGGAGTGGGCCAGGGCGGCGCGGCTCAGGGCCGCGTGCACGTGCAGCGGCGCCAGCCCACGTTGCGCACGAGCGTGGTTGATGAGCTGGAGCATGACGGCCTCGTTGGCCGTGCGCTGCGATGCGCGCACGGGCTCGGCGGCCACGGCGGCGACTGCCAGGACGAGTATGAGTGCGGCGAACACCGCGGAGATCGGCTTGCGCATGTGAATCCTCCCCAGCGCTCGTTCAGACCTTCCCGGCAGGTTCGCCACTCGCCCCGTCAGCCCTGCACGACGAGCTCCAGACGGGGGACGTCGCCCCACAGCGTCTCGAGTCGATAAAAATCGCGCGAGGCCGGCGTGAAGACGTGGACGACCACATCGATGAAGTCGAGCAGGATCCACTCGGCTTCGCGCTCGCCCTCCACGCGCGCCGCACGCCGTCGCGAGCGGAGCTTGCCCTCGATCTCCTCGGCGATGGCTTTGGTCTGGCGGGGGTTGGCGCCGGTAGCGATCACGAAGAAGTCGGTCCAGCTGACGGCGTCGCCCATCGCGAGG
>Ga0209840_1000050_pt1 | contig 25551 bp, 35 predicted proteins | sample PersoiDNA2013190_FD_185802 | JGI IMG/M metagenome (GOLD analysis project Ga0209840, IMG submission 185802) | Permafrost soil microbial communities from the Arctic, to analyse light accelerated degradation of dissolved organic matter (DOM) -... | ecosystem: Environmental > Terrestrial > Soil >... | reverse complement strand
TGCAGGAGCAACTCCAGCGGCAATGTCCCGAGGGCGCACGCTGCCAACAGCACCAGGTACGTCGCTCTCACAACGCCCTCACTTGGGCCCTCACTGGGGCCGTCACTGGGGCCCTCACTGGGGCCCTCACCGGGGCCCTCACTGGGGCCGTCACTGGGGCCCTCACTGGGGCCCGACCGCCGTCGTACCGCTGGGAGCCCGCAACGCCGACACCAGCGCCCGGGTCGCCGCCGCCGGGTCGTCGGCTTCGGTGATCGACCGGACTACGACGACGCGGCGCGCGCCCGCCGCCAACACCTGGTCGATGTTGCCCAAGTTGATGCCCCCGATGGCAAACCACGGCCGGCTCCCCAGCGCCAGTGGCGGCGAGACGGCGGCGGCGTGCGCCAACAGCTCGAGGCCGGGCGCCGGCCGACCGGGTTTGGTCGGAGTGGGCCAACACGGACCGACGCAGTAATAGTCGACACCGGGCTGGACCGCGGCCCCATCCACCTCGGCCGCCGCGTGCGTGGAGCGACCGATCAGCACGTCATCACCGAGGATGGCGCGGGCGGTCGGCACCGGCAGGTCGTCTTGGCCGAGGTGCAGGATGTCCGGCCGGACGGCGTACGCCACGTCCGCCCGGTCGTTGGCGCTGAACAACCGACCGTGCCGGTGGACGGCCGCCGTGAAGACCTCGGCGTAGGCGATCTCCGGGCGCGCCTCCAGCCCCTTCTGCCGCAGTTGGACGACGTCGACGCCGGCGGCCAGTACGGCGTCAAGGAACTCGGGCAGGTCGCCCTGGCGCTCCCGAGCGTCCGTGCACAGGTAGAGCCGGGCGTCGGCAAGCCGGTCCTGCGCCGCAGCCGCCGTCAGAACGCCACCGCCTGCGCGCGGCGCTTGACCTCGGTGCCGCGGTTCTCCACCAGCGCCTGCACCGGCGTACCCGGCAGTGAGTCGTCCGGCTGGTAGAGCCAGCGCACCGCTGCCTCCGGGGAGTAGCCGGCGTCGTGTAACAGGGTCAGCGTCCCGGCCAGGCCCTTGAGCACCGCGCCGCCGGCGACAAAGTCCGCGGGCACCCGCAGCGGGCCGCCACCGTCCGGGCGCAGGCCGATCAGCTTGCCTTCGCGCAGCAGCTGGCGGATCCGGGTCACCTCCACGCCGAGCCGCTCGGCCACCTCCGGGACCGTCAGCCAGGCCAGCACCCCGTAGTCAGCGGTCCGGTCACTCACGCGACACAGACTGCCACGGCGCCCAGTGGCCGACCTCCTTGCCGTCGGCACCAGTCCGGCCGGAGATCGGCAGCGCCCCGGCGCCGCTCCCGATCGGCGTCGTACCCGCTGACGACGCGGACCGCTCGGTGGCAAGTCCAGCTAGGCGCTGGTGTACCACTTCGCCGAGTCGTGGCACACTGAACCCTGTGCCTACCGCGCGTCCTCGCCATCAGGTGACCGAGACTCCAGTCGTCGCCCGTGCGCTCGATCTGGCCGCGAAGCGGTGGCCGGGTGAGCCGCGCTCGAAGCTCCTGCTGCGGCTTGTCGACGTGGGCAGCGTTGCGCTCGAACACGACCAGCAGCGCGATGCCGACGTTCACCGAGCCGCCGTGACAGCCAGCAGCGGCAAGTACGCCGACGCGTTTGGGCCCGACTACCTCGCTAAACTGCGCGAAGACTGGCCAACGTGATCGCGCTGGACGCCAGTGTCCTCATCGCTCATCTGAGCCCAGGCGATGTCCATCACGCTGCGGCGACCGGCATCTTGCTTGACGCCTCTCCGGGTTCGATGCTCGTCCACACGCTGACCCTCGCCGAGGTCCTGGTCGGCGGCGTCAAGATCGGCAGCGGGGCGTCGATGCGTGATGACCTGCGTGCGGCGGGCATCGGCACCGCGGCGCACGACGTCGACGAACCGTTGCGCCTGGCCGAGCTACGTGCAGCGAGCGGTCTCAAGCTTCCCGATTGCTGTGTCCTTGACATAGCCATCCGTAACCACGCCGCGCTTGCAACCTTCGACGCCGCCCTCGCCGTAGCGGCACGACGACGCGACATCGCCGTCCTGCCCTGACCGCGGCTGGCAGGCCCAGCTAGGGAGCCCTTACGACACGAGATCACTGAGTCGGCCCGGGCCTACCGCGGTGCCCGCATCACCCGTGCGCGCGGCCACTGCGTACAGTGCGGCGGCAGAAGCCGAGGGAGGAGGCGGGTGAATCAACAGCCGCACCATTCGGAAGTGGCCGGGCGCGCAGTGGCGACAGGGACCCGCAGCTTCCTCCAGCCGGCAGTACTCGTCATCTGCCTGGTGCAGCTGAGCTTTGCCGCCGTGGGTCTGCTCGCCAACCCCGACTTCGCCACCGGCGACGCGGCGACGAGCGTGCAGGTGCTCGGCGTCGACTTCAACGGTTGGCACGCGGTGTCGGGATTCGCGCTGTTCGCTCCGGGTCTGCTCGCGGCTCGGCGACCGGACTGGGCACTGGTGTACTCAACGGCAGCGATCGCGTTGCTGCTGGGCGCCGCGCTGTGGACGCTGCTCGACTCGCGACCGGCCGGCTTGCTGTGGTTCCCGCACGACGCAACAGACGTCACCTTCCATGTCCTATCGGCCGCGGCCTTCGCAGTTGTGCTCGCCGTTCACTTTGCCCGACATCACCGACGGGAATAAGGCGAAAGAGCGCACCCCGGTGCCTTGGACTCGCCCAGGTGCCCCTCGCGCGGACCCGAGGACATCGCGTCGCCTCTGCCCGACGATGCCCTGAGGACTCGCCCAATAACTACTTGGGGTTGTTCGGGCGTGTCGGGTCATCGCCGGGTGCCCCGATCATGGTGTAGTTCCAGTCGCCGTGGAACTGGTGTCGCCGCAGGTGACTGGCCTCGAAAGCCTTCATCTCCTGGTCGGGGATCCGGATTCCCTTGGGGTAGGTGTCGGTGTCGAGTGCGGCCCGCACCGTCAGCCCGGTCGTGGTGGTGACAGCTCCGATCGTCTCGATGATCACCTCGTGGGAGGTCAGGGGCCGGCCCCGCCAGTTCATCGAGATATGGCTGAACAAGCGGTGCTCTATCCGGTTCCATTTCGACGTACCAGGTGGCAGGTGGGTCACCGTGATCTCCAGCCCGGTCTCGGCGGCCAGCCCGGCCAGTTCGGTCTTCCACAGCCGCAGCCGGCTGCCGTTGGACCCACCGGAATCAGCGGTGATCAGTAGCCGCCGGTCCCGACATTGACCCACCCGGTGTTCGCCGTCACGTCGTACACCCCGTACGGGGTCGCCTTGCCCAGCTCCTTGTCCACGAAATCGTGGACATTCACCCGGGTCGCTCACCTCCGCAGCCGGGCGACCGGCACCCGGTGCCCGCACCCGCCCATCCGGCACCACCCCGGACTCCAGTTCATGTGCGCCCCGCGACACCGTGTCCGCCTTGGCCTTCGCCGCCGCGGCCACCACCTTCATCCCGCCGTACCCGATCGCCCGCGCCTCCGCCCCCAGCAGCAGCCGCCACGCCCGCTCATCCAGAAACGGCCTGATCTCCGCGAGCCGGGCCGCCATCCGGTCCTGCTCCACCACCGTGATCGACATACCACAACGCTACCGACATATCTCGGATGAACCCGAGTAATCTTCTCGCGAGCCCTAAACGGGTCCACCGAGTTGCCGGCCACGGACTCCCCGCTGCCCGGCGTGGACGCCGGGCCGCTACGCAGCGGCTCGGCCCAGGGGTCCGCTGTACCGGTCGCCGTGCGGGCGGTGCGGACCAGCTGCGCCGTACCACGGTTGAGGTCCGGCCCGACGGACAGCGCCTCCACTTCCAACACCGAGCGCCGTTGCTGCTCCTTGTCGTCGAAGCTGCGGGAGATCAGCCGGCCTTGCACGATGACGCCGTCGCCCTTGTGCAGCGACGCGGCGGCGTTCTGCGCCAACCGGCGCCAGCAGGTCACGGACAGGAAGATGGTTTCCCCGTCGCGCCACTGCGATCCGGACTGGTCGAAGCGCCGCGGGGTCGAGGCCACGCGGAAGCCGGTGACGGCGATGTCGTCGCCGACGGTCCGCAGCACCGGGTCAGTAACCATATTGCCGATCATGGTGATCTGGATGTCGTTCACTGCTGCCTCCTGGGTTGGCCGCTCCGGCGGTCTTCCCCGCCGGCTGCTCGAAGACTGTCGTCGGCCATCGATGCCGACGCCGGGCCAGCCCACACTTGTGGACAGCGGCCGAGGGCTGGCCGAGGCCCTGTGGACAGTGCCGGCCGGTAACCTGGCGAGGCGCCCAGCGCCCGTAGCTCAGCGGAAAGAGCAGGGGACTTCTAATCCTCAGGCCGCAGGTTCGAATCCTGCCGGGCGCGCAAGATAACCGCAGGTCAGAGATCCAGTCGTTGCGCGGCTGCGATCTCTGCCCCAGTCGGTGCGCACGAAATGAGCACATGCGCTTCGTGGAGCCGCTGGGCCACGTCGTCCAGGTCGTCCGGGAACAAGCCCGCGTATACGTCCAGAGTCATTGCCGCCGAGGCGTGGCCGAGCATTCGCTGCACGGCCTTGACGTTGGCACCCGCTGCTACAGCAAGGCTAGCCGCCGTATGCCGCAGCTCATGGATCGTGAGCCCGTCGAGGCCGGCGGCAGCTACAGCCGGTCGCCACTGGCGCCGCTCCCAGTGGGAGTACCGCAGCGGCCCGCCTTGTTGGGCCGTGAACACGAAACCCTCGGCTGCTCCCGGCACCAGCTCGTCGAGGAGGAACCGCGGCACCGGCACCGATCTGCGCCGGGAGGATTTTGGGTCGTCGAATACCAGCCGGCCGACCTCGGTGGCACCCTCGGCAACCTCGACGCGGCCCCGGTCGAAGTCCACCCGGCGCCAGCGCAGCGCGACGACCTCAGACCACCGCATCCCCGTATAGGCCAGGAAGCGGATCAGGGTCCCATCCGACCCGGCCGCGACCGCGAGCTGATCGACCTCCGCGTGGCTCAGGTACCGCTTGTCCGTCTGGCGCAGCCGTGGCAGCTCGACGGTCAATGCCGGATTGCGCGCCAGGCGGCCGCCCTTGACTGCGTTGTCGAGCACCTGGCGAAAGACGATCACAGCCTGCCGGGTGCGACTCGACGAGACGGCGGCGGACAGCTCGGCGACCCACGCCACGACCGACTCATGGGCGATTCCGTTGAGCGGCACCGGCCCCCAGCGTGGCAGCACGTGCGCGGTCAGCAGGCTGTCGTAGCTCCGCAGCGTGGAGGCTTTCAGCGACACCTTGCCGGCGCGCCACCGTTCAGCCTGGGCGCCGAACGTCACCCGGCCGGCGCCGGGGTCGACGTAGGACCCCGCGGCTTTGGCCGACTCAACGGTGGTCAGGAACCGTTCCGCGTCGACCTTCCGGCGAAACGCTTTGCTTCGCTGCTTGCCCTGTGGATCGCGCCACCGAGCGACCCACGACGGCTTCCCGTCCGAGCGGAGCCGCTTGCTGATCGAGGTCACGCGCCCAAGCTACGGCGCAGGTCCTCGACTAGCTCTCTGGTCACGTGCCCGCGGCGCCTGCCGCGCGACTGCGGCGACTCTCCCGGCATGGCTTCGACTCGTCGATCACGTTCGGCCGTCAGGCCCCGTCCCCAAAGCCGGACGGCAGCTACGGACACGGCGGCCGGATCGACGCCTAGCCGGTGGGCAGCCTTCACCGTGGCGTCGTCCGCCTGGTGTTTCGTGACCGACAGGGTGGCGGCCGCCGTGGCGGCGGTGCGGAGTACCGACAGGGTGTCCGTCGACGTGGCGGTGTCGGTGAGTGCCACCTGTTGCCGCCACTCCACTGTCTTTGCCGCCGCGGCCGGCACGGCGCTCACGGCCGGCGACAGCTCGCACCGTTCGTCCGGCAGTAGGTCGACGACCGGCACGTCGTGCAGGACCGCTAACAGGACCAGCTCACCGGCGAGTAACTGGCGCTGTCCCAGCTCGATCCGCGTCACGGTAGAGCGGTCCCAGCCGAGTCCGAGCCGGTCGACGGCCAGTAGTGCCACGTCGGCCGCCGTTAGGCCCCGATCCTCTCGCTCCCGCCGTAGCCGGTGCCCCATTGCCACGTCGAAGCTAGGCGCGCCCATGGGACGAGAGCGTAGCTCACATTTGACAGGGAGGCGAAGGGTCGAGCACCATTGAGATCAGTCGTGCGACGACCGCACGCACACCCCGAAGGGAAAGGGCGATATGCCCGAGAGCATGTGGAGCCCGGAGCAGGTTGCGGAGTACCTCGGGGTACCGAAGGCCACGGTCTACCGCTGGCGGTGCCACGGCGAAGGCCCGAGGGGCGCCCGCGTCGGGAAGCACGTCCGCTACCGGCCCGCCGACGTGAAGTCGTGGTTTGACGCCCAGCTCGCCGAGCGTCCCCGCCAGTCGGTCGCCATCTAACCCCCAGGCATGGCAAAGGCGCCAGCTCTCACTGACGCCCCGCCTACCAACTAACCAAGAGAGGCCACCAACCTCGTGGACAGCGTACCGCGACTGACCGCCGCCGAGTGGTCCGCCGCTGTCATCGCGCGCGGCCGGGCCGTGGGACCGCTGCCCAGGTTCGGCGGCTCCGAGTGGGAGAAGCTGGCGCCGAACTCGCCGCAGGCCGTGGCATCCGTCGTCGTGGCCGCGACCCGCTGGCTTGAGCACTGCTCCCCGGAGCAGATCGCGTGGGAGATGAGCCTAGAGCTGCTCGCCGCGCGCCAGGTCGAGGACCGCCGCGCGGCCGAGGACTTCGCCGAGCTGGCGGCCGGGGTCCGGTCGCTGTCAATGGTGCCGACGCAGGTAGAGCTGCAAGCGCGCAGGCTGGCCGTGGCGTCGTGACCCCGCACCGTGCCGAGGCCATGCCCGCACTGCACCCGGCCGCCTACCACGGCCCTGCCGGCCAAGTCGTGCGGCGGATCGCACCGTCTACCGAAGCGGACCCCGTAGGGATGCTGGTGACGTTGCTGGCGCACGCGGGAGCCGTGGTCGGATCTGGTCCGCACGTAGTGATCGGCGGTAGCGAGCACCCAGCCCGGATCTGGCCGCTGCTGATCGGAAGGACCGCGGGAGGCCGGAAGGGAACCGCCGAGGCCGAGGTGGAAAAGTTCGTTCTTTCGTTTAATTCGTACTTCCTAACAGAGTGCTCGGCTACGGGCCTGAGTAGTGGCGAAGGACTGATCGGGCACCTGTCCCCTCGGGACAAACCCTCAACCTCAGGTCGAGACTTTGAGAGCAGAGACAAGCGGCTCTTGGTAGTCGAGCCTGAGTTCTCCCGGACACTCACGGCTGGCAAGCGCGAATCGAGCACCCTGTCCCCGGTGCTGCGTGGCTTGTGGGACCACGGACGCGCCGCGGTAATGACCCGATCTGAGCCCCTGAGCGTCACTGGCGCGCATGTGGTCGTGGTCGCGCATGTGGCGCCGCGCGAGTTGCGGCTGAAGCTCTCAGACGGCGACATAGCCGGCGGCCTGTTCAACAGATTCCTCCCGGTCCTGGTGGAGCGTTCCCAGTTGCTCTCACATGAGCCGGCCACCCCGGACTATGCCGACTTAACCGACCTGTTCCGCCGCCGGCTGGACCAAGCCACACGAGTACGGCGGGTCAAGCGCACTGAGGCGGCCGAGCGCAAGTGGGAGGACATCTACGCCGGCCTGAACGACGACGATTACGACGAGGGACCCGTCGCTGAGATCCTTGCCCGCGGCCCGGTCTACATGCTCCGACTGGCACTGACCTATGCGCTACTCGACGGCGCCGATGCCATCGACGTACCGCACCTGGAAGCAGCCCTAGCTGTCTGGCGCTACGTCGTGGCCAGCTCCCGGAATGCGTTCGGCGAGTTGTCTGGACACTCTGACCTCGACCGGATCGCGGAGAGCATTGCGTCCGCACCCGCTGGCCGCACCCGCACCGAGCTGTCGGCACTGTTCAGCCGCAACGCAGACGCCCAGAAGATCGACAGCCTAGTGCGTGAGCTGATACGAGACGGGCGCGCTGCCGAGAGCATCGAGCACACCGCGGGGAAGGTTGGGCGCCCGGCTGTCCGCGTGTACTGGGTCGCTGCGCCACGTGACCCACTGGCCTACCTGCTCCCCCAGGGAGACGAATTAAACGAAAGAACGAACAAACCCCCGGCGACCGACTGGGCCGCTCCGCTCCGCAGCGACGGTGTGGCATGAGCAACCGCCGCAAGCTCATGGTTGACCCGAGCGCGGACCGACGCGCCAGCGCGCTCCTACTTCACTGGCTCCGACGCGACGACCTTGGCCTAGCGACCGTGCTGGCTGAGATAACCGACAGTCCGCAGCGCTCGGCCGCGGTGCTGCAAGTGCTCTGCGCGACGTTGACGAACACGCTGCGCGAGATCACCACCGACGACGAGATCAAGGCCACGTTGCTTCACTGCGTCGCCCGCGCTGCGACCGCGGAGGCTGCGTCATGACGCGACTCAAGTGGCCGGCCGTCCTGGACCACGCGGCCGGGATCGTGCGGAGCTATGACACTCGGGTCACCCTGCGGCAGCTCTTCTACCGGCTGGTGTCCGACCAGACCTTGCCGAACACCCAGACGACCTACAGGTCACTCAGTAGGGCAACGGCCGAGGCACGCCGCCGCGATGGGTTCCCCGACCTGCTGGACCGCGGCAGCCACGTGTACCAGCCGCTGTCGTGGATCGACCCCGCGGACCTGCTCACCGAGCAGCCACGGCGGTTCGCTCTGGATCACACTTTCGGCCAGGAGTACCAAATCTGGCTAGCCATCGAGAAGGCCGGCCTAGTGGAGCAAGTTTCCGGCTGGTTCAGTGATCGGCACTTCCCGGTGGTCCCGCTTGGCGGCTACGTCTCGCAGAGCTTCGCGGACGACGTGCGCCGGCGGGTCGAGTACGACGAACGTCCGGCTGTCCTGCTCTACGCCGGCGATTGGGACCCGTCCGGCGAGGACATCGAGCGCGATTGGATCGAGCGGACGCACTGCTGGGCAAAGTCACAGAGAATCGCGCTCACCGAGGACCAGGCAATCTCCTACGGCCTGCCAGAGAACTTCGGCAAGCCCGAGGACCCCCGCGCCGATGCCTTCATCGAGAAGTACGGCCGGTTGGCGCAAATCGAGGTGGACGCGCTGGACCCGGAGACCCTTCACCGGCTGTACGAGGAGGCCGCCGCGGAGTTCTGGGACAGGTACGCATTCGACCAGGTACTAGCCGAGGAACGGTGGGAGCGCGACCGACTGGCCGCGTTCGTTAGCGGGTGGACTCAGTGACCCGCATCGCCGAGTTGGGCGTCCAGCTCGCCGAGGCCCTGCGCGTCGGCGACGGCCTGGCCGTGGCGCAAGCACTGGCCGACGCTCGGGCGTACGGCGGCCGAGCGGGCGTGCTCGGCGCGCTCGGCGCTGCGTGCTGCTGGCTGTACAGGACCGGCCCCCGGTCCGGCGCCGGTCAGGCCGAGGTGGCGTCATGATCAACGATGGGCAAACTGTGGGCGGGGAAATGGGGGCTGCCGAGGTCAGGGTTGCCAAAAACCACAGAGTCTCGACTGGCACCCACCCCTACGTGCCCACCCCCCCCTACGACGTACCGAGCGCACGACGCGCGACGCTCTCGCCGCTGGAGTGATCGTCGTGCCCCCACACAACCACCCCACCCCCGAGCCGATAGAGCTTCTACGGCCCGCACAGCGGCACGACCGCAGGAGATACGACCGACCGGTCACAATGGAAAGCACAGACAAGGAGATCAAGGCATGACCGACCAAAGCAACCCACTCGTCGAGGCACTCCGCCGCAGCCAGCCGGCAGTCCACGCGATCGCCAGCCGTGAGCGACCTGCTCCCACCATGTGGGCCACAGGCAACCTGCCCGCGTTCACAGTCTCCGGCGTAGATCCGTCCGTGCTCGCATCGCTGCCCGCTGGTGTACGGCACGCCGCGGCCGCGCTGCCCACCCGCGCCGCGTTGATGGCCTTGGTCGACCAGCAAGCCGGCGCCCCCGATGGGACGATCATCCGTAGTCCTGGCTGGGACGAGTACCAAGCCAGGGTGACGAACTGGGGAAGCGGACTACACGCTGACGCAGACCCGGTGCCCGCGCCTACGCCCGAGGACGAGGACGCGCTGATGTCCTCGATGTTCGGCCCTGACGCCGCCTCGAGGATGCCCGCACCCGTAGGTGACCGAGTGGCAGAGGCGGTTCAGCGCAACACAGACGCAGCCAAGCAGCGCATTCAGTCAAGTGACGAGGACTGGCGTCGATATATCGAGTCAGACATGGCCAAGCCATGAGCGAACCGGACGACGCAGAGATGGCGCGCATGGCGGACGAGTACATGGCCACAGTGCGGCCACGTCTGCGCCCTACCGATCGCGTGGTCAACGTGAGTGGCACGTCTGTCGCCGCAGTCAGACAAGCGGCCGCGGAGTACGGCATCCGGCTAGATCCAGGTGACATCGTGGACGTGCGGCATGCGCACTATGCAGGGGAACGCGCTGAGCGGGTGTCCTGTGCTGAGGCGCAGTGTGGGACGCACCCGTCGTGAGTGATCGCCTGACTCGAGTGTGCATGCGCACTGCATGCGCGCACTACTGCAGTACGCATGTACATAGCACACGTGCCCATCGTGCCCATCGTGCACTGGTACGTGTTGGGCACGTACTCGTACATGGTCAACGTGTAGGCAGTGACACACACAACGATGTGATCAAGTCATACGATCATGAGTCAGTGATCAATGATCAACACACGATCGAGTCATACGATCAAGGACATGATCAAGACACAACCATTCGTTGCTTGCATGATCAAGGCATCAAGGCATCGCAAGGCAAGGCAGTCACCGTCCGACCGAGACGGGTAGCCGGCAAGGAGGGTGGGTCGGAGTGACACCCCCGATCTTGGACCCCCCCGCAGTGACACCCCCAGGTTTGGACCCCCCCGCAGTGACACCCCCGGTAGAGGGTGGCTCAGCCGGGAGGGTGGCTCAGTCTGTGGGTGGTGCTGGCAGGAGGGTGACCGTCTGTGACTGGCGCCCGGTGAGATATGCGGAGTGGTGCGCACTGTGAGACGTACTCCGGGGTGGGAGGGGACTCGATCATGGAAATGACCTCTACCGCCGGCTAAGGTGATCTTGTGTCCGTCAGGTTCAGGACGCGCGGCAGAATGCAGGCAATGCAGGCAGAATGCAGGCACAGGAGGGCCGATTACCGTGAGTAGGCGCCGCAAGAGCGCTGCCGCTGCCGTCGCTGCCGCGCGCAGGGATGCCGCCGTCGCTGCCACCGAGAGCCGCTCAACCCCTGGGCCAAAGCCACCGCCACCGGGCACAGCGCCCGCGTACATCCCACCCGAGCCGCCCGGCAAGGGCCGTGCTGACTTCTTTGGGGAGCGGTTCTGACCGTGATCACTCGGCTGCCCGAGGATGCCGAGCTGCCCTGCGAGCTGGCGTGCGGACCCTTGCCGAGCGTGTGGAGCGGCTGGGAAGGCTGCGGCCGCCCGCTGATCGCCGACCCGGTCGAGCGGCTCCGCGAGGCGCACCGGAACTGGGCGGCCGCTGGAGAACGCTGGAGCCGGGATCACGGCGCCCACCGCAGCGCCTGGGTGGCCTTGCTCCCGGCGAGCGTGTTGGAGGCGGTGAGCGCCGAGGGTCGGCAGCGCGCCGAGGACCTTGCGAGGATGCGCCTGGTTCCGCAGCGTTGAGACTTCCGGCGCCGGGCGGGCCTGCCGGCGGCGCCGGAGTGCGGACGGGGACCGTCGGCGGTCAGCCACGGCGTGTCCCCGCTCCCGTAGCCCGTTCGGGATCTCGACGGAGACCCGAGCTACGGGCCGTGTTGACGCTTTGTCAGACTGTCACCGGACCCCCAACCGAAGGGCGCAGAATGAGGACTTGGCAGAAGGCGGCCACTGTGGCGGCCATGGGCATGACCCTCGCGGCGCTACCCACGATGGCAGCGACAGCAGCACCCCCGGCGGCCATCGCTTCGCCGATCGCACCCTACGGCGGCATCGGGGCAGAGTGGCTTGCGAAGGGCGGCGCGGCCGGCTTCCTCGGGCAGGCGCAGGACAACGAGTACGACGTGGCCGGCGTCCCTGGCGCCCGCATGGAAGACTTCCAAGGCGGGCAGATCTACTGGTCGGGACCGACCGGCGCCCACGAAGTCCATGGTCTGATTGTGATCAAGTACCGCACCGGCGCAGGCGGCCCAACCACCTACGGGCTGCCGCTCACCGACGAGGTTACGACCCCGGACGGAGTCGGCCGCTTTAACCACTTCCAAGGCGGGTCGATCTACTGGACGCCGAGCACTGGAGCGCACACCGTCTACGGCGGCATCAAGGCTGAGTGGGCCGCGACTGGCTGGGAGCTGGGCGTCCTCGGCTACCCCACCAGTGACGAGAACAACGCCCTAGCGCCGGGTAGGTACAACGACTTTCAGCACGGCGTCATCTACTGGAGCCCAACCACCGGCGCGCATGAAGTGCACGGTGCCATCCTCGGAGCCTGGGCGGGGTTGGGCTACGAACGAAGTGGGCTCGGCTTCCCCACGACCGACGTGGTCTACATCCCCAACGGGGGCGACCAAGGGCAGTCTGACTTCGTGGGCGGGTACATCAACTGGATCAACGGTGAGATTACGGTCCATGTGAACTGATGGCCTGTCGGGGCGCTCCCACCCTCTACCCCGCGATCCAGGCGACGAGAGCGAGCGTCCCGACCCACACGAGAGCGCTAACGACGACGATGGCCGCCCAGGTGACCGGCCGAATGCCAGCGCAGGGCCGAGGCCGCCGGTAGTGCGGACAGACGGCCCGCCCGCATCGGCCGTAGTCTGAGCCGGCCCGGTAGTGGTCGTGGGTTGCGGCCAGACAGCCACAACGGCATGGAGGCTTACCCGGTACACCCCCAGGCCGTTTGCGAGCCTCCGAGCGCGTCCCGCTGACCGACGCGGCCCTATGCATAGCTGCGCTCAAGCTCTGGCTCATCCCACTCGATCTCCGGCGCCTCGATCTCGCCGCCCCACTCGATCTCTGCTGCCACGTTCCGCGCTTGCTGCCGCCACCCCAGTTCGTCGCCGGCCGCGACCCCGCGCGCCAAGTCCGGCATGTGCTCGCTGTCCCAGCCGGTCCGAGCGGTCACCTTGCCCTCCGCCTCGTCGAGCCGCTCCTGTGCTGTCTCCAGTCGCGCTGTGAGCCGCTCCAGGGGCTCAGTGGACCGCTCGGTGGTCGCTGTGCCACCCCGCCGCCACCGGCTCCCCTTGTCCACGCTGGCGGCCGCCTCGAGGCGCTCCCGCTCGGCCGCGATGTCCTGCTGCAAGTGCTCGACCTCGGCCCGCGCCACTGGCACCGCGACCCCGAGCGCCGGCCGCTGCCGGAGTAGGTCCGCCGTCCGCTCGATCTGCTCGCGCAGCTCCGCGTCGCCGAGTGACTTCGGTGCGATGTCCACGGCGGCCATCTTCGCCTCAGACTGCGACACCGCCCGCCGAGCCGCCGCGATGGCGTCGACCTGGGCGCGCTTCGGTAGGTCGATCTCGGCTCGGTCGTTGGCGCCCGACGACAGGTAGACCCGGCAGTCTTCCCGGTGGCGACTGAGAGCGGTATATGCCCACTCGCGGGCACCGTCCCCGTAGACGAACGCCCGGTCGACGGTCGACCCCTGCGCCCGGTGGGCTGTCAGCGCGTATCCCAGGCTCACGTGCGCGGTGTACTTCTCCGGCAGCTCGACGCGGCCGCCCTTGTCCAGATCGAGGGTCAACCGTCCGTCCTGGACCTCGGCGACGGTGCCAAGGTCCCCGTTGTGCACGCCGTAGCGGCGCCCGCGTGTCGTGTCGCGGGCGACCACCCGGTCACCGGCCTGGATCTCGGCGTAGGCGTTGTGGGCGGTCGGACCGGACAGGCGGCCAGACTCGCGGGCGACCGCCTGGGCTAGCCGGTTGAGCGCAGCCACGTCGGTATTCGACTTGGCGAGCATGATCGTCTCGGTCGGGTCGAGCTGGGCCGCTCGCCAGTAGTCGGCGACGCACGCCGCCTGCGCGGCCGCCGGGGTCTCGGCGACGGTCACCCGTCCTTCGGCGACGAACCGATCGAGCCCCTCGGCGCCGTGTCCGTCCCGGATGCTCTCCAGTGCGTCCCGCTGCCACCGCTCCTGCTGCCGGCGGTTGGTCGTCAGCTCCGCCGCGCCACCCTGCGCTACTAGCGCGCGGACGAGTCCGCCGGCCGCCACCGGCTGCAACTGGCTCGGGTCGCCGATCAGGCACAGCTTCGTTCGTGTTCGCTCGGCGGCAGCGACCAGACGCGACAGATCGCGCGACCCGACCATTCCGGCCTCATCGACGACGAGGACACCGCCCGCCGGCATGCCCTCGCCGCGGGTCAGGTCGACGAACGTCTGCGCGATCGTCGCTGTGGACATACCCGTCCGCTCGGCCAGCTCGCCGGCTGCCTTGCCACCCGCGGCGCATCCGACCACCCGGACCCCGGCACTCTGCCATGCGGCGGTCGCCACCGACAGGGCCGTTGTCTTGCCGGCGCCCGCGCCCGCCACGACCAACGCCACCCCGTCCCCGTCGCGGAGCAACGACCGGACGGCGGCCGCCTGGTCCTCGCCGAGAGTCAGCGGACCGGCTGCGAAGGCTGCGCGGACTAGGTCCTCGTCGACGACCCCGGACCCCTCGCCTCGACGACGCGCCGCGCTGTCAAGGACCCGCTGCTCTAGGTCGAGCTGCCCCGCGGTGGTGAACCGCGGCGCCCGCGGATCTTGGCCGCGCATCTGCTGCCCGGTGACCGGGTCGCGGTGAAACAGGACCGGCACTAGCTCATCGTCGGCGAGCACCTGGTCCGCCGCAGCCTCGATCTCGGCGCAGGTCGCTCCGCTGCGGGCCGACCCGGCCATGGCTTGCAGTACGTCTCCGCGAGTGAAGGACGACTCCGCCTCGGTGAGCTGCCCCAGGCCGACCGCGAGCCGCGCCGGCCGCTGGGCGTACTTGGCCCGGATGCTCTCGGGCGACACGTCGACCCCGGCCGCGTCCGCCGCGAGCTGCCACCGATCGCGCAGCTCGGGCGCGTCGACCTGGTGCCCCTTCGGCCGACGGGTGGCGAGTACGGCCCGTTCCATATCCTCGGCCGACGCGCAGGTGATACCGAGCGCCGCGTTGTGCTCGGCCGCCTCGATGCTGCGCTTAGAGAACGTCCGCAGCCATTCATCCTTCACGCCCGCGATCTCTGCCATTCCCTGCTCGACTGGCCGCCACGCCACGCCTAGCCGTTCGGTCAGCTCCCGCCGCAGCTCCGCTTGGTAGATGTAGCCGGCGGTTTTCTGATGGTCGAACAACAAACCGCCATGGATCGCCAACCACTTTCCATCGACGGCCGACTGCGCCATGTTCGCAATCACGACGTGGCTGTGAAGCTGCGGATCGCCACAATCACAGCCGGCGGTCGGTCTGGCCTCCCGGTGCCTGAATGAGGCCCCGAGGAATCCCGGCACCGCCGCTTCGATTCGGTGGCCGCCGTCCCCGCGGCGTACCTGCGCCACAGACCGTTCCATGTACCCGATGGCCGCTGCTGTGGCCGCCTCGTGCGCGTCGCGCGCCATGGCCGAGACGTGCGCGTCTCCTACGCCGGCCAAGATCGAGACGGACTTGGGCGCCGAGACGGTGAGGTCCCAGCCGGGCACGGTGCGGTTCGGTTCGCTCGACGACAGGGATTCACCAGGGAGGATGCCGCCCTCGACGAGCCGCTTGAACTCACCGTCTGCGGCCTCCCGCGTTAGTCCACCGGAGAGTCCGAGTCGCTCCGATCCGGCACCCGCCCAGCGGCCGGGCGACTCCTTGGCGCCTAGGTAGTACGCAAGTGGATCATCACGGCACCCGGCTGCCTTGCGCGTGTAGTAGTCCACGTCCTTGATCGCGGTGACCTTGATCATTGACGCCTTCCGATCTTGTGTGGGTGATCTTGCATCCATTGGATGCAGATGTGTGACTCTCTGAATCAGGTCTGCGATCAAGAACGGCGAAGATCCACAAGTGGGTGGTCTGAGCCGTTGCTGGGGTCACGCGGCAACCCTTCGGAACACACCAACAGGACCTAGCTGGGAGACCTGCACAACGGCTCCGGTATGCGGCGACTCGACGGCCTGGGTCGGTGAGATCACAAGCTCAACGTGGCCCGGCTCGGGCAGCCATAGGTCCCCCGGCTGGACCTGGTCTCGGTTGACGGCTACCCCCTGCACGGCCTGCCCGTACGTGTCCCGCGCGAGCTGCACCCCCGCCGCCGCGTACGCCGCTTGGGTGAACCCCGAGCAGTCCCAAGGGCCGACCGGCCCGGCCCCGCCCCAGCGGTACGGGGTCCCTCGGCGCGCCATGGCCCACGCCACCGCCCCCTGCGCGGCCGCTGTGCCCCCTGGGCTGACGACCGCCGACGCGGCGTCCGTGGTGCACGTGACCGCAGCGGCAGCCTCGGCGGGCTGTCCGGTGGCATTGGCGACGATCTGGCCGGCCTCGTCGAAGTACCGCGTGTAGTAATGCGGGTCCGCATTCCGCTGGACCGTATGGGCCGCTTCGGTGGGGCTCATGGCTTCCCAACCGTCGACCCGAAGCAACGCTTGATAGAACGACCGCGAGGCGGTAGCCGGATCCATTCTCTCGGCGTAGGTGCCCCATCCTTCGGCGCGCTGCTGAAAGAGGCCCCGAGAATCACGACCCGCGGCGTCGCCTAGGTCGATGTTGATTAGGTCAGACTCGCCGAGCGCCACCATCACGCCGATGGTTTGGCCTCGCTGATCGAGGCCCATTTGCTGCCCCACCGCGATCACCGTGCCGGCGTTGTGGAGCTGCTCGGCGGACAGGCCAGCGACCGCCCGGACGTTCACAGCCTCCACTCCGACCGCGGCGCTAGCTGCCCCGCATGCGGCGGCAGTCGACCCGCCCCCGGTGGCGGCCAAACCGACCATGGCGAGCGCCAACGGGAAGGCGAGAGCGAAGGCCCCAGCGCCGAGCGCTCCGAGCGGCCCCGGCGTCACAGCGGCCCACCCAAGGGCCGCGCGCGGGTGCTACTCCGGCGAGTCGAACAGCCGCCGGAGAGCCTCTCGGCTGAATAGCAGCTTCCGGCCGAGCCGCTTGCTCGGGACCTTCCCCTGGGTGACCCACCGCCGCAACGTGCGGGGCGACGTGTGCAGAAGCTCGGCCGCTTGCCGCAGGTCGAGGAACTCCGGCTGATCGTCCACGTAGTTGATCGTACTGGCCCCAAGTGTGCACAGGGCGACTGCTGCTGACACGGAACGGACCCCTTAGGCGATGTATGGCGAATCATGGCCCCATGGTAGCGCGCTATGGCCCCGGCGGTGCTAGTCTTGGCCCCGAGTGGCCCCACCGGACACTAGACGCGCCTACCGGCGCCGCCGGCCGCCGCTCAGGGAGGGTTCACCGTGAACCACGTCTACGCCGCCGTCCTGGCGGCGCCCACCCCCACCAGCACCGCCCCACCAGGATCGGCTCGCTTCCTGACCTTGCTCGGCTGGGCGTCCTGGGGCGCGTCCATCGCGGGCGTGATCGGCTTCATCGCCGTCGCGATCGGGATGATGGTCAGCCACACCCGCGGCACCGGCGGCACGACCGGCGAGCACGGTGCCAAGTTCGCCATGGTCGCCGCCGGCTGCATCGTCGCCGCGGCCGCCGGCCCCATCGCGACCGCGCTGGGGGTCTGACGATGTCGAAGTTCACTGATGGCTCGTTGCTGGACCGCATCTCCGAGGCTGTGGACGAGAGCAAGGGCCGCTTCATCCGCGTCCTAGCCACGGTCGTGTGCGCGATGATCCTCTACGGGCTGCTCGACTCGATGTCGCTCAAGGCTGTGGCCCGCGGAGACCTCGCTGGCGCTGGCATCGACATCGGCGTCGGCCTGACCGTGTTCGTCCTAGCCATCGCCCGCGCCGGGTCCTACTTCTTCTACCTGGCCCGCCGGGTGACCAAGCGGGTGACGATCAAGTGATCCGGCGCTGGTTCAACCTCGTGATCGTCATTGTCGCGGGTGGGGTCATGGTCGGGAGAGTCGCGGGCTGGGTGCCGGTCGTGCACCTGCACGGCTACGCCGCAGGGTTCCTCGATGGGGCGGCATTGATGCTCACCGCCGCAGTGGCGGTGGACATCGCTGTCACTGTGCGGCGGCGGCGGGCGACGATCAAGTGACCCCCGCCCTGGCGCGTCGGCGCCGTCTCGTCCTCGTGGTCGTCGCACCCTTCGTGGGGGCGGCGCTCACCCTGCTGGAGCTAAGTGCTCGACATGCCTGACGTCGGGACCATCCTCTGCCCGTTCCCTGGGGCGCTGGGTTGTGCAGCGAAGGTGGCAACGGACCCCGGAGGGACAGCCAAGGACGTCGCCAAGACCGCCGCGGGCAGCTTTGTCGGAGATCTCGCCGCGGCCTTCGCCAACGCCTTCGGCAAGGTCGTCGAGATGGCGAACACGTTCTGGGTTCACGTCCCTACGCCCCAGCTCGATGCTCACTCCGGGGCGGTCGGGGCACTACGGACCGACCTCGCCTGGGTGACTGGTGCGGTAGCCGTGCTCGGCATCCTGATCGCCGCGGTCAAGATGATGCTGACGCGCAAGTCACAGCCGGCGACGCAGCTCGCGCTCGGCCTTGGCCGGATGCTGTTCGCCTCGTTCGTCCTGCTACCCGCGACAGTTCTGCTGACGTCCTTCGGGGACGACTTCTCCACCTGGGTCATCGGCCAGTCGACCGGGGGTCACTTCGGCGCCGCCATGCTCGGGATCGGCACCGGCCTAGCCGCGATCGACCCCATCCTTCTCTTGATCGTCGTGGGCATCGCGATCTTGGCCTCGCTGGCTCAGATCCTGTTTATGTTCCTGCGCATCGGAGTCATGATCCTGATGTCCGGGGTCATCCCCACCCTGGCCGCGTCCAGCATGACCGAGTCCGGCGACGCCGCCTACAAGAAGGCGGTCGGCTGGCTCCTCGCATACACCCTGTTCAAGCCGGCCGCTGCACTGATCTACGCGGGCGCGTTCCTGGCTGTCGGCCAAGGCGACGGCGTCATGGAGGCGATGTCCGGGATCGCCCTGATGATCCTGGTGCCAGTCGCGCTCCCCGCTCTACTCCGGCTGATCCACCCGGCCGCAGCGGCAGTCACCGACCTGTCGGACGGCGCCGCGCAGCGGCACGCCGGCACGGGCCTGATGGGCGCGTCCGTAGCTAAGGGTGCAGCCGGAGCCATGACCGGCGCCGGCGTGGCCGTCATGGGCGCGACCGCCGCCGGCAAGTGGGCCGTCTCGACCGTCTCGCGCAAGTCCTCACCTGCTGGGAGCAACTAGTGACCACCATTACGTCTGAGACCCGCACATACGGCAACTGGATCGCCAGGCAGTCGCCGGGCCTGTTCCGGCTCGGGATGCTCGGCACCGGCGCTCTGCTCTTTGCGATCGTCACGGCCTGGCTCATCGAGGCGTTTTTCGGCCTGCTCGTGGGAGCGGCCACGCTGGTCCTGTTCGCACCGCTGATCGCACCGTTGCTCTACCGGGACAAGACCGGCAGCAACGGCTGGCAGATCGTGCTCCGGCGCGCGGCGTGGCGGCTCGGAGTCGCAAAGGCTCAGGACGTCTACCTAGCCGGCTTAGTCGACACCTACGCCGCCGGCTCCCAGCGCCTCCCCGGACTGCTCGCCAGCTCGGTCCTGCACGAGTTCGTCACGGCGACCGGCATCAAGGTCGGGATGCTGCAGCACTCCGCAGCCAAGCACTACGCCGTGGCACTCCGCGTGCAGCCGGATGGCTCATCACTCGTCGATCAGTCCACTGTCGATCAGTGGGTCGCGCACTACGGCGCCTTCCTTGCGGACCTGTCCACCGAGCCGGGCCTGGTCGGTGCGTCTGTCACTGTCGAGACGTCCCCCGACCCTGGGAACCGCCTGGCGCGCGAGGTCGACCGCCTGATCGTCCCGTCTGCCCCTGCGCTGTCTAAGGCGATGCTGACCGAGACTGCGCAGACGTATCCCAAGGGCGCCGCGTCCGTAGCGGCCTGGGTCACCCTGACCTACACCGGGTGGCGCCGGGAGGCTGAGGAGTCCGAGGCCTACACGCGCGGGGGCATGGCGCCACAGTCCAAGATCCGCACGCCCGACGAGATGGCGACGCTGATCGCCTCCCGCCTCCCCGGTCTGCGGGAGCAGCTCGCCGCTTCGGGCGCTGGCGTCGGTACGCCGATGTCCGCGCAGGACCTCACGAACCTGGTCCGTGTTGCCTACGACCCCGACGTCGCCGAGGACCTGGACGCGGCCGAGGGCACCGGCGAGGACAGCGCGGTGGATTGGGACCACGCCGGACCGGCCGCGGCGCGCGAGTCCTGGGCCAGCTACCGGCACGACGCCGCTGCTTCGATCGTGTGGACGATGACCGGGCCGCCGCGTCAGGCCGTCGAGTCCAGAGTCTTGACTAGCCTGCTGGCTCCCCACGCCGACGTGCACCGCAAGCGGGTGACCATCGTCTACCGCCCGTACGAACCGGGCGACGCTGCAGCCGTTGTGGATTCCCAGGTACGGACATCCCGTGGCCGGGAAGACGGCAAGGCGACGCAGTCGGTTCAGACCGAACGGGCCGAGTTGACGGCGCGCGAGGAGGCCAACGGCGCCGGGCTGACCCGCTTCTCGCTGATCGTGACATCGACCGTGGCCGACCCGACCAAGCTCGGCCAGGCCGGCGAGACATCCATGCAGCTCGGGCGCGCCAGCAAGCTCACCCTGCGCCGGGCCTACGGCTGCCAGGCCGCGACGTTCGCCGCCGGCCTCGGCATCGGCGTGCTGCTGTCCGCCCAGGTCCGCGTCCCCGCCGCCATCCGCGACTACATCTAAGGGGTCCGCTATGACCAAGCTCACCCGCCGTGGGTACGCCGGCCGCGGCCGCGGGCGCGCGTCCTATGTCGACGTCCCCCGCGAGTTCACCGGCACGACTGCCCAGGTCTGCGGACTCTGGCCGTGGTCGGTCGGTTCCACGTCACCGACGATCGGCGTCCCGATCGGCCCTCACCTGAGCGGCGAGACCACGGTGAACTTCGACTGCATCTCCTGGTTCGAGGAGGCCAAGCTGCTGCTAAATCCGTCCGTGTTTGTCCTCGGCCTGCCCGCCATCGGCAAGTCGACGTTCATCCGCCGCCAGGTCCTCGGCCTCTCCGGCGCCGGGGTCATCCCGTTGATCCTGGGTGATCTCAAACCTGACTACGTCGACCTCATCCGCAGCATCGGCGGGCAGGTCGTGTCCTACGGCCGCGGTGCGGCGTCGCTGAACATCCTCGCGGTAGGTGCGATGGATACCGCCGCCCGCACCGTCGAGGACCTGGCCAGGACGGAACCGGACCGGCGGAAGGATCTGCTCGACGAGGCGGATCGGCTCCGGTCTGAGGCTCACAGCCGCCGTCTGAACGCTGTATGCGCCCAGCTTGCCCTGGTCCGCCGTCAGCCGCTGCAGGACTACGAGGAGGTAGTCCTATCGGCCGCACTGCGCGAACTGTCCGCACGGTGGCGGCGCCGGAAGCTGCCGCCTGTCATGGCTGACCTGCACGCCCTGATCGACGACGCCCCGGAGCATGTGAAGAAAGTCACCGGCTACCGCGGGAGCGAGGACCGCTACCGGGCCGCGGTCGACAAGCTGCAACAGACCATCCTCGCCTGGCTGGACGGACCGCTCGGCGAAGTGTTCGGCCGGCAGACTTCGACCTCGATCGAGCTGGACAACCCTGGCGGCGTCTGCATCGACATCTCCGGGATCTCCCGCTCCGACGTGACGTTGCAGGCCGCGGCGCTGCTCGCCTGCTGGTCGGAAGGCTTCGGCCACGTCGAGGCGGCCAACGCTCTCGCCGACGTCGGGGCAGGTCCACAGCGGAGGTACTTCGTCGTACTTGATGAGCTGTGGCGCCCGCTGGCCGCCGCCGTGCCCGGCGTCGTGGACCGCATCAACGAACTGACCCGGCTCAACCGGGGGGACGCGGTCGGCGTCGCCATGATCACCCACAGCCTCGCCGACCTGCGGGCCATGCGCGACCAGGCGGACGCGGCCAAGGCGGCCGGATTCGTCGAGCGCGCCGGCGCCGTGGTCTGTGGTGGCCTACCGCTCAAGGAACTCGCCGAGCTGACCAACATCGTCCCGTTCACCGACGCCGAGCGGGCGATGATCGCAAGCTGGGCCACGCCGCCCGGCTGGGACCCGGCGAAGTCGCCCCCCGGCATGGGCAAGTTTCTGATCAAGGTCGGCCAGCGACCGGGCATCCCGGTAAGCCTGCAACTGACCCAAGCCGAGATCGACGCCGACGTGAACAACACGAATCGCAGGTGGGTCGCATGACAGCTCTAGAGCTGATCGAGTCCCACACCGACGAGATCCGCACCTGCGATTCGTGCGCGATCACGTGGCGTGGGCGGTACCCCTGCTGGTGCTGCGCTGGCCCCGGCACTGTGATCTACCCGACCGCCAAGGCGGTGCCCGATGGGGCGTAACTGGGCAGGCGACTACGACCGGCGCCACCGGGTCACCTACACCGTCGACGCCAGCACGATCCTGGCGCGCCTCGGCCGCGCGGACGGGAGCGTGTCGCTGCTAGTGGGAGACCACCTAGTGCTTCGCCTCTCTCCCACCGGCGCCCTGCGGGTCGTGCGTCTGCTGCAAGCGGTATCCGCATGATCTCCCACCGACCGATATGGGGCGGCGCCGGTCGCCTCCATTGGGTCACGTGTGCCTGCGGGAGCTGGCAGTCCGGCGCCTACCGCAACGACGCAGAGGCGCACCGCGCGTATACCGCCCACCTAACCCGTCTCCTGAGAGGCACGGCATGACCACTACAGCGCCCCGCGCGACGGGCACCGGCCCGTTCCCCTACATCGTGCTCGCCGGCGCCGCTCTCGTCCTGGGTACGGACGGCGCCCTGTACGCCTCCAGCCGAGTCCTGGGTGACCATCCCACCCCCGGCTCCCCCAGCGCCCTGGTGCGTGCCCTACAGGCTGGCTACCGACCCACGACGCCCGTCGTCGTGCTCGCCTCGGCCTGTCTCTTGCTGCTGCTCTCGGTTGCCTTCGCCCTGGTCTGGCGGTGGACGGGACGGCGCACTCGCGGAACCTCGACCCCGGCGCGTTGGGCCAACCGCAAGGATCTCGCAACCCTTCTCGTGGACCAAGATCCACATACTCGAGTTGGCCGCATCGGTCTAGGTCAGACGGACCCCGGCGGGCAGTTGTTGGCAGCCGAGCCTAAGCACAGCGTGTGCGTGCTCGGGCCGGCCGGCTCTGGCAAGACCGTGTCGGTCGTGATTCCAACCCTGCTCGATTGGGACGGCCCGGCGGTCGTGACCTCGGTCAAGACAGACGTGCTCGACGCCACCGAGGCTCACCGCTTCGGCGTGGGACCTGTCCTCGTCTACGACCCCACCGGGAGCACTGGCCGGCCGAGTGCCACATGGAATCCGCTCGCCGCCTGTCGGACGTATGCGGACGCGTACGAGATGGCGTCCTGGCTCGTCGACGCCGCCGCGCCGAATGGTGGAGAGCGGGCCGACTTCTGGACCAGCCAGGGGCGCATGCTGCTGGCCCCGCTGCTGTTCGCCGCCGGTACGGGTGGACTCGGCATGGCCGACGTAGTGCGCTGGGCTCAACTTCAAGAGGTCCGCGACGTCGAGGATCTGCTGGACGGCCAGGGCATCGCCGAGGCTGGCAACGCTTTCAAGGCATGCCACAAGGCGCCGGCCAATACTCGCGGGTCGATCTACGCCACCGTCGTCTCGATCCTGGAAGTGTTCGGCGACCCATCCGTGGCCGCGTCGGCGGACGGGTGCGACATCGACCCCGCGGAGCTGCTCGACGGTCGCGGGACGCTGTACTTAGTGAGTCCGGTGCACGCGCAGGTCCGGCTCGCGCCGCTGATCGAGGCGCTGATCATGTCGATCGTCCGAGAGGCGCAGAACCGCTCCCAGGCCGGCAAGCCATGCGACCCCGGCCTGCTGCTGCTGCTCGATGAGGCGGGCAACGTCGCGCCGCTGCGCCACCTGCCCGCGATCGCATCGACCGGACGCGGCCAAGGCATTCAACTGGTCACGGCGTGGCAGGACCTCGGGCAGATCAAACACCGTTACGGCCAGCTCGCGGGGACCGTGCTGACGAATCACGCCGGGCTACTCGCGCTGCGCGGCATCCGCGATCTGGAGACGCTCGACCTGCTCTCCCGGCTGCTGGGCGACGGTGAAGTCAACCGGACCTCGACGACGCACCAGGCCGGCGGCGGCCAGTCCACGTCCACGTCTCGGCAGCGGGAGCGGCTGGCACCTGCGGACGCGCTGCGGCAGCTCGGCCTCGGCTGCGGCCTGCTGGTCTACGGCTCACTGCCGCCCGTCCGGGTCCGTTTCAAGCTGGACCCCCATTCGTGAACCTGACACGGACCCCGGCGCCGCGTCGGGTTCTGCGCGGGGCGATTAGCCGAAGGGCAGCCGCACCTGCTGCCCGGAGCTGCCGCAGAGGCGCCCGGCTAGGGACCCGCTGTCAAGCCACTCTTTCCCGGCTTGATTGTGGGGAGCTGGGTGCTAGGCAGCCCTGCGCCTCAGGGGAATGGCGCGACGTAGTCGCTTAGCACTGTCTCTTGAGCACTGACGTGCGCACAGGATGAGCACAAGACAACGACCAACGCTGATCGACAGTGACAAGTGCTGGCTACTCGATCCGCAGGTCAGAGAGGGTATCGGCCACATGTCCGCAGGTCACAGACCCGCCCATATAGGACTTCTAATCCTCAGGCCGCAGGTTCGAATCCTGCCGGGCGCACTGTTGTGCCCCGCGTGGTCGCTACCCTCGGCGCTCCACCGAACATTTCATCGAGCAGGAAGCGTGCGAGATCATGCCCGAGCAGGACGTGTTCGTCATGGCCGACCGAGCGCTCAACAACGTCGTACAGCAGATCCGCGACGACCAGTGGGGCATGGAGATGCCGCCGGAGTTCGCCATGCGTCAGTCGGATCGCAAGGTGACCCTGCGAGAGGTCATCAACTACCACGCGTACGACGACGCCTGGGTGCCGGACATGCTGGCCGGCCGGTCGATGGCGGAGGTCGGCCAAGACGAGTTCGACGGCGACTTGTTGGGCGATGACCCGAAGCGCAGTTTCGCTGCGATCGTCGACAAAGCGTGCGTGGCGGCAGCGGCGCTGGACGACGCGGATCGGACGGTGCACTGCTCATTCGGGGACTTTCGCGCCCGGGAGTACCTGTGGCAGATCAACTCCTTCCGGGGCCTGCGCGCCCATGACATTGCCAAGGTGATCGGTGTCGACACCGCGTTGCCGGCCGACCTGGTGGCGGGATTGTGGGAGGAGCTGGAGCCGCACGCCGAACAGTGGCGCCAGATTGGTGTCTTCGGCCCGAAGGTCGACGTGCCGGCAAGTGCGTCTCTGCAGGACCGGCTACTGGGACTGACGGGGAGACCACCGGACGCGGGCTAGCGCCTGGTCGAGTGCTGGGCTGGCCAGTCAAGCAAGGTCCGGTACGGCGCTTCAGCGCGGCTCTGCCGCTCCGCCGTACCCGTCACCTCGCGCGGCGGAATGGTCGGACGGGCCGGGCGCCGTAGGGTGCAACCATGTTGGACCGGTTGGTGTGGATC
>Ga0209840_1000049_pt1 | contig 25663 bp, 28 predicted proteins | sample PersoiDNA2013190_FD_185802 | JGI IMG/M metagenome (GOLD analysis project Ga0209840, IMG submission 185802) | Permafrost soil microbial communities from the Arctic, to analyse light accelerated degradation of dissolved organic matter (DOM) -... | ecosystem: Environmental > Terrestrial > Soil >... | reverse complement strand
GCCTGCACACCGAGATCGGAGACGTCCCACCGGCAGAGAAGGAGGAGATGTACTACGCTGAACAAGAGCAGAATGAGATGGCAAGCTGCAGAAACTAACGGCCTCCATCAAACCCGGCGCGCTCCAGTTCGGCTTGGAGCGGAATCAGTGTTCGGCTTGGAGCGGAATACGCAGGCGATCCGCCAATGCCCCATCCTTTCAAGGATTGGAGCCTCCACGTGAGTCTGGGTGGGCCGAGTGCGGTGCGCAAGGACATGCGAGCCGTGGTCCAGATGGCGTCTGCCCGCTATATGCCGAGACTCTGAGAATGCTCTGAAGTCGCCTCTCCTCTCCGCCGAGAAGCCGAGCAACTGATCTGTTGGCGCAACCGCGCGGACGCCAACATGTTGATACTCGTTGCGACGGCTAGGTCGCGGTTTGATCGACGAGTGCAATGCTAACGACGCAAGAGAATGACTTCCTCGCCGATGAGCGAAACTCGGACCTTCTCCTGGAATCCCCCGGTCCTGATTGCTTTCGCCAGAGCCGAACGCACCGTCTGTGGCCTGCGGCCAATCTTGGCCACGTCGACCTCCATTGCTTCCTGCCCGAGAGACATGAAAGCCTCAAGGAGGCTTGGGTAGAAGCTCGAGGCCTCACGGCCACGACGCTTGGGCAGGGTCTTTGCATCTCTTGGCTTCAGATACTCATTGACATGCAGGTCGCCGTTCGTCACTTTCAACCTCCGTCCGTAGTAGCCGAGTCACAGCCTTTGCGGTGCATTGCTGAGTGTGATTTTCGCCAACTACGGTATCACAAACTATACCGTTAGCTGTCTCAGTTGTAACGGACGCGGATACCTGGACACAAAGCTGTTCTTACGCGGCGACCCCCTGAGCCCCTCGAGCGTACCACGCCGCGCGGGTTGCTGACGGGCTCATGAAGCCGTTCTTCTCGGGCAGCCACTGCTCGTTGTAGAGGTCGACGAAGGTCTCGACGGCCGCGCGCAGCTCGGCCACCGTGCGGTAGATGCGGCCGTGGATGATCTGCTCTTTGAGGGTCTTGAAGAAGCGTTCGGCGACGCCATTGGTCTGCGGCTGCTCGATGAAGGCGTAGCTCGCCTCCACTCCCCAGAAGCGCACCTGGTTACGGAAGTGCTCGGAGACGTACTGCGTGCCGTTGTCCATGCGCAGGGAGAGTCCGCGCCCGACGTCCGCGGTCACGCCGCCGAACTGCGCGAGCAGTCCCTGCGAAACCGGCTGCAGCGCGGCGAAGCGGTCGCCGCGCTTGCAGACGTGGCGTCCCACCACCTCGCAGTTGAAGTGGTCGACGGCCGTGAAGACCCAGCACATGCCCTCCTCGGCGGTGAGCACGCGCGTCCCGTCGGTGCCCCACATGACGCCCGGGGCGTCGGTGGTGACCCGGCCGTCGTGGCTGATGCCGTTACCTTGGCGCACGCGGCGCGGGGAGAGCAGGCCGTGCTCGCGCATCAGGCGCAGCACGCGCCGCCGCGAGGCGCGCACGCCTGAGATCCGCAGGCGCGCCCAGACCTTGCGATGTCCCTCGCCGCAGAACGGTGAGCAGGCAAGGTCGTCCTCGATCAGGGCGTGGAGCTCCTCGTCGCAGACCTCGGGCGCCGGGCCCCTGCGGGCCGCCTCGGCGCCGGGCGGCGCGGCGTAGAAGGTCGAGCGCGCCACGCCCCAGACCGAGCACACGCGCCGCACGCCGTAAGGCACGCCGCTGGCTATGGAGACCGCCGCGCTCAGCGCTTCGACCTCCGGCCGGCCAAAGGGCCGGGACGCTCGATCCGCGCGTGCAGCAGCTCGTTCTCCATGGAGAGCTCACCGATGCGCCGCATCGCCGCGTCGAGCTGGCTCTGCAGGGGATCGCCCTCGCGCTCCTTGAGCCCGGCGTCGAGGCCGGCGAGCGCCTTGTCTTTCCACCTCTCGAGGCGGTAGACCTCGACGCCGAGCTCGCGGGAGAGCGCGTCGAGCGGTTCTCCGCGCAGCAGCCTCAGCGCGACCTCACGCTTGCGAGCGAGGCTCCAGCGCTGCCCTGGAGCGAGTGGCCCCAAGGGGACGAGGTGACTCTCGGCCTGTGGGTTCTTCTCTGCCATGACGGACCTTTCTCTCGGACACTGATGCTACACAAACTCGTGTCCAAGAGATCCGGAGCCGCCGCAGTTCGAGTCCTACCCGAGGAGCCAACTTTTCAGAAAAGTGCCGCAAAGGAGCTGTTTACCGGCTCCGATGCGGCACTTCTCTTGGGCCTCTTGGAGGCCTCCGTACTCCAAACGTACTCCGTGGCCTGGCGACTACTTCCCGGCGGCGGCAATCATGCCCGCCACGAGCGACGCGGCCGCTCCCTGCATATCGGGGAGCACGTGGCTGTACGTGTCCAGCGTGATTTTGATGTTCGCGTGGCCGAGCCGCTCCTGCACAACCTTGGGATGGACACCGCCCCGCAGGGCGTAAGTAGCCCAGCCGTGGCGGAGGTCGTGCATCCTGATGCGTGGCACATCGACGCCTGCCACTGCCTGCTGAAAGAGCTTCTGCACGCGATCGGGGTGCCACGGTGCTCCGTCTTCACGTGTGAAGATGTGGCCGCTGTCCTGCCAGGCTGGCCCCCACTGAAGGTGCTCACTCGCTTGGCGCGCTTTCCACGATCGCAGCACCGCCACCGTGTCCGCGTCGAGGTCCACGGCACGGCCGGTGCCGGTCTTCGTCACGGTCTCGCAGACCTCGTAGCCGCTGGAGACCCGCTGCCGTTGAAGGGCTATGCGCCCGTGCGAGAAGTCGACGTCGGACCACCGGAGGCCGAGCGCTTCCCCCCGGCGCAGGCCGGTCAGCGCCAGCACGTGCCACAGAGGGCCGAGACGGTCCTCGCGGGTTGCCTGCAGGAAAGCGGCCAACTCTTCGGCTGACCACGTGTGCATCTCCCGCTGGTGGACTGTGGGGCGGCTGACGCCGTGGGCCGGGTTGGTGCGGATGTGCCCGGCCTTCACGGCGTCGCTGAGGGCATGGCTGAGGACGCCGAGCACCGACCGCCGCGAAGCGGGGGAGAGTATGCGGCCACTGACGCCGGGCTCGGTGTTGAGCTTGGCCGCAAGGACGCCGACGTCGGCACGGGTGAGCTTCTGCAGCGAGACGTGGCCGATGTGGCCGCTGACGCGCCGGGCGTGCAGCTTGTAGAGGCGCAGGCTGCCCGCCGCCAAGTTCTCCACTTCAAGCGCGAGCAGCCAGCGCGTCAGCCAGTCGCCCAGGGTGAGGTCGGTCGCTGGCAGCCAGTCGCCGTGCTCGCGGGCGTGGAGGGTGTCGCGCAGGGCTTTGTCGGCTTCCTTGCGCGTGTTGTACTTGGCGGGCATCAGTTCCTGACGGCGCGCGACGATCTCCTCAAGCTCGCCGCCGCACTGAGGACATACATCGGGCGGGCTGTCATCGGCCCGGTAGCGCCGACCCCGGCCGCCAGCCCGGCAAGTAGCCCGACCAGTCCGGCCTCTCCTGTCCGGACCACCCGGGGCGGCGCGCCGACTCATTGGAGCAGCGCCGCCCCGGTGCTTTGATGAAGACCCCGGCGACACCTCCCGCCGGGCAGCGGCACCGGAGCGTGGCTATCGCTCACCCGCTCCGGTGCCGTTTTGTGCCGCCACATGCCGCCACATGCTTGTATTTGCCGTCCTCGTGGGTAAGATTCACAGCGTACGACCAATGTCGTACCCGCTAGCAGGAGGACTGCGATGACGAACCCCGCGTCAACCCCCACCAAGAAGAAGTGCGCCCTGTGCGCGAAGGTGAAGCCGCTGGATGACTTCCCCAAATACAGCAAGCACAAGGACGGCCGCAGCGACTGGTGCCGTGCCTGCTGGGCAGCCAAGCGCGCCGAGAAGGCCGCGATCGCCAAGAAGCCGCAGACCGCGAAGAAGGCCGCTCCAGCAAAGGTAGCCGCCAAACGCGCCAAACGCGCTAAGAAGGCCGTCCAGACGCCGCAGACTGCCCCGGCGACCAGCTGCCCGTATGACGACCGCTGCGCGTGGTGCGGAGAACCCGCCGAGGACGCGACCGGCCTCGGCTGGGCGGTGTGCGTTGAGTGCTGCGAGCTTCACGGCTCCGCGATGCCCCCCGCCATCAGCGATGCGCGCCTCAAGGCTATGACCACCCCTCGTCATGACTGACTTCAAGCTCACTCTCAAAGACGGCGAGCGCACGTTGCTGCGCGTGAGCGGAAACACCCCGCTCACCGTGGGCGACGTACACGCGCTGGTGGGTCTGCTGCTGGACGTTGCGGCGCCGATATCCGTACCGGCAGCGGCACCCCAGGCGGGGGCCAAGAAGGCCATCTGCGAGAACCCCGACTGCGGCCGCCGGTACACCCCCCGGATGCGCATCCAACGCACCTGTGGCCGCCCTGAGTGCGTCGCGTGGCGTCGCCGGCAGAAGCCGCTGGTGCACTACGCGCAGCGCAACACCGCGAGCAACGAAGGCCGGGACGGCAACGGCAAGACCGGCGAGATCACGATCGTCGCCGGTGAAGGCGTGCTGAAGGGAGCGCTCTAACCGGCGGCTGGCTAGATCAGAATCGCCCGTCCGAACGGCCTCGGAGTACAAGCGCTCCGGGGCCGTTCTGCTGCTACGTCTTTGCTACTCACAGGGCCGCAACCGCGTAGCACGGGGCGGCACGGAAGCAAGCGGTATGTCGCAAAGTACCTGCTCAGGGGCATATTGCGGCACGGGGCGTAACGGGGCGGCAAGGGGTTGTACGCAATCATAATCCGCGTGTCGCAGGTTCGAATCCTGCCGCCGCTACCACCCCTCTGCTGGCGCGTTCCCCTGCTCACGCCCCTTCGCGCGCCGCGTACTCGCCGCACCACTCGGTGGCCTGCATGCCCGGGAAGGCCTGGCGCCAGAAGCCTGCCGGCTGCACGGTCGCCTCCCCGAACACCTGCGGCGGGTAGCGCCGGCACTGGTAATGGGCGATGTTCACGAGCTCGTAGTCGGTCTGCGCGAACTGCCCGGCGAGGTTGGGCTTGGCTCCCGCGCGCGGACGCTGCTCCTGCTGCGTCCAGGACACGCACCACTTGCAGGTCTGGCAGTAGCCGTCGTGGTCGGCCATGGTGACTCCTCTCGTGATCAGGCTCTTGGGCGTAGTATGCCACGCCCGCCTTCGTTCAGGACGCCGACCATGGGCCGGCGGGCGCCTCCCAGCGCGATCCGGGGTGCAGAGCGCACCACGCCAGGGTCGTGCGGAGGCCGCGGTCCGTGGGGACCGGGCCGATGCGGACCAGGGCAGAGGCATCTCCGGTCAACCTGATCGTCGACGGCGGCGCAGCGCATCCCATTGAGGCGCATCTCATCCGCGGGCGATGTTGACTGCGCGCGCGACGATCACGGCCAGGATCGCGAACGAGAGCACGCTCTCCACGCCCATCACGAGCTTCGCCCGCTTCGAGTAAGGCATGGCGTCCGTGGGAGAGAAGGCGATGGCGCTAGTCAGCGAGACATAGACGTAGTCGTAGAAGCTTGGCTTCCACGTGGCCGGGGCCAGCCCCTGCTGGTCGGCCTGCTGCTGCGGAAAGACCAGGTCGGGGTAGCGATCCCTGTAGCCGTCGGCCCGCGCCTCCGGGCCCCCTCCATCGATTTCCCAGTAGACCAGCGCGAAGACGGCGAAGTTGACGAGCCAGAGGGCGAGGCCGGCGAACAGGAGTCCGGTTGGCCTGAGAGATGAGCCCAGGAAGACCCCGCGGACGAGCAGCACGAGACTCACCGCATTGGCGATGACGAGCACCGCGTTGAGCGTGTGCGACAGGACCCTGGCCACCGATCCCGGCGTGTCCGAGCGCTCGTACACCGCGATAGAGGCTGCCAGCAGCACCGTCGCGATCAGCGGGAACAGCCAGAACGGGCTTAGATGCAAGCTGTGCGCGACCCATGCCTGGCCGGCGATGATCACCAGTGCGGCCACGAACACCGGCCGTCGCGATTCCGGATCGGTCTTGCACTTCCACTGCGGCTCCGCGGCCATCCACCCTCCTTCTCGGCGACGACACGTCAACTCTACGCCAGATGGCGAGAGACGGGCGATTTCTCTCAAGTGAGGAGCGCGCCTTCGCCCGAGACGAGAGTGAGGGGCTCCCGGGTCGACCGACCCGGGAGCCCCTCGTTGCCGCTGTCTATAAGGTCGCCTGTGCGGCGGCCGTCTGCGTCAGGTCACTCCGCCGGGCGCACCTGGACCTGCATGAAGTTGCCGTGCGCGCTGTAGCTGACGATACGGATCTCGGTACCCGTCTTGGGGACGATGACGCTGCCCCACGGGTTCGCCTCGTCGTAGTACGACTTCAGGTCGTTGAACACCGGCACCGCAGGCAGGCTCGGCTGCGGGGACGGCTCGCTGTAGAAGTGCAGCGTGAGCGCGTCGGTCTTCTCAAGCCCGAAGGTCGAGTCGTAGGTCTGGACGCGGTTGCGCCACACGCCGCCGTCCGGACGCAGCATCGCCTTGGGGTGCGCGTCGACCGGCAGCACGAGGCCGTAGCCAGGATGCACCGAGGTGTTGTTGTCGAGCTGCGAGGTATCCCAGTAGTTCACGAGCAGGCCGTCCTGATACGGGAAGTGCTCGACCCAGTTGCCGAGGAGCGGATTGTCCAGGAACCCGAAGTTGTAGGGGCCGACCTTGAGCGTTGAGTCATAGCCCAGATACGTCTTGAACTCAGCAACGTAGTAGTTGCTGAAGAGCTTCGTCTCCGTGCCGCTCGTCACGCGGAAGCCGCCGGTGGCGGGCTTGTAGGTCCAGACCTCGCCTGTCTCGGCGCCGTCGACCGGATAGCCGGTGATGCCGATGTCGTCGATCATGAAGCCGACCTCGGCCACGCCACCGTCGGTCACGTACTGGAAGCCCACCTGCACAGTCATGCCGGCGTACGCCGACAGGTCAGCGGTGAGCTCCACCCAGTCGTCGGAGAACCCGTCGATGCCGTAGGGCTTGTCCGGCGACAGGTTCGTGGGAACGTTCTCCCAGTTTGCGCCGCCGTCTTTGGACACCACCACGTACGCGTAGTCGTATCCCACTTCGATGCCGTAGTTGACCTGGGCGGTCAGCGTCGTGGGGGCCTGGCCGAGGGTGAATTGCTTGTACATGAGGTTCCTCAGGTTGTCGCCTGAGCCGCTGTAGTAGAAGTTGCTGCTACCCGCATGCGGGTCAGCGATGTGCGAGGTGACCGTCTTCTTCGGCAGCACCACGAACAGGCCCTGCGCCTGCTTGGTGTTGAACTCCGACGGACCTAGCTTGTGGACCGACTTCGCGCCCGCGCGGGCGAGTTCGTAGTTGAGCCACCCGAGCTGGAACTTCTCCCACACGCCCAGATGACCAGGCTTGGAGCCGATGTCCTTGGTGCCGTCGTTCAGCCACGAGCCGGAGGACATGTTCGTCCAGAAGCCCGTGCCGTTCTCGCCGCCGGCGGTGTCGTACAGGTCCGGCAGACCGAGGTCATGCGAGAACTCGTGCGTGAAGACGCCGACGCCGCCGTTCTCCGGCTGGATCGTGTAGTCGCCGATCCAGTACTTGCTGTCACCGACTTGGATGCCGCCGAACAGGTTGCCTTCGGGGCCGGTTACGCCGTAGTCGGTGTAGTACGCATACCAGCTGTGGCTCCAGATGGCGCTGTCGCCGAGCACGCCACCGCCGGCCTCGTTGCCCTCGCCAGCGTGGAGCGACTGGAAGTGGTCGATGTAGCCGTCCGGCTCGTTGAAGTTGCCATCGCCATCGGCGTCGTAGCGGTCCCACACGTCGAATTGGCTCAGGTACGCTTCGATTTCGGCAGGCGACTTGCCTGCCGTAATCTGCGCGTTGTACCAGCCGTCGACCGAGTCGATCAAGAACTGCCAGACAGCGGGTCCGCCGAGGTCATCGTCATAGCCGGCGGCGTCGCCTGGCACGGCGACCCAATCGGTCACGTCGCCGTTGACGGCGTAGCGTCCGGACGACTGCTCGATGAACCAGTTGCGCATCGAGTTGGCGCCCTTGGAGTCATCGAACAGCAGGTTCAGATAGTAGCCCCTGCTGAAGTCGGGCTCCCAGATGGTGGTGTTATTGACCGCGCGATCGGGCTGGGCGATGTCGTTGTGCGGCATGTCGGCGAACTCGCCGAGCACCGTCCAGATGGCGTCCTCGCCCTCGCGTGCGAGCTCGACGAACTGGCCCTTGGCCACTTCCGCCGTCTTGCCGTACGCCTTGCCGTTGAGCTTCTTGTCCAGAGCTGCCCGCGTCAGCGCCACCTGCTTGTCAGCAAGCGGACTCGCGCGGTTGTCGTTCCTGGCCTGGCGGCCGGGGGCGTCGGCGGCTCCGTTGGTCACGACGGCCGCCGCCCAGGCCGCCGGGACGGCTATCAGAGACAAGAGGACTGCGAGCAGCGCGAGACGTAGGAATTTGGTGTGCATGTTACCCCCCTTCGTGTGGCTCCACGAGTGTGGAGCCGTGGTACCCCCGTCGAGGTTTACATCGAAACGACGGTCAGCGCAAGCGCCGGGCCGTAGTGCGGCGATGTACGGGTCCGGCCGGGCGCCGGCGCGAAGCCGGTCTACCCTCTCGTAGGGCGCCTCGACTGCCGGCGTGAGGGTGTTGCCTGCTCCGGCCACACCTGTCGGGGCCGGCGGGCCTTGGGGGGCTGAGCGCTGCAGAGGTGCGGGCGCGCCAGCGACGTCAGGCCCCCGGCCCACCTCCGCTGACCAGGCTGCCGGCGGTCTCGCCGCCGTCCATCACGATCACCGAGCCGGTGAAGTAGGCGGCCTCGTCCGAGGCGAGGTAGGCGAAGAGGCCGGCGAGCTCCTCGGGCGTCGCGTGACGCCCGAGGGGGATCCGGCTGTTCACCTCGGCCAGCATCTCGGGCGTGTACTCGGCCTCCTGCATCGGCGTGAGCACGTAGCCGGGGCACACGGCGTTGACGCGGATCCTGGGCGCCCATTCGAGGGCCAGCGACTTGGTGAGCGCCACCACGCCGGCCTTGGTGGCGTTGTAGTCGGCGTAGTAGCGGTAGCCCACGAGAGCATTGGTGGAGGCCGTGTTCAGGATGACGCCGCCCGCGCCGAGCAGCATCCGGCGGGCGGCGGCCTGGGCCACCCAGAAGGCGCCGCTGAGGTTGGTGGCCAGCACCTGTTCCCATTGATCCGGGGAGATGTCCACGGCGGGGCTGCGCACGCTGATCCCCGCGTTATTGACGACCACGTCGAGGTCGCCGACCTGCTCGAAGGCGGCGTCGACCTGCAGGCGGTCACTGACGTCGCAGCGGATCACGCCGGGCCCCGGGGTGCGCGCCAGGACGACCACCTCGCAGCCCTCGTCGCGGAAGCGCTGCGCTGTGGCCGCGCCGATCCCGCTGGTGCCGCCGGTGACGACCACGCGCTTGCCTGCCAGACCCCTCATCGCGCCCCTCCTTGCCTTCGCACCCGCGAGCGTGTCTGCGTCCGTGCGCCGTGCGCCTGTATCCTACACACATGAGCGAGACGCCCTTCATCGGCGTGCTGAGCGACACGCACGGCTACTACGACCCCATGCTCGACGACCTGTTCACCGGGGCGGCGGGCATCGTGCATGCCGGCGATGTCGGCGACTACGGCGTCCTCGAACGGCTACGCGGCCTGGCGCCACTCACGGTGGTGGCCGGCAACACCGACCGGCCCTTCTCGGCGCTGGACCTGCCGTGGGAGGTGGAGGTCGAGATCGCCGGCCTGCGGGTCATCGTCTGCCACATCGGCGCCAGCCTCATGGGGCGTCACGACCCCGTGCGCGAGGGCTTCGACCTCGTGATCAGCGGTCACAGCCACAAAGCGGCGGTTGAGTGGCGCGAGGAGACCCTGTTCCTCAACCCCGGCGCGGCCGGCCGGCCGCGCTTCGGGCAGCCGCGCACGGCCGCCCTCGTCGGCGTGAAGGCCGGCCGGCCGGAGCCGCGCATCGTGCCGCTGGACTGATCGGCGCAGCCCTATCGAGCGGCCCGCTCAGCGGCCGTCGACCATCAGACTGAGGGGGGACCGGGTGACAGTGGAAGCTCCCATGACGGGCAAGACCGTCCTCGTCACGGGCTCGACCGACGGCATCGGCCGCCAGACGGCCGTCGAGCTGGCGGCGCTGGGCGCCGACGTGCTGGTGCACGGCCGCGACGCGCGCCGCGGAGCGGCGACCCTGGCGGCCGTGCGGGCCGCGTCGGCCGGCGGTTCTGCCACTCTGCACCTGGCCGACCTCTCCACGATCGCCGGCGTCCGTGACCTTGGTGCGCGCGTGCGCGGCGAGCGCGCGCGCCTCGACGTGCTGGTCAACAACGCCGGCGTGTTCTCGCCCGATCCGCGCGTCACCGGCGACGGCCTCGAACTCACCTTCGCCGTCAACGTGCTCGCCCCGTTCGTCCTCTCGCACGAACTGCTCCCACTGCTGCGCGCGGCCGCGCCCTCGCGCATCGTGAATCTCAGCTCGGCGTCGCACTGGACCGGCCAGATGCACTGGGCCGACCTGCAGTTCGCCGGCGGCTACGACGCCCTCGCGGTCTACGGTCAGTCCAAGCTCGCCGTGACCCTGCTCACCTTCGAGGTGGCCCGGCGCCTGACGGGCAGCGGCGTCACGGTCGTGTGCCTCGACCCCGGCGACGTCGACACGAAGATGCTGCGCGCGGGCTGGCCTGGCCTGCCGGGCATCGACGTCGTCGCCGGGGCGGCCACCAGCGTGCTTCTGGCGTCGTCGCCGGACGTCGCAGGCGTCTCCGGCGTCTACTACGAGGATGGCCGCGAGACCACGCCTCTGCAGGCGAGCCTCGACCGCGATTCGCAGGCGCTCCTCTGGCGCATCCTCGAGGGGCTGGCGGTCGCGGAGTGACCGGACCGGCGGCGGGTATATCTGGAGCGATGAGGCAGTTCGCGATGCACAGAGGACGTACACCATGAGTGCACCACCAGTCACCATCTACTCGCTCAGCACCTGCGGCTGGAGCCGCAAGGCCAAGGCGTACTTCAAGGCACGCGGCGTGGACTTCTACGCCATCGAGTACGATATGGCCGGCCCGGACCTGCAGCAGAAGATCTCCGACGAGATGCACCAGAACGGGGCCGACGGGTTCCCCTACGTGAAGATCGGCGGCCACATCGTGAAAGGCTACGACCCGGCGCGCTACGAGCAGCTGCTCAAGCCCGCCTGACCCATCCGCGACGGAGGACCCCGATGACGGAGCAGACCAAGTCCGTGAAGCTCTACACCCTGAGCACGTGCCCCTGGTGCAGGAAGGCCAAGGCCTTTCTGGACGACAAGGGCGTGGACTACTCCTACATCGACCACGACCTCGCCGACGAAGAGGTCCAGGCGCGCATCCAGGAGGAGATGCTGGCGCGCCACGCCGGCGCCTTCCCGTTCGCCAAGATCGGCGACGACTTCATCGTGGGGTACAACCCGGAAGCCTACACGCGCCTGCTCGGGCTGGAGTGACGGGGTGACCTGCGGGCGCAAGGCCGGGAGGGCAAGAAGGTGGTCGGGGTGGGCGGATTTGAACCGCCGACCTCTCGGTCCCGAACCGAGCGCTCTACCAAGCTGAGCCACACCCCGACGCGGAGACGGATTCTACCGGATGACGGTCGAACGCGCTACCGTCCGCCGGGCGTCCGCGGTGTCGCGCGCGGGGCCCTGACGGGCCGCGCCCGATGCTGGGATCTGCGCTTCGTCAGGCGCGCCGCCGCCCGCCGGCGCCCGTCCCCATCGTGCGGCCCAGCGCGGCGAGCAGGTCGACGATACCGACATTGATCGCCTCGGCCGTCTCGTGTACGGCGGCCTTCTCGGGATAGATCTCGTAGCGGGCGCGGTCTTCGAGGGGCGTGAGATTCGGCATCACCACGTTGGCGCCCCGCTGCAGGCCGTGGGCGCGGCCGCCGGTCTTGTTGACCAGCGAGAGCGCCGTGGTCGCCGGCAGGTTGGCGTCCGGCCGCGCCAGGCGTGTGAGCGCCAGCACCTTGCACGTCATCAGCTCGCTGTTGGGCGCCTGGTCGGCGGGCCAGTCGTCCTCGGCCTGCCGGCGCGCGGACTCCTGCCCCAGCGGCGTAGCGGGGTGGGGCAGGTACGGGCCGATGCCGATCATGTCCATGTCCATACCGCGGAACAACTCTATGTCGGCGGCGATGCTCGCGTGGGTCTGCCCGGGGATGCCCACCATGATGCCGGTGCCGGCCTCGTAGCCGAGCTCCTGCAAGCGGCGCAGGATGGCCATGCGGTCGCTGACCTTGCCCGGCAGGTCCGGATGGATGCGGCGGTAGAGCGCGTCGTCCGAGGTCTCGAAGCGCAGCAGGTAGCGGTCGGCGCCGGTGTCGCGCCAGGCGGCGAGGTCGTGGTCCGGGCGCTCGCCGAGGCTCAGGGTGATGGCCGCGAGCCCGGTCTCGGCCCTGATGCGTCGCAGGATCGCGGCCAGCCACTCTGTCTCGATGCCGTAGTCCTCGCCGGACTGCATCACCAGCGTGCCGTAGCCGAACTCCTCGGCCTGATGCGCAGACTCGAGGACGACGTCGGCGGAGACACGGTAGCGCTCCACGGCGCGGTTGCCGGCGCGGATGCCGCAGTAGGTGCAGCCGCGCACGCAGTAGTTGCTGACTTCGACGAGGCCGCGGAGGTGGACCTCGTCACCGACGTAGCGGTGACGAGCCTCGTCCGCCGCGGCCCACAGGGTCTCGAGCCGCGCCTCGTCTGTCTCGCGCAGCCAGTGCTCGACGGCGTCGTGCGCGAGGGCGTCGGCGACGCCGAGCGCCGGGGCTGCCTGCGTCCGCCCGGCCATCAGTAGAAGTCGTCGACGGCCGCGTCCTCGGGCAGCCCGGCGGTCACCGGCTCCGCCGGCATATGGCCGGCCCGCCTCGCCTGCGCGGCCCACATCGCCTCGAGCGCGGCCGGGAAGGGCTGCAGCGCGCGCTCGAAGATGCCCAGGCTGAAGGCGATGACGAGGCCGTAGTTGGTGATGGGCACGCCCTGTTGCCTGCAGCGCAGGATACGGCCGAGCATAGCGCGGCGGTTGAAGGTACAGGCGCCGCAGTGGATCACGAGGTCCCAGCGCGACAGATCGTCGGGGAAGTCGTGGCCCTGCATGTGCTCGATGTTCAGCTTGCCGCCCACGTACTGCGTGAGCCAGCGCGGGATCTTGACGCGGCCGATGTCCTCGGCGATGGGATGGTGGCTGCAGGCCTCGGCGATCAGGATGTTGGCGCCGCTCTTGAGATCGTCCACCGCCAGGGTGCCCTCGACCTGACTGGTGAGGTCGCCCTTGAACCGGCTGAAGAGGATGCTGAAGCTCGTGAGCGGGACGTCGGGCGGGGTGTCGGCGGCCACCTTGAGAAAGGCCTGGGAGTCGGTGACGACCAGCCTGGGCGGACGGTTGAGCCTGTCGATGGCGTTCTTGAGCTCGCGCTCCTTGACGACCAGCGCCATGGCGTCGCTGTCCATGAGGTCGCGGATGCTCTGCACCTGCGGCAGGATCAGCCGGCCGCGCGGCGCCTCCTTGTCGATGGGCACCACGAGGATCGCGAGGTCGCCGGAGTTGACGAGGTCGCCGAGGATCGTGGGATTGTCGATGAAATCGGGCGGCGCGTTGTCCAGCAGCGCCTGGCGAAAGTCGAGCACGCCGCGGCCTTCGCTGGCGGCGGTCAGCACGGGCGTGATCTTGAGGTCCTGCAGGCGCTTGACGGGCGCCGGCTTGCTCACGAGGTCGGCCTTGTTGAAGACGACCACGACCGGCGCCTTGCGCTCCAGGAACTCGTCGAGGATGCCGTCCTCGTACTCGCCCCAGCTGCCGGCCTCGGTGACGAGCACCCCGAGGTCGGTGCGGTCGAACACCTGGGTGGTGCGCCGGGCGCGCAGCTCGCCGAGCACGCCGACGTCGTCGATGCCGGCGGTGTCGATGAAGAGCACGGGGCCGAGCGGCAGCAGCTCCATCGGCTTCTCCACCGGGTCGGTGGTGGTGCCGGCGAAATCGCTGACGATGCTCACGTCCTGGCGGGTGATGGCGTTGAGCAGGCTGCTCTTACCCACGTTGCGACGTCCGAAGATGCCGATGTGGAGTCTCATCCCGCGCGGGGTGTCCATCAGACCCATTCCTAGTCCTCCACGGGTCGGCCGAGCTGCTGGGGCGTGCCGAGGCGGCAGACGGCCTCGGCCGAGAGCAGCTCCTCGTACTGGGCCGCGGTCAGGAGGCCCTTGGCGACGACGACGTCGCGGATCGTCGCTTCCTCGGCCTGGGCGGCGCGCACGACGTCGCACGCCGCCTCGTACCCGATCTCGGGCACCAGGGCGGTGGCGGCGGCGCTGGAGGCCCGCACATGCATCGCGCAGCGTTCCTCGTCGGCCTCCAGGCCCTCGATGCAGAAGCGGCGTAGGACCTCGTCGCCCTGCGCGAGCAGGGAGAGGCTCCGCAGCAGGCAGTCCGCGATGAGCGGCAAGAACGCGTTGAGCTCGAGGCTGCCGAGGCCGGCGGCGATGGCGATGGTGGAGTCATAGCCGGCGACCAGCAGGGCCACCTGGCTCACGGCCTCGGGGATCACGGGGTTGACCTTGCCGGGCATGATGCTCGAACCGGCCTGCCGCTGGGGCAGCCGGATCTCGCCGAGTCCGGCCTCCGGACCCGAGCTCAGGAGGCGCAGGTCGCCGCAGATCTTGAGCAACGACATGGCGTGCGCCTTGAGGATGCCCGACACCTCGACGAACACGTCGGTGTTCTGCGTGGCCTCGGTGAGGTTCTCGGCGCGCGCGAAGCCGATGCTGGTGATCTCGCGCAACGCGTCGACGACGCGAAAGATGTACTGCCGCGGCGCCGCGAAGCCGGTGCCGATGGCCGTGCCGCCCAGGTTCACGACGCGCAGGCGCTCCTCGCACTTGTAGATGCGCCAGCGGTCGCGGTTGAGGGCCTCGGCGTAGGCCCCCATCTCGCGGCCCAGCGTCGTGAGCACCGCGTCCTGGTACTGGGTGCGGCCGACCTTGACCACGTGGGCGAAGGCCTGCTCCTTCTGCTGGAAGGCCTCCTGCAGCGTCACCACCTGCTCCTCGAGCCGGTGCAGGAGGGTGATCGCCGCCAGGCGCAGGGCGGTGGGGTAGGTGTCGTTGGTGCTCTGGTGCAGGTTGATGTCGTCGAGCGGCGAGACGCGCGCGTAGCTGCCGGGCGGCTCGCCGAGGATCTGCAGGGCTCGGTTGGCCAGCACCTCGTTGACGTTCATGTTGGTGCTGGTGCCGGCGCCGCCCTGGAGGCGGTCGACGATGATCTCCGCCGTGAGCTCGTCGGCGGCCAGCTCGCGGCAGGCGCGCTCGATGGCGTCCGCCTTGGCCTCGTCGGCCGCCCACGCGCCGAGCGTGCGGTTGGTGCGCGCGCAGGCGAGTTTGACCGTGCCGAAGGCACGGGCCAGCTCGCCGTGCACCGGTTCGCCGGCCAGCGGGAAGTTCTCGAGGGCGCGCTCGGTGTGGGCGCCGTGCAGGCCTGCGGCCGGCACGGCCACCTCGCCCAGCAGGTCGCGCTCGATGCGCGTCTCGCCGCTCATGCCTTCGTCGTCCGCCGCCGGCCCGCCGGCCTCAGTGGCCGAAGACCATCTTCTGGACGTGCACGCCCTCGACCTCGTTGAGCGTGGCCATCATCGCCGAGGCCTCGTCGTCGCTGCCGAAGAACTCGATGAGCACGACGCCGCTCGGCGAGCACACGTTGGCGTCCACGTCGTGCAGCCCGACGCGCGTCCTGATGTTGCAGCCGTACTCGGTGAAGACCTTCTGCACGTCCACCGCGTTCTTCAGCCGGTTGGTGACGTGGACGCCGAGGATGATGTGGTCGTCGTTCACGTGGAGTCCTCTCTCGTCGTGTGTGGGTCTCAGCAGAGCACGTCGCGCCCGCCGGCGCGGACCTGGTCGAGCATCTTCTGGGTGTGCGCCCGGCGCACCTCGTCCATCTCGCCCACCTTGCGCGCGATGAAGTCGTTGCCCGCGGCGCGCGTCTGGTCGCTGCCGTAGTCGATCAGGTACTCGAGGAAGGTCGCGAGGGCGTTGGGGTCGCAATGGTGCTTGATGTCGCCGGGCTTGGCGAGGTCCATGAAGTTCATCCCGGTGCGCCCGAGCCGGTAGCAGGCGGTGCAGAACGAGGGTACGTAGCCGAGCTCGGCGACGTCGCGGATCACCTCGTCGAGAGAGCGGTGATCGCCGAGCTGGAACTGCGCCGTGTCAAACTTCTCATTCTCGGCGTAGCCGCCGGGATTGGTGCGGCTGCCGGCGGAGATCTGGCTGACCCCCAGGGCGAAGGTCTCACGGCGGATGTTGGGCGTCTCGCGGGTGCTCATGATCATGCCGGTGTACGGCACCGCGAGACGCAGGATGGCGACGAGTTTGCGAAAGTCGACGTCGCTCACCGGGTACGGCGGCGCGTGGGCGATGTCGCTGCCGATGGCCGGCTCGAGGCGCGGCATGCTGATGGTGTGCGGGCCGACGCCGTAGGCCCGTTCCAGCTCGCGCACGTGCTGCATGATGGCGAGTACCTCGAAACGCCAGTCGAAGAGGCCGAAGAGCACGCCGATACCGACGTCGTCGATGCCGGCCTCCATGGCGCGATGCATGGCGGTGACGCGCCAGTCGTAGTTCTTCTTCTTGCCGCCCACGTGCACGTCGGCGTAGGTCTGCCGGTGGTAGGTCTCCTGGAAGAGCTGATAGGTGCCGATGCCGGTGCTCTTGAGGTCCTTGAACTCAGCGATGGTGAGCGGCGCCACGTTCACGTTGACGCGGCGGATCTCGCCGTTGCCGCGCTTGACCTCGTAGATGGTGGCGATCGAATCGAGCACGTAACCGAACCCCTGCTTGGGGTACGACTCGCCGGCGACGAGGAGGACGCGCTTGTGGCCCTGGTCGACGAGCAGCTCGACCTCCTGGCGGATCTCCGCCTGCGTGAGGGCGCGCCGCTTGAGCTCGGTATTCTTCGCGCGGAAGGCGCAGTACAGGCAGTCGTTGTTGCACAGGTTGGACACGTAGAGGGGGGCGAAGAGCACGAGGCGCGCGCCGTAGATGGCGTCCTTGACGTCGCGCGCCGCGTCGAACAGTTCGCCCAGCAGCTCGGGGTCGCTGACCGAGCTGAGCACGGCGACCTCGTCCATCTCCAAGCCGTTGAGCTCCCGCGCCTTGGCGAGGATCTCGCGCACGCGGCCCGCGTCTTTGGTGGCGGCCGCACGCAAAGCGTCGTCGATCGCCGGTCCGTTGATGAACGTGCCCTTGTCTACCACTCCCGCTGTCATGCGCCACTCCCTTGTTCAGCAGCCGGCAGCCCCGCACAGTCTGGCGTCGCCGGTATCTCAAAACTGAATTCCGCCCACTCGCCGTGCTTGGAGTTGGCGCTGATGCGTCCCTTGTGCAGCTGGATGATGCGCCAGGCGTTGTAGAGGCCCACGCCCGTGCCGCGGCGTGTCTTGAGGGCCGGGTCGTCCAGGCGCGAGAAGCGCCGGAAGAGCTTGTTCTTCTCGGCCTGGCTGAAGCCCGGCCCCAGGTTCCACACCGAGATCTTGAGCTTGGCCGGGCTGTCCTGTCGTGCAGGCGTGACTTCAGCCTTCAGCCTGATGGTCCCATCCTCGTTGCCGTACTTCACGGCGTTGTCGAGAAGGTTGACGAGGACGATACGCAGCAGCGTGGCGTCGCAGCAGATCTCCGGCAGGGGCGCGTGCGGCAGCTCGGTCACGAGCTGCACCCGGTGGGCCTCGATATGCGGGGCCACCAGCTCCAGCGCCTCGGCGATGACCTGGTCGTTCACGTTCACGTGCGACGTCGGGTCGAGCGTCAGCTCGCCGCTCTCGACGCGCGCGAGGTCGAGGTACTCATTGACGAGACCGAGGAGGTATCGGCCCTTGCGAGCCATGCCGTCCAGCTTGGTGAGCTGTACATCCGTGAGGTCCCCGAGGTAGCCCTGGGACATGAGCTCGGCGTCGGTGACCATCGAAGCCACGGGGCTCTTGAGTTCGTGGCTCACGAACGCGAGCATCTGCGTGTACGCGTGGTTGACTTCCTCGAGCTGCTCGATGCGCCAGGCCTTTTCCACGGCCTGGCTGAGTCGCTCGCTGATGGCCATCTGCAGCTCGATGTGCCGCGGCCGGTAGGTGTACGTGCGCCGCGAACTGCGGAAGATGAAGCCGACCACGCGGCCCTCCACGCTCAGCGGGCAGGTGAGGTTGCAGCGCACGCCCTCCTGCACGAGCCGTCTGGTCGAGCGGCTGCGCGGGCGCGCCTCGAGGTAGAGCTCGAGGTTGCCGATGATGCGTGGCTGACCGGTGCGCAGGACCTCGCTCAGTGAGGTCTGCCGGAGCGCCTCCGAGTAGTCTTTGTCGATGTAGAGCGGCTCGTAGTTGGCGCGGTTGTAATAGCTGGTGACGCGCTCGCCGCGCTCGTCGACGAAGGCCAGGCCGATGCGGTCGCAGGGGATGAGGGCCTGGGTGTTCTCGAACAGGTAGTCGACGATGGCGCGCAGGGAAGGTCGCGCCGCGATCTTCTGGTTGACGGTGCGCAGGATGGTGCGCTCCTCGCCGGTGATCGGCGTGAGGGCCCGCCGGTCGTGGAACGGGTCGACGAACTGCGCGGTGGTCGGCGGTGGAGTCTGGTGTACGCGTTTGCCCATGCACCTCGTTCCGCTGGCGGGCGCGAGCGCGCCTCGCGACATTTGCTACCCGCAGACAGTGTAATCCAAGCGGCGGCGGGGCGCTCGCGAGGGCGCCCCGCCGCCGTGTCCATGCCGGTCTGCTCTACTTCTGCGGGATGTACTTGCCGCGCGCCGTGTACGTGGTGTGCAGGAGCTCGTGGCTCTTGTGCCCGCAGGGGCCGTCGGTGAGGAACTCGGCGTAGGTCTGCGCCACGGCCGGGTTCTCGTACGACTTGCGCACCTCGTAGGCCTTGTCTTCGCTGTAGATGGCCCTGGCGCGCGCGGCCCTGATCTCGGGAGTGGTCGGGATCGGCTGGCCGCCGCCGCCCAGGCAGCCGCCCGGGCAGGCCATGAACTCGATGAAGTGGCACTGGCTGAACTTGCCGCCGGCCTTGATGTCGTCCATGACCTTCTTGGCGTTGCCGGTGCCGTGGGCCACGGCGACCTTGACGGTGACGCCGTTGAGCCACTCCCAGTCGGGCACGAGGTGCGCGAGGATCTCGGGCACCGGGCCGACCTTGGGGATGGTGATCTCGGCGTAGCGCACGCCCTCAAAGCCGCGCACCGGGATGATGTCGCCGTGCTCGTAGATGCTCTCGATCTTCTCGCCGGTGACCAGCTCGATGACCGTGCGCAGGGCGCTCTCCATGACGCCGCCGGTGGCGCCGAAGATCACGCCGGAGCCGGTGGCCGTGCCGAACGGGTCGTCGAAGTCGCTCTTGGGCAGGCTCGGCACGTGCAGGCCGGCCTCCTTGAACATCTTGCCGAGCTCGCGCGTGGTGAGCCCGAAGTCGACGTCCTTGAAGCCGGAGTCGTGCATCTCCGGCCGGTTGCACTCGAACTTCTTGGCCGAGCAGGGCATGAGCGCGCAGCTCACGATGTTGGCCGGGTCGAGCCCGAGCTTCTCTGCGTAGTAGGTCTTGATGAGGGCGCCGAACATCTGCTGCGGGCTCTTGGCGCTCGAGGCGTTGGGCAGGTACTCGGGGTAGAAGTGCTCGAGGTACTTGACCCAGCCCGGCGAGCAGCTCGTGAACTGCGGTAGCGCGACGTCCTTGTCGCCCGTCACGAGCGCGCCGTAGAGCCGCTGGATGAGCTCCGTGCCCTCCTCGATGATCGTGAGGTCGGCGCTGAAGTTGGTGTCGAACACGCTGTCGAAACCGGCCCGGCGAAGAGCGGTGTTCATCTCGAAGGTCACCGGCGTGCCGGGCTCGAGGCCGAAGAGCTCGCCCATGGCTGCCCGCGGCGCGGGCGCGGTCTGAATGACGACGTGCTTGGTCGGGTCGTCGATGGCCGCCCACACGGCGTCGGTCTCGTCCTTGGCGTAGAGGGCGCCGGTGGGGCAGCGGTTCACGCACTGCCCGCAGTTGATGCAGACGACGTCGCCCAGCGGCATGTCCTCGAAGGTCGCGATGACGGTGTCGTCGCTGCGGTTGATCGTCTCGAGAACGCCGACCTCCTGGAGGTCGATGCAGGTGCGCACGCAGCGCCGGCAGCGGATGCACTTGTCCATGTCGCGCATCACGGAGTAGCTCGAGAAGTCGGGCTCGAACTGCGACTTCTCGGGATGGCCGAAGGTGAACGAGGTGATGCCGTACTCCTCGGCCAGCGACTGCAGCTCGCAGTTGCCGTTGCGCACGCAGCTGTAACACTCGCCGTAGTGCTCGCTGAGCAGCAGCTCGAGCACGTGGCGGCGCGCCTTGCGCACCTTGCGCGTGTGCGTGCTGATGGTCAGCGCGTTGGTGATGGGGTACACGCAGGCGGCCTGCAGCGTGGGCTGCCCCTCGATGTCGACGACGCACATGCGGCACACGCCCGCGACCTTGAGGTCGGGGTGGTTGCAGAGCGTCGGGATGTCGACGCCGACGGTCTTGGCGGCGTCGAGGATGGTCATGCCGAACGGCATCTTGGTCTCGATGCCGTCGATGGTGACGGAGACGAGAGCACCGATGGCCTCGGGATTGTCGGCGACCGGCACTGTGCTGCCGACCTGGCTGGTCGGGATGCGCGGGGCCTTCTCCTCGTTTCTGGGGTTGTCGGTCATGCTGGGGTCCTCGCGGTCTCGGCCTGGGCGGGGCGGCTCATGATCTCGTCGCCGAAGTGCTCCAGGATGGACATGAAGGCGTTGGAGCTGGTCTGGCCCAGGCCGCACTTGGAGGCGACCTGCATGGTGCCGCTCAGCTCGCGCAGCTCGGCGACGTACTCGGCCGAGCAGGCCCCCTCTTTCAGCTGCTCGGCCGCCTCGAGCATCTTGGCGTTGCCCACGCGGCACGGCGTGCACTGACCGCACGACTCGTCGACGAAGAACTCGAGGAAGTTCTCGGCCACGGCCAGCATGTCGCGCTGCGGGCCGAACACGATGACCGAGCCGCCGGTGGGGATGTCCTCGAAGGCCATCTGGCGGGCGAACTGCGCGCGCGGCACGCAGGCGCCCGACGCGCCGCCGATCTGCACGGCCTTGGCGTCGCCGCCGCCGACTTCCTTGAGCAGGTCGGCGACGGTGATCCCGAAGGGGAATTCGTAGACGCCGGGCTTGGCGCAGTCGCCGGAGATGCTGAACAGCTTGAAGCCGGTGGAGCGATCGGTGCCGAAGCTCTTGAACCAGTCCACGCCCTTGGCGAAGATGCAGGCCGCCGACGCCAGCGTCTCGACGTTGTTGACGATCGTGGGCGCGTAGCGGTACCCGGCGACCACCGGGAACGGCGGGCGGTTGCGCGGCTCGCCGCGAAAGCCCTCGAGGGACTCGATGAGGGCCGTCTCCTCGCCGCAGATGTAGGCGCCGGCGCCGAGGGCGACGATGATGTCGAAGTCGAAGCCCTTGACGCCGCTGACGTCCTTGCCCAGCAGGCCGGCGGCGCGACGCTTCTTGATGACCGCGTTGAGCGGCGAGCGCAGGTACGTGTACTCGCCGCGCAGGTAGACGATGCCCTCGCTGGCGCCGATGGCGCGACCGGCGATCGTCATGCCGGCGAACACGAGGTCGGCGAACTCGGTGAGGATGACCCGGTCCTTGAACGTGCCCGGCTCACCCTCGTCGGCGTTGCAGATGACGTACTTCTTGTCGCCTTTCTCCGCGCCGGCGAAGTTCCACTTCATGCCGGTGGGGAAGCCCGCGCCGCCGCGGCCTTTCATGCCCGAGTCGGAGACCGTGTCGATGATGTCGGCGCGCGACATGGCGAGGGCCGCCTTGAGGCCGGCGTCGCCGTCGATGGAGGCGAAGGTGAGGGTGTTGCCCTGCGTCTGGATGCTCATACGAGGTACCCCTCCTTGCGCTCGGCCGCGTGGCCGCTGTACGCGGCGCGGCACTCGGCCGCGATCTCGCGCACCGTCTCGGGCGTGACGCGTGTGTACACGCGGTCGTTGACGAGCAGGGCCGGGCCCTGGTCGCACATGCCCATGCAGTTGGCCCACTCGAGCGTGAAGCGGCCGTCCTCGCTGGTCTCGCCGAAGGCGATGCCGAGCTCGGTCTCGAGCTGGCGGTGGATGGCGTCCTTGCCCGCCAGCTCGCACGACACGGTGCGGCAGAGGCGCACGACGAACTCGCCCTGCGCGGCGGGGCTCAGAAACGCGTAGAACGTCGCGACGCTGTAGACCTCCACCGGGTGGATGTCCAGCAGGTCGGCGACGATCTGCATGGCATCGGTGTCGATGCCGTGGTGGCGCCTCTTGACATCTTGCAGGATCGGTATGAGCGAACTCCGGCCCGGACCCAGCTTGTCGACCAGGGCCGTCACGTCGGCGCGGAGCTGCTCCTGTTGTGTGACGAGCATCGGCGTCCTTCCTTACGCGAGCAGCTTCTTGACCTTGGCGATCAGCGTCTGTGGGTCGACCGGCTTGGGCTGGAACTCGTCGACGGGGACCATCTCTTCGTCCTTGTCGATGTTCAGGCCCATGGCGGCGTTGACGCTGGTGAGCATGATGATGGGCAGGGTGTGACCGGCCTTGCGGATCTCGCGCGCCATGCGCAGGCCGTCGTCACGCTCCTCCATCATTATGTCGAGGATGAGCAGGTCGGGCTTGACCTCCTCGAGCCTCTTCATGCCGTCGGCGCGGTTGGGCGCGCCTTCCACCTCGTAGCCCTCGCGCTCGAGGACCAGGCGGCCGGCTTCGACGATGTCAGGGTCGTCGTCAACGATCAGGATCTTGGGCACCACGCACTCCCTCTGTCGCTTGCCGTTCCCCATGGCGCCACCGGGCGGTGCGCCAGAGTGGTCAGACCGCGGTCAGTCCTTCGGCGCCGCCGCGGTTCGCCGGCGGGCGCCGGGCAGGGCGGTCACGCGAGGGGATGGACGAACGGCGCCGGCCACTTACTCCACAGGATCCACTTCGACTTGGCCTCAGCTTGCGGTTGTTTATAACGCATTTCTTCTGCTTGTGCAAGGCGTCACGAGCACATAAACGCGAGTATCTCACAGATCGTGAAGGCACGCAAAGCCCCCCGGGGTATGCGCCTTGCAGTGCGCCGCCGGCCAGGCAGCGCGTTCGAGACCTCGAGGCGTCGTTGAGGGCGCAACGCCGCCTAGGCGATCGGGGCGGGAGCGGCGGCCGGCGCGTCGTGCAGGGTCACCGTGAAGGTGCTGCCCACGCCGGGCTCGCTCTTCACCGTGGCCTCGCCGTCGTACATGTTGGCGATCTTGCGCACGGTCGAGAGCCCGAGGCCGCTGCCGAGGATCTTGACGGTGCGCTCGTTCTTGATGCGCGTGAACTCGTTGAAGAGCTTGCCGGCCTCCTCCGGGCTGAGCCCGATGCCGGTGTCGCTGACGGCGATGCGCACGGTGTCGCCCTTGCGCCGGATCCCGACGCTGACCTTGCCGCCGTCGCGGTTGTAGTTGACCGCGTTGGAGACGAGGTTGTTGAAGACGATCTCCGCCTCGCCGGCGTCGGCGAACAGCTCGATCCCCTCGTCGGCGTCGAGCTCCGTGCTGATGCCGCGGCGTTCGGCGTCGACGAGCACGTCGGCCACGTGCACTTTGTAGCGCTCGATGATGCGGCGCACGCCTTGGCACAGGGCTTCCTCGTCGTCCACCATCACGACCTGCAGCGTGCCCTGCTGCGGCTCCATGAGCGTCTCGCGGGGCGCGTTGTCGGGGATCATCGCTCAGCTTCCCATGATCTCTTGCAGGCTGGCCGACGCGTTGAGCTCTGCCTCATGGCGCGGCAGGACGATGGTGAAGGTGGTCTGGGTGGGGTCCTTCGCGGGGTCGGCGTTGGACTCCACCGTGATCTGGCCACGGTGCGTCTTGACGATCCCGCGCGTCACCGCGAGCCCGAGACGGTGCCCTTGCCCCCCTGCTTGGTGGTGAAGAACGGGCTGAAGAGCTTGTCGACGTGCTCCTCGGGGATGCCGGTGGCGTTGTCGGAGACCATCACGATTCGCCACCCGGAGCCTGGCGTGTCAACGTGGCGCGTCTTGGACAAGATGGCCAAACGAGGGCCGTCAAACGTGTCCTCCGCGTGTTCACTTGGCCCGGGGGACCCGGCCGCCGGTTTGCTAGTATCGCGCTGAGCCATGGGGAGAAAAGACCAGCGGTCGCAGCGTCGTGAGCTCGCGTCCATCTGATCGTCTCTCTCCGGCGCGGAGGCGTTTCGCGCGCCGCGCCGTCACTGTCGGCAGTACGGTCTTCTTTGGAGGTTCATCCATGACGGACAGCCCAGTTCACATGAGGCACATGCCGGACTTCGTCGCTCCGCTCGCAGCGATCGTCATCGACCACGCCGAAGGCAGCTGGGTCTACGCCACAGACGGCGCCAAATGGCTCGACTTCGTCATGGGAATCGCCGTGATGAACACGGGCCATGCGCACCCCAGGATCATCGAGGCAGTGAAGGCTCAGGCGGCGAAGGTCTCGCACGCACAGATGAACATCTACCGCCATCAGCCGATGCTCGATCTCAGCGACAAGCTCGCTGAGATCGTCCCCGAGGGCATGGACACGTTCGTGTATACCAGCTCGGGCGCCGAGGCCGTCGAGAACGCGGTCAAGCTGGCCAAGCAGGTCACGCGCCGCCCGGGGATCATCGCCTTCCAGGGCGCCTTCCACGGCCGTACCCATCTCACGATGGCGCTCACCGACTCGGCCGTGCATTACCGCGGCCATCACGAGCCGCTCGTCGGCGGCATCTACCACGCGCGGTACTGCTATCCGTATCGCACGCCGGCCAGCGAAGATCCGACGGCCTACGCCATCGAGGACGTGCGCCGCGTGCTCCGCGCCGAGGTCTACGGCGACGACGTAGCCGGCATCATCGTCGAGCCCATCCAGGGCGAGGGCGGCTTCATCGTGCCGACCAAGGAGTTCATGCACGAGCTGCGCGCCATCGCCGACGAGATCGGCGCCATGCTCATCATCGACGAGATCCAGGCCGGCATGGGCCGCACCGGCAAGTGGTTCTGCCACGAGCACTACGGCGTCAAGCCGGACATCATCACCATCGCCAAGGGCATCGCCTCCGGCTACCCGCTGGGGGCGGTCGCGGCGCGCAAGGAACTCTGGGACAAGTGCCTGCCTGGCTCCATGGGCGGGACGTACGGCGGCAACGCCGTGGCCTGCGCGGCCGGCGTGGCGACCATCGACGCGATGCGCGACGAGGGCATGCTCGAGAACGCCGCCAGGCAGGGCGACAAGCTCATGAAGTACTGGCAGGAGAAGCAGAAGCAGTATCCGATGATCGGCGAGGCCCGCGGCAAGGGCCTCATGCTCGCCATCGAGTGCGTGCGGCCGGGCGCCAAGGAGCCCAATGCGGCCGCGGCCAAGGCGTTCATCGCCGAGTGCCTCAAGAACAAGGTCATCGTCATGGGCGCCGGCGCGTTCGGCAACGGCGTGCGCTTCCTCCCGCCCCTCAATATCTCCGACGCCGACATGGACGTGGCGATGGGCATCTTCGACGCGGCCGCCAAGGTGGCGTTCGCCTGATCGAGCCACGCTCGGCCGCATGCTACACTGCGGGCGATGAGCTCTCCCGAGTCGCCAGCCCCCCGGTTCACGACGCACGTGCGCGTGCGCTACGCCGAGACCGACGCCGCCGGGGTCGTCTACCACGGCAACTACCTCA
>Ga0209840_1000047_pt1 | contig 26041 bp, 25 predicted proteins | sample PersoiDNA2013190_FD_185802 | JGI IMG/M metagenome (GOLD analysis project Ga0209840, IMG submission 185802) | Permafrost soil microbial communities from the Arctic, to analyse light accelerated degradation of dissolved organic matter (DOM) -... | ecosystem: Environmental > Terrestrial > Soil >... | reverse complement strand
GCGGGCCGCGTGGCCCAGGGTGTAGTAGTCCTTGGCGTTGAGCGCCGAGCTGAGGGCCTTGAGGTTGCCCAGGTGCATCTGCTTGATCTCTTCGTACAGCTGGGCGTTCGTGATGGCCATCGCGGCCGCGTGGCAGATGGCCGCCGCAGTGTCGAGCTCGCCCTGCGTGAACGAGCGCTCGGCGCCGCTCTCCACGAGCTCTACGGTGCCGATCACGCGGTCCTTGACGATCAGCGGCAGGGTGGCCCAGCTCTTCTGCGCGATGTCCTGGTTGATCTTGTGCACCTTCGCCGTGAGCCGCGGGTCGCGCAGCGAGCCCACGACCGTCGGCCGTTTGGTCTCGATGACCTCACGCGTCACGGCGGCGTCCGCCAGCGGCAGGTACTGGCCGATCCAGCCCTCGTCCACGTGGCCGCGGGCGATCCTCATCAGGGTGCGCAGCCCGTCGCCCTCGATCACCGTGATCTCGCACTCGGGCACGCCGACGCTGTCGCAGAGCCTCTTGGCGGTGGCGACCAGCGTGTCGCGCAGGTCGAGGCTGCCGGCCAGCTCGAGGGCCGATTCGCTCATGAGCGTCATCCAGCGCACGCTCTCGTCGAGCTCGCGGTAGAGGCGCGCGTTGGCCACGGCCTGGCCGGCCACGTGCGCCAGGCCCACGATGACGTCGGGGCGCGCGAACGGGCGCTTCTCGCGGTTGCAGATCTCGACGAAGCCGATCAGCTCGCCCCCTGCCAGCAGGGGGATCGTCATGATCGACTGGTAGCCCCAGCGGCGCGCGTCCTCGCGGTCGCCTTCGAGCAGGTCCGGGTCGTTCAGGACGTCCAGCCGGACCACGGGCCGTCGCGTGGCCGCGGCTTCGATGAAGGTGCTGGACTCGTCTCGCGCGTGGCGTCTGCCCACGGCCTCGTCGCCGACGCCGCTGCCCAGAGAGACGAGGATCTCGACCTCGTCGCCGGCCAGGCCGTACACGTCGCAGAGGTCCGCCTCGGAGACGGCGACGATGCGCTCCGCCACGGTGCTGAGCACCGCGTCGACGTCCAGCGTGGCGCCGAACTCGAGTCCGGAGTCGACGAGCAGGCGCAGATCACGGTTGCCGCTCTCCAGGCGCTCCACGAGCATGGCCTTCTCGAAGGCGCCGGCCAGCAGCCGACCGACGTTGCGGATGAGGTCGAGCATGCCCGTGTAGTCACGCACCTTGGTGTCGAAGACGTCGATCAGCCCGATGGGGCGACCCTCGACGACGAGCGGCAGCGACACCATGCTGCGGTAGCTCCAGCGGCGGTAGGCCGCCATCTCCTCTTTCGTCAGGCTGGCGGCCTCGAGGTCGCCGATCACTATCGGCTCGTTGGCCGCCAGCGCCGCGATGGTCGCCTCGTAGACCGCCAGGTCGCGTTCGCTGCCCACCTCCTCCGCGTCCCAGCCGCGGCTGTCGATGCTCGCCAGGCACTTCAGGCGTCCGCCTTCGATCCCCCAGATGTCGCAGTCCTCGGCCTCCAGGATGGCCCGCAGGCGGCCGGCGACGATGCGCGCCAGCTGCTGCAGGCCCTCCGCCTCGCTGAACTGGTCGCCGAGCTCCACGAGCTCCCGCAACGCCGCGTTGCTCCGCCGCAGGCTGCCCATCAGATGCGCGTTCTGGAGCGCGTCGGCGATGGTGCGCGCGGCGCTCGTGAGAAAGCCGCGCACCTCGTTGTAGTCGCGCTCCACGGTGTCGAAGACGTCGATCATGCCGACGACCTCGTCCCCGGCGATGAGCGGCAGCGAGATCATGCTGTGGAAGCCGTAAGCGCCCCAGTCTTCTCGCTCGTAGTCGGTGACGCGAGGATCGTCCAGGGTGGTGAAGACCAGCACCTCACGGTCCGCGAGGGAGCGCGCGGTCGAAGGGAACATGGCGAGATCCAGAGTCTTGCCGCGCACGGCCTCGTCCGTGCCCTTGCTGTCCATGCTGGCGAGGCAGCGCAGGTAGCCTTCTTCCAGCCACCAGACGTCGCAGTCGTCCGCGCCGGTGACCTCGCGGAGCCGGCTCGCGGCTGCGCCAGCCATCTCCTGGGGCGAGCCGGCGCTCGCCAGGCGGCCGGCGAGTTCGACGAGCTCGTGCTGCAGTCGGCTGCGGGTCTCGACCTCGTCCAGCAGCACGGCGTTCTCGAACAGGCCCGCGACCAGCTGCATCACCCCGGTCAGGTACTCGACCTCGAGCTCCCAGTCGCGCTCGGCGTCGTCGTAGAGCTCGGCCAGACCGACGATGGTGCCCCCGGCGACCAGGGGCATGGTGAGCGAGCTGGCGTAGCCCCACTCGCGATAGCGCTCGACCTCCTCGGGAGACAGCCGTGGGTCCGCCAGGCTGTCGATGACGAGCGGCGTGTGGTCGATGAGCGTCCTCTCGAGGGAAGGATACTGGGACGTGTCGAGGATCTTGTCGTACCTGGAGCGGTCCACGCCTTCGCGGGTGAGGTCGAGGAGCAGGCGGATGACGCCGCCGCTGACGCGGTAGAGGTCGACACAGTCGGCGTTCACGGCCGTCATCAGGCGCAGCGCGAAACGCTCGGCGAACGCGTCCAGCTCGGGCGTCTGGGCGACCTCCTGCGAAAGATCCATGAGGTCGCGGATGGCCTTGTCGCGATGCTCCAGCGTGCGATAGGTCGCGTCGAGGTCGACGGCGTGGGCGCAGATGCGCGCGAGGCCGGCGACCACCGGGACCTGCGGCCCGAGGTCGCGCGCTCGCGCGTCGCTCACTTCCACGGCGCCGATGAAGACGCCGCGCACCGTCATCGGCGCCCACACGAGCGACCGGCAGCCGCGGCGCTGCAGGGCGCGGCGCACGCGCTGTCCCTGGCGGCCACCGTCCGCGGCGAAGGCGGCCGCCGGTAGGGTGTCGGGTGCGCCGCTCTCCGGCAGCCAGTCGTCCAGCGCCCACGAATCGCCGATGCGGCTCTCGTCGAGCTCGCCGCCGTCGACGGAGACGGCGAGCCGCAGCCGGTCGCCGTGACGCACGAAGACGTCGCAGCGAGGCGCGTCGGTCAGCTCGCAGAGGCGCCGCGCGACGTGCTCGGGCACGTCGCGCGGCGCATCTGCGAGGAGGGCCGTCAAGTCGAGGCCCGCCTGCACGACGGCGCGCAGGTCCTGGGTCTGACGGCGCAGTTCGGCGAAGTCGCCGGGGTGCGCCGCGGCTCCCGCGACCTCTTCTTCAGACAGAAGCGCGAGGACGTCTTCGGCGAGGTAACGGCGATGGCCGCCCGGGCTGCGGTAGGCGGCGATGCGCCCCGCGTCGGTCCAGCGCCGCACCGTGTTGACGCTCACGCCGAGCAGGCGCGCCACGTCGGCGACGCGCAACCAGGTGGTGTCTGCTCTCTCTCCGACGCTGTCCATGACTCTACTTCAGTGAATCGGCATTTCCGGACGATAACTTTACCAAAACTCCCACAGTCTCGCACTTCTTGGGGAGGTTCGGGAGGATGAACCTGCTTGTCCTTCGCGCCGCGGGGCCGCCGGGTGATGACACCCCTGCGGCCGGCGACATAGCATGCGCGTACCGATCGTCGCCGGCCGGATCAGCGGCCGCAGCTCGAGCAAGGGAGCGGACAGCATGGAGCGCAAGGGCAGGGTCGAGGGCAAGGTCGCCCTCATCACGGGGGTCGCGAAGACCAACAGCATCGGCTTCAACACGGCCAGGGTGTTCGGCGAGGAGGGCGCGCTGCTCGCCATCGTCGACATCTCTACAAAGGTGCACGCCTGCGCCGACGAGCTGCGCAAGGCGGGCTTCACGGTCTCGTCGCACACCGCCGACCTCACGAAGATGGACGAGGCGCAGAAGGCCGTGGCCGAAGCCGTCACCTGCCACGGCCGCATCGACGTGCTCGTGAACAACGCCGGCATGGTCATCGAGGGCATGGATGAGGACTTCACCGATTTCGCCCACATGAGCGAGAAGGACTGGGACTTCGGCATCGCCATCAATCTGAAGACCCAGTTCAACGTGACGCGCACGGTGATCGGCGGGATGATCGAGCGTGGGTATGGGCGCATCGTCAACGTCTCGTCGGTCACCGGGCCGGTGGTCGCCAACCCGGAGGAGTCGGTGTACTGCGCCGCCAAGGCCGGCGTGCTGGGCATGACCCGCGGGCTGGCGCTCGACGTGGCCAAGCACGGCATCACCGTCAACGCCGTCGGTCCAGGGTGGATCAACACCGGGTCGACCACCGAGGGCGAGCGCGCCGGCGCCGAGAACACGCCCTTCGGGCGCGCCGCGACGCCGGCCGAGGTCGGCAAGCTCATCTGCTTCCTCGGCTCCGACGACGCGAGCTACATCACCGGGCAGCTCGTGGTGATCGACGGCGGCAACACGATCCAGGAGTACAAGGGGCCGAGCGAGCTGTACTACTGAGGTTCGGCTGCCCGTCGCGCGCCGGCGTCGGCGCGGTTGTAGCCGGGCTCTCGGCTCTGAGGGCGGGTGAGCCGGACGGCCGGAATGGCGAGCTCAGGACGGCCGCTGTAAGCTACGCAGAGTGAAGGACCGTTCAATGTATGCATGGGGGACGCATGAGTTACGACATTGACGGCAGGACGGTCGTCGTGAGCGGCGCGGCCGGGGGCATCGGCGCGGCCGTGGCGCGCCGTTTCGCAGCCGCCGGCGCGACCCTCGTTCTCGGCGACCTCAACGCCGTCGGTCTCGAAGAGCTCGCCGGCGAGCTGGCCGCGCTGACCACGGTGCACGCGCTCACCTGCGACGTCAGCGTCCCCGCCGACTGCCAGAACCTCATGGACACCGCGGCCGCCGACGCCGGCCGTGTACACGGCCTCCAAAGGCGGCGTGAGCCTGCTCACCAAGTCGCTCGCGCTCGAGCTCGCTCCGTTCCTGGTGCGCTGCGTCGCCGTGTGCCCGGCGGACGTGATGACGCCCATGCTCGAAGGCCAGGCGCGCGACTTCGGCGGCGGCGACCCCGAGGGCTACTTCAAGCGCCTGCTCGCCAGTTACCCGCAGCGCGACAAGGCGCGCTTCATCACGCCCGAGCAGGTCGCCGAGCTCATCTTCTACCTCGCCGGCCCCGCGGCGGCGCCCATCACCGGCGCGCTCATCAGCATCGACTACGGCACCGCCGCCGGCTACGGCTACGAATGACGAGGCGCCTCATGGATGACCACTTCGGACGTGCGGTGTCGCGCCGGCGCCGGCGCCTCGCCGGCGCGATTGCCGGCCTGCTCCTGTTGCTCGCGCCGGCCGGCGCGCTGCTCGGCGTGGCCGCGCCGGCCGGCGCCCTCAGCTCCACGTTCCACCACGGTGACGACTGGCGGCACCTGTGGGCGGTGCTAGACCAGTTCCAGACGGCGCCGCCGAAGGTCCCCGTGGTCTATCTGCTGGGCGGCTCGGCGGCGCGCGAATGCACCACGCTCGACAAGCCGTGGAGCGACCAGGTCTCGCGCCTCGTCGGCCACAGGATCCGCGCGATCAACTTCGGCGCCGCCAGCCAAAGCTACCTGCGCGACATCACGATCGTCGACAAGATGCCGCACGTGCCCTCGGTGGTGCTCATCGGCATCAACCTCGGGCGCTACACGACCTCGCCGCCGGCATCCACGTCCGCGGCCACGGCGATCCCCCACGGCTCCATCCTGACCAGCTACACGCAGCACCGTTTCACCAGCGGCGACGTGCACGCCGACTCGGCCAAGCGTGCGCTGCTCAGGGACTGGCTCGCGCGACGCTACCCGGTGTTCAAGCAGCGCTACTCCTACAACCACCATCAGCTCGAGCTGCTCATCGCCGAGTGCCAGCGGCTGGACCTGCACCCGGTGCTTGTCAACCTGACGTTCAACAACGCGATCGTGCGGCCGGCGCTCGACGCACCATGCGCACGGTACGCCAAGGGATGCCGTGCGCTCGCCGCCAAGTACCACATCCGGTACTACGACTTCGTCGGCAAGGTCGGCTTTGTGAGCCGCGATTTCGTCGACCTCTGGCACTGCGCGCCGTCGGGGCGCGCCAAGTACCAGGCGCGCCTCTCCCGCATCATCCACACGGCCCTCGACGACTACGGCCTGGGGAGCGGCTGAGCGCCCCAGTGCCTCCCATCCTTGCCGCGAAAGGAGACTAGACCCCACATGGCAGGCAAACCGTTCATCCACCCCTACATCCCGAACGCGGCGCCGGCCACCAAGCAGGCCATGCTCGATGAGCTCGGGCTGAGCAGCGTCGAGGATATCTACGCCGAGATCCCCGAGCGGCTGCGCTTCAAAGGCACACTCGACATCCCGCCGGCGATCCTCGCGGAGCGCGACCTGCGCCGGCACGTCCAGGGCCTGCTCGACCAGAACACCTCGTGCGTCGACTTCCTCAACTTCTGCGGCGCCGGCTGCTGGCAGCACCACGTGCCGTCCATCGTCGACGAGGTCATCAACCGGGCCGAGTTCGTCAGCGCCTACTGCGGCGGCGACTACAGCGACCTCGGCAAGTACCTCACGCGCTTCGAGTTCAACAGCATGCTTGGCGAGCTGCTCGACTACGACGCCGTCGCCAACCCCATCTACGACTGGGGCGACGTCGCCGGGCGCTCGTTTCGCATGGCCCGGCGCATCACCGGCCGCGACAAGGTGCTCGTGGCGTCGCATATGAGCCCGATGCGGCTCATGGAGGCGCGCACCCTGTGCCAGCCCGAGGCGATGGCCAACAGCACCAAGATCCGCTTCTACGAGTGGGACAGAGAGACCGGCATGGTCGACCCGGACGACCTGCGCGCCAAGCTCGACGACTCCTTCGCCGCCGTGTACTGGGAGAGCCCGGGCTACCTCGGCACGATCGAGGCCAACGGCGCCGAGATCGTCAAGATCGCCCACGAGCACGGCGCCCTGGCGATCGCCGGCGTCGACCCGATCACGCTCGGCGTGCTCGCCCCGCCCGGCGCCCTGGGCGCCGACATCGCCTGCGGCGACATCCAGGGGCTCGGCATGCACATGCACGCCGGCGGCGGCTGCTCCGGGTTCATCGCGTTCAAGGACGACGACCCCGTGTTCGCCCAGGAGTGCCCGCTCGAGCTCTACACGGTCACGGAGACCGCCACCCCCGGCCAGTACGCCGTGGGCGAAGCGCTGGCCGAGCGCACCAGCTACGGCGCCCGCGACCAGGGCAAGGACTGGGTCGGCACGGCGTCCGGCCTCTGGACGATCGCCGCGGCCGTGTACATGGCCGTGATGGGCCCGCAGGGCTTCAAGGAGCTCGGCGAGACCTGCATCGCCCGCTCGCACTACGCGGCGAAGCTCCTCGGCGAGATCCCCGGTGTGCAGATCAAGCTCTCGCCGAGCTTCTTCAAGGAGTTCGTCGTCGACTTCGACGGTACGGGCAAAACGGTGGCCGAGATCAACAAGAAGCTGCTCGGCCACCAGATCTTCGGCGGCAAGGACCTCTCGGCCGAGTTCCCCGAGCTCGGCCAGAGCGCGCTCTACTGCGTCACCGAGTACTACGACCAGGCCGACATCGAGACCTTGGCCGCGGCCGTCAAGGAGGTGACGGCATGAGCGAGACGCCGCACGAGAAGGTCGCCCGTCTGGCCAAGCTGCGCCGCGACGGCGGCGTGCTGCGCGACTACCAGGCCCCGCGCTGGGACGAGCCGTTCATCATGGAGCAGGGCGCGCCCGGCGAGCGCGGCATCCTCGTGCCGCTCGCCGAAGACGACGTGACCGCGGCTGTGGGTGAGGCCGCGAGCTACATCCCCGCGGGGATGAGCCGCGCGGCCGCCCCCGAGTTGCCCGAGATGGCGCAGTACCAGGTGCTGCGCCACTACCTGCGCTACTCGCAGATGACGCTTGGCATGGACCTCGGCAGCGACATCAGCGAGGGCACCTGCACGATGAAGTACAGCCCCAAGATGCACGAGGAGCTGATTCGCGGGCACAAGGCCGCCGACGTGCACCCGTGGCAGGACGAGGACACGATGCAGGGCCTGCTCGAGATCGTCTACAACACCGGCCAGTACCTGAAGTCGATCAGCGGCATGGACGCCTTCACGCTGCAGCCCGGCGGCGGCTCGCACGCGGTGTTCACCAACGCGTGCGTCATGCGCCGCTACTTCGAGGCCAAGGGCGAGCTCGACCAGCGCAGCGAGATGATCACGACGATCTTCTCGCACCCCTGTGACGCCGCCACGCCGATGGTGGCCGGCTTCAAGGTCATCACCGTGATGCCCGACGAGAACGGCTACCCGGACCTCGAGGCCTTCAAGGCGGCCGTGTCCGAGAAGACCGTGGGCTGCATGATCACCAACCCCGAGGACACCGGCATCTACAACCCGCAGATCGACAAGTACGTCGAGGTCCTGCACGACGCCGGCGCCCTGGCCTTCACCGACCAGGCCAACGCCAACGGCATCCTGGGGTTCGCCCGGGCGCGCGACGCCGGCTTCGACGCCTGCCACTTCAACCTGCACAAGACGTTCTCGAGCCCGCACAGTTGCGAGGGTCCGGCGACCGGGGCCTACCTGTGCACCGACGAGCTGGCCGAGTACCTGCCGGTGCCGGTGGTGACCAAGGTCGGCGACAAGTACCACCTCGACTACGACCGCCCCGAGAGCATCGGCCGCGTGCGCGGCTTCCTCGGCAACTGGATGGGCGTCATCCGCGCCTACGCCTGGATCCGCAACATGGGCCCCGAGGGCCTCAAGGAGGTCGCCGAGATCAGCGTCCTCAACAACAACTACCTCGACAACCTGCTGATGGCGGTCAAGGGCGTGAGCCGGCCGTATGCCGAAGGCCATCGCCGGCTCGACCAGGTGCGCTACAGCCTGGAGCAGCTCAAGGAAGACACGGGCGTCGGCACCGAGGCACTGCGCGATCGCATGGTCGACTTCGGCATCCAGAGCTTCTGGATGAGCCATCACCCGTGGGTGGTGCCCGAGCCGTTCACGCCGGAGCCCTGCGAGACCTACAGCAAAGACGACCTCGACGAGTGGGCGGCGGTCATCAAGAAGGGCAGCGACGAGGCCTACGCCGACGCGCAGTTCGTGCTCGACGCGCCGCACGCCCAGCCGATCGACCAGATGCGGCGCACCGAGGCCATGGAGGACCCGAAGGAGTGGGCCTTCACCTGGCGCGCCTACAAGAAGCGCATCCTGAAGCAGAAGTAAGCCGACGGGCGGGGCGGCGCCGCAGGCGCCGCCCCGCCCTCGACGAGGAGAGCCCCCACATGCGCCAGGACCTCACGGTCGGCCAGAGAGTGCTGCGGTCCAGCGGCCTCACCATCCTGCTGATGACGACCCTCGCCTGCGGCATGCTCGCCTACACGTATGCCGTCGGCGGCCAGATCGGCGGCTGGCGGCAGCCGCTCGTCGTGCTGTCGCTCCTGCTGGCGGCCGTCGCGGCGCTCACCATGACGATCGACTCCTTCGACCTGTGGATGCTAGGCCGCCGCATCACGGCCTCCAGCGTGCGCATGGTCCACTCGCTGGTGTTCGTCGCCATCCTCGTGGCGGTCGTCCTCAGCGTCGTCACGAGGACGCCGGGGCTGCTGCTCGTGATGACCCCGGCGCTGGTCATCTACCTCTTCACCGTGATGAGGCCCCAGGCGGCGTCGAGACCGGGGCCGGCCCGCGCAGGAGGGAACTCGCGGCGCGGGCGCCAGAAGCGCGGTGGCAAGAAGCGCTCGTGAGGGCGCGACCGTGAAGAGGCTTGGGTTGATCGTCAACCCCGTCGCCGGCGTCGGCGGCCGGGTGGGCCTCAAGGGGAGCGACGGCGCGGAGATCCTGCGGCGGGCGCTCGAGCTGGGCGCCGTGCGCGACGCTCCGCGGCGCGCACGGCTGGCGCTCGAGCGCCTGGCGCGCGTGCGCGATCACGTCGAGGTCGTCACCTGGCCGGCCGAGATGGGCGAAGACGAGGCCCGCGCGGCCGGCTTCGAGCCGCGCGTGCTGGGCACGTTCTGCGGCCGTCCTACCTGGGCCGCCGCGGAGCGCGATCACGGCCATGACGAGGCCGCTCTGGGCGCGGCCGGCGAGTTCGTGCTCACGTCCCCGGCCGACACCGAGCAGGCGGCCCGCGAGTTGCTGGCCGCCGGCGTCGACCTGATCCTCTTCGCCGGCGGCGACGGCACGGCGCGCAACATCTGCAATGCCGTCGGCCATCGCGTGCCCGTGATCGGCGTGCCGGCCGGCGTCAAGATCCACTCGGCCGTTTACGCCACGACGCCGGCCGCCGCCGGCGACGTGGCGGCGCTCTTCCTTCACGAACGCCCGGCGGCCGTGCGCCTGCGTGAGGGAGAGGTCATGGACATCGACGAGGAGGCCTTTCGCGAGAACCGCGTCTCGGCGCACCTCTACGGCTACATGTCGATCCCGTATGCCCGCGGGCTCACGCAGAGCGCCAAGGCCGGCGGGGTGGCCGGCGAGGAGCGCGCCCTTAACGACGTCGCCACCGAGGTGATCCGCGACATGAGCTCGGGCGCCCTGTACATCCTGGGCCCGGGCACGACCACGCGCACGATCATGACCCGCCTCGGCCTCGAGAAGACGCTGCTCGGCGTCGACGCCGTGCGCGACGGGGCTCTCGCCGGCAGGGACGTCACCGAGGAGGATCTGCTGCGACTCCTGGAGACACACCCCGAGGCGCACATCGTGGTCACCGTGATCGGGGGTCAGGGCCACATCTTCGGTCGCGGCAACCAGCAGATCAGCCCGGCCGTGATCCGCCGCGTGGGCACGGCCGGGATCACCGTCATCGCCACGCAGACCAAACTCCTGTCGCTGGAGGGCCGGCCTCTGCTCGTCGACACCGGCGACCCTGCCCTCGACGCCGAGCTGTGCGGCTACGCCAAGGTCGTCACCGGGCTCGGCGAACGCACGATGTACAAGGTCGGCGTGTAGACTTACGTTCCCCCCTCCCTAGACGCCCGTACCATCGCCCTCCCGGCCCGCCGGGCCGACTCTCGGAGCAGGCGGCAGTGAGGCTCCGGACTTGTGAGGCGACGGTGAACGACTGGGCCAAGATGATGATGGAAGACCAGGGACCCTCCCCGGATGGGCTCGGGCAGGAGTACTGGATGGCGCCGCAGGTGCCCTACGCGGTGCGCCAGCGGATCGAGATCGTGTTCGAGGTGCTGTCGCACCTGCCGCTGGAGCAGCCCGTGGCCGTGGTCTCGGATGCCGGCAAGACCATCGCCCTCAACGCGCCGCTTCTCAAAATCGTGGGCGGCGCGAGCAACGACCTGCTGGGGCGGCAGTGGTCCAGCGTCATGCCGGGCTGGCCCGACCGCGCCCGCGGGTTCCGCCGGGAGGGCGAGCAGGTCTTCGAAGAGCACCTCGGCCGCCCGGACGGCGAGCAGGTCTGGGTGCGCGTCTCCCTGGGGCCGATCGCCGAGAGGGGCGAGCCCCGGGCGATGGCCTACGTGCTCTTCATCAGCAAGCCGGACGTGGAGACCATCGACCACGACGAGGTCCGCCGCCTGCGCAAGAGCCTGCAGCTGCTGGCCGACACGCAGACCGACTTCGTCGTCGAGATCGACCGCGACGGCGTCATGACGTTCGTGAGCCCGTCGTTCCGCCGCGCCGTCGGCGCGGCGGAGAAGGAGCTCGTGGGCCACGAGTTCATCTCCCGGGTGCGCGCCGACGACCGCGCCGCCGCCGCGGCGGCGTTAGAGAAGGCCCTCAAGCCGCCGTTCAGCGGCGAGATGAGGGCGCGCCTCGCCGCCGAGCCGGACAAGGCGCTGGCCTGGCAGATCGAAGCCGTCATCGGCGACGGCATCGTGGGTCTGGACCTGGTGGGGCGCGCGGAGGCCGGAGACCGGCCGGCGGAGCCGGCTGCCCCGGCCGTCGCCGCGGAGCCTGCGGGTGACGCCGCGACGGCCGCGCCGCCGGCCCCGGAGGACCCGCGCCTGGCGGCGATCCGCGAGCGGCTGGAGACGCTGGCGCCCGGCGACCAAGCTGGTCTCATGGCGCTGGCCAGGGCGGTGGCCGACGCGGCCGGCGCCGAGTGCGTGCTCTACAACGTGATGCGCGGCGAAGCCGTGGAGACGGCGGTCGGCTGGCGCCTGCCGCCGTCCGGCTCCTCATAAAACCTTCGCGATTGCTAACTTGACACTGGAAATCCGCTCCAAAGGTTATACAATATCCCTCACAGGACGCCTGTGATGGGGCGCGGGCTCGCCGCAGGCGCGACCCCGTCACGTCAAGGAGAAGGAACAAGATGAAGGCTCTCGTTGTCGGCGTCGGTGGTGTGGGCCAGTCCATCGCCGCGATCGCCAAGCGCCGCGACCCCAAGGGTGAGTGGCTCGAGAAGATGGTCATGGCCGACTACGACGGCAAGCGCGCCGCGGATTTCGTCGCCAAGCTCAACGATCCGCGTTTCGTCGCCGAGCAGATCGACGCCGGCGACGCCGACGCCGTGGCCGCCCTGGCCACGAAGCACGGCGTCGACATCCTCATGAACCTGTGCGCGCCGAACTTCAACCCGCCGTTGCTGCAGGCCGCCCTCAAGGCGCAGGTGCACTACCTCGACACCGCCATGACGCTGTCCGAGCCGCACCCCACCGATCCGCTGCACAAGTGCGGCAAGAAGCTCGGCGACGACGAGTACGCGCTCAGCCCCGAGTTCGAGAAGATCGGCAAGTACGCGCTCGCCGGCTTCGGCGTCGAGCCCGGCATGGCCGACTATTTCGCCCGCTACGCGGCCGACCACCTCTTCGACGAGGTCGACGAGATCGGCATCCGCGACGGCGGCAACCTCGAGATTCCCGGCGCCACCGGCATCAGCTTCGGCTTCAGCGTGTGGACGACGATCGAGGAGTGCAACAACCCGGCGATCGTCTACGAGAACGGCGAGGTCCACACCATCGAGCCCTTCGCCGAGCTCGAGAACTTCTGGCTCCCCGAGGGCATCGGCGAGGTCGAGGTCGGCCATGTCGAGCACGAAGAGGTCATCCAGATCGCCCGCAACGCCGACCGCCTCAACGGCGTCAAGAAGGCCACCTTCAAGTACGCCCTCGGCGACGAGTTCATGCAGGCCATGGAGATCTTCCGCTCGATCAACATCGACAAGGCCGAGAAGATCAAGGTCGGCGACGTCATGGTCGCCCCGCGCGACGTCATCGCCGCCGCCGCCCCCGACCCCAACGAGATCGGCAAGCAGTACGTCGGCAAGACCGCGGCCGGCGCCTACGTGACGGGCAAGAAGGCCGGCAAGGAGCGCAAGGTCTACCTGTACCAGGTCGCCGACAACAAGGAGTGCGTGGACAAGTACGGCACCCAGGTCGTCGTCGCCCAGACCGCCTTCACGCCGGTCATCACCATCGAGCTCCTCGCCACGGGCAGCCTCGGCGGCAAGCCGGGCGACCCCAAGTCCGGCGTCCACAACCCCGAGGCCTTCAACGCCGACGACTACGTGGCCCTCATGCCGGCCTACGAGTTCCCCGGCGGCCTCCTCGAGGTCGAGTCCGAGTACAAGCTCGCCAAGGACCGCCAGGCCCTGCTCGATCTGGCCAAGTAGGACTCGCGCTCTACTCGATGAGCGTGGATCCGGCCGGCGTCGTCGTCGCGCTCGCCGTCGTGATCGTCGTGCTCCTGGTGCTCGCCCGCCGCCGGCGCAGCCTGGCCGAGGAGGAGTGAACCGGGCGACGTGTCCGTGTCGGGCAGGCCGCGCTGGCAGGCCAGATGCGCGGGCTCGTCGGCAGCCGTTGTCTGCGTGACCTACGCGCGGGTGACCGCTGGGGGCCGGCGTGGGAAGATGGGGGGTGAGCGGAGCGGCTCGTGGTCCGGTGACTACCGCGGTCTTCAAAACCGTCTGCGGGGCAGTGATCCTGTCCTGGGTGGGTTCGACTCCCATGTCGCTCCGCCAAAGTGGTGTGGCAGGACGCGACGGGGCCGGCGAAAGCCGGCCCCGTCGCGTCCGCGGGCCGACTCCGCGGGCCGACTCCGGCGGGCGTTGCTCGAACCGGCATTCCGCGCCGTACCTGTAGAATCAGGTCATGCGCGGACAGCGGGGGACACGGGCGGCGACTGTCACTCTCGGCGTCGCCACTGCCGTCGCCATCTGCCTGGCGGTGCTCGGCGCCGCCACCCGCGCGCCGCGCGCCTGGGCTTCCGAGTCGCCCGCTGCCTCACTCATCACGAGAGTCCTGCACGACGTGTCCGTCGCCGCGAGCCTGAAGGTGGAGACGCCTGAGGGCGAGGTGGTCCCCGTGCTGGTGCAGGATCGCCAGACGACGCTCGGCGTGGCGCAGGAGTGGCGCGGCCGGCTGCGTCTCGGGCTCGCCGTCTTCACCGTCGGAAACCCGGGGTCGCAGTACGGCCTCGACACCATCCGCGGCGTCACGGAACGCCTCCTCAGGCGATGAGCGGCGCGGCCCCACGGACGATCTACGAGTCGAGCGGGCGGCGGGAGCGCCGCCGCCGCAGACGAAGGCTGCTCACGGCGGCGCTGGCCGTGCTGGTCCTCGCTGCCGCGGCCCCGCGCACCACCGCCCTCTCCTCCGTCGAGGTGCGTCGCGGCGAGCAGACCAGGCTCCGTTACCGTATCGACGGCCGAGCCGACGACGCGTGGACGGCGATGCTCGTTGTGCCGGCGAAGAACGGCGGACAGGTCAAGGCGCAGGGTCTCGGCGCGTCCGTGCCAGCCGAAGGCGTCCACGCCGTCACCGTTCGCGCCGACCGCCCGGCCGGCCGTTACACTTACCTTGTTCACCTGCGCGACCCGTCCGGGCGCGCGGCGGCGGCCAGTGCGGCGGAGCTCCGGGTTCTCGCGCCGCTCCCGCCCGCCTTCCCCGGCCGGAAGGCCGTCGCCCGGGCGCTGGACTGGGCCGGCGGTCGCTCCGGCGAGGTCGGCGTGGCCGTCGTGGACAGCCGCGGCGAGGTCACGGGCTTGCACGCCCACGCGACCTTCGAGGGCGCGAGCCTCGTCAAGGCGATGCTGCTCGTCGCCTACCTGCGCGCCCGGCCCGCGGCCGACCCGGCGCTCGACGGCGTCGCCACGACGATGATCGAGGAGTCCGATAACGCCAGCGCCTACACCATCTACAGCGTCGTCGGCGGCAAGGGCCTGAAGAGAGTCGCGACGCTCTCGGGCATGGAGGACTTCGAGCCGGGCGCCGGCTGGCTCGACAGTCGAGTCTCGACCGCCGACCAGGCGCGCTTCTTCTTCGACCTGGAGCGCTACGTGCCGGCGGCGCGTCGCGCCTTCGCCCGCAAGCTGCTGACGGGCATCACGGCGATGCAGCGCTGGGGCATCCCTGCGGCCGCGGGGCCGGCGGGCTGGGAGACGTTCTTCAAGGGCGGCTGGCTGGGCATGGACAACCGGCTGATGCTGCAGGCGGCATGGCTCGAAAGAGGGCAGAAGCGCTGGGCGCTGGCGGTGATGACCGACGACAACCCGTATCGCGCCTACGGTTGGGACACGCAGAAAGGCGTGGCCGGCCTGCTGCTCGGCGAACGACCCACACCGGCGTATCTGGCGACGGTGCTCGAGTGACGAGGCGGCGGGGCGTCGGCGGCGACGAAGGCCGTCGCCGGCCGGCGAGACGTAGCTGATCTTGCCGGCCTTGAGGTCGGCTTCATCCTCGCCGACGATCGTGAACGTGCGCCGGGCGCCGCCCTGTTCGATGACGGTCACGCCGGCGCCGAACTTCACCATGCGCCGCGGCTGACGCCGCGGCTCCACGAGGAGCGCCGTCTCGAAGCGCCGGGTGAAGTAGCGCAGGTCGCGGTCGATGTAGTCGAGCTGGCCCCGCGCCAGCGCGTCGTCGTCCTCCGCGGCGGCGAGCAGCTCGAGGCGCCGCTCTTCGAGCTCGCCGAGCTTCTGCTCGAGCTGCCGCAGGCCGGCGGGGGTCACGTAGTTGGGGTGGTCGCTGATCTGCCGCTCGGGGAGGCCCTCATCGGGCGCCCCCTCATCGGGCTCCTTGACGAATGCTCGGCTCATCTCGTGCCAGAGCGAACCCCGGCGGCGACTGTGCACGCGAGGCGCCTTGTGGCGCCTTCCTTGAGCGGGCCCGGCCGCACGCGTCCGCGGGTGACGTTCGGCCCGCGCAGTGGTCGACGTCGGCGGGGAGTGCCGGCGAGCCGGGTGATGGTCATGCGTGCGGGTTTTTGGCCGCCGCGGAAATGGTGCGGTGGTACGGTGGTGCGTCGGCACCACAGCACATGACAACGCAGGCGCACCAGACTGCCGGGTCGCAAAAGTACCCTGTTCGCGCACATGCCTGGCCGCCTGAGCCCGCGAGGTGAGCTCAGACGGCCTCGGGGAGGACCTGGAAGCCCTCGAGGATCGCCGCCGTCCGCAGCCGCTCGTCCGGGCACACGAAGTCCCTGCCGCCGGGTAACACCGACCTGCGCCTGTGCAAGTTCTTCGGGCTGTCGAACGGCTACTGGCTGCGTGCCCAGGCGGCCTACGACATCGAGGTTGCGGAAGATGCGCTCTCGGATACGCTGACGAAGATCAAGCCGTGGTCTGGGCTGGACGCTACGCTCGGCCACACGGGCTAGCAACGGCTTCCAGCGGACGCGTCCCAAGCCAGCAGCAGGCTGCAGGGGAGCACCGCGCCGCTGATGCGCAAAGCGTCAGGCCCCACCACCCGGGGTCCAGCCGGCTCCGCTTCCTCCCGTGAATGTGCGCCTTGAATGGTCTCTGGGTGTGACGTAATATCATACTCGGAGGTGCACGATGGGCCGTTCGAAGATCGCCATAACACTCGACGAGGAGACGCTCAGCGCGGTCGACCAGCTGGTGTCTGAACACCGCTTCCCGAACCGCAGCCAGGCCATCCAGGAAGGACTCGACGAGAAGCTGACGCGGTTGTCCCACAGCCGATTGGCGCAGGAGTGCGCGAAGCTGGACCCAGACTTCGAACAGGCTCTGGCCGAGGAAGGCATGGGTGGGGAGCTGGCCGAGTGGCCAGAGTACTGAGGGGCGAGGTCCGCTGGGCTGACCTGGACCCGACTCGCGGTCACGAGCAGTCGGGCCGGCGACCGGTCCTTATTCTGAGCGCTGACGTCTTCAATGAGCGCTCAGGCACGGTGATCGCAGTCGCCCTGACGCGTCAGCCCCAACGAGCCGGGTTTCCCCTGACGCTGGAGCTGGGCCCCGCGCAGCTTCCCAAGCCCTCGTGGATCAAGATCAGCCAGATCCGCACGCTGTCGGTAGAGCGCATAGGCCGCAAGCTCGGGACGGTCTCACCGGAGGAAGTGGCGCGGGTCATCGAGGGACTGAGTGAGATCCTGGGGGCCTAACAGCGGCACCAACGCCGAAGGCTGGTGCCGCGTGCAGCTGCCGGAGGCGCTCGCGCGCAAGTACCCCAACGCCCCGGCCGACTGGCACTGGCAGTGGGTCTTCCCCCAGCAGCACCGCTGGAATAACCCGCGGACCGGCGAGCAGGGGCGCCACCACGTGCACGAGACGATCGTCCAACGGGCGATGAAGGAGGCGGTGCGCCGCGTCGGCATCGCCAAGCACGCGAGCTGCCACACACTGCGCCACTCCTTCGCCACCCATCTGCTCGAGGCGGGCTACGACATCCGCACGATCCAGGAGCTCCTTGGACACAGGGATGTCAGGACGAGTGTGATCCACACGCACGTGCTCAACCGGGGCGGCCAGGGCGTGCGCAGCCCGATCGATGGCCTGTGAGCCGGCTCTCACCGACTGCCCATGCCACCCCGGCCGGTCGCAGTGGTAGTGTCTTACACGGAAAGGTGCAGCCGTGCCGGCGGTCCCACACAGACTGCATACTTACTGTTGGGCCAAACCGTACGGCGGTATCGGATGTTCTACACAATTTAATCCAACATACGGAGAGGTAACGCGATGGAAGACACGGCAGTGACAGCCAATGGCTACGACTTCGGTGCCGTGCACGCCGCCATGCGCCGGTACGTGGACTCGAACATTCTTGCGGGAGTCTCCTCCGCAGTACTGGTAGGGCGAGATCTGGTAGACCTGAACTGTGTCGGGTGGGCCGACAAGGAGCAGGACATCGCGATGCGCGGCGACCATCTGTTCCGTGTGTTCTCCAACACCAAGCTGATCACGTCCTGCGCCGCGCTGCTTCTCTTTGAGGAAGACCAATTCCAACTGGACGACCCGATCGAACAGTTCATACCGCAACTCGCGAATCGCCGTGTTCTCAGGCCCGGCGCGACCGCGTTGGACGATGCGGAGCCCGCGCGCGGACCGATCACCATTCGTCATCTGATGAGCCACAGCTCGGGGCTGAGCTACGGCCTTCTGGACCCCGGGACGACGATCTACAGAGCCTACAACGAGCGTAATGTGCTCAATCCGGCCACGTCGCTGGCGGATATGATGGACACGTTGGCCGACCTGCCGCTCGTCTTTCATCCGGGTACGGCGTGGGAGTACTCGGTGGCAACCGATGTCATGTCCCGGCTCGTCGAGATCGTCAGCGGCCAGCGCTTCGACGCGTTCATCCAGTCACGGATACTCGATCCGCTTGGCATGGTGGATACCGGGTTTGTCGTGCCTCAGGAAAAGCGCCACCGGCTCGCGGCGTATTACGTTGGTGCAGACCTTGCGGATCCAATGAAGCCCGGGCTGACGCGTGCAGATGACGTGCCGTATCCTCAAGCCTATTTGCGGCCAGTTCCCAGGCTGTCAGGTGGTGACGGATTGGTCTCGACTTTGCCGGACATGCTGGCGCTGCTGCGCAGTCTCCTGCCCGATGGCCCAACGCTGCTGAAACCCGAAACCATTGCACTGATGATGACTAATCAGTTGCCGGACGGCGTGCGGATCCGGTTTCCTGGGGTCGGCGAGAGTCAGGGCAAGGCATTCGGACTTGCAGGTTCGCTAACGCTGGTGCCGTCACGGCTCGATCCCAAAGGTGCAACTGGCGAATTTCAATGGGGTGGCATCGCGGGCACGCATTGGTGGATATCGCCGAAGGCGAATCTCGCGGGATTGCTGATGACGCAGCGTCAGATGGCGTTTTGGCACCCGTTCTCTTTCGAGTTCAAGCAATTGGTCTATCAAGCGGTCAGCCGCGCTCGCGACGCGAGCCCGACGTAAGCTCTATGGACCGCCTTGCTACGAGCCCAACCCTTCGTTGCAGCGGACCACCTTCGGCGGCCGCTGAACTCAAACGTTAGGCCCCTTGTCTCGAATGGGGAGGCGTCCCACACTCCAGCATGAGGAGCGACGAAGTGGCGGAATCGTGGAAGACTAGGCTGAGCCGTTGGACGTTCAACTGGTTCCCGGCCTATCGCTCGACCGGAGCCAGGATCGAGTACATTGCGGCGGATTGGCAGGAGATCCGCATTCGACTGCCGTTGAACTGGCGCACGCGCAACTACGTCGGGACCATCTTCGGCGGCAGCATGTATGCAGCCCTGGACCCGATCTACATGATCATGCTGATCAAGCTTCTCGGGGCTCGTTACGAGGTCTGGGATAAGGCCGCCACCATCCGGTTTCGCCGACCCGGTCGATCGAGCCTTCATGCGACCTTCCGGCTAGACGGAGTGGAACTGGAGGCGATTAGAGCTGGTGTTGCGCAGGCCGGCAAGAGCGAGCGTCAGTACACGGTCGATCTAACGGACGAGGTAGGCGAGGTGTGCGCCAGTTGCGAGAAACTGCTCAGTATCCGGTCCCGACAGGCCACGACGCGTGCGTGAACGGCGGGCGTGACAAGGAGATGAAGCTGACGAGGCCCGCCCAGATCGCAGCCTCGCAGCTTATCCCCGCTGTTAGGCCGAACATGCTTGTTCGAGTCCACATTGCCAGTCCTGATGAGTTCCGCGGGGTCGCGGACCTGTACCGGGAGACCGACTATGCGGGCGGCGTCCTGCCATCGGACCGCATCGTCGTGGCCAAGTCAGACGGCCGCCTCCTCGGTGCATGCCGCCTTGTTCGAGAGCACGACGTGCTCGTGCTTCGCGGCATGCGTGTCCGCGCCGCTCTTCGGCGGCAAGGCATCGGCACCCGCCTGCTGGATGCTCTGCAGGACATCGAAGAGCCCTGCTACTGCGTCCCTCACGCCTACCTTGAGGGCTTCTACGGCAGGGCCGGCTTCGTGTCGCTTGAGAAGGCAGAGATGCCGCCCTTCCTTCGCACGCGCGCCACGCAGTACCGTGCCAAAGGCTTGGACGTCATCGTGATGAAACGCGAGCCGGCGGCGGCTGGCCGTCCGACGAGATGCTCGCGCTGATGCGCACGTCCGTCTCGGTCGGGGAGCGACACAGTCGGGCGCAGGCGCCAGGCGGCCCGTTTGCGGAGAGCCTCGCATAACAACGGCATCCAGACGGACAGCGCTTCGCGCTGCCGCTTACGCCGCGGACGTTGGACAGACAGAGCGTAGGACGGGGATGAACCCAGAACCCACTTTCGAGATCCGCAACTCGTTGTCGGCCTCGCAGAAGGAAGACCTCTTGCGGCTCTACGCGAACGAGTGGTGGACCAAGGATCGAACACGCTCCGACGTCGAGCGCATGCTCGCAGCGACGGACCTCCTCTACGCACTCGTCGATGTGTCGGACTCACTGGTGGCGTTCGCTCGCGTGCTCACCGATCGCACCTATCTTGCGCTGGTTCTGGACGTCATTGTCGCTCCCGAACACCGCGGCCGTGGACTCGGCCAGGCGCTTCTCGACAGCATCTGCTCCGACCCCATCCTGCAGGAGGTAGCGAGCATCGAGTTGGTCTGCCAGCCGGAGCACGTTCCCTTCTACGGCAAGTGGGGCTTCTCAGAGAACGTCGGCCGCTCCCGTCTCATGCGGCGCACGACAAAGCCCGCTCTTCTCGGCTCCGACGCCCAGTCAGCTGGGTCCGCAGGCGGAGCCTTGCCCTCTCGTCAATGACATGGGCGCAAGATCGCACAAGGCAGCCGGTTCGGAGCACATGTCGCAGAGCGCCAAGCTGTCCAACAAGCGCATCGTTAGTGTCACTCTGCCCCCGTGGGATTCCTGACACCCGTCAGGTAGCCTCGGTTCCGACGGCGGAGTGACCCAAAGCGCGTCTGTCGCCCATAAGGGCTGACCGTCCGCTGTTCTGTCCTCCGCCGCCGGGATCCGAGGGGTCGCCGACGTGACCTGATAGGAGCCTGGCCAAGAGGCCCCAGCTAAGGCGTGTCCGCCGGCGGTCCCCGCTTGAATCGGCTGCAACCGACGAAGGGGGACTGAGCATGATCGTAATCGGAATCGACCCGCACATGAAGACCCACGCCGCGGTGGCGCTGGACGCGACGACCGGACGGAGCCTCGCCGAGAAGACGGTCAGCGGCGATGCGAGCGGGCATGACGAGTTGCTGTCCTGGGCGCGCACTCTCGGCCCCGCGCGCTTCGCCATCGAGGACTGTCGCCACGTCTCGGGCAGGCTTGAGCGCCACCTGCTCCCCCGTGGTGAGCGCGTGGTCCGCGTACCGCCCAAGATGATGGCCAGAGCACGTTCCTCGGCGCGCACCTACGGCAAGTCCGACCCCATCGATGCGGCGTGCGTCGCGCATGCTGCGCTGCGCGAGCCGGACCTCCCCGAGGCGCGTCTCGTCGGGCCCGAGCATGACGTGCGCCTGCTCGTCGACCACCGCGATGACCTCGTCGGTGAGCGCAAGCGCATCTCGACAGGTAGGTGTGGCTCGATCGTGTCGAGACGACGCTGCGAGCACTTCCGCCGACCACGCGTTCGCGCAGCGCCATCGAGCAGACGCGGCGCTGCCGCGATCTCACCGTCTGCGTCCGCGCTCTCGAGCGCGAGATCCGGATCATCATGCGCAAGCTCACCCCGGAGCTCCTCGCCCTTCCCGGCTGCTCGGCGCTCTCGGCGGCTCACCTCGTAGGCCAGGTAGCGGGCGCCTCGCGATTCAGCGGCGAGGCAGCCTTCGCCACGTATGTGGGCACGGCGCCGTTGCCGGTCTCCTCGGGCAAGTCGACGCGCCATCGACTCAATCGCTGCGGCAACCGCCGCCTCAACTCCACCATCCACATGATCGCGGTCACGCAGGCCCGGATGCACCCGCCGGCGATCGTGTTCATGGAGCGTAAGCGGGCCGAGGGGATGAGCACCCGAGAGGCTCTGCGCTGCCTGAAGCGACACATCACCCGGACGGTGTTCAAGACGATGCGACGGGCGGAACAAGCACGGGCGTGCCGGGTCCTGCGGTTGGAGTGCGGAGCCGATCCGCTCGCCGTCGCGGTGTAGCCTTGACATAGGAGCAAAGCGGACAGCGCTGATGCGCTGCCGCTCACGCCCAATCGGCATCTTCCCCGAGTTCATCGACGGCTATGGCATCCTGATCCTGCCCACGACCGGCCGCTACTTTCAGGCGCCCTACGGGATCCTCGTTCCGCGGAACGTCGAGAACCTCCTGGTCGTCGGGCGCTGCGTGGCCGGAGACAGGGTCTCGCACGCTGCTGTCCGCAATCAGATGTGCTGCGCGGTGACCGGGCAGGGCGCCGGCGTGGGCGCTGCCGTGTCTCTCAAGGATGGGACGAGCACCGGGCACGTGGACATCGGACGAGTTCAGGCTGCGCTGAAGAGGCAAGGGGTGCGGATCTTCTGAGATCGGTGCGGTCGTCTGGCGGGACGGGCGATGCCGCTTGACGCTGCCGGCGTCGGTTGATAGGTTTTCTCAACACAAGTGAGAACCGTTCTCAACTGCCGCCCGGGGAGCCCAGTCCTTGACCGATCCACTGCCTGCCCACAACATCGAGTCGGTCTTCCGTGAGAAGGGCATCCCCTTCACGCGCCAGCGCCGGCTGATCTGGGAGTTCTTCGCCGGCGCGGACCGCGCCGCGACCATCGGCGAGGCGGCCGACGCCCTGCGTAGCGACGGCGTCGGCCAGGCTACCGTCTATCGCACGGTCACGCTCCTCAGCGACCTCGGCCTGCTTGCGCGCGTGCAGGACAGGCGCGGCGAGATCTGTTACACCGCGCCGCCAATCGGACACAGCCACCCGCTCGTCTGCGGCGTCTGCCGCCGCGTCGTCCGCTTTGACGGCGACGGCGACGTGAAGGAGCTGGAGGCGCGTCTCTCGGCCGAGACGGGGTTCGCCATCTACGGCCATCATCTCGAGGTCTACGGCATCTGCCCCGACTGCCGCCGCGACGGAGGGGCCGAAGCATGAGCGCGAACCCCGCCGCCCGGGGCGGCGAGAAAGCTGCGGCGTCCGGTCAGGCGGACCGCACCCCCACTCTGGCCGGCCGCCGCTTCTTCTGCTCGTGGAGCGGCGGCAAGGACGCGTACCTCGCGTTCGCGCGGGCCGTCGCCGCAGGCGGCCGGCCCGAGGCGCTGGTGTGCATGCTGCACGAGGACGGCGACCGCAGCCGCGGTCACGGCTTGCCTGTGGAGCTGCTCGCGGCGCAGGCCGCGGCGCTCGGCATCCCGCTCGTCACCGGCGCTACCACGTGGGACGACTACGAAGCCACGTTCGTCGGGGTCCTCCACGAGCTGCGGCGGCAGGACGTGGAAGCCGGCGTGTTCGGCGACATCGACCTCGACGGGCACCGCGTCTGGGTCGAGGAGGTCTGTGAGATCGCGAACCTTTCGTGCCACCTGCCGCTCTGGCAAGAGCCGCGGCGCCTGCTGATCGGCGAGCTGCTGGCGGGCGGCGTCCGGGCCACCGTGGTGGCCGTCGACGCCGAGAAGCTCGACGCCACGTTCCTCGGGCGCGAGCTCACCGCGGAGCTCGTCGCCGAGCTCGAGGCCGCCGGCGCCGACGCCTGCGGCGAGGAGGGTGAGTACCACACGATGGTCACCGCCGCGCCGCTGTTCTCGGCGCCCGTCTCGCTCGCCTGGGACGGCCACGAAGAGCGCGACGGTCACTGGGTCCTGAAGTTCACCGCTGTGGAAGCGAAGTAATGTCACGAAGGGAGCACGAAGCACAATGAGCACCACCCGTCAGCGCCGCGGCTTCGCCGCGGTCATCATCCCCGCCGCTCTTGCCCTGCTCGTCCTGGGCGCGGTCGCCGTTACCGGCTGTGGTTCCGACAGCAGCTCCGGAGGCGGCGCTTCGCCGGCCGCCTCCGCCTCATCCGGTCCCATCACCGTCACCGACGGCTCCGGCCAGACGGTCACGCTCAAGCAGCCGGCCACCCGCATCGTCAGCCTCGCGCCGGCCAACACCGAGATCGCGTACGCCGTGGGCGCCGGCGACAAGATGGTCGCCGGCACCAGCTACGACGACTACCCCGCCGCGGCCAAGAGCCTGCCCAAGATCGGCGACTTCGCCAATCCCAACGTCGAGAAGATCGCCTCGTTCAACCCCGACCTCGTGCTCGCCGCGGGCGGCATTCAGGCCGGCCTGCGCAGCAAGCTCGAGAAGCTCGGCATGCAGGTGTACGTGGTCGACCCCAAGACCTACGACGGCGTCATGACCGAGATCGCCAACGTGGGCCAGCTCGCCGGGTCCACGGAGCAGGCCCAGCAGGTCGCGGACACGATGCAGAAGGCAAAGGACGACGTGCAGGCCAAGGTCGCCTCCCTCTCCCGGCCGGCGACCTTCCTCGAGATCTACAGCAAGCCGCTCATGACCGCCGGCGGCGACACCTTCATCGACGACATGATCACTCTGGCCGGCGGCTCGAACCTCGGCGCCACCGCAGGAAGCGGCTTCCCCACCTTCAGCACCGAGGTGCTGTTCAAGAACGACCCGGACGTCTACATCGCCGACTCCGGGTCCATGAGCGAGCCCGGCGACATCTCCAAGCGCGCCGGGTTCGCCGATCTGACGGCGGTCAAGGACGGGCACGTGTACGTGATCGCCGACAACATCATCGCCCGGCCCGGCCCGCGCCTGGCCGAGGGCCTGCAGGAGCTGGTCAAGATGATCCATCCTGAGGCTTCGTCCGCGCAGTGACGCGTCTGGCGCGCACAAGCGGCTGGCCGGGCATCGCCCTGGCCGGGGGTATCTTCGTCGCGTGCCTTCTTGTCTCGCTCGCCTTCGGGCCGGTCTCGTTGTCGCTCGGCGAGGTATGGCGCTTCGTCACGACGGGGCCGGTCCAGGGCGACCTTCCCAACGCCATCTTCTGGCAGATCCGCCTGCCGCGCGTGCTCCTGGCCTGCCTCGTGGGGGCGGAGCTGGCCGTGGCCGGCGTCATCCTGCAGGACCTGTTCCTGAACCCGCTCACCGACCCGTACGTCACCGGCGTATCGTCGGGGGCCGCGCTCGGCGCCACCATCGGCATCGTGTTGCACCTGTCCAACCTGCCCTGGATGGCCGTCCTCGCCCTCATCGGCGGCTTCGCCACCCTGGGCGTCGTGTGGATGGCGGCGCGCCGGCGCGGCAGGATCGACATCTTCGTCCTGCTGCTCGCCGGCGTCACCATCTCGTACCTGGCAAGCGCCGTCGTCACCGTCCTCATGATCCGCGCCAACCAGGACATGCACGCCATCGTCTACTGGCTCATGGGCAGCTTCTCGGGGCGCGGTTGGCAGGAGGTGGAGATCGCGCTGGTCGCGGTGCCCTTCATGATCGCGCCGCTGTTCTTCGCCCGCGAGATGGACATCCTGCTGCAGGGCGAGAAGCGCGCCCTCGAGCTCGGCGTGGAGGTCGAGCGCACCAAGCGCATCCTGCTGGTCACGGCCGGCGTGCTGACGGCCATCGCCGTATCGGTGAGTGGGATCATCGGCTTCGTGGGCCTCGTCGTGCCGCACATCGTGCGGCTGCTGGTCGGCCCGGGCCACCGCAGTCTCTTGCCCGTATCGCTGTTGGTCGGTGCCTCCCTGATGGGCGTGGCCGACCTGCTCTCGCGCACGGTGATCGCCCCCAACGAGATCCCGGTCGGCGTGGTGACGACGTTCGTCGGCGCGCCGCTGTTCGTCTACCTGCTGCGGCGCGGGAGAAAGGGCTGATGGCGCTCGTCACCCTCCGCGACGTCGACTTCGCCTACGACGAGCGCCCGGTCCTGCGACGCATCTCGTTCGATCTGCAGGACGGCGATTTCGTCGGCATCGTGGGGCCCAACGGCAGCGGCAAGTCCACCTTGATCGATCTGATCGACGGCCTCCAGCACCCCGTCGCCGGCGAGGTGCTCATCAACGGCGTACCCACAAGCAGGTTCCGCCGCCGCCAGATGGCCCGCGAGGTCGCGCTCGTGCCGCAGCACTTCGCCCTCGACTTCGACCTCTCCGTGCGCGAGG